>Ga0302179_10001502_pt1 | contig 14013 bp, 10 predicted proteins | sample I_Palsa_E3_1_FD_198788 | JGI IMG/M metagenome (GOLD analysis project Ga0302179, IMG submission 198788) | Peat permafrost microbial communities from Stordalen Mire near Abisko, Sweden - I_Palsa_E3_1 | ecosystem: Environmental > Terrestrial > Soil > Palsa > Peat permafrost | place: Sweden...
CAGGTGATGCGGCCGAAGGTTGGGGTACCAACCCTTGTGTGGATCCGCAACGTTCCTGCGCTTGCCTTCACTAACCTGCAGATTCCTCACGCGCAGGGCCTGCGGCGTGAATTCCACCGATTTCGTCCGTCACGTTTAACATTTCACCAATCACCGGGCATAAAAGGAGGCGCCGCGTGCTTTCCCAAGACAACATCGACCCACAAACACCGATGGGAGCAACCCTCGTTCCCGGTATTATCGGCATTGTGGTTGAACCATCCACCAAGCTAACGCAGGAGCTCATCCAGACGTGAGCGATAGGTTCGGCTCACGCGCAACGTTTTGCCGTCGCGCAGCGTTAGAACTGCATCTCGATTTGCCGATGGGTCTATGCGCGCAATGTGCTCCACCTGGACGATCGTCGAGCGGTGAATCCGTACGAATTGCGCCGGGTCGAGGCGAGCCTCCAGCGACGTGAGAGGTTCGCGGACTAAATGGGTTCTACCGCCAACATGCAATCCGGCGTAGTCACCCAGCCCCTCAATCCAATCCACATCTCCGACCTGAACGAAAGTGAATTCATTACCGCGGCGCACTGGAAAGCGCTTGATTACTCCCCGATTGTCCTCTTTATCTGCGAAAGCTAGAAGTCCGTAAAGCCGCTCGAAATTGGCCTCCTGACGGTGAAGAGCTAACATGCGTCGTGCACGTTCGATACAAGCCGCAAATCGTTCGTCGTCAATTGGCTTTAAGAGGTAGTCCAGCGCCTCAACATTGAACGCATCCACGGCGTACTCCTCATGCGCAGTGAGAAACACTATGCACCGCGCTTGCTCTCTAGGCAGCTCTCTCAGGAGATCTAACCCGGAAATACCAGGCATTTCAACGTCGACAAAAATCAGATCAGGCGAGACCTGCGGAATCTTTGCGCGCGCCTCCTCGCCGGTGCTGCACTCCCCAACGACCAACATATCGGAATAGGCACTCAAGCGCGTGGTGATGCCAACTCTAGCTAGCGGCTCATCATCGACAACCAGAACGCGAATGTTCATTTTGTGGTCCCTTAAGAAACTATGGAAGAAGCCGTGGTCAACGGAAACTGAATCGAGACTAAGAACCGATTGTTCTGCGCAGTGGAGACTGTAACGCTCCCTTGTTCTCCGTAAAGTTTTTCCAGTCGCGTCCTCGTGTTCGCCAGGCCAAGCCCGTTCCCTTCGTCGCCGGAATGCATCAGGCCCTCCGCATGGTCATTTGCTATGTCTATTCGAAGCTTTCCTTCGATTACAGAAGCTGTGATCGAGACCTCGCCCCCATTCGGACAACGTGCGATGCCGTGCCGGATAGAATTCTCCACAATTGGTTGCAGCAGAAACCTGGGCACTTGTGCCTCGGAAGCTTCTGGGCTAACGCTCAGCGAGACAGCAAGACGAGGTCCAAAGCGGACCTGTTCGATGGAAAGATATTCCTCTGTGACGGCCAGCTCTTCCCGGAAAGTCACAAGATGAGCTTCCGGGAAGCTGAGGGTATTTCGCAGTAGAGCGGCAAGCTTTGCGATCATCTCGGTAGCCCGTTCGGGCTGTTTGCTTACGACGAGCGACGAGATGGCGTTCAGGGTGTTAAACAGGAAGTGAGGCTGCAATTGGTAACGGAGCGCCTGAAGTTGTGCCTCACGCGCGGTCGCTTCTGACGCCACCAATCTACTCCTTTGCTCCTCGACGGTACCGTAATGCTTGATTCCAAAGTAAAGTGCGCTCCATGCGATGAGAACGATTGTAGCTTCGAACGCCTGGGCGGCCACCATACTCCAGCTGAGGGGTGTGCGGGGCTCGTTCAAGTGGAGTGTCGTGAGAGCTGATGCGACGGTGCATAGAACGCCCAGAATGTATGAAAACCCTACTGATAGACACAGGGCAGAAGCTAACGGGGTAGACCGCCGCCAGAGGAAATGACAAGAGGCATACAGAACGAAGCTGGCCAAAAAAGTTGAACAGATGAGAGCGAGCTGGTAATCCACCTGTTCCCGCATGTGACGAAATGGGATGTACGAGACGGCTGTTGCCAATCCATAAAGCGTCCATCCGCCGATCTGGAGCGGCCAAAAAGAAGGTGCACGGCGCTGGAGATCAATCTGGGGCACGTATCCATTCTAGCGACCGAGTTCTTCCACGGAAACCAGGTGGGCGTATGAAATGCACGATTCATCGCAGAATTACGGAAGCTCGCCGCACTCGACTTTCGTCCCGTCGAGGTTAGGTCTTTGCTGAACCTCAGGCGAAGGGTGGCGAATGACTATACGAAGAAGGACGGTAAAGATCGTTTTGGGTGCTGTGCTTCTAGCGCAGTGCTCGATTGCCGTAGTGACGATGGCCACGCCAGAGGGGCTGGGTTCATCTTCAAGCATGGCCCCTCTTCCAGACCCGGGAACGTACTCGGTCGATCCGGCCCATACTTTTGCCTACTTTGGGGCGATGCATCATATTGTTGGACTGGTACGGGGTAGATTCGACAAAGTTACCGGGACGATCTCCGCCGCAAAGGACCCTGCGGACTGCGCCGTGGATATTTCGATTGACACGGCGAGTATCGATACGCAGGTCACCAAGCGGGACGAAGACCTACGTGGACCGGATTTCTTTGATGTGAAGAATTTTCCGGCGATGACCTATCGCGGCCGGGGCATTCGGAAGACCGCGGATGGGGCATGGGTGATGGATGGCTCGCTCACCATTCGGGGCGTGACAAAAGAGGTGCCATTGACGTTCAAGTTCAAGGGACTGTTCCCCGGCATGCCGGCGGGAGAGCCCGCGCGCACTTCGTTCCATGCATCGGCAGCCGTAAAGCGCGGCGACTTCGGAATGACGCGCGACAATCTGATGGAGCTCGAGCCAAATTCGAAGGGACCCGATGTGGCGATCGAAATTGACCTGGAGGCGGACGCGAGTGCTCCGGCAAAGTGATTCGCGAGGTTTTGCCTTCGACCTGATTCCCTGGTGAGCAAGATTTGGATGAGGAGGGCAGCGCAAGATGTGGAACCGGAGTTCGTTAGAGATTTTGTGGCAGGATATCCACCAAGCCGTCCGCACCTTGCGCAACGATCCGGGGTTCACCTTAGTAGCGCTTATCGCCATCACCATCGGCATCGGCGCAAATACCAGCATTTTCAGCGTCGTCGACAAGGTCCTCCTACAGCCCCTTCCCTTCCGGGACCCGGACAGCGTTGTGCAACTCGGCCGGGAGTTTCCCGTTGGCGTCTCGTACACGGCCTCAATTCCCAAGTACATGGTCTGGCGGGATAACGATGTCTTCTCATCCATGGCGTTGTACGATCTGGAGGGTCCGGGCTTCAACATCGATACCGGCGACTTTCCCGAGCAGATCAAGGGCGCCCATGTGTCAACCGACTACTTCACAGTTTTCGGCGTGTCACCCACGATCGGCCGCGTTTTTAGTCAGGCAGAAGATCGTCCCAACGGCCCCAAAGCCGCTCTGATCTCTGAAAATCTGTGGCGATCTCACTTCGGCTCCGATGCACAGATCCTCACCCGCACCATAAATCTCAACTCCGTGCCCTACCCTGTCGTCGGCGTTATACCATCACGGTTCGCGGCAAAACCAGATGCCGAAGTATGGATACCACTTCAAGCTGATCCGCACAGCATCAACCAAGGCCATTACCTCCAGGTCGCCGCGCGTCTGAGACCTGCCGTTTCTGTCTCACAGGCGCAAGCCGAGATGCATACGGTCGGCGAGCGCTTCCGCCGCCTTTATCCGAATTATATGGACAAGACCGAGAGCATCGCGGTGGTACCTATGCGCGAGTCCATTGTAGGTGACACCAGGAAAACTCTTTACGTGCTGTTCGGGGCGGTCGCCTTCGTGCTGCTCATCGCTTGCGCCAATGTTGCCAATCTGCTGCTCGCACGTTCCAGTGGCCGCCACCGTGAACTGGCGATTCGCGCCGCCCTGGGTGCCAGCCGCTGGCGAGTCATCCGCCAACTGCTCACCGAGAACGTATTGCTCTCCACAGTGGGTGGTTTCCTCGGCTTGATTCTCGGAGTTCTGGGCGTTCGCACGCTCCTGCTTTTAATCCCGGGCGACATCCCGCGCGTCGATCCGGCTCAACTCAGAAACCCATTCGAGTTCCTCGACTGGCGAATTCTTGTCTTCACCCTTAGCGTCTCCCTTCTCACCGGCATCCTGTTCGGCCTCATCCCTGCGCTTCAGATTTCAAAGCCAGACGTCGCCTCGACCTTAAATGCGGCGGGCACACGCTCCTCCACCGGCCGGCATCAAAACCTCACCAGCAAGATTCTGGTCGCCCTCGAGATGGGACTGGCGCTTATGCTCCTTATCTCCGCCGCCCTCCTCATCCGCACTTTCGCCGGCCTAAGTTCTGCCGAAACCGGCTTCGACTCCCATCACGTCTTTACGATGCTTACGTCCCTCGCTGACGATCGTTATCAAACTACAGAGGCCACGGCGCGCTTGACTCGCCAGGCACTTCAGAATATCGAGTCAATTGCTGGTGTAGAGAGCGCTTCCACTTCACTCGTTATCCCCGCAACGAGCAGCGGCGGGGCACTCGCCTTTGACATTCCCGGGAAAGCCAATCCTTCTGGCCAGGAGCATAACGGACCCGAACAATGGCGCACGGCTTCGCCTCACTTCTTCAAGGTGTTCCGCATCCCCCTGTTGAGCGGCCGGGTCTTCACTGAACATGACGACATGGGAGGTGCCCCAGTCGTCATCGTCGGCGCGGCGTTTGCCCGGAAGTACTTCGCAAATGAGAACCCGATCGGCAGGACGCTTGACATTGGGAAAGGTATCGGCCCCACCTATGCCGATTACGCGCGGCGAGAGATCGTAGGGGTTGTGGGTGATACCTGTGAGACCGGACTCGTTGGCGGCAAAGTTCCCGTCATGTATATACCTCAGGCCCAACAACCGCAGGGCATGACCAAAATATTCAATAGTTCAGTCCCAATGGCCTGGGAAGTTCGGTCCAGTCTTGACGAAAAGTCGCTCATTTCCGCCGTCGCCAAAGCAATTCGTGAAGTGGACGGCCGGTTGCCCCTGGGAGAGGTACACCCCATGGACAGAATCCTTGCTGATAGTATCTCGCGGCAGAATTTCAACATGCTTCTACTCTCCATTTTCGCCACCTCGGCTCTCCTGCTCGCCGCGATCGGTATCTACGGCGTAATGTCCTACTCGGTGCAGCAACAAACCAAGGACATTGGAGTTCGCCTGGCTCTCGGAGCGGACAAAACCACGATACTCGCGATGATCTTACGGCAGGGCCTCATGCCTGCCTTCATCGGCGTCGCCGCAGGCCTTGCCGGAGCTTTCGGTTCGACGAGACTTATGGAAAGTCTGCTCTATGAAGTGAAATCGGTTGACCCCACCAGCTTCTTCGGCGTAGCCGCAATTCTATTGATGGTCGCCCTCCTCGCGGTTCTCATTCCGGCGCGGCGCGCCGTCTCCTTAGATCCTGTCGCGGCTCTCCGCAGCGAATAGCTACACCTGCTCGGCTTTATCTGCGAGCGGCTTTGGCATTGGAGCAAAATATGTGAGCTCAGTTCTCAGGTGTTAAGAATGACTATGCAAGGAACCTTGCACTTCATTTCAGGACGGCTCTCAGCGGGAAAAACTACCATCGCCCGCCAGCTTGCTGTCGATCATCACGCGGTTTTGATTTCGGAGGATGTGTGGCTTTCGAAGCTATCGGATGGGATTTCATCTTTTGACGATTATTTGAAGTGGTCCCGGCGGTGTCGCTCCGTCATGGGTCCTCTTATTAAGGACATGCTGAGAGCTGGAGTCTCTGTAGTACTTGATTTCGCAGGAAACAGAATTGATGAACGTGCATGGGCGCGCAGTTTGTCCGAAGAAGTCGGGAGTTCTCATATTCTCCACTTCCTGGACATTGACGAAGAGGAGTGTCTGCGTCGTCTCCTGGTCCGCAACGACCGCAAGCCAGAAGGCCTCTATTTCGCCAGTACAACAGAAGCGGAGTTCAGAGCCATTTGTAAATACTTTCAGGTTCCGACTCCCGAAGAAGGCCTGAATATCAAAACCCATAGATAGTCGAACGGGCTTGCAAAGCTTGCTGAGGCGGCCAGAGTCTCCGCGCATGGCATCATAGGTGCACGGTTACATCACTTGCGGGGATGCCCAGCTCCTTGACTACCGGCGCCAAGCCTGTGGTCCACATCCGTCCGCGTCAGCAGTGCTTGCAACCGTTGTTCCCGCTAGCAGGCGGGGATGCCGGAACATCATTCGCTGGATTCTCGTCAAAAAATCCATTCGGCTTCAGCAGAAAGCCTATGTAGGCAGTCGGCATAACCGGGCAGTCTTCTGGCCGAGGGATATGGGTGTGGCCGAAGGTGTACCAGAAGACGACGTCTGAGTTCTCGATGGGACGGTCATCCTTGGTCCACTTCTCCAGACCGTCGCCGCCTTTGCTTTGGTTTGGATAGTCTCCTGCAGCGTACTTCTCTTCCGGCTTGTATGGAGTGACCCAGACATGATGATTCACAAAGCCGGCACGCTTGCGCCACGACGCACGTGGAGAAGCAAAAGGAAATGCGTTGTCCCCAGGAAAGAATTTATAGCCAACCGGGTTGCCCACCGCATTCTTGACGGAAGGATTGACGAACTTCCAGGTCCTTCCCGACTCCAGGTTCAAGTGGGCCAGCGCCTGCTGCTCGGTCTTGAGGTTGGTTACTTGTGTATGGAATGCATTTTCAAAGGGGTTCGCCTCATCGATCTCATCGGGTACGACATCTACCTGTTGCACCGTGTTGCGCGTTCCGTCTATGCCCAGATCCAGCCGCACGTTAAAGAAATGTTGATGGTTGGGCGCATACAACAATGGCGCGATCATCGTGCCATGCTTTGGCGTCTCCCCTTCCTGGACCGCGCCGAGCGAAAGAACGCCGGTGAGCTTTATTTCAAATGCGATATGGCCGTCCTGGTAGAAATACCAATAGAAGCCGTACTCGTAATTCTCCACGGTTGAAATTGAAGAGATGACCAAACGGCGCGAACGGCGCACCTGTGGGGCATCGGGCAACCTGCGGTCAGTGTGCTTCCAGAGAATGCCATAATCTTCTTCGTGAATGCAGATGGCGTTGGGGATGGTGAAATCACGGCCCCGGCTGTCGCACAAACTGGCATCAAGATATTCGATGTGACCAACGCAGTCGCACCCGAGTTGCAGGCTGTTGGCACACATGCCCATTCCATACTCACCGACGTCAAATGCATTTTTACGAACCTGCGTCGGGCGTGGGTCTCCATAAGGGACGACCATCTCGGTGAGCGAGGCACGGTAAAGAATGGGGCGCGTTCGTCCATGGTCGGAGTAACGCACATCATGGATGGTGAGCCCCTCTCGAGCATTGAAGCCGATCACGAGCGACCAATTTTGCCAACTGATGCTCGAGCCTTGCAACGAAAAGCTGGGCCCTTCAGGTTGTGTGATGTGGAGCGGCTTGATATCCGTTCGCTGATTGGCTACACGATCAGCCGCATAGTTGGCCGAATTTGGCGGGAGCGGCCACTTTCCGTATTCTTCCACGCGGACAACCTGCATCCGGTTTAAATCGACCACCGGACGAAGTCCTTCGATGGGCCGCGCGTAGCCATTGTCAGTAGGATCACTGCGGAGAAAGCATAACGGGCGAGCTAACCGCAGGGAGCTATCTTCCTCTGAACCGTAGTTCCCTGCGCTCCAGATATCGACCATCACCAAAGACGTGTCTGTTATCCCGTAATGCTTTTCCAAGGCAGCCTTGAAATCTTTACTGGCCAAAACGGCCTGCTCGCACTCCACCTGCTCATCGATAGAGAGCGTCGGCTGAGCGCCGGCAGGGCCGGGTTCGGATTTCGTCACTGCACCTGTACCGAGATCGATCGTGACGGTCAGTACACTGTTCTTTGCATTGTCGAACAAGACTGCAACCGCTTCGCGGCGAGGAGCGGCTCCATTCGGCCAGTCGTACACGGTCGACTTGGCCGGTTCGTTCAGCATGATGCTGATAATGCGTGTCGACGGACTGAAACCCTTAAGGCTCTTCAGTGCTGCAACGGCCTGCTGGATTTCGCTCGCGCTGAGTGGTTCGAGAGGGTGAATTGACATACTCAATTGCTCCCCGATCTCCGAATGTCCTTCAACGCTAAGTGGTTCAAGAGGGTGAATAGACATATTCAACTGCTCCTCGATCTGCGAATTTCCTTCCCTTGCGAGAGCACACAAACGATTAGAAAGTAATCTCGGCGTCGCCGCTGGAGCAAGAGACTGCTGAGCGGCCGCGGAAAACTAGAACGCCGCCGCGCCGGCTTCGGCTACCGCGTGGTCCTGCTCGCCAGAGCCGCCGCTTACCCCGATAGCTCCCACTACTTTGTCACCGCGCTTCAGCGGGATACCGCCGGCGAAGATCATGATCTTGCCGTCGTTCGAGGCATGGATGCCGAAGAACTGCCCGCCCGACTGCGAATGCGTAGCGAGGTCTTTGGTGGCGATGTCGAAAGCCCGCGAGGTATAAGCCTTCTTGATAGAGATGTCGATGCTGCCCAGCCACGCGCCGTCCATCCGAACATGAGATACCAGGTTGCCGCCTGCGTCAGCTACAGCGATGTTCATAGGCTGGCCGATTTCCTTTGCTTTCTTTTCTGCTGCTGCGATGATGCGGCGAGCGTCTTCCAGAGTCATGATTAACCTTTCATCAGCTAGTTAGATTTGTTGGAGATGCCTGCAAGTTTTCTCTGAAAACAAGCAGGCACGGGAAACTTCCTTGAGTAAAGCAAACTCCATCTATGCCGCGATCATTGCGTGGGGATCCAGCACGAACTTCTTCGCTGCCCCTTTATCGAAGTCCTTGTAGCCCTGAACAGCCTGATCCAGAGTCACGACGGTGACGTTGACGGCCTTGGCAATTTTGATTTTGTCATGCAGGATTGCCATCATCAGCTGGCGGTTGTACTTCATCACCGGACATTGACCGGTGGTAAAGACGTGGGATTTTGCCCATCCCAGGCCAATGCGGATGCTGAGGTTTCCCGTCTGGGCGCTCTTGTCGGCCGCACCAGGGTCCTCGGTCACGTAGAGTCCCGGGATGCCGAGGGCTCCACCAGCGCGCGTAATCGTCATGAGCGAGTTCAGCACCGTCGCAGGGACTTCCGTCTTGGAATCATGACCATGACCACGGGCCTCGAAGCCCACGCAATCGACTGCGCAATCGACTTCTGGAGCCTTGAGGATCTGGGCGATCTGATCGCCGACAGAAGCGTCTTTGGAGACGTCGACAGTTTCGCAGCCGAAACTCCTGGCTTGCGCAAGCCGCTCCGGAACCAGGTCGCCCACGATCACCACCGCCGCGCCCAACAATTGACAGGCGGCGGCGCACGCGAGGCCCACCGGTCCGGCGCCGGCAACATAAACAGTGGCCCCGGGACCAACGCCGGCGGTGACGGCGCCATGATAGCCGGTGGGCAGAATGTCAGATAAGCAAGTCAGGTCGCGGATCTTCGCCATAGCTTGCGCTTTGTCAGGAAATTTCAGCAGGTTGAAGTCCGCGTAGGGGACCATGACGTAATCAGCCTGACCGCCGACCCAACCGCCCATGTCGACGTAGCCGTAAGCAGCGCCTGGCCGTGCTGGATTCACGTTCAAGCAAATGCCGGTGGCGCGTTCCTTACAGTTGCGGCATCGGCCGCAGGCAATGTTGAACGGTACAGAAACAAGATCCCCGACCTTGATAAACTCTACGTCCCGACCGGCCTCGATCACTTCGCCGGTGATCTCGTGGCCGAGGACGAGCCCTTTCGGTGCAGTGGTACGGCCCCGGACCATGTGCTGGTCGCTGCCGCAAATGTTGGTGGAAACAATCTTGAGAATGACGCCGTGTTCGCATTTGCGATTTCCAAGCGCTAATTTCGGGAAGTCGATGCTGTGAATCTCCACGACTCCGGGGCCCATATAAGCTACTCCGCGGTTGCTTGCCATGCGTTTCAATCTCCCTCAAGTTTTATGATGCATTGCGCCGTTTGACGACACTCACGAAGCGCTTCTCGACGAGAAGTACCTGCGCAGCGACGGGTCAACACTGAGAGTAGACCATTTCGCGCGCAATTACCGCATAGCGGAGGGGGATGGAGGCTGGTAAACTTGCGCGAAACTATCCTCTTGCAGTCGTTGCCGGCCTGGGGCGCATGACAATCACGCAGGGAACACAGTTCGGTCCGTACAGGATACTGGAGCAGATTGGCTCCGGCGGCATGGGCGACGTCTACCGGGCGCAAGATACGCGGCTGGGCCGCGAGGTTGCGATCAAGCTTATCTCGGAGCGCTACCTGGCGGAGGCGTTTGGCAGCGGTAGCGCGTCGCCGGCGATGGGCGGCGGTACGCCAGCGACACCCGGTACCCTGTCGCAGCGGCGGTTTCTGCGCGAGGCGCAAGCCGCCAGCGTGCTGAACCACGCCAATATCTGCACGATTTATGACATTGGGGAGCAGGGCGGCCGGCCCTACCTGGTGATGGAGCTGCTGCGCGGAAAGACGCTGAAGGAGACGCTGCGGCAGCAAGCTCTTTCTGCGGGCGACGTGATTACGTTGTCGCGGCAGATGGCGAGTGCGCTGGCGGCGGCGCATGCCCAGGGCGTCGTGCATAGGGATATCAAGCCGGCAAACATCTTTGTGGTGGGGCCGGAGGGCAAGCACCAAATCAAGATCCTGGATTTCGGGTTGGCCAAGCAGGAGGGCGCCGGCGACGCACAGGATTCCGGCGAAGCCACCGCCACGTTCGCCGGCCAGGCCACATCCGATGGAAGCAGGTTTGGCGCCGGCAATGGCGATCTTACCTCGCCGGGATCGACCCTGGGCACCGTCGCCTACATGTCACCGGAACAGGCGGAGGGCCAGGCGCTCGACGCCCGCACCGACCTTTTCTCGCTGGGCGCCGTCGTTTATGAGATGGCCACCGGCAAGGCCCCCTTCGCCGGGGGAAGCACCGCCGCTATTTTTGCCGCGCTGCTCACCAGAGAACCTCCGCCAGTCAGCGCCGTTCGCGAGCAGGAGGGCCGGCCGCCCCTGCCGGCGGGTTTTGACGCCATCGTCACCAGGCTGCTGGCCAAAGACAAGTCACAGCGCTATCAGAGGGCCATGGAGGTCGAGCGCGAACTCGACGAACTCGACGCAACGGCTCGGGGCAGCGGTACGCATGTCGCTGCCGGCGGCGGTCACGCGACGCACGATGGCGCCTCCGGCCCGGCCTGGGTACCTCCCGCGGCAGAGGACTTGCGGCCAACGGAGAGTTCGCGCGGCGGCCGGGGAAAGCTGTCAGCGGGCGTGGTGATCGTACTCCTGCTGGCGGGAGCCGGCTTGGCGTGGTGGCAGCACAACAGCGCCGGATCGATGAAAAACGCCAATGGGAGCGCGCCGGGCAACGGACCGTCCGCCGAGGCGGCGAAGAACGCCATCATTGTGGCGGACTTTATCAACCAAACCGGGGACCCGGTCTTCGAGTCAACCTTGAACCAGGCGCTGGTGGTGCAGTTGGGGCAGTCTCCCGTGCTCGACATTGTGAGCCAGCGGCATTTGCACCAGAGCCTGCAGTACCTGGGCAAGAAGCCGGACACGGTGATCACGCCGGAGATTGCCCGCGAAATTGGGGAGCGCGAGGGCATCAAAGCCATTCTCACGGGGACGATAGCAAATTTGGGCAATGATTTTGTGGTCACGCTGGCGGCGCAAAATACGGCCACCGGGGATCAGATAGCCAGTGTGCAGGCGCAAGCGGCGAGCAAGGAAAAAGTGCTCGATGCGCTGAACCAGGCGGCAACGCAGATGAGGGCCAAGCTGGGGGAAAGCCTGGACAGCATTCAAAAGCTGAACACGCCGTTTGGGCAGGCGACGACGCCCTCGCTCGAGGCTTTCCGCGCCTTTGCATTGGGGGATGCAGCGCACGACAAGGGCAACGACATTCCGGAGGCGGAGGACCACTACAAGCGGGCCCTGATGTTGGATCCGAATCTGGCCATGGCATGGGCGCGGCTGGGTGTGATCAATCTGAACAGCGGGCAGCACGGCAAAGCGGTCGAGTATTTCACCAAGGCGCATGACCTGACTCGCGATGTCAGCGAGCGTGAACGGCTGTACATCGAGGGGCATTATTACGGCGAGGTGCTCGGAGACCTGAACAAAGCTATCGAAACGCTGCAGGTGGCCACGCAGGAATATCCGCTGCAGATGGAAAATCACATTAACCTGGCCGTGTTTTATACCTACAAGGGGGAGCCGGAGAAGGCGCTGGAAGTCACGTTGAAGGCGTTGTCATTGCGGCCAGATGATGCGGTGGCGCTGGCCGACGTCATTGGCGGCTACACCTGGATTGACCAGTACGACGAAGCGCGGAAGTATGTGGCCAAGGCGAACCAGCTGGGGATGCGCGTTACACCGATGCTGCAGTATGAGATGGCGCTGGACGGGGCGACCGGGGACATGGCCGCCATTCGAAAGAAACTTACGGAGGGGGCGGGGCGCCCCGACCAGTTCCAGCTAACGTGGCAGTGGGGAAACATCCAGGCCGAGTGGGGGCAGTTTCGGGCAGCGGTTGCGACGCTCCATCAGGCCGCCGAGCAGGCCGGGCGGGTGAAGGCAGCCGATGCGGAGGCTTCGTTCCTGCTGAACGCCGCGTATCTCGGTTGGCCGGTAGGTGAGTGCCAGGACGTCGAGGGCGCAGTCAAGCGGGCGCAAGAGCTGGACCGGAGCAAGTCGACGCAAATTGGCGTTGCGGCCACGCTGGCGCTCTGTGGGGACCAGAAGCCGGCGCTCCCCGCACTGGACGCGTTGGAGAAGAAATATCCGGAGGATACGCTGGTGCAGCAACTCGTCGTGCCCGAGGCGCGCGGATACCTGGAACTGCGGACGGGAGACGCGCGCAAGGCGCTGGCGTTATTGCAGCAGAGCGAGTCGTTTGACGCGATTTCCCCGGGGTCATATCTGCGTGGGCTGGCCTACTTGCAGCTCCATGACGAGGACAACGCGATTGCGTCCTTTAAAGCCGGCACCCGATATAAGGGCACGAGCTATTTGAATCAAAGCGGACTTCCCTTCCCGCTCAATAACTATGCGCTCTCGATGCTGGGGCTAGGCCGTGCGTATGCGATGGCGGGAGATAAGGCCCAGGCGAAGAAGGCCTATGAGGCGTTTTTTGCGGAGTGGAAGAATGCGGATGCGGATTTGCCGGTGATGGCGGCGGCAAAGAAGGAGTATGCGGGTTTGTAGCCGCAACAGATGCGTGTGATGGTTGTATGTAACAGTAGCCAGATCGGGTAAGGATTCTGTATGCTTCGAGTCACCCTTGGATCGCTTATTCGAATAAGGATTTCATTGAATGTCTCTGATGCGCCGTGGTCTTGTCTTTCTGGCTTGTCTGCTTTGCCCTGCCCTGTCCATTAGCCAGCAGTTCAAACCAAACTTCAGCCGCCTAACCGCATATCATTTTCTCTACTTCCAGGTTCCGGGGGCCGCCCTTACGACCCCATCCAGCATCAACGACTCCGGTACCGTGGCCGGGTCTTACAGCACCCTGGCCGGCTTCACAGGCGGCTTTGTGCGGACAGCCTATGGCCAGACCACCACGTTTGACGTCGGTCAGGTCTATACCGGACAACTGCGCATCAATGCTGCCGGCGAAATTGCCGGGATCTACCGGGATGTTTCAGGAATGAGTCGAGGATTTGTACGGTCTGCGAATGGCTCGATCACCACATTCAACCCTGGCGGCCCCGCCGGTTCCACCCAGGTGACAGATGTCAATGATGGAGGAACCGTCGTCGGGATTTATCTACCAACCAACACCGACCCCCCATCGCAGGCTTACCTACGCGCTCCGGATGGAACCATCACCACATTCACCGTGCCCGGAAGCACTTCTGTGTATCCGTGGAGCATCAATGATCTAGGAGAGGTTACAGGAACCTACTCTTACGATAGCGGTGACCAGGTAGGTGGGTTTGTTCGCTCGCC
>Ga0302179_10001503_pt1 | contig 14004 bp, 12 predicted proteins | sample I_Palsa_E3_1_FD_198788 | JGI IMG/M metagenome (GOLD analysis project Ga0302179, IMG submission 198788) | Peat permafrost microbial communities from Stordalen Mire near Abisko, Sweden - I_Palsa_E3_1 | ecosystem: Environmental > Terrestrial > Soil > Palsa > Peat permafrost | place: Sweden...
GCGACGATGAATAGAGTTACGCAGGTGATAGACGCACCGGAGATGAAAAGCGTTCGTCGACCAAAAGCCTTGTTGAGGAACAAACCTGATCCAGCCATGACCACAGAAACAACTTGGAGGACAATAGAGTAGACGAAGGGTTTTTGGATGCCAGAGATTTGGAGGAAGTAGGTTGCATATCCGACGAGGAAGTTGATTCCTGATGCCGAGTGACACATTGACGCACCGATGGAAAGGAGAGTACGACGAAGATCGGATCCACGGAAGAGATCTCGGAAACTGGAATGGGCTGCCAATTCTTTTTCAATACGAGTTGCTTCTCGGATTTCCAACAGTTCTTCGGCGAGGAGCTCTTCAGGGAACTCGGATCCACGAAGGCGACGAAGCGCAACATGAGCTTCATCGTGGCGGTCGTGATCCGTGAGCCATCGAGGGGACTCGGGGATAAAGAACATCAATGTCGACAGAAAGAGTGGGATAAGAAAGAGGATGGCGATTGGGATCTGGTAGCAGTGACGGTTCAGAATCGTTGCGGTGTAGTTGTTGATGATTGCACCGATTAATCCGCCGATGTTCTGAGTGAACTGGAACATAGCGACCATAATTCCTCGAAGATGTCCAGGAGCCACCTCAGAGCAATACAGGACGGTCGCAGTGACATACAAACCGTTTCCGAACCCGAGAAGCAGACGAGCAACATACACGGGTCCCTTTGATGTGACGAAAAGTTGGATGAACAGTCCGACGACGGCAAAGCAGGAGCCAATCCAGTAACAATAACGACGTCCGACGTACTTTGAGAGGGGTCCAACACTCAGGGAGGCAAAGATCAAGCCCATTTGCAATAACGAGGTAATCAGCTGTTGGAAGACCGTGTCGATTCCGTAGCCGACAGCCAGTGTTGGATCTGGGTAGCCGAAGACCATGAGAAAGCCAGGCATGGCTTGGAAACCATTCATCAACGTGGTGTCGAAATCTGATGTCAGAGACGACCCCGAAGAGGGAGATACTGTATTGGAACATGGCAAAGGTGCAGCCAAAGCAAATGGCGAAACACTTGATGTTTTTCCAGACAGGGGTCCTGCGCCCAGGACTCATGGCGTTGCCGGTCTCTGCTGCGACTGCAACCATCTCTGCTGGTTATTCCTTCTTTACTGCCCGGCGGCAAGCAAGTCTGTAGAAGGGAATGAAACGGTCTGTGGAGGACACGGATCTAGCAAGCGCTGACGGGGAATCCTGTCTCTTTATATAAAGATGGCGATTAAAGCGCGCTCCCCACAGTCTCCGCCTCTGGTCTCCGCGCCGTGTTGCAGTAATGCGGTGGTGTCTGAACAATGGACAAATTTTAATGAAAAAAGACTCTCCCCACTTTGCGCCCCAGCCGATGTCCGGAGAAAAAGGTTTTTCGCGTGTCGGCCTCGCCGAAAATTCGCACTGTCAGGCGCAAGCATAAGTAAGCTAGCCGCGCCATGCCCGTGCGGCAGGAGAAGAATAAGCGACCGCTGAGTGGTTGGATTGGCTGACCCCACAGATGTGCCTTGCCGGAAGCTGATGGCCGGCGGTCGAAACGACGCAGAAGGCTGTTTGCGGAAGGAATTTTGCCGACCGGCCCAACACACTCAATTTCGGCTCCAGGTGCCGGACCGCCACATCCAGCCTCGCAATGGCGGCGATCGCAATCCCGAATCTATGCTTTAAGCCAACTTTAACCTGTTCCTCCTCTTCAATTGCCGTCCGCCCGTCGGCATGTTTCCTCAGGCACATTTGGTCCACAGCCCAAAGTAAGGCCCCGGCCAGCAGATTGGAACAAACCCAAAAGCTGGGGCTTGCGGGGTCCCCGACACCCGATCATCATGATCCCACGTGCACCCTTTAATAGGTAATGGCATCCGCACTTAAAAAGCATATAGGCTTCCCGCCGTCGGCCAGTCCATCGGGAACAGTCATCTGAACAATATGTATGTTCCTGACGACGCATGGGTCTTTTCTACCTCTCCCGCCGACGTCACTTACCAACTGTGTCCTTTGTGAACTATGAGCCACGCTGTCTGAATCCTGAACAGAGAAAGGGAGTTACGTACATTTTATTAATTCTCTCTTTGTCCCTTACGGAAGAACAGCTAAGTCGTGGTTAAAGTTTACCGACAGTGGAATTGCGACAAGGATAGACGTATACCCAAGAAGGTCTGAATCGCGCAAAGCAATCGGACCAACAAGATCATTTATTGATAAATTTAGCGTTTAATGGCCGCAATCTATTAAACAATATGCGAAATGCTACCAATAAGCAGTTCCTCCCAGTCCCCAAGCGCAAATACAGACCGTTTATACAGATAATCCCAATCCACAACTTCACAGCGTCGCTCACCAGCACCCCAGCAGTCCTTATATCAATATAGACAGCGACATATCATCCTCTGTTTCCCACAAGCGGTGCTGTGTCACTACTGGGTCTCGGAGTAGCGTCACTACTTTGACTCACATCACTTCCCTCATCTTCACCATCTGAAAAACTCTCGTAGCCAGGCGGACTGTTATTCGGGAGACTTGACAAGGAGATATCACTCTGCATCGTCTGAGTTCGAGCTGCACTCCCGCCGACACTGACCCAACTTTGTCCCCTGTTGTGGCCCCGAGGTTGATACTTTGGCATCTGATTGTGACCATGTTGTCTTCCTGAATCGAGCAGAATGCTCTCATCTTCACGACCATATCGAGGCGGAGGCGCTAGCGTGCCACTCACGGGTGCTAGGCCCCATTTCTTGACATTGGCTTCGATGAAGACGAATCCCGCTTGGCCGAAGTTGATGTGGATTGAACATGGACCAGATGCGCCGATAGTAGGGAACAGATTGGACGTTTTAAAGATTGGGTGGATTGTTTCTTCGAGTTTCTTGCCGTTGCGGGTGAAGAATACAGTCCCGGTCCGGGGACGGAACCCAACTCCCACCACATCGCCTTCATGATAGAGCGGAAACGGAGGATGCAAGATCTGTTGAGGAGACGGATTGAAGGGCTGATTAAATCGTTTCTGACCAAGCGATGTATACGCTATGGAATGTTTATTCCATCCTATCATTAGTTATTCCCAGCGCAGTGGGGGCTATACCAGGCAACCGGAAAGAAGGATACGGTTTGGTGGCGAGTCCGACGGAGATAAGTGTCGTCTCTGGCTTGTCATGTAACTTTGCCTCCCAGTAGTACACGTCATTCTGTTTCGGCAGAGGCAGGTTGGTTTGAACACAAGCCTCTGCGTCGTCTTCATAAAATGAAATCTCCGTTCTAGATTGCACAAATACACTGGATGACTGTTCCAAATCAACGGGTATGAATTCCCATGCCGAAACACCTTTCTCCTGAATCGATAAGAACTGCGACAACGAAATCTCCGTCATCACACTCTCCGGCGGATATCTCTCCTGGAACTCTATCCATTAATTTGTGCTCCTCCCATATATGAGACGAAAGGCGTAGTAGTACCTTTAGCGCGATAATATGCCTCCTGCTGATTTGGATCGAGTTGTTCCATCGCCGCCCGTTCGTCCTCGAGTAGCCGCTGCTCATCGTCCAGTTGTCCCGGCGCCCCCGATCCAAGACGTATTCTCCCGGACCGGGCACAGCGCCAGTATACCAGTCCGACAAAGATCACGAGAAACAGGATCCCGCCGCCCAGCCCGAAGAACAAGCCGTAGAACAGACTCTGCGGCGACATGATCCGCAACGGAGGCTCCGAGTCTGTAAACCGAATGACGGCCATGACAACACAACAGCAACAACGGGTATATTGCAGATGGAAGAGCTGCGGTGCGTTGGAGAGGATATATTTATGAGCGAAGGGGAAGATGGCTGACCAGTTATCTAAATGTGCGGCGAGGTGATACAACGAATTACGCATCATATCACGTGTGAAACGAAACTTTAATGTCTGCTCATATTCTGCTGGCCACCGCACCACCTTTGTCAGGTTTTAAGGGGAAACGAAAGCAGCAAACTCCCACAACGGATTTAAAACTATGCTATTTACATCCAATAATCGCAATGAATAAAACCAACATGAAACCTTACTCTCATCCTTCACCCGCCCGATTAAGCTATAATATGTGCTAGTAAGTTAAAACCCAACCCTCTTCCAATCTCTAACCGCAGTCATCGCGAGTCAAGGACGTGCGAATCGAATGTAGGCCCGTGAGTTTTCGCTCGCTCGCTCGATGTTAAGATAAGGGGAAAGAAAGACTCGCCGAGTGAATTTTGGGTATCATAATATAAGATCCGGTGTACCTGTGCAGTGCATTGCATTCGCATTCGTTTTGCTACGATTTGGCACGCTTGGAGGCTACTTTGTGAGCAGAGTTTATAGCCACGGACACTTACGTGGTGCGTGATCTTCCGCGGCGGGATCATCCACAACCTGATCTAGCGGCCGTTTGGGGGGAGGCGAAGTTGTGCCCGAGGCTGGTTCTTCCGCTAAGGTTTCGTTGGCGATACCGTTGAGCGGAAGAGTCTCGTTATCGGACACGTGGCCGTTTGTTGATTCTTCGTGTTGGTGTTGATGGTGCTCGTTGTTGAGGTATTGTTGTCGATAATCTTGACCGTCTTCGGTTTGATCTACTGCTTCTTCGTAGGATATTAAATCATCGTCGTCGTTCTCTTCTCCTTCTGAACTGGTTAGAAACCAGGATAATTCGGAGATGATACCGCTTTGACCTGACGTGTCGAGGGATTCCTGGGGATGTACTACTACTGGGTTGGATTGCCCTTGATCGTCTTGGTGGTCCTCCTCAAAATGTAAGACCTGTTCTTCGTATTCTTGGTGTTCTTCTTGTTCCTCGTAGACTTCTTCATGGACGATCTCTTCGAATGATTGCACAAGATCCGCTTCTTCCTCTTCTTCTTGCTCTTCTACTACTTCTTCGCCGACATCCTCCTCGTTCACGAGAGTTTCCGTTGACTGCAACGCCGGATTATATGACTCTTCATTCTCTTCATATAATTCATCTTCATCGGCCTCGGCTAGTTCTCCCGCTTGAGCATCCGGGTCAACAACTTGATCCGCAGCAACCACTTCTGGATTTTCAGAGCTCAATTCCTCTCCTTCAGGGTTATCAGCTTGAACCCCCGCCGTCTCGTCTTCGTCATACTCTGCCTCCTCAGGATTCTCATCGCCCTCGTATTCGTCATATTCTTCTTCAGGGCCCTCATCATGTACTTGTTCAGGCACATGTTCTTCTTCGCCATGGAAATCATCGACCTGTTCAGTCTCATCAACATGGTCTTGCTGCTCGCCGTTCGCCTCTTCAGGCTCCTCTGCGTCCTCTGCTTCGGGCTCGGATTTCTGTATCGTCTCTAGACTTTGAGAGGTGAGTGATACGAGTTGATTGAAACGAGCAATAAATCTCGGTTGCAGTGATAAGTTTAGTTTGCATGTGGATGCTCTGACGGTGCCGTTTCGTGTACATAGACTGTTGATCAAGTTGACTAGATCCTGAAGACTGATTTCGCGAGTATAACAATTATCCTGCACAAACATAAGCACTATCCCTAAGACAAAGAAACCATCCAAACAGAAGGTAGATAAGGGGGGGCATGGACAGGGTACAGACCTCAGCAATAGAGACCTCCAAGTCCGAAACAGAAAGGACAATCTCATCCATTGCAAAAGAAGTCGTTATCGACGCCAATTCATTCTCCAAAGTCTGTCGAATAGAACTAAACAACGTCTCCAACGGCTGCGACTTTAACCAATTATCCTCAAAAAGCGCCTCGGTATCGCCATCGGCGCGGAAAAGCATGTATTCCTGCCCATTCGGCGTGTACAGACATATTGGCCAGTCATCGTCTTGTGGCTCGTCGTCCGCGGCGGTGGTAGTAGTCAGATTGGAGAGCAGCGGAGTAGCAGGACGGGGGACCGGGGCGGCTATTATTCGGGAGGCGGCGGGACTGAAGAATTGTTGCGGATGGAGGTGGTCTTCTGCAGACGAGACTGCGGGGGGTGTTTGTGCAGTTGTCGTATCGGGCTTAAAGTTAGATACTTTTCGGTGTTGTTGGGGGGGGAAGTACTTTGTAGGAAGCAGTCTCGTGAACGAGGTGGACGTCGGAGTCTTTTGAAGCGGGATCCTCTTGTTCTTCTTCATAGTCTACTTCGTCAAGATACTCCATGTCGTCCTCGATGGTGGATGGAGCGTGTGTCTGAACTGCGTCCGACTGAGGCGGTTCAACGATCGTGGAGCCCACTTCCGCGTTATACATTTCTTGGTCGTCGTACTCATGTTCTCCTTCTTCGCCGTGATATTCTTGGGCCTCCACGTCGGTCATTTCGGTGTCCTCGTCCCCGATATGCTGGGACTCGCTGTCGTCAACAGATTCGTATACGGTGGTCTCGAAGATTTCTGTGGTCTGTGAGAATTGGACGGGAACGGCAAGAGAGGTCATGGAGACAGACGAACGAGGAAGTAGCAGTGGTGGGAATGGAGCGTTGTCAGTATGGTGTCGCTGGCGTCATGTATTCGGTACCTAAGTTAGTAGTCACACATTCAAGGCTCGTCAAGGTGGTGCTGGGTGAAAGGCTGCTGTTCGTTGGGGTTAGTGGCAATAGGAAAGTCCGCAGGGACGTAGTTAGAAGGTGCTGTAGTAAATGCAGATGTGTCGGCTGGCGGGAAGGATGGATGGAATGTGTTGGTATCCTTTGCCCGTGGCGTTTTCTCTTCTTGACATGGCTGACAACCGCCTAGCCCACGTCTAGTCACGATCGAAATATCACCGAAACTTTCTGTGTCGCCGCCTCGTCTTGAAGCCAGCTGAAGATCTTCTCGAATACATAGTCAAACATGTCCGACTACGGCGACGGAGACGACGTGCGTCTATGAGGAAGAAGAACTCGAGCCCCCCCCCAGGGCCTCCACCAGAAGACAGAGAAGACGCCCTCGAAGAGCGGGGCCAACTCACCGCAGACGGCCACTCCGTCCTCCAAACAAATGGCATCAAAGCGCCGGCGGCCACGGTAATCGCAAGTGGAGACGTTGGTGTCACGAGCGAGACATCCAAGGCTATTGCGCCTGAACAACGGACTACGACGCCTTATATGGAACTGCTCTAGAAGAAAGGTCGCTGGTGGTGGACTAAGTCGGACGAGTTTTAAAATAATGTACAAGACTGATCGTAAAAAGCCTCTATAGAGGTGTCTTTTGTGCATGCACTTCTTGAGACCTTTGGATTTGTATACCAAAGAACAGATATATGAACGTTTCGCTTCAATGGCCTGCTGTCCAAGAAGCGGACGTACATAAAACCACCTTAAGGCGATAAACATTCTACGGATCACCCTGTCGCAAGCTGAGATTCGACGACCTCTAACTGACTCAGTATGCACCGCAAACGAGCCACGAATCGTTTTTAGTGAAACTTGTTCATTCTCTATGTAACCAGGACATGTATTTGTATTCCCTCCTTAGAGCGAAGTTGTCATACCAAGTAATATCCATCGCTATTACTGGGTGATCCATTCCTTCTTACGTACCGCCGATCAATCAATCCTGACCCAAGGCTAGTCAAGACAAGTCAGACCAGAGCCATCATCACCCGTCGACCATCGCCGCCGCCATCTTCGCAGCACAGAACAACAATGTCCGACCAACGCTCCCGTCGAATCCTGCGGGAAATGGACGACACACACTCCGATCCCATCTCCGGTGTCTCGCTCACTCCAATGGGAGATAACTTATGTATCCATACCTCTCGTCATGTGTCGAGAGCGTCCGCTGACAGTAGCGCATCTACGGGGTTTGTCGATGGCTCGGGCCGTGAGCTGATGTAGGTCAATTTCCGGGACCTGTTATGACTCCCTATGAAGGTAGTTTCCTGCGTTGTTCTGATTGTCTGCGTTGCGCTGGGTTGGTTGCGACTTTGTTGTTCGGGAGAATTGAGCCCGGTTGGCCTTGTGCAGCGGACTCTTTGAGGATGGGAGACTGATTGTAGGGGGGACATATGATATTGACATTGAAGTTCCTAATGATTATCCTTTCAAACCTCCTAAAATGCGTTTCATAACGAAAGTCTACCATCCGAATATCTCTTCCCAAACGGTACTTTCCCTCCCTCAAATCGCTATTCTCTTCGAGCCGTTTCCGCAATATCTCTTGAACAGCAGCTTCGATTTCGTCTCGGAGTCTACTGCTTAGGCCAAAGTATCACTTTTCCTGCGTTCTTACAAGCTCTGGCGGCTATGTGGAATTGTGCGCTGACTGCAGGGATTTATCTGCCTAGACATCCTAAAGGATCAATGGTCTCCCGTTCTTACTATCCGTTCCGCATTAATCAGTCTTCAATCCCTTCTCTCTTCGCCCGAGCCAAACGACCCCCAGGTTTGTATCCCCTTACCGTCCGCTATCCTTTCCTGTTACCTTCGCTATCACCTCCCCCTCCACGTTCCAATCTGTCATTCCGTTGGTTCCGGAATACCGGATTCCGCGTGTCTCTCCAATGACGAGGGATTGACTTTAGGACGCCGAGGTCGCGAAACATTATTTATCGGATCGAGCCTCGTTCGATGCCACTGCGAAGTACTGGGCCGAAACCTTCGCAGGAGCACCCTCGAAAAATGCCTCCGGCGAAAGTACCACAACAAACACTCCCAAACTCGGTACCATCCCCTCCACCACCCACCATCCACTTTGCCATATCCTAGCTGCAGCTGAGTTTCTGCAATTTGCCTTCGTTGGTTTCTTTGTGTTTACTATTAGATCCCGTGTCGATGTACGGCCTCTCGCAGGAGACGGTGGATAGATACGTCAACATGGGTTTCGACAAGGAAATTGTGGTGGAGAAGATGCGGAAGTTGAATATTCGGAGTTTGACGCTGGAGGAATCGGAGGGGGAGAGGGGCGCGAGGTTACTTGAGGAATTGCTCGGAGCGTCGTAGCGGGGACAAGGATGAAGAATCTGGAATAGGAGCCGTAATATGTTGAGTGGAGGGAGTGGGGACAGTCGGAAGGAGAGTGGCCTAGTGCAGGGGAATCGTCGGTTGTTTCTGGATGTTGGTTTGATAGGACAAGTTGCATTGCATAGCTTAATATATTCATCACAACACGGTGTTCTGATGGAACGGTCAAGACGCTCTGATGAAACAGTAAAAACGGAGGAGATAGTTCCCAGGATATGATCAGATCAAGGTGGACAAAGTTCAAAAGCTTGCCATGGATATCTACACTCTAATAAGCCACCCGTACCCTCATATCCTCAATCTTCTTTTGTACCTCCGCTATCGACCGATCCATATCATTCGCAATCCTACGCTGTTTCTCCAACGGCAGCATTCCATACCGTTCACACAAATCCCCATCAATCGTCCCCTTGACAGGGACATAATACCCTCTATAAATCATATGATCTCTCCCCGCAATCGGCTGATCCTCCGATCGTAAGTGTGTCTCCAAAGTCTGGAAAAACTCGATATCGTCACGACTCACAAAAGGGACGTATATCCCTACCGTGCCCATCAGACCTGTGTATAAGAGGATATCACGGCCTCCGGCAACGAGTCGTGTACGATGGAGACCGGTGGGGATATCGTTGAGGAAATAGTGCGAGAGAAGTTCGAGTTTGTGGGGCGCGGAGTTGGTGCGGTTGATTGTTTTCTCGTGCATCATTTGGGCTACTTTGATGTCGTCGTCAGAGGCGATGGATACGTCTGCGGGGCATCGCACAACCCAGATGTTGCCGAACTTGTCTCCCCCGGCGATGGTGTCGTAGTCCATCATGACGGAGGCTGTTGTCCATCGGGAGACAGAGTCGTCGCAGAAGACAAGGAATTTGTTGTCGACATGTTTGTATGTTGCTAGTGATACTGATTCTTGAACATCGCCGATGATAACTCGACTTCCTTGAGTGTGTAAGTTGACAATCTTTTTATGCGCCGCCTGTACATTAGCCCAGAACTTTAAGGAGGATAGTACATCAGCATCATATTTTTTCAGCAGTCGTTGAATACCCATCTCATACAATCTCAACGAAGCCCCAACACCAGCCAACAACTTGCCCTGAAATCCCAACAACGCCCCAGGGGGTTGTTCACAAGGCGTCCTATGCACAAACTCCAAACTCTTCCCATCCGGCGAAATAAGATAAGTATTAATAAACGCAGCAGGGACTATTGCAGGATTAAAACTAATCCCCTTCCCAGTCCCCACACAAAGAAACAACTGATCGCCCCGATTCGTGAAATGCACCACGGCCGCACAAAAGGCACCCTCATTCTCTTCTAGATCAAGTTTGAAGAGCGTCTCTTTTGCTAGAGGGTCGATCACGCGGATACAAGATGCCCAGTTGCCTTGACCGGTTTTGGGGAGACCGTACATTACTGCGTCGTAGCCATCTGTTTTGTCGCCGTTGGAGTGTCCGTTGGTTTCGAGGGCCGGGATGGGGGAGGTGTTGTGGTCGGTTTCAAGGATGTAGAATATCGGACGGTGGGGATGTTGGATTAGACGACGGGGGGTATATGAAAGTGGCATGATCTCTTGTTTTAGATTATTGTTCAGTTGGTCGATGGAGAAGATCCTAGGTGTCAGCAGTGCCTTGTAAAAAAGCTGCGCAAAGGTAGAGAAAGAATATCAGTAGGAACAATTGGATAAAATGCTATCCTCATATAAAATTTCGGAGTGAGCTGAGGTTTTCATCATTCAAAAAAACAAGTATGGAGAAGGGATATTACCTTAGATTTACACCTTCCACACCAACGATACCTTCATCGACGCCCCAATCACCGTTCGAGAACCGCCATGCTCCGTCGAGAGGCGGGTAACTCAGTGGCGTCAACGTCAATCCAGAACTTTGATTGTATGCCAGCCATGTCCGTGAACTCATTGCCATGACACAACTCTGTTTCAGTACTTCAATCTGTACCAACTTGACTGCCTTTGTTCCCAAAAACCGTCGTCGTGTATCTGACAGTGACCCATCCGTAGTATCCAGAATTGTTCGGAGGTATAACCCGTTTTCGAGACCGATATGTAAATATAAAGTCGAAGCAAGACGCTCGCCGGTATTCGCATCCTCCATAGCTACTATACAAAGAGATGACGGCAGAGCCGACAACGCTTGAATACTCAGTCGTTCCAAGGTGCTGTTCTCGTCCAACGAGATGATTTGCACGGTATTGTCATCTGCACCAACAGCGAGGAAATCAGTCCTAACTCTCCCCTCGGGGACTTCCGCAATGGCGAGACAGGTGATATTATTATCGAACTTTTTGCGTTGATCAAATTCATTCAACTCTCCCTCCGCATATTCGAAATACGCCAACTCACCATTCGACAGGAATAATACTACCTGTCGTGTGTTTGTAGCGACTTGACGGATCGTTCGATGAGTAGGCGCTTTCCAGTCGATTGTATGTCCCCCAGGTCGAATGAGACGCATTCCCGTTTCGTGGACTTGGAGGAGGAGATCGTCGCCCATTTGCTGCACTGCTAGAGTTCGTGTTTTCGAAATGAAGCCCGTTTGACTGTCTGGAAGAGCTTCGACGGACTCGCCGATAGAGAGGACCGTTGTTTCCTTGACACCCATGTACGTTAACACGATATATCGAGCATGCTGATCCTCGGCGGTTATTTTTGTGGTCCATACATTCTCGACCGGTTTATCTGAATTTGTCGTGGCCATTTCATTGACATCGAGTCCGTGAACAAGTTTCCGGAACGATGATCGAGCGCCAGATCCATTGATAGTGTATATCTGCGGAGCGTCTTCTCCTGTGAGATTCACCACTTTCGATCCCAAAATCGGATTCATGCAGACGATTTCATCCGCAAGTGATAAATTATCCAACGGCCGAGGTGTGAACAATGCCTTCTGCCCAAACTGCATTGCATTCTCCCCGTAATCCTCGCTCAAAAATTCCATCTCATTATCGTCATCTCCCAATTTTTCAAATTTGTAAACCATTTGATTCCCAAACTCCGTCGATGTATACAGATACCCGCTTTTAAGAATACACAAAGAAGTCGCAGGAGGAACAGTATCGAAATACTTGATTTTGATCCCCTGAAACTTTCGCTCGTCACCGAAAATAAACGTGATTTTGAAGATATCGCCATCTTCATTTTGTACAAGTGAGAAGAACTGTTGTTTCATCTTGTGCATCACACCCGTGATGATAATGTTCTTGCGAGCTTGGGACTTTTCTGCATAGGGGATTCCCGTGCGTTTAGGGATAGGAATTCGGAAAGTCTCGCGATTTTGGTGTTTGTAGTAGATGAAATCTTCTGTTCCAACGAGAACTCCGCCCGGTCCATCGGCACCGCCTGGGACAGCCATCAGGAAATTGGACCGTCGGTCTACTACTTCCGACCACTTTCTCACCACATGATTCAATCCGAGATCCAGTTCATAGTACACCAGAGTCTTTGGGAGTGTTTCGTACTGTTGGCCCGTAGGGTCCTGATCAACTTCTGTGTAATCCACTTCTAATGCGGCGAAAATAGGATTCTCGTAACCGACATCTAGACCTGTGACTGCAAAGACGATGGCTCCAGGTTTATGTGCTTCGAGGGGGGATGATATAGTGAGGTTGAGTTGAGCATCTCGATTGAGAACGTAGACGAGTTTATTCTTCTCGACTGATGCGATGAGACAGGCCCGTCCTTTGGGATCAATTGCAAGGTATTGTCCCGGTACGACTCGACGGACACCTGATTTCCCGTATGTCTCGCAATGTATCCGTTGAAAAGTATTCTTGTCAGGGAGATATTCCATCGTGACTATTCTCCCGGAATCGGATCCAATGAGGATATAGTCCTTTGACGATCCAGCAAGTCGAAACGCCATCAACGATCGTATTATACCGAATACCTCATGATGCAGTACTGTAGTCATCTAAATTATCAATCTACTTCGAAATGTATGTACCTTTCTTGTGGAGGTATCCATTCTGAGCAATTCGAGCCACGAGCCATGCGAGACGAGGACTTCCTGTTGTTTGGTCCCCGAGAATTGTCCCACGACTGCCGTATTGCTGGCCGAGGGAGGCAACAGCGTCAACGCATATCCAAACAATTGGGCCATCGCGTCTGCGTTGGCGTCCTCGCAAACAAACACACAGAATGCACTTGGATGGCGGAGTTTGCAGCTCGCTGACTTTTCGTGTTGTGTGGAATTTTCTTCTCTTCTGGCTGTCGATCCGGGTTAGGTTTGCAGCGCCATGTCCGGGGCGATCTTCCTTCTGACGTGGACTGCAGAGACGCAACATGTCGACTGGAGAGAGCAAAGCTGCGGAACAAGCTCGACTACGAAGAGAACGACGAGAAAAGAAAATCCTCTCCCAGGGGAACTCACGTCTTGAAAAGATCGCAGGTCTGCAAGGGGGAGCCACTGCCCGCGAAGCACTGCATCCAGAACCATCGCATACCTCCACAGCACACGCAGCAGATCCTCCCGAACCGGACATCGCAGACCTCGGCGCCTCAACTACAAGCAGCAGTATCCGCAGCTCGGAACTTTCGCGCAATCATGCCCATTCACCCAATTTCTTCGGCGTGGACGGAGGAGATGAGGACCCGTTCAATATGCTGAGGGGAGAGAATGATCCGTTTGCGAATTTACCGGAGGAACTTAGGAATGATCCAATGATGAAATTGCTTTTGAATAGTCCTATGATGGGTGCTGCGAGGGAACAAGGGTCTGGGACCGGTGGTATGGGTGGTGGGGGAAACTTTCTGGGAAATAGTGAGAATTCGAGCTCGGATGATTTGAATAATCTTGCTGAGAAGATCACCAAACAACTTTTGGGTGCTCGCGCAGGGAACGGACAAGGTGGTCAGGAACAAGTTACTCAGCCGGATACATCAGCTTGGAAATGGAAGTTCGCAAGAATTATTAGCGTTCTGACAGTACTGGGATTTCTATGGGGTCAATTGGAGGACTATCATTTCTCCCGTGACTTTGACATCTCATACGGAATTGTACTCTATCTTCTGTTCTATCTAATTTGTAGCCCATATTCTACACATTCATCGT
>Ga0302179_10001508_pt1 | contig 13982 bp, 16 predicted proteins | sample I_Palsa_E3_1_FD_198788 | JGI IMG/M metagenome (GOLD analysis project Ga0302179, IMG submission 198788) | Peat permafrost microbial communities from Stordalen Mire near Abisko, Sweden - I_Palsa_E3_1 | ecosystem: Environmental > Terrestrial > Soil > Palsa > Peat permafrost | place: Sweden...
GTGGAGATTCCGAGACTAGGCCGAGGGGCGGCTTTCTTAACTTGACGACGCACCTGTATTTCTGCAACTATGGAACTATGCCTGGCGTCCAAGCCGCGAAACCGCCGGCCAAAGTTACAAAGCTGGCCGACATGCTTTCCGCAATGGGTTCGGAACCGCGCTTACGCATCCTGCAGTTGCTACTGTCGGCTCACCCAGACGGCCTGGTCGTCACCGAAATTCAGGATGAGCTAGAGAGTCCCAATTCCACCCTGTCCCACCACCTTGAAAAACTCAAAGGCGAGGACTTAGTCCGCGTGCGGCGCGAAAGTACGTTCCTCCGATACACCGCCAACACGGACGCACTCAGGAGTTGCTTCAGTTCCTGTACGCGGAGTGCTGCACTCGAAACAAGGCCGTCAAGCCCGAACAGATCGTTCGATTTTGCAAGTAAGGAGCATTCATGAGCACCACAGACATCAAGGGAGTGGTTAAAGAGAAGTATGGACAGGCCGCGTTGCGGGTGAAGGCTGGCGGCAGTTCTTGTTGCGGAGCGACGGCCAGTGGCGGTTGCTGTGATCCGAGCACGTCGAATCTGTACGACTCAGCGCAAGCGGGTCAGATTCCTGAAGAGGCAATGCTTGCCTCGCTCGGCTGTGGGAATCCAACTGCTCTGGCGAAGCTGAATCAGGGTGAGATTGTTTTAGATCTCGGCTGCGGTGGCGGCATAGACGTGTTGCTTTCCGCAAAACGAGTTGAGATGCTCGCGCTGGCGAACGAGAACAAGCGCAAGGCCGGAGTTGAAAACGTCGAGTTCTTGAAAGGCGAAATTGAGAACATCCCGCTGCCTGACAACTCTGTGGACGTGATCATTTCAAACTGCGTGATCAATCTGTCCTCCGATAAGGACGCGGTTTTGCGAGAAGCCTTTCGCGTGCTCAAACCGGGTGGGCGGTTTGCTGTCTCGGACGTAGTCACTCGCGGCGAGATACTGCCGGAGGTACGCAAGAGCCTTCTGCTTTGGGTTGGCTGCGTGGCGGGATCGTTAGTAGAGAACGACTACCGCACCAAGCTCGCTGCCGCGGGATTGGAGCAGATAGACCTTGAACCAAGCCGCGTTTACAACGTGGATGACGCCCGTGAATTTCTAGCGGGGCAGAACTTTGACGTTGACGCAATCGCACTGCAAGTGGATGGCAAGATCATGAGTGCTTTCGTGCGCGCCGTGAAGCCTGGCCGCAACTGACATGAAGGACCACTACAACGTGCTGTTCCTGTGCACGGGCAACTCCGCCCGATCAATCATGGCGGAAGGTTTGATGAACGCCCAAGGCGAACCGCGATTCACCGCATACAGCGCCGGCAGTCATCCCTCGGGTGCGGTTCGTCCAGAGGCGCTGAGGCAACTGGAAGCCGTGCACATCCCGACGACCGGTTTTAAAAGTAAGAGTTGGGGCGACCTTAGCGGAGGGAGTACACCGGCGAAATCGGGCATTAGGCGCAACGCTGTCGTCCGCGCTTGTGCTACTTCATTCTTGCTGCATCCAAGCAACAAAGCGCAGTCCGAATGGGAATGGCGCTCCAGAATCGACATGACAAAAACGAAGCGTTCAAGCGGAGCAAGTTTGGTCACTACGTCGATTTGGTCTTGTCCATGGGTCTCGTGCCCTGCGGTCCACACATCCCGCCTTTCCCCCGGTCTGTCTGAAACGGAAGACACGATCTCAATCGCTTTCTCAATTAGAGTGCGCTTCACCCAGGATCGTGCCCATTCCTTAAACACTGCTTGTTCCTTAAGAGCTTCGTCGACCGTGGATGCAAAACACTGCTCGGCTTGCTTGTGATTTGCGGTCAACAAGAAAGGCGAGGAGATACAAGGGCTTCATCTCTTTTTCAAACACCTCGCAAAAGTCAGCCCGGTTGGCGTAGTCAGCACGGAAAGTTGCAATGTCTGGCTTGCTAGAACGAAGCATGCCTTCTCTCGTAAATGCGGAAGATTGGAAGACCGTGAGAACCTAAATGGACGGTTCGACGTTCGGAGCCATTCTCTTCCGCTCCAAACGGCCTGTGACATTAAGACCACCTGCAACAGGAGCTCCGGCTGCCTGTAGCACAAGCCGATCACCTTGCAGCTCAATCGAACGACACTGGCGTCCATGGATCAGATTGGGCAAGAGCGAAACGGAGGGTATATGCGTGACCGTTGCCTTCTCCTCGTCCACTTCATAGGTCCCGCAGTAGGCGATGTAGCCGCTCCCAGACGCCTCGTACTCTTGCGGAGTTCCATGATGCCAGTCCGCTGAATGAAAAGCGGGACGGCCCGGTTTCATCAGCTGCGCAGAGACAAATCCGTCGGCCGTATCGATCAGAAACCCTTGCGGATTGGGACCGAATGGTTGGATATCCTCGGAGTTTTCATGCTCGTCTGTGTATTTCACCAGACGCCATACCCCTATGAGTCCGGTCGCGTAACTCGATCTTTCTGAGCCAGGAACTTCGGATTGAGGGGCATATATGAGGGTTTTCATGCGGCCACTCCAAAGGCCTCGTAGTCCGTATAGCCATGTTCTGCACCACGGTAGAACGTGGAACGGTCTGAAGCGTTCAATGGATTACTTTTTTTGATCCGTTCGACCAGGTCTGGGTTTGCGATGAAGAGTCGGCCGAAGACAATTGCGTCTGCTTGGTTTTGCTCGATGGCCAGCGCCGCGCTTTCCGGTCTGTACGCAGCGGCGGAGAGTAGCGGTCCGTTGAATGCAGAACGAAACAGTACTGCGTTGTTTGCAGCGTTTGCGTGCAGTTCGTCCGTTAGACCAATCTCCGACCGACACGGAGTTGATTCAGATCAAGTCCGGTAGTCTCAGCGTCGCCGGGGGAACGTCGATTCCACCTGTAAATGCGATCATCAACCAGGGCGGCAAAGACTTTATAACCAGCGGAACCCAGATCACCCCGCCATTGACGACTCTGCTCAAGACAAGATGGAAAAACGATCTGGCCCAGGCTGAGTTGACAGCATCGCGGGAGAAGGCCGAGCTTACCAGAAACGACGTCGCGCTCGCCGTCATCAGGTCTACTACAACGTTCTGATCGCTCAGGCGCACCGTAGCGCCGCCGAAGCGCGAATCAAGGCTTCCGAAGCCCTTCAAGGGGAGCGTATCGAGCAGGTGAAATTCGGCAGCGCCCTCGAACAGGAGTCGATCGACAGTCGCGCACAACTGTTGCAAGCCAAGCAAGAAATACTGACGACTGATTTTCAGTTGACGGATCTGAGATTGAAACTCAACGACTTGATTGGCCTGCCGCTGGCCACCGCTCTTGATCTGGATCCAGGGGTTCCCGAATTCCAGCGGACTTGCCGCCGAGAGGAATGTGTTACGGCTGCCGAAACCTCACATCCGGAGATCCTTGCGGCCCGTGCCGATGAGCAGAAAGCTGAGGCTGCAGTCCGCCTGGCCAAGACCGATATCTGGGTCCCCGAGGTCGACGCTTTTGCCCGTTACAGCTACCAGGAAAATGTCCCTTTCCTGGCACGCAATTTCGGAACGTTTGGTATTCACTTCGGCTATGATCTCTTCGACAGCGGGCGTAAGCACGGCTTATTGCGTGAACGTCAGGCGCAGTTGTCTCAAGCGAAAGAAAACTTGGCGAAGCTGACGGATGCGGTCGAGCTGTCTGTTGAGACAGCGTACAACAAGCTGGAAAGGACACGCCAGATGTTGAAGGTGTCGGAAGAGGTGCTGGCTCTGCGCATTGAGTCGAGCCGTGTGCGTCAGCAGGAACTGATACAGGGAGCGGCGCTGAACTCGCAGGCCGATACGGCAACCGCCCAGGAATATGACGCCAAGGCGCTCCTACTGCAGTCACAGATGGACTACTTGCAGGCACATGACGAACTCTTGGATGCGATGGACAGCCCGCCCGAGTAACTCGTCTTTCATCGCACGTAGAGGAAGCCGTATTTAATTGCGGGAAAGGATCGCGATGACTTCATGAAGAACCAAGAGCGGTTCCGGGCGCAATCGCAAATCGCGATGAGCCGACGCCATACATCTCACGATCGAGGGGGTTGCTGTCTACTCAATCGAATTATGGGCGGCAAGAATTGTGGCGCACTTCGCCATAAGAATAAGGAGAAAGTACGAATCCGGTGACAGCGCGCATTTCGGAAGTGGAGAACGGAAGAAGAGAAATGTCGATGTTGCAAATGAGATCTTCGATGTCGCGGTTCCTCGCGCAGACGATAGGTCTTCTGTTTTGGTCTGCTGCGGCGGTGTGGGCAAGCGAGCCAAAAGGCTCCTTTCCTGATGGCACAAACATCTTCGCTCCCGCATCGACTCCGGCAAAGTCAATCTTCGGACTGTCTCTATTCGTACTCGCGGTCACAGGAGCCATTTTTCTAGTCGTTTTCGCCTTGCTGCTTTACTGCGTTGTGAAGTTCAGGAAGAGAAAGAATGACGATGGGCGTGAGCCTCCCCAGGTGTACGGCAGCAATCAGGTGGAACTCGCTTGGACCGTCATCCCAGTGCTCATTGTCGTGGCTCTGTTCATGGCAACGGCGCGAGTGATAGCGGACGTACAGAAGGCTGCGCGACCTGACAACGCGATCGAGGTTATCGCCATTGGCCATCAGTTCTGGTGGGAGTATCGCTATCCGGCTTTTGGAGTCGTGACCGCGAACGAACTGCATGTGCCGGTTAGCGACGCCCATCATCCAACCCCGACCTTTATGAAGTTGTTGTCGGCGGATACGGATCACAGTTTCTGGATTCCGCGTCTGGCAGGCAAGACGGACCTGATTCCCAACCACCCGAACAGCATGTGGATTGACCCTCATGAGACGGGCATCTACCTGGGTCAGTGCGCCCAGTATTGCGGGACACAACACGCCAAGATGCTGCTGCGTGTCTACGTTCAGTCGCAGGATGAGTTCGCTCGCTGGATTCAGGAGCAACGTCAACAGGCAACCGTCGGTAATGCCGTTTCGCAAGGCCAACGAATATTCGAAACGACCGCTTGCATCAACTGTCACACGGTCGCGGGAACCGTGGCCAATGGCCGCTTCGGCCCGGACCTCACACACCTGATGAGTCGAGATACGATTGCAGCCGGTGCAGCCAAGAACACGCCGGAAAACCTCCGGCAATGGATTCTAAATCCTGCCGCCATCAAACCTGGCTCCCTGATGCCAGCAATGCAGTTGAGCGATCCGGAACTGGACGCTCTCACCACCTACTTGGAGACGCTTCGTTAATGCCATGAGGAGAAGTTTCAATGTCGACTGAATCCATCGCATGGCCGACCACGACCGCGGCGTCTCCTTCATTTGTCGATCACCTCCACAAATGGGTAACCACGGTGGATCACAAGCGGTTGGGCATTCTGTATATCGTCTACGCCCTGATTTTTCTCGTGATCGGCGGGGTCGAGGCGACGGTCATGCGCATTCAGTTGATTCGTCCACATAACAATTTTGTTTCGCCGCAAGTGTTCAATCGGATGTTCACCATGCATGGCACCACCATGATTTTCTTCGTCGCCATGCCCATCCTGTTCGGGTTCGCCAACTATTTGATCCCGCTCATGATTGGGGCGCGGGACATGGCTTTTCCACGTCTGAATGCTTTCGGCTTCTGGATGACCGCTTTCGGCGGCCTGCTTCTCTATTTCAGCCTGATAGGAGCCAACGGATTGTACGGTGCGGGAAACGCTCCTGACGTCGGATGGTTTGCCTACGCGCCGCTGACTTCGCAGACGTTTTCGGTTGGCCATAGCACTGATTTCTGGACGTTGGCGCTGCTGGTCTCCGGTTTTGGCAGCATCAGCACAGCGGTCAATATCGTGGCTACGGTTCTTTGCATGCGTTGCCCCGGAATGACGCTGGCCAAAATGCCGTTGTTCGCCTGGCTCAACCTCGTGATGGCGGGCCTCGTGATACTTGCTGTCAGTCCGCTGACGGCGGCGCAGATTATGTTGCTGCTCGATCGCTATCTAGGCGCACACTTCTTCGACACCCAAGCCGGAGGTTCCGCGGTGATCTGGATGCATTTCTTCTGGATTTTCGGGCATCCCGAAGTTTATGTCCTTGTCCTGCCGGCCTTCGCCTTCGCCTCAGAAATCATCCCGGTGTTCTCCCGCAAGGCGATCTTCGGTTATCCGGTCATGGTAGGGGCGACCGTCGCGATCGGGTTCATTAGCATGAGCGTGTGGGCTCACCACATGTTCACGGTCGGCATGGGCGCCAACGCGAACACCTTTTTCGTGCTCTCTACCATGGCGATCGCCGTTCCGACCGGCATCAAGATCTTCAACTGGCTGGCAACGATGTGGGGAGGAAAGATTGAGTTCAAGACTCCGATGCTGTTCTGTATCGCCTTTCTCTTCCAATTCCTGATTGCGGGTCTTACCGGAGTCATGATGAGCGCAGCGCCATTCGACTGGCAGTTGGGGAACTCGTATTTCGTGGTTGCGCATTTTCACTACGTAATCGTCGGCGGAATTCTCTTCACTCTTTTCGCGGCCTTTTACTACTGGTTCCCGAAGATGTCAGGAAAGATGTATAGCGAGATACTCGGCAAACTGCATTTCTGGCTTTTCCTAATCGGCTTCCACCTGACCTTCGACTTCATGCACGTCCCAGGATTGCTAGGAATGCCACGAAGAATCTACACCTATGAGCCAGGCCGCGGTTGGGACTCATGGAACCTCATTGTAACCATCGGAGTTTTCTTCCAGGCTGCTGGGATCTTGGTCTTCCTCGGAAACTTGCTCTGGTCTTACTACCGCGGCAAAGACGCCGGAAGCGATCCCTGGGATGCGTGGACTCTCGAATGGTCTACGAATTCGCCGCCGCCTGCATATAACTTCGCCTCGATCCCAGTAATTAAGAGCCGCCGTCCGCTGTGGGATCTTAAGCATCCGGACGATCCAGACTGGAAGTACGAATGAAAGCGCAAGCGTGATGAATACGGCACACTTGATGCCACCCCGGACAGAACTAGAGTGGCGGCTTCCCAGCCGCGGACGCGTAGGAATGTCCGCTCTGATCGCTGCCGAGGCTGCGATCTTCACCATCTTTGTCGTGGCCTACCTCTTTTATGTTGGTAAGAGCCTCTCGGGACCAACGCCGAGAGAGGTTCTCTCGCCGCCCTTCTTTTACACCTTTTGCCTACTTTCCAGCAGTTTGACGATTCACTTCGCAAGCAGATCTCTTCGCCGGTGGAACGTCCGACGTTTTGGTGCATGGTGGCTACTGACGATCACGCTCGGCGCAATCTTCCTTTATGGAACCGCGTCGGAATGGCACCGTCTGATTTATAGGGACGGCCTAACCATCAGCACGAACTTGTTCGGAACCACCTATTACTCACTCGTCGGGTTGCACGGATTTCACGTAGTTGTGGGCCTGGTCTGCCTGTCCACCGTGATGGTATTCACGCTTTTCGGCGCGGTGAAGCAAGAGCACGCCGAGCAGATCGATGTCCTGTCTCTCTATTGGCATTTCGTGGACGCGGTTTGGATCGTGGTCTTCACCGTCGTTTACGTGATTGGGCGCTAAATGGAAACAATATGAATATAGACACACTCACGCGAACTGACGGTCGAGAACAAGTGATCGAAATGCCGGCACCCACAGCGTGGCCGATCATTCTGGCCTTCGGCCTCGCATTAGTTTTTGCAGGTCTGGTCACGAGTTGGTCCGTCAGTTTTCTGGGTGCGATCTTCGCCGTGAGCGGGGCCATTGGGTGGTTCCGCGAGGTGCTGCCTCACGAAAAACATGATTCCGTGCCAGTGGCGGAGAAAGTGCAAACCGTCGCCACTAGGCGCCCGCAAGTGGCTCGCGTGGAATGGATGACCCAAGAACTACACCGCGCACGACTGCCGCTGGAAATCTATCCGATTTCGGCTGGGGTCAAAGGTGGCTTGGCAGGAAGTGTAGCCATGGCGATTCTGGCAGTGCTTTATGGAATTATCAGCGGCCACGGTATGTGGTATCCGATCAACCTGTTGTCCGCTGGATTCTTTCCAGCCAGAACCACGATCGCGCAAATCTCGGCCTTCCATTGGGACGCTTTGATCATCGCTACAATTCTTCACCTGATCTGTTCTGTACTCGTTGGTCTTCTCTATGGTGTCGCGCTTCCGATGTTTCCTCGCCGCCCGATTCTGCTGGGGGGTGTGATTGGCCCTGTCCTCTGGTCTGGCCTGATCCACAGCATCCTCGACGCGCTGGATCCCGTTCTCAACCAGCGGATCGACTGGCTCTGGTTCGTCATTTCTCAGATCGGATTCGGCGTCGTCGCCGGCGTCACAGTTTCCAGGCACGAGAGAGTCCGCACGTGGCAATACCTGCCCTTCGCCGTCCGCGCCGGGATTGCAGCGGGGGGAGCTACGGACGACAAAAAAGGAGACGGTGATCGGCAGTGAAGCATCGTGCCATTCTCACGCTCGAGATCTTGGTGGCCGCCGCGTTCCTTGCTTGCGCGGCTTGTACCGGTTCACGCGGAGTCCCGCGCGCCGAGTCGGAGGTGGTGCCGCCGAGCGAAGTCCTCGACTTCAATGTTCTGTACGGTCAGAATTGCGCAGGATGCCACGGCGCTGACGGCAAGGGCGGAGCCGCCATTGCTCTGGCTAACCCGGTTCTTCTCGCAATTGCAGATGACACGGCCATTCGCCGCACGGCCTCAAACGGAGTGCCCGGTACTCCGATGCCGGCCTTTGCGCAGAGTGCCGGTGGAATGCTCACCGATAAGCAGATTGACGCGATTGTGCGCGGAATTCGATCCTGGGCGAAGCCCGACGCTCTTGGCAATCAAACTCCGCCGCCTTATACCGCGCAGATTCCTGGAGACCCGCAACGCGGCGCCGATGCCTATCGAGCATACTGCTCTTCTTGTCATGGAGCGGACGGCCGTGGAGGAAGCAAGGCTAGTTCGATTGTCGATGGCTCTTACCTTGCTCTGACAAGCGACCAACAACTTCGAACGATTGTGATTGCAGGCCGGCCCGAGTTGGGTTCGCCGGACTGGCGCGGCGACATCGAGGGCCGGCGCATGTCCCCACAGGATATTTCTGATGTGGTGGCTTGGCTGTCTAGCCAACGGCCAAAGTTCCCGGGCCAGCCGTACCCGACTGCTTCGACGAACCCGGCCAACGGAGGATCTCGATGACTGCAGAAAATGGAATTTCCAGACGCGCAGCACTGGTGAAATTGGGGGTGTTTCTTAACGGTATTGTCGGCGTGGCCTTGGCCGTACCCATCGTGCGCTACCTCTTGTCGCCTGTGATACAGGGAAAAAAGATCGGCTATGAGTCTTGGCTCTCTCTCGGCCGGCTGGAGCAATTCCCTTCTGGTCAGACCCGGCTTGCCACTTACAAGAATCCCGTGGTCAATGCCTGGGACGGCGAAACCGGCGACATCGCATGCTGGGTTCGGAACGTTGATGATCAGAAGTTCCAAGTCTTCGCCATAAATTGTGCGCACCTCGGCTGCCCGGTCCGCTGGTTCCCTCAGTCAAATCTCTTCATGTGTCCCTGCCATGGTGGCGCCTATTACCAGGACGGATCCCGCGCCTCTGGGCCTCCTGAGCGCGGCCTGTTCCAGTACCGCTACAAAATCGAAGATGGCAAACTTCTGATCAAAGCGGGCGAAATGCCGACTCCTGGTCAGCCCGTAGCAAATAAGGCAAGAGGAGAGACGACGTGCGCCTGATTCAGAAACTCGGCGAGTGGTTCGATCTACGGTTGCAGCTTGGAACGCCGATTCGCGAGACCGCCGAACACCCGGTTCCACGCGAGACCGCCAGCTGGTTTTATGTTTTCGGCAGCGCAGCACTCACATGTTTCATCCTCCAGGTCGTCACGGGCATTCTGCTTGCGCTGGTCTATGTGCCTTCGGCGGGTGAGGCGTGGAACAGCCTCCAGACGCTCAATCATGGCATCGCTCTGGGTTGGTTCATACGAGCCCTACACGGTTGGGGCTCGAACTTCATGGTCGCTATTGTCTTGATCCACATGGTCCAGGTCTTCCTATTTGGAGCCTACAAGTTTCCCAGAGAACTGACTTGGATCGTTGGCGTCTTTCTCCTACTCGTGACACTCGGCATGGCGTTTACGGGGCAGGTGCTGCGATTCGACCAAGATGCCTACTGGGGATTAGGCATCGGAGCATCGATCGCAAGCCGCGTTCCGGTGATCGGGCCCTGGGCCGTGAACCTGATGCTGGGCGGCCCGATCATCGCCGGCGCAACACTTTCGCGGTTCTTCGCACTGCACGTTTTTGTTGTCCCCGGACTATTGATTGCTTTCGTCGGCGTTCACCTGCTCATGGTATTGAAATTAGGGGTCAACGAATGGCCGATGCCCGGACGCATCGTCCGCCGCGCTACCTATATACAGGAATATCACGAACTGACGCACAAGGACGGCGTACCATTCGTGCCGAATGCCGTGTGGAAGGACATTTTCTTTTCAGGCTTCATCCTGGTTGCGATTGTCATTTGCGCGCTTCATTTTGGTCCTTTCGGTCCGGGCGGCCAGCCGGATCCGACAATCATTCAGACTGCCCCGCGTCCCGACTTTTTCTTTTTGTGGCTGTACGCTCTGCTCTCGTTCCTTCCTCCGGCAGCCGAGACGCCCATCTTGTTGATTGGTCCTGCCGTCGGAATCATCGTCCTCTTGGCGCTTCCGTTTGTCGCGGGTGAAGGAGAGAAGAGCTGGAAGCGTAGGCCGATTGCCGTGCTCTCAATTCTGCTGGTCGCGGTTAGCCTCGGCACTCTGACTCACTTAGCTGAGCACACGCCCTGGAGTCCGGTGATGGATGCGTGGAGCCGCGAGCCGATTCCCGCTGAATACCTGCAGGGTCGGACCGCATTGGAACGCCATGGTGCGCTCGTTTTTCAAGCCAAGCAGTGTCACAACTGTCATTCTCTGGATGATAAAGGGGGACAGCGTGGACCGACGCTGGACAGTGTTGCCCTGCGCCTCACCGAAGACCAACTCATTCGCCAGGTGATCCAGGGAGGGGGAAATATGCCAGCCTACGGGAAAAATCTCAGTCCGGCAGAGACAACCGCGCTGGTGGCATTCCTGGAAACACTGCACCCGGCAAATCAGAAGCCAGCACGTGATGCTTCTCAAGCGGCGCTCGGCGGAAGTGAGGGTTCGCCACGCTAGACCTAGCCATGTCCGGATCTCATGCCCACATGCCGTCGTGGCCATTCCCGCTCGCCGTGGTGGTGGTGATCGCGGAATTGGTTTATTTGCGCGGTTGGCTTTCTCTTCGAAGCGCTTTCCCAGACCTCATCGGCAGCTTGCGGCTCGCCGCATATACAGCTGGACTAGCGTCCGTGTGGATAGCTATCGCTTCTCCACTCTCCACACTCGATCATCAGTCACTCACGATTCACATGATGAAGCACCTTCTGTTGATGACGGTTGCTGCGCCGCTTGTTCTACTGGGGGCTCCCCTGTTTCCGCTGGTCTGCGGTTTATCGAAGGTCTTCATTAAGAGCCATCCTCCGCTCGGCTCCCTGCCGGCACGATGGCTTAAACCCAGTCTTCCGCCTCCCGTACTGTGTTGGCTGGCGGGAACCGCGGCCGTAATCGGATGGCATCTTCCCGCTGCGTTTCAATTGGGCATGCGTTCCCACTGGGTGCATCACTTGGAGGACCTGTGTTTTCTGGTAGCGGGCCTCTTGTTCTGGTGGCCTACCGTGCAGTCTTCGCCGAGTGCGGCGAGGTCGCCTCGGTGGTCCATGGCTTTCTACCTCTTTCTTGCCACGCTGCCTTGTGACATTCTCTCCGCATTCCTTGTGTTCTGCGGCCGTTCGGTCTACCCGAACTATCTGTCCACAACCGTGTTGTTCGGTCTGTCTCCTCTCCAAGATCAGGAATGTGCAGGCGCCATGATGTGGGTCTGGGTGACGTTTGCGTATCTTATTCCCGCAGTAGTTATCACAATGCACATACTGTCGCCATCGAATATGTATGCGCAAAGGCCAGTGCAGACCGCGAGGCAGATGGCAGCAGGACGGGCACCGAATGGGGCGGAGGTGCTCTAAACGTGGCACCCAAACCCATCCGTGGATATGGCCGTGCGCCGCCTCTCAGCTTCGGTTTGCGCTAGCTGATCCCAGCCTCTGACTGATTGATCATGAAGGTAGACGTCTCATTGAAGAATTTCCAAAGGACTTCTTCGGCTTTGCTTGGCAACGAAGCTTCCCCCAACGCATTGTCCATCAGCCGCATCCAGCGGTCGCGGATAGTCTGTTCGATGGGAAACGGCGAATGCCGCGCCCGGAGGCGAGGATGGCCTCTTTGTTCAATGTAAGTCTGGGGCCCGCCGAACCTGCCGATCAGGAAATCTCGGAGGCGCTGCTCGGCCCCTGGAAGATCACTCGCCGGGTACATGGGCCCTAGAAGGTCGTCTTGCGGGACCTGTCGATAAAAGGCGGCGACTAACCTTGCGAAACCTTCCGCGCCAATCATGGAATAAATTTCGAGTTCCATTCCCACCAGCTCTCCTCGTCGAAAAGTTCCGCGATCAGTTCTTGACGAAAACTGTTCGCCATACGTGACGCACTTCGATCTCGGAGGAGGAAGACGTCAGGAACTTCAAGAGAACGGACAACAAGTTTTCGGAAATGCAGGGAAATGGCAGACACCGTGACAGGGCGAACAGACGTTGGTTGTAGTACGTTGCTGATTTTTAAATCGCTTACATCATTGCGACCCTGAGAAAGGAGCGTTCTAGCCAACTGAACTACGTCCCCACTTGCTTTTCATACGGTTAGGGCCAAACCCGCATGTTTACTGTCTATTCTTGCTGTCAACCGTTTCGCCTGCTTCAATCCGTTCCACCGAATATAAACAATTTCCGGTACGAAATGGACAGTAAATGAACAGTATGAAAGACCGCCAAAAACCGTCCGCAGGCTATCGCGACGCCGGAGCATCTGTCCATGCTCTGTGACGAATTGTAGCAGAGGCAATTCAAGTCGGTACACGCTCCGACCCAGCCGCGCTCTCGCAGCGGAAACAGCACTTCATCGAGGGGGATTCCGAGTGCGACTTTACGTGGTCTGCTAGGCTCGAAGAGTACAAATTGCATCTCGCCCGTGAGAAGCCACACTCACTTCTCTTCGGCCAGATATTCGTCTGGGAGCATCCCTCATGAAACGGGACATCCAAGCGATTGCGTTCGACGCTTACGGTACGTTGTTTGATGTGCATTCGGTAATTGCAGTGTGCGACCGGAAGTTTCCGGGCCGAGGCGCAGAACTGAGCAATCTGTGGCGCGCAAAGCAACTGGAGTACACGTGGCTGCGCAGCCTAAGCGGGCAGTACGAAGATTTTTGGATGGTGACGGAATCAGCGCTGGCGTTTGCGTGCCGGAGCCTGAACCTTGCGTGCTCTCCCCAAACGCGCGAAGAGTTGATGGAATCTTATCTGCACCTCGAGATCTTCTCCGATGTGAGGCCGGCGCTGACCAAACTATCGCATTATAAGTTAGGTATCTTGTCGAACGGTTCTCCCAGGATGCTCGCTGCCGCCATGGAGAGTGCTGGTGTGAACAGTGCTTTCACCGATGTGATTAGCGTAGACGAAGTGAAGATCTTCAAGCCGAGCCCACGCGTGTACGGACTAGTATCGCAGCACTTGGGCGTAGCCGACAGTGCGGTCGCGTTTGTCTCGTCGAATTTCTGGGACATTGCTGGCGCCAAGAGCTTTGGGTTCTGGACCTGCTGGGTGAACCGGGGCAGGCTTCCCGAAGAGGAACTGGGTGTCATGCCAGATGTCACGGTGACCACGTTGGATGGGCTTATTAACGTTCTCGGGGACCCAACTGCAAGGAGGGACCAGTGGCCGGAAGTGTAGTGATGAACGCCGGACTTTCGGGATATTCCAGAACATACCTTTGGGTCGGTCCATATCCAAGAAAACGAGTGAAAGGCCGACTATCCTTTATTGAGACTCCTTCGTAGGCGGCCAAGTGTGTACCT
>Ga0302179_10001509_pt1 | contig 13980 bp, 17 predicted proteins | sample I_Palsa_E3_1_FD_198788 | JGI IMG/M metagenome (GOLD analysis project Ga0302179, IMG submission 198788) | Peat permafrost microbial communities from Stordalen Mire near Abisko, Sweden - I_Palsa_E3_1 | ecosystem: Environmental > Terrestrial > Soil > Palsa > Peat permafrost | place: Sweden...
GTCTGTCCGGGTATTTTGACTTTTATAACGAAACCAGACCCCATCAGGGCCTTGCCTATGAAACACCAGGAGCCATTTATGCAGCAGCTTAAAAGAGCTATATTCTATCTTAACAAACACCCTTACCTGTCCTGATATAGGGGAGCATCATATATGCAACATCCGAAATAATAGCGGCCAGAGAGCTAACGTATGTGAAAGGATTTTCGAATGAGGAAGCATATAATTTAATGAGCGGCCGGCCGGTTCGTAATACAGTAGTTATTAATGATGAGTCTGTCACCCGGTGGACTTATATTGATTTCAATGCCGAGAAGAACAAAAATGGCAACTATGTATTCCGGAATCCTAAAGAAGACGATCTGAACTTCAATTTGGTTACGGCACTCAGCAAATTGCCAATTCAAAACCTCAGCCCCCAGGAAAAGGAAGCGATGTTGCAGGGGCTAAGGAGTGGCAACCTGGTTCCAGCAAGCCTGAAGGTTGAAGGAGTATGGGAACGCACATACCTGGAAGCTAACCCTTTAATGGGGAAAATCAATGTCTATGATGCCAATTTGAATAAAATTGCATTGTCCAATAGCAAGATCCAGGTCTTGGCCGACGACACCACACTTAAGAATGTTCCTGAAGCGGTTGTCAAATTATTGGATAAGGACCAAAGCCAGGGACAAGGGAGAGGTAAGAAAATCGGTTAAACCTGCGTGGCACATGGGCTGTCGGCCCGGTGCCACCAATACTGGACCTGGTTCCCCTGTCGATCGGGTGTGGCTGCATATTCTTCCGCCGACTGCGCATAACAATCGGGACGCACTGCGTCCCGAATCGGGGCGAGGATTTTCCATTAAAGGGATTTTGGTGGACATTTATACATCTTGCCGGGCGCAAAGGACGCGCCCTCTTCCCCCCATGCGCCAATAGGGGGTAAAGAAAAGGCAGGGAGCTGCAACTAGGCCCCGCGGGACCTTTTGTAGGGCTTTAGGCTGGTCGCTTCTGGGCCTGCATAACGCGGTCTATTTCGACGGTATCATAATAAATAAGGCCGCCGATCCGGGTAAAAGGGATTTTGCCATTACTTCGGAGGGAGTGCAGGGTGCCTGAAGAGATTTTGAGTAGTTCCCGGACTTCAAAGGATTTGAGCCAACGTTTCGCCGGCTTTCCCCAATGACCTTCTAACATCATTTTAATGTCCATCTTTAGGGTCACCCGGAATTTCTCCAGGTCATCCTTGGTAACTATCTGCGCTCCAGGCCGGCTTTGCCGGTCTTCGGGGATGTATAGTAGCTTTGCCATACTTTTTATTGTAATGTACGGCTGAGGGGAGGGCTGATTTCAGTATGGATAGACGTGTGGGAAAGAAAAAATGATGGAAGTTTGCTCAGCAATTGGCTTTAAGAATCTGTTGACTTTTTGTTACTTTTTAAGAAAATCTTCTCGGAATTTGCTTAATTTACTCGCGTCAATTTTTAAGCTTATGAAATCAAGATTGATGTATGTTGAGCTCAAGAGCGGGTTCAACGATGACGGCCCGGCCTGGATAGGAATGGCGTCATTTTCGAAAACAGGGAGGACAATTTACTTTAACGGGCAAGCTTTTCAGGGTGGTCGTATTGGAGGAAATCATCAAGAAGTGGAAAGTGGTGAGACATATTGGATTTCAGGAGTTAAGAAGGACGGCGAGGATAGGCATTTGGCTGGCTCGGGTAAAATCAAAATTGATAAGGCCGTAATTTCAGAATATTTGTCGATTATTAAAAAGGATGAGTTACCAAAAAATAAATTTGAGATTGTTGAACTCAATAACACGGCGCCCAAAGAATTGGTTAAGGAGATAACTAATCAGAAGATTTGAATCGAGGTTTATGGAAAATCTATCAAAAATAGAACAAGAAAGACAGATTATGCTGCCAAAAGTTTACAAGGATTTCTATAATATTTGTTCTCGTACCATTCCGGGAAATTTGATAGGAACAGACCTTTTAAACCGCTATTCAGAATTAAATGAGTGGGCTGCTGAACTTTTGGGAGAAGATGGAATAGAAAATTTCTTGGCTCCAGATGACCTTGTTTTTATGATGCATCAGGGTTATATGTTTTGGTACTTTAAAGCTGATGGTAATCCAGACCCAATTGTCTACGGATATTATGAACAGAAATTGAAGCCTGATAACTTTGGGCGTTTTTCCGATTTTATTAAGAAGTATCTTGAGTGAAGACTGCTCACCTTCTTTTGAAGTAAGCAAAATGTCCGGCAGTATTGGATATCGTAAGGATTCACGTGAATTGGTGGAGAAGCACGTCACGGGTGATTGAACGCTTAACTCGTTATCTTGAAAAATAGCTGCATTTAGGCTTTATTGCGCCGGAAGAAAATTTTTGCTAACTTTGAGAGATGAACGGTACCAAAAATACCTTACCATTACCTGGATATGCGTTTTGGGATGTGAAACGGGAAAATCTTGATTTTTCAAGGGATAAGGGATTTATCATCTCCAGGATGTTTGAAAGAGGTAACTTGGATGACGTTCTTTCTTTGGTTTCTTTCTACGGAAAAGATGAAGCGGGTAGCATATTGAAATCTAATAAATATCTGAACCGCCAAGGGCTTTATTTGGCCCATTCCCTTCTTGGGCTTCCTTTACAAGACTTTAAGGCTTATGGTACACCTAAACACCATTGATTCCCCGCTTTATAAAGTTCTCATAGATTTTTGTCAATTCCCTGAATTGTCAAATTTTTCATTGGTCGGCGGCACTGCTCTTTCTCTGCAGATTGGACATCGAAAATCCGAGGATCTCGATTTTTTTACAGACCGTTCGTTCGATATAGTAGAACTAAAGAACGCGATTCTTACATATAACCCGAAAGTTGTTTTTCTAAATGAAACACGGCAGGGTATTAGCTTTAGTTTGCCACTGCCGGATACTTCAGATGATATGCGTAAGCTTGATATTTACAATTGGGCTGTAAAATTTATTCGGCCGGCAATTCGCGAAGACGGCATCCGTTTAGCCAGTTTGGAAGATATTGCCGCGTTCAAATTTGATTCAATCTGTCACCGGAAAGAAAAGAAAGACTATGTAGACATTGCTGTACTGTTGGAAAAGTTCTCGTTTGGGCAAATGCTGGACTTTTACAAAGAGAAATTTCCCATGAATGACAAAAGAATTGTCCTATCCCAAATACTTGATACAGAAGGTTTAGAGAATTCTGTTGAGCCTGTCATGCTTATTGATCTCACGCCTGCGCAGGCGATTCAACGAATTGAGGAGCATGTTAAGGCCTTTTCCCAAAAACAAATTCAGGACAGAGACTCGCTGGAACAGGAAAGGATGAAGCGAATCTCAGATATTTTGAATAAAAAGAGCGAAGGGAACCAGAACAAACGAGGCAGGTCCATTGGCTGAAGGCTTCCTTCGAATAACTGAAACTACCGACTTGAAAGCTTCTCTTTCAGCATCGCCTCAATCAACCCTCGCAAAACGCCGGAATTCCAGTCATCTAGGAATACAAATGCCCGATAATTGTTGGGCGCCTCCTCCGAATAGAGAGTATAATAATGCCAATACCGCTTGGACCCAAGGAAATTCCAGCTAATCCGACCCACCTTCTCATCGAACATCACTCCCTGGTCGGTCAGACTGACTCCTAGCAAGTCCACCGGCTGGCCGGCACGGAGCAGCTGGAGATAATGCCGTGTCATATCATGAAAATAATACCGGAACAGCGCACTGACAACAGCCTGATACTTTTCATCAAGCACTTTTCGTCGGACCCGATACACGGACTTGAGCCGTATCTTTAAAACTCGGCCCGACACATCCCGAACATCGATACAGTAAACCCGCCCAATACGGAACCGATACCCCCGAATCGCTTTTACTCCGTATCTTAATGCCTCTACCTCCGTTTTTAAAAATCGCGTCGGCGCTTCAGACACCCTATCCTGATCATCGAACTCTATATATTCCGGATCGATCACCAACAGACGCGGCCGGTCCAGGATCGTAGACCGGACCATGAATTCCAACTTTTCTTTACTTTCCGTCTTTTCCATCGAAAGCCAAGATACGCCGAAATTCTTCCGCAACTGCAGTACGCTGGGGCAACTGGTTTATCGAATTTTCGAATCCATAATGGTGCGATCTTGCGGTATTTTTTTTAGCGATTTGATAAATTAGTTACCTTTGTAGCAAATTGCATCACGGCGCAAGCTGTAATCCTTACAAAAGCTCTTTTAAGTCTATCGGTGCATGCGAGTGAATAAGTGAGTTGCGATTTCCGATGACATTAATATATTGAATTACAGCAGCATACCGTAAAACGGTGCGTCCTGTCTTCCCGACTTTTTAAGTTGATTTTCAATTAGTTAAAAGCTGTTCGGACATATTTCGGACAGCTTTTTTATTTGCCCAAACTATTTTCCTTTAGGCTTTGATTTCGGCGCAGGAGGCGGTTGAGTTTGAGAAATTGGTCGCCTGGGCTTATCTCTGTGAGATCCTTTGGTTTGACCTTCATTAAGTGGCTTTAATGCTTTAGTCTCTTTTGATTTCTCTGACATATTTGTACGATGCTCCCCTATTGAGGTGAATCAACCTCAAGGGCTTTATCTCATCCCCATTTCTGGCTGTCAGACTGCTCAGAGGCAAGAAACTCCCTGCAGGGCATAATTTTTGATGTCATAGGCACCGGAAAGCACCGACAAAGTAAATTTCGAAATGACTATATATGCCAAAGGCGACAATTCAAACCCTGCTGGAGAAAAAAATAGCCCATCAACAAATCTCTATGCTGGCGGTGTCCGATTTTCCCTTTGCAAAACTTGCTGAGGAAGCAAAGATCGATGTACTACTAGTAGGAGATTCCATCGGTATGACCGTTTATGGTTTTAGTTCCCTGTTACCAGTGACCATGGATCTGATGGTGCCGCACACCCAAGCCGTTAGAAAAGGCGCACCCAACACCTTTCTGATCGGGGATCTTCCGTTCCTTACCTATGAAATAACCATACCGGACGCAATTCGAAATGCTGGCCGTTTTATGGCAGAATGTGGATGTGACGCAGTAAAACTCGAAGGCGGACAAACCCGAACAGAAACTATTAAAGCACTGGTAAATTCGTCGATACCCGTTGTTGGCCATATTGGATTTACGCCGCAGGCGATGACCATGCTCGGAGGATTCAAATCACCCGGCCAGGATGTGAACGCGGCCTTGCGTATAGTGGAAGATGCCAAAGCCCTCGAAGCCGCAGGCATCTGTATGCTGGTGTTGGAAGCAGTTCCTGCAGAAATAGCGAGCCATATCGCAAAGAGCGTTAAGGTTCCGGTCATCGGCTTTGGTTCCGGCCCTGGATTGGACGGACAAATATTGCTTTTGCACGACCTGCTCGGATTATTTGAGTCCTTTACGAAAAAATTCGCCAAGCGTTATCTTGACCTGTCTCGTGACATCAAAAAAGCGGTGGGCGAATTTATCAATGATATTGAAAATGGAACATTCCCCGATGAAAAAAACTTTGACCACATGCCAGCCGAGGTGAATCAGGCGTTCCAGCAGGCAGTAAATGCAGTGAAATAACGGTCACTTCCAAATTCAGGAAAGGTTGGGTTATCTTTGGCCATTTTTTTCCCGTAAAATTATCACCGTACTCTATAAAGAACAATGGGTGGTTCACCGGAGGCGTACTGTTTTTCCATGTTCGTTAGTTTGAAATTACGAAAATTTGAAACTAACACAGTGGAATACTCTCATAGAACCTCTTGCGTTGCATATAGTATTTCTTTCATTTTGTCAACATGAAATTGTATATCCCGGCCCTTTTCCTGATAACTCAGGGCCATTTTTGATAATCCCTTTCTTTGATTATCGTCTTCCATTTTTTTTAATAGATTCCTACGCTCCTCCATAATCCGCAAGGCCGTCCATAAGGTAGATTCCAATATCTGACCTTGCTTAATGACTAAATCGTTTTCAGAATAAGAATGCCCGATATGGCAGCGGTAACGATCGGTTTTCCCCGTTTGCTCTTTAATCGTCCATAGCCCCCCACCGCAATCAGGGCACGCGTAAATGCTTTTTTCTCCTATCTTTCGTACATTGTCATAGTCAACAACTACTCTTTCAGCAATTTCAGATTCAATTATGATGTCGGGCGGCGCTGCAATTTGCTTTGGCTCTCCTTGTGTTGTTGCAAAAATGATCTCTCCCATTTTTGAAAGAGGGGCGCTATAATCTACTTCCATGCTATTTAGAACGGACAGGGGCATATCCGGATATTCTGCTTCATTGGGATCCTGAACAATACATATACCCCCACTTCTCTTAACAGCTAACATACCTGTCGTACCGTCATCGAGTGAGCCTGTTAGAATGACTCCAATCACTCTGGTACTATAGGCGGCAGCGGCTGATCGAAATAGTACGTCAATCGAAGGCCGCCATCGGTTCTCTTCGGGCCCGCGTCCAAGAATAACTTTGTCCATTTTTACGAGCAAATGTTGATTCGGGGCCGCGACATAAATATGACCTTTTTCGATCGATGCTTCATCTTTTGCGACTTCACATTTCAATAAAGTATGTGGTTGCAACCGATGAACCAAGAAATCGCTGATACTAGTCCTTGACAAATGCATAACAATAAAAACCGCCGCATTAATATCTTCATTAAATTGCGCAACCAATTCTATTAGCGCATTCATTCCGCCAGCGGAAGTACCTACTACAATAATGAATTTAGGATCGTTCATACGCTAAAAAGGAGAAACTTACATGCATTCGCTAATAATAGATCCTTACAATTTATCGAATGAAAGAAGGAAGCGGGTTCCCACGCCTATTTCAGATTTCACTTTCACCCTGGCATGATTGGCGTTAAGAATTTCAAGAGTTGTTGACAATCCGAGGCCCATTCCCCCCGGCTTACTCGTGAAAAATGGTTTAAATATATTTGGTAAATCTTCCTTGCCGATGCCCATTCCGTTGTCCTCAATTGTGATAATACATTGACCATTGATGGACCGGGTACCTAGTTTCAATTTCCCTGATTCGGCCGGCATGGCCTCAATAGCATTAATAACAATACTGACTAAGGCGGTTTTTATTTGTTGCTTGTTCATCAATATTCTGCAATCTATTGTAGAATAGTCTTTTCTGACTGTTATGTTTTTCAACCTTATCCGGTCTTCTGTCATAGCCAGAACTTCATCCAGCAGCTGGTGGATAGGCTGGTTATCGAAAGGTATCTCGCCGGGGCCGCTCGAGACAAGAAGTTCCCTTACTAAGCCATTTATTCGAAAGGATGCTCGCTTAATAATGTCAACGTATATCTTTTGCTCATTATCAAGGGCCGTGGATGTTAACATTTCGATAGACAGGTTGATATTGGTCAGGGGATTACGAACCTCATGGGCAAGCGCGGACGAAAAAAAAATTCTCGGGTTTTCTTGCTTTATTCCATGTATCAAGGCACTGAAGAGATGCCTGGATGGGTTGAAGATACGTAGCTTAGGAGCATTTCGGGTGATGGTGTGTGCGTTCATTTTTGGAGGTTTTAGCTTGTTTGAAATAAAAAGACTAAGTATCAGCCGATACGATCTTTTAATTAGACTAATTCAGACACTTACGTGTTGAAAACGGGCAACCATATCGACTCGATCCTATGAGAGGGTGCGCCTAGGAAGCCGGAAGAAGGTTTAGACAGAATCCTTACGTTTTTTAGGCCATAACCTATTAAAATCCTAACATGAAGATAGCAGTTGGTATTTCGTTGGCGTTACATAATTGCACGTCTATGTTACATGATTCACATATTATGAGTCCGAATAGCGCTAGAGATGCACTCCTGCCCGTCTAATTCCCGATTCCTACAATGAAAAGGCTCCGTTTATCGATCCTGTGCAACCTTACCGAGATCGCCTGCACGTTGCATTATAGAAGTAGGTCATCTTTCCGCCCAGTTCAAGAAATTGACGGGTTGCATACGGGAAGATGCGTGAAGCGTATAACTTAATTCCATAGTTATCTGATATCGGTACCTTCTTCAAACACGGATCATCGATTCGGTTCCAAAATTATTCTCGGTTGCTTGTCAATTCGCCCTTATTACTTGATCCTTCGCTGAAAACTTGGTCACCGGTCTCCTCAACAGACGTATCTTCTTTTTTTCCAACAGACGCATCATTCGGAAAATAGATGGGGTAGGCGCAGGAGTCTTCATCTTCCTGGTTGTTGACGGCATTATGTTGGGTCTTTTTTTTCATGACCTACTTGTTCGATCGGCGAGGATTCGCTCAGATAACTTGGTATGTGTACACCTATTCATGATGCTTTAATTAGTATCGTTGAATACAGTGGACAAAAGCTGAGTTTCAGCTGAGCTCAGCCATAATATCAGCCCGGCCGCTTCTATAATTGTACCCTGTCTGTCCATGGGAAATAAATTTATTCCTCCCGCTGTTTCTTTTTGGATCATATCCTTCAAAATGGCAGTATCAATAAAAGCCGGTGCAATAGTATGTATGTGAATGGCCGGATATTCTCCGTGAATGTCTTGTAGCAGCGTTACTATACCGTATTTTGCTTCAATATACTGGCTCGATGGGGTCAGACCTATAGCGCCGACTATCGATGAGCTATTTACAATAATACCTCCGCCCTGCCTTTGCATAGCCTCTATTTCATACTGCATACAATTGTTGAGGCCAGTGAGATTAAGACCCACTTGGTTATCAGATGATTCCATATCCCGGTCTGCCGGATACAGCGGTTCACTGAATACGGCGGAATTATTGCAAGCAATATCTATACTTCCATATGTCCTGATGGTCTTTTTTATCAATTCCTCGCAGGCTGCCGGATTGCTGACATCCGTTCGAATATAAGTGGCATTCCCTTTTTGATTTTTTATTTTTGCCAATGTATCCTTGCCTCCTTTTCGGCTGGTATCCGATATGATTACTTTTGCTCCGTAAGCCGCATAGAGCATGGCGGTGGCGGCGCCGATACCCCATCCGGCACCTGTTACCAATACTGTTTTACCTTTAAAATACTGTTGCATTTTCTTGCGTATTGGATGAGTGATAAATCCACTGAACCTGTTTTCCCTGCCGTCATTCCCCGGATTGCTGAGTCCCTTCAAAGCAAAGAATGAAACGCGTCCCCTTGCCCTCCCCCGATTGTACATCTATGGTAGCATGGTTTGCCTGAAGGATATTCATTGTTGTTGATAGTCCCAGCCCCATGCCGCCAGGCTTATCGGTGAAATAAGGGATAAAAAGATTCTTCAAATTCTCTTTGCTGATACCAATGCCGTTGTCTTCTATTTCTATTATACATTTACCGTTTATGGATCTCGTAATCAGTTTCAATTTCCCGTTTTGCGATTGCATGGCGTCAATGGCATTGATAATAATATTGGTTAAAGCGATCTTTATTGTTTGCTTATTGACCAATATTTTACAATCCAGAGTAGAATAGTCCTTCCTTACCGTAATATTTTTAAGTATTATCCGGTCCTCAGTCATGGCCAGTGCCTCGTCCAACAGTAGGTGAATGGTACATTTTTCTAACTGCATTTCACCGGGCTGCCGTGATGTAAGAAGATCAGTTATTAAATCGTTGATTTGCCCCGCGGCCTTCATAATTATATCCAGATAAAGTTTGTGATTAGGGACCCTGATCGGGGATCTTAGCATTTGTACTGACAGGAATATAGTTGCCAATGGATTCCGGACTTCATGGGCCAAGGCAGAAGCCAACTGGTTGGACTCTTTTTGCACATTTTTGTGTGGGAACAAAACCTTAAACGGCTTCGCGGATTGATGACTGCGCAGTTTTTTGAAATTGAGTTCAATTGTGCGAGTGTCCATTTTTTGAGGTTTTAGTTTGGTTTGAATGCCGAAACTCCGGCTGCCTAATTGGTACCCGGCCAGGCAAAGGCAATACAACTTTCAATGCATAGCCTTCACCTGGCAGTGATACAATCGTAACTTTTCCATGATATAGTTCCGCCCTGCTCTTGATATTCGAAATACCTATTCCAGTTTCTTCTTCTAAAATATTGCAGCCGTTCCCATTATCTGAAATGAGTAAAATGATTTTATTTGCCAGTCTCGTTAAATTTATGGTCGCACAGGTGGCTTTAGCATGTTTCAAAATATTATTCAATTGTTCCTGCACAATTCTGAAAATAGTAAGCTGTAGTCTTTCATCCAAGTCTTCTTCCTCGACACCGGTCGTCTGAAATTCAATTTTCAGCGCATGCACCTTGATTAGATCATCTAATAGCATTCTTATACTATCAAAAAGACCCATAACCATGCCCGGAGCTGAAAAGGCCTTTGAAATTCTCCGAATCTCCTCAATCACTGTCACTATGAAACCGGAGGACTTCTCTAAGCACATTTCCCTGTTCTCATCGTCCGTTTTGGCCATTTCGATATACAGTTTGGCGGCGCCAAGGATCTGGTTCAGGTTATCGTGCAGCTCTTTTCCAATTTCCGACCTTTCGTTTTCCTGTGCTGCCAGCACGGCATGAATGATCTGTTTTTGTCTTGTTAGTTTTTCCTGTGCCAATTGTCCCTCACTTTCCAATAATTTGGTTTCGGCTGATTTTCGGACAGTGATGTCCTGGGTGGCGCCGATCATCCTGGAGGCAACCTGATCCGCATCGTATATAATATGCGCGCGGTCATGAACGTAGGCATAGCTGCTATCAGCCCTTTGAAACCTGTACTCATCTTCCCAGATAGTGGCGGACCCCTCCTTCAGCATTTTATTTAATCGATCCAGGATGCGTATTTTATCATCAGGATGCAGGTGATTCTCCCAAAAACTTTGGGGGATAAGGGCGTTCTCTATCTGGTAGCCAAAAACCCTTTTATGGCCGCCGTCTATCCAGAATATCTCCCTCGTCTGAAGGTCCCACTCCCAAAGGCAATCATTCGTTACTTCTGTCACAAATCGGTACAGTTCGTTGATCGTCTTAAGTTGCTGTTGAAGGCGTCCAGAATGCGCCGGATGGTTACGACTTCTAAAAGAAACAGATAAGGTATCGTCGCAATGGTACGTAATGACGTCAAACCAAGCGCCCATTTTCCCCCAATACTCTTCAAAATGAACGGGGATATCCTGTATAAATGCATTGTGGTAGACGGCATAAAAATCTACTGGAATAGCTCCCGCAAATTCTTCCCAGAGGTTCTTCCCGATGATATCTGCTGCCGGGACCCCCAGTAATTTTTCAGCGGCCTTGTTCCAATATTTTACCGTCCAATGCTGGTCCACTGTAAAAAACCCATTGGTAATAATTTCAGTAATGGGCTTTCCGAGATAACCGATTTTACCGGCACCATTTGTAGTTGATAAGGGTTTAATGGCCATATTTTCACTTTGGAATGATTGACTAGATATGGGTAGAAAATTCTTATTCACGGGCGGCGGAATTGGCGCATGCCGGGATGCGGCGATCTTAATATGAAGAGCCCCGCGGTACAAGGGACTCTTCATTCACTAAAAACTATCGTTTAGCATAGGAATTCTAACAACTTCGGCCGGTTACTTTGTGGTTCAATGTCTCTCGCACTGTAGTATTTGTACGAATTAATTGAGCCCAAAGATCACTATTTTTTTTTTCTAGTTGTTATAACGTCAGGGAAATGTGTTATATAATTCCCATTTTTGGAGGATTTGCAAATGTGGGAGCGGCTATTATTTTGAAAGGTATCGTATATATACGATATGGATACTCGTAGTTTTACTATAGCCGACAACTTCCCTTCGAGATCATTTACCATATGATAAGTGATGGGCATTAGTTTGATGATCTAACCGTTAGTCTATCCCGTCTTCATCCAGAATAGGCCTACCTTTGTTTTATCCAATCCGAATGAAGCGCCTTCCTAAGAACAAATCCAAGATCCGAAAACTGCCCAGAGCCTAAACCGTCCCGTAAAAGCTGAAGATTCAATTTCCCTGAAAGACCTCCGACTAATATTTGGAGGTTTTTTCTTTTTCGTCTAACGTATTTGATTTTATGTCCTTTGACCTTGGGCCATATCCAGGATAGGAGTACCTTTTCTTATGTGGAATACTAACTCCTTCATCATGCTATAAAGAGAATAACCCATTAATTAGGGAGGATTTTGAAAAGTATGATAGCCTCGGCAATAAATGGTTAAAACCTTAGAAGCCTAGTTTTATTGTAAATCATCTCTATTCTAAACTGATTGGATTGGGCTCCATTTATCAGGCACGGACGACTTACGCCAACGGGGTTAGCATTTGTTTGCAATCACCTAGAAGGTCAGGTGCCGGCTTATTTCCCTTACAACGTCCTATAGCCTTCGCTGATATTCAGTGACATTTTTTAAAGTCGAATTCCCCCCAAATGTTACCCATTAGTCACTGATCGGCTCAATCTTTACGATTTCAAAATTTGGTTCGCCTTTGCCTGCCTTAATGTTCTTTTTTATTTTTAGTTTAACTCTAACCATGTCGTTTCTTAATGGCTTTTCAGGTAAAAAATCCCTGGGCGAACATTTCAATGCCTTGGCCAATAAATTGAGATGCCGGATATTATATTTAGCCCTTTCTCTAGGATTTTCAATTTTTCCGATAGCTCCTTCTGCCAGCCCCATCAATATAGAAAGCTTCACCTGAGAAAGCTCCTTCGGAACCCTCATTTCCCTAACTTTATTGATTACGTATAAATCTATCTCTGAGATAATGACTTCAAAAGTTTCGGTTTCTGCCATAAGTTCAGCAAGGACGGCAATAAAAAATATTTTAACACATCCACATGTGGATGTGTAATAATTTTACTTACCTTAGAGTTATGAAAGATTTAAATTGATTACTGAGATATTTCGATATTTGCGATCCTTCTAAGGTATTCGAAGGATTTTGCTATGAGTCTCGTCTGGAAAACCGCGAATTTTCAATGAGCCGAGATGATAGTGAAAAGCCCATTCTATATTCAACATATAGGGTGGGCCCCTATCAGCTTATCGGCTCACGGGCTCTTCGCGGTGCCCCCAGACGGTAAGACGGGGCCCGCCCTTTATTTCCCTTCCTTCGGCCCTTCTCTTACGTTCGGACTTACATTTTGTCAACCTGAAATGTAAGTGTCATGCTGCTGTCTTTTACCAAGCCTTCAAGGCATACTAATGCCTTGGCCAGGGCGCGACCGCGCCCAATAATTGGCTGTTTTCTTCACTGCCTGGGGCATCTCTTGTCCCAAAAGTTCACATTCTTTTTCCGCCACCGGCGAAAGGAAAGGTATCCCATTTTCATCAATATGAGCCGCCAACAGCACCGCAACGAGCGCGCAAGAGTGCTCCGGAAACTCATTGGGAAGAACTTCAAAACTCTACGGGATTATCACGGATTAACTATCGAACAGGTGGCGGAAGCCACCAAAATACCCATTGCCCAACTGAAAAGATTGGAAGCCGGCCGGCTGAATGTAACTCCTTCGCACTTGGTTATCATCTGCGATTATTTCCATGTATTGATCGACTGCATGGCCCGGCAGGACCTCTCATTGCATCAATAATAGACAAAATTTGAACTTATGGAACAGACAATTCGGAAGTTAAAAATTTATTCCACTTGGCATTCCGGGGAAACGTCGAGGGCGCCGGGAATATTCGCAGCGCCTGGTAGAAGTATTCCTTTGATCCGGTTGCAAGGCCAGTGGCTACGGCAATTGGGCTTTGAAGAAGGTGGCCAGGTCCTTATCCAATTGGAGAATGAAAAGCTCATTATCACCCTTGATAAGCGATAATAGAAGCAAATAACTGTTGCCGGGAAATCTGCCACCTATGAAAGCAAATGAAGGAAGGGTAGATCCGTTTTACAGCCTTCACCAAAATCCGACTGATACCAAAACGTTGATCCCTCATCTCCAGGAACACATCCGCAACTACGGGCAAAAACCCAATAATGTAACGGCTGACGCTGGCTACGGCAGTGAACAGA
>Ga0302179_10001511_pt1 | contig 13973 bp, 10 predicted proteins | sample I_Palsa_E3_1_FD_198788 | JGI IMG/M metagenome (GOLD analysis project Ga0302179, IMG submission 198788) | Peat permafrost microbial communities from Stordalen Mire near Abisko, Sweden - I_Palsa_E3_1 | ecosystem: Environmental > Terrestrial > Soil > Palsa > Peat permafrost | place: Sweden...
AACCGTCCATGGTTTGCCCCGGGTCGAAGAAGCAAAGCGGGACGCTGTTGTGCCGACCACTGCCCCAATCGTCCTTCGTCGTCGTCGTTCTCGGGCATGGACGGTTGTTGGTCCAAGCGGTTTGCGAGGAAAGAAAACGCGGGAACGGAGGGTACAGCGGTTGGCTCTGCTCGCTCCCGAAGAGATCGAGAACGAAGGACGAGAGACGAGGACGATCGGGACAGGAAACAGATAGATACCCGCTATTTCGGGGACGGGACACTAGCAAGGAGACGGGAGCTCCACACAGCTCACGCAGAATTTTATTAGCAAGGCCATGAGTGCGACATAGCCATCGAAATCTGCGGGTTTGGGTATGTAGCAGTTTGCTTGTAACTGGTATGCTTTATTGACATCCAGTGGTGCCTTGGAGGAACTGAAAACGATCACTGGTATACTCTGCAGATCTGGCTGGCCCTTAATAAATTGCAACACCGCAAATCCGGCTTCGCCAGGTAAAGACAGATCCAGGAGGACAACATCGGGCCGCCACTCTCCTCTGGCGGATATCATCGTGATCGCATCTTTGGCTGTCGCGACGGAACGGAGTTCAGTGGACGGCGAAGCCTCACTGAGCGCTTCCGCGGTCATCATCCGGTCTTCCGAACTATCTTCGACTTGCAGTACCCTCTCGAGCCGGTTCATACGGATAGGAGCTCTGGAGTGCCGCTATCAGGAACGGAAAAAAAGAAGGTCGAGCCGTGGTTCGGGACCGATTCGACCCAAATCTTTCCTCCACGGCTTTCGACGATCTTCTTCCCAATGGCGAGTCCAATTCCGGTTCCCCCGTACTGTTCGCGGGTATGCAGCCGTTTGAAGACCCCGAAAATTTGTTCCGCGTATTGCTGCTCAAATCCAATCCCGTTATCTTCGACACGGAACATCCAGGCACCGGTTTGCCGCTCAGCGCGGACATAAATTCTTGGGCCGACTGCGCTGCGGTACTTAATTGCGTTGCCAACGAGACTTTGCAGCACTTGCGCGAACTGTCGTTTGACGAAACGCAGCGATGGTAATTCTCCGAAGACAACTTCCGCTTTGGATTCGCTGATCGCAGCACCGAGATCAGCCAGGACCTGTTGCAAAACCGCTCCGCTGTCGATCGTCTCGAGCTTTTCATCCATGACCGCTCGCGAGTACGCGAGAAGGCCGTCGATTAACGCTTTCATCCGGGCAGCGCCGTCGACGATCATCCGGATCAATTCGTCGCTGCTTTGATTTAATTTTCCGCGGTATTTCCGCTCGAACACCTGGATGCACCCAGCCACTGCGCGAAGTGGTTCCTGCAGATCGTGAGAGGCAAGAGAGGCGAACTGTTCAAGATCCGCGTTTGAGCGCGCCAACTCTACGGTGCGCGATTCCAATACGGCATTTTTTGCGGCCAATTCATCTGTCCGCTTTTGCAGCCTCTCATTCAGGCTGCGAAGTTCATCGCGCGCATGTTCGATCTCGATGCTGTTTTCTTCCAGCTGCCGGATCATCAGCGCGTTGTATCTTTTCATTTCCTTCCCGGTCGGCAAATCGTCTGTCCGCTCTTGGTGCGCAGAGTGACGCTCTCTCCTCTCTCCCATGACTTCCTCGATCGTCTTGAGGATCACGCCGGGGGAACCCTGTTTGCTGATAAATCTGTCCGCACCAACTTCCAGACCAAATTTTTCGTCGTCCGGAGTGAAATCGACTGCGGTGTAGAGAATGAAAAACAAATTTTTGAACTTGGAGCGCCGCCGCACCTCGCTACAGAGGCTATAGCCATCCATGTTCGGCATCAGGATGTCGCAAACAACAACGTCGATCGGTCCGCGTTCCAAGGCGGAGAGCGCCTCTAATCCGTCCCCCGCTTCAACCGTCGTGTAATCCTCTGCCCGCAGGACCTCGCGCAGGAGTTTGCGGTTGGTGGGATTGTCATCCACAATCAGGATATTTTTCCCCGGCGAGGTCATTTTGGGATCCGGTTGCTCCCGTGCGGCGAAAATATTCATAGTTCTAGGTGTTCCAAACTCTCTTTCCCACACTCTGTGGTTCAGGCGCTGCCTTCGGCCATGACCAGTGGCAGCACGATGCTAAAGCGACTTCCTCTGCCGACTTCGCTCTCTACGCCGATGGTGCCGCCTTGCAATTCGACGAGTTTCCGGGTCAGCACCAAGCCTAGTCCAGTGCCTCGATGCTGGCCTGATGCGCCGGAATCGAGCTGTTCGAACTCTTTGAAGAGCCGCTGAATGTCTTCCGGTTTAATCCCAATGCCGGAATCTTTGACCAACAGCTTGAAGCGGTGTTCGTCGTGTGTTGTGACAAAGATTTCCACCTTGCCGCCATCGACGCTGAACTTGACGGCATTGGAGAGCAGATTGTAAAGGACCTGTTTAAACTTCCGCCGGTCGAGGGTGATTTCGCCGAGTTCGGGCGCAATGTCCACGGCTAGATGGATGGTCTTTTCCCCCTCAATCGGCTTGGCTACAGAGCAAACTTCCTCGATGGCCGGGCCGAGTGAAAACCTTTCTGAGTTTAATTTCATTTTGCCCGCCTCCAACTTTGCGAGGTCGAGCACGTCGTTAATGAGTTGGAGCAGATGTCTGCCGCTGTTTAATATATCTCCGAGATACTCCTTCTGCTTGGGGTTAACGCTGCCCGGCTTGCCGTCCACGAGAAATTCGGCGAAGCCGATAATGCCATTGAGCGGCGTTCGCAGCTCGTGTGACATATTTGCCAAGAACTCGCTCTTGCTACGGTTTGCGACCTCGGCTTGGCGGCGTTGGCGCCTGTCGCGGACTCCGAGCGCGAATGCGATCGCGACGATGCCGACACCAAGAGCGCTGCCGACAAACACCGCCTCCCGCTCACGCTGCCAAGCCGCAGTCGCAATGCGATCACGGTCAATCAGCAGCCGCTGTTCTTCGCTCCTCATCTCGGCGATGATTTGTCGGACGGCATCCATTAACCGGTTGCCCTCTCCACCGTAGACACGTGTCGCGATCATCCGGGTCATCTCCGCAACGAACCCTTCGAGCAGCGGAGCGAGTTGGTCTAGCCGCCGCTGCTGGCTGAGGTTGTCAGATGTTGAGAAGCGGATGCTGTGAACGTATTCGTCAATCTGCGGGCGAGCAGTGTTGAACCGCTTAAGCCGCAGTTGATCGCCGAAAATCGCGTAGCCCCGTGCCGCGGTCTGGGTGTCGATCACGGCGGAGAGCAACTTGTCGCATTGACCGATCACCTCGTAGGTATGCTTCTCCCAGCGCCAGGAGACGTTTACCAGTTGGATGCTCCAGAGGGACACCGCGCAGAGCAGAAGCAAGACGGCCAGAAGGCCGCCCAAGCCGAGGGAAGCGTAATTGAGTTTCCATTTCATGCCGTGCCACCACTCTTACGCAGTAGCCACTCCGCGACCTGGCCGGGTAATTTGCGCGTGTCAATCGGCTTAACGATGTAGCCATCGCAGCCGGCCGCGATGGCCTTTTCCTCGTCTCCCTTCATCGCAAAGGCCGTCACTGCCACGATGATGATATGACGTGTTTCTTCAGCAGTTTTCATTATCTGGGTTAGAGCCAGACCGTCCATGTCCGGCAGGCCAACGTCCATCAGGATGAGATCTGGCGGAGAGTTATGCACGACCGCTTGGGCTTGTTGGGCATCGGTCGCCGTGAGAACGCAGTGACCCTCAAATCCGAGCACGCTCACGGCGAGCTTTAAATTGGTGGGGTTATCATCCACGACCAGAATTGTTGACTGTCGATTCCCCATTCGACTTACTGAGGAATTCCGGCGACGTCGCTGATCACTTGGGATAACTCACGCGTGTCGATTGGCTTGATGACATACGCTTCGCAGCCTGCGGCAAGCGCGTCCTTCATTTTGTATTGCTCGTAATAGGAGGTTACGGCAACAATGGGAATAGGGCGAGTTTCCGGATCGGCCTTCAGCTTGCGAGTTAGTTCCAGGCCGTCGATGTCGGGCAAGTGTAGATCCAACAGAATAATATCTGGTTTGTCTCGCTTGATTGCGGAGAGAGCCTGTTCCGCCCGTTCGGCATCACTCACCGTGTGTCCGGCCGCGGTTAGCACTGATCGCGCAAGCTTTAGATGCGTCGGATCGTCCTCGATGACAAAAATATTCATGGGTTTCCTTCCTCCGTTTGGAAATGCAGAACGCGACCTGCCAAAGGAGGCGCGACATTCCTGTCTTTACATTGGTTTTAGTAGATATAGTCCGTCTAGACAGACAAGCAACCCGTTTTTATCCGGGTTTGGCCGGGCAGTCCTCCGGCAGTGCGTTCACGGCCCGTCGGTTCCCTTGGAGACTGATCGTTGGCATTCATTCCCTGGCCTGCAGTCTTGGCGAGTCTGTCGCGGGAATCAGTGAAGGAGAGGCGATTCACGCCTTTTGTCATACCTAAAAGCATTACCAACTCTTCGGTAAAAGTATTCGTCAAGTTCGCCTGTTGGGCGATATGGATGAAAACGCGAAAGGAACGCGCACCGCATTGTGTTGGCGATAGGGACGCATGAAATCGAAGCACAAATTTTGCCCCCCTGGGTTTCGTTTGCGTCTTTTTCCAAGGACGCGGTGCAGCGTACCTGTCGCTGTCGGTTTTCCTGCAAAAGGGCTTACTCTTCTGGCGCCTCCCCGCGGTGAAGTCTTCCAAATTGATGAACTCGAAGATCCGTTCGAGAACAAATCCGGATAGGAAACCATGAGCAAACTAACAGAAGCCGGTCAATCGACCTTCGGCCTTCTCCCCGCGGAAGTCGGGGGGGTCGTTCCGTTGGCGGAGCTTGCGCTGGATATGCGCTGGTCGTGGAATCATGCGACCGAGAAATTGTGGCGGCAGCTCGATCCGGAACTGTGGGAAAACACTCATAGCCCCTGGGTTGTCCTGCAGACTGTCTCCCGGGACCGGATCGAGCGCGTATGGGCCGATCCGGTTTTTCGCCAGAACGTTGAAGGCTTGGTGCGGACGAAGCGGCAATCGGCGGCAACGCCCGCGTGGTTTCAGCGGAATCATTCGCAGAGCTCCCTGACCTGCGCTGCTTATTTCAGCATGGAATTTATGTTGAGCGAAGCTTTGCCCATCTACTCGGGCGGGCTTGGCAATGTAGCTGGCGATCAGCTTAAAGCCGGCAGCGATCTGGGTGTGCCAATGGTTGGGGTAGGACTTCTGTACCAGCAAGGCTATTTTCGCCAGGTTATTGACAAGGACGGGGCGCAACTGGCCCTCTTCCCTTATAACGACCCCGGACAGTTGCCGATTACACCTGTGCGCCAAGCAAACGGCGAATGGTTGCGGTTGGAGCTCGCCTTACCCGGTTACTCGGTCTGGCTGCGGGCCTGGCAGGTCCAAGTTGGTCGAGTCAAGCTTTACCTGCTGGATAGCAATGACCCCGCAAACTTCCCTGCTCATCGGGGGATCACCAGCGAGCTGTATGGAGGCGGCCCGGAATTGCGCCTGAAGCAAGAACTGCTGCTAGGGATCTGCGGTTGGCGGTTGCTCGCCGCACTCGGCATTCAGCCGGAAGTCTGTCATCTGAATGAAGGGCATGCAGCCTTCGCTGTATTGGAACGCGCCCGCGGGTTCATGCAAGAGACCGGGCAACCCTTCGAAGTAGCGCTGGCCGTCACGCGAGCGGGGAACCTCTTCACCACTCATACGGCAGTCGCTGCCGGCTTTGATCGTTTCGCTCCGGCCCTCGTCGCCCAGTACCTCGGTGATTATGCCGAGCAGATGCTCGGGATCACACTGCACGATTTGCTGGCCCTGGGGCGCCAGAACCCGAACGACCCGTCGGAAAGTTTCAACATGGCCTATCTGGCAATCCGGGGGAGCGGGGCGGTGAACGGTGTGAGTCGGTTGCATGGGAAAGTGAGCCGGTGGCTGTTTGAGCCTCTTTTTCCCCACTGGCCACAGGACGAAGTGCCTATCGGACACGTGACCAACGGAGTTCATGTGCCGAGCTGGGACTCGGCGGCATCCGACAATCTTTGGACGAAGGCCACTGGAAAAGATCGCTGGTTGGGGACACCGGATACCTTGGAGCAGGACATTCGCCACCTCTCGGACGCCAGCCTTTGGGAATTTCGCAACGCCGCCAGCGCGTCTCTTGTTGAATTCGTCCGCAAGCGATTCTCGAGACAACTGGCCGCCTCCGGCGCGTCGCCCGACGCGGTGAGCCGGGCGAAGCATCAATTCGATCCCAACGCGTTGACGCTGGGGTTTGCGCGCCGGTTTGCGACCTACAAGAGACCGGACCTGTTGCTCCGCGACCCGGAGCGACTGCTTTGTTTGCTAACGAATTTGCAGCGCCCGGTGCAACTCATCCTTGCTGGCAAGGCCCATCCGGCAGACCAGCCAGGGCAGGCCTTGATTCAGAAATGGACACATTTCATCCGGCGGCCAGAGGTCTGCTCCCAAGTGATCTTCCTCAGCGACTACGACATGCATTTGACCGGGCACCTGGTGCAAGGCGTGGACGTCTGGCTCAATACGCCACGGCGGCCTTGGGAGGCCAGTGGGACGAGTGGGATGAAAGTGCTTGTGAACGGAGGCATCAATCTCTCGGAATTGGACGGCTGGTGGGCGGAAGCGTACACGCCTGAAGTGGGTTGGGCGTTGGGGGACGGCCGGGAGCATGGCGGCGATCCGGCTTTGGACGCCGTCGAAGCCGACGCTCTCTACGACCTGCTCGAGCGGGAAGTGATCCCGGAGTTTTATACCCGAGACGCGAGCGGCATTCCGACCGGATGGGTCAAGCGAATGCGGGAAAGCATGGCGCGGCTGACACCGCGCTTCTCCGCCGACCGCACGATGCGCGAATACACCGAGCAACACTACCTGCCGGCTGCTACAGCGTACCATTTGCGCGTTGCCAACAAAGGCGCGATCGGGAGGCAAATGGTCGATTGGCAGCGCAGTCTGGACGCGAAATGGGCTACACTGCACCTCGGTAAAATGAACATTGAGACTCGCGATGAGCGGCACCTATTTGATGTTCAGGTCTGGCTCCATGACTTCGACCCCGAGGCCGTCCGGGTAGAGCTCTACGCCGAAGGGGTCATGGGCGGTGCTCCCGTGCGCCAGGAGATGAAGCGGGTTCGCCAACTGGCCGGCGCGCCGGGCGGCTACGTTTACAGCGCGGCCGTGTCAGCGGGTCGCCCACAAGCGGACTACACGGCGCGAGTGATACCGCACTACGACGGCGCGATGGTTCCTCTCGAATGTGGGCGAATCCTGTGGCAGCACTGATTCAAAACGGGCATGCGGACGACCGAAGGTCCGTTTCGCATGAATTTGGGTGACGAAGGGCAGAGAGTCCCCGGTTTGCTCGCGGGTCGAAGAAGCAAAGCGGGACGCTTTGCCTACCGCTCCCCAATCGTCCTCATCTCGACTTCTGTGGATGCGGGAATCGCGCCGATTGCCAACGACGTTGAAAGATCGAGAACGAGAACGAGAACGAGAACGAGGACGAGGACGAGGACGAGGACGATTGGCGCTAACGCTCCAGTCAGGAAGGTAAGGCGAGACGCCTGACTTACGGCGGATGCCCGCGCGCGCGTAAAAGCAAGGCGTCCCGCCTTACCTTCTTCCGTCAGCAAACCGTCCCGGTTTGCCCGCAGCAGTAAGTAAGGCGTCCCGCATTACCCGTGGCCTAGCTAAATAGTTCTCGGAATGTCCAAACTACAGGGCCCCTTCGGGCCGTCGGACGGGCGTTAAACACATACGACGCATTGCCTACCGCTCCCCAATCGTCCTTCGTCGTCGTCCTCGAGCTGGTCCGGATTCTTTTTGGGTCGGAGCGGAATGTCCGCCGGGGGCGACGAATGTTTTTGGGGTGCCATACATACCACTGGCTATCCTGTCTACAGAGAGTATTCTCAGTATGGTCATTATAGTCGTTGATTTTATGGAAACAAAGATTTGTTCACCTTGAGTCTAAATCGCTGCTGTCCTGGCATTTTCACGCGGTAGTGGCCAAGGGAGGATTTTAGAAAGCCCGTTACGGACCGGACCGAGGGGCATTACTGACCAGGAATTGGACAATCGCCGGTGTCCAGGAATGTCGTTCAACTGCGCCTTGAGTTTCATGTCGTTAACCAAAAAATTAGTTCTAACCTTTCTATTAATGACCTTGATCCCGATTGGAGTGATCATCTGGGTCTCGCGTCAAACGCTCGTTGAACAGGCTCAAGAGCAGATCGGCACACGGTTAAAAGACAGCGTCGTACAGGTCGGAAAGAGTATGGACGAGTTTATGTTCAACTGTATCCATAACATTCAAACGATGGCGGCGAACCCTGATATGGCTGCGGGAGACCTGAAGATCGCCAACGCCGATCTGACCCGTTTAACCTACTCATTTTCCTTTTTCGACCAGGTGATGCTGGTCAATCCTCAGGGGGTGATTATCGCGTCCTCCGATAGCAGTAGCCTTGGCCATTCGCTCTTTACGGATTTCGCCAACACCCGCAAAGAGTTTGAGATGGCCGTTCGCGCCCAGCCCGGTTCTGCGTACGTTTCCCTGACTGACGATTCTTTAGAACCCGTGAACCACACCGCGGCCGAAGAGCGCCGGAGCAACAGAATTCTTACTATCCAGGTCCTGGTGCCGGTGGAGGACAGCGAGGGGCGCCTCGCGGGTGTGCTTGTAGCCGATGTGTTGACGCGCCAGTTGCTTTGGCTCTTGCAAGATCTAAAACGGCAAGCTCCAGGAGACGAATTTCCTTGTTTGCTCGATAAGGCGGGGCTGATCTTAATGAGTTCTGATCCGGACGCCCGCCTGCTTTCGGCTCATGCGGATGTGACAAGCGGAGCGTTAAGCGCCGCGTTTCGCAGTACTAATAACGGGCACTTGGTGTACACGGATTCGCGCGGACACAAGTTGATGGTCGGCTATACCGGCTTAGCGACTTATGGCGACAATGCGGCTGGCGGCTGGCGGCTAATCAGCGTGGCGTCTTACCAGACAATCATGAAACCGGCGGACGAGTCGTTCAACCGGATGATGAGTATACTCTTGGCAACCCTTTTGGCGGCGGGCGTCCTTGGTGTCTTTGTCTCGCGCCGACAGGTCAAGCCGTTATTAAATTTAACAGAGGGAGCAACGAGGATTGCCGGAGGGAACTACGATACTCGGGTGGTTGTCACCACTCGCGATGAAATCGGCATCCTGGCCAACACCTTTAACCAGATGGCCGGAGCGATGGAAAAGAAAGCCTCCGAACGCGACGAGGCGCAAGCGGCGCTTTCCCGCGCCAACAGCGAGCTGGAGCAGCGCGTCGGGGAACGCACCGCGCAGCTGGTTGCCGAAATCGGCGAACGCAAAGGGGCGGAGCAGGCCGCTCGCGAGCGCGAGGCGGAGCTAAACGCCTACTTCGACGCATCGCCTGTCGGGATGGTGTTAGTGGACCGCGAACTTCGGTATTTAAAAGCCAACCAGCGGCTGGCGGATATGACCAAAGTGTCGATTGACGCACGCCTTGGCAAAACCGTCCGCGAAATTGTCCCGTCATTCGCCGACATCCTCGAGCCGCTCTACCAGGAGGTGCTCGCTACGGGCAAGAGCATACTGAATTTCCATATGAGCGGAGAATTAATAAATAGTCCAGGCGAGCACCGGGACTACCTGCTTTCTTTCTTTCCTCTCATGGGGGAGGACGCGAAACCCAAGGCGGTGGGGGTGGTTACGCTCGACATTACCGAACAAAAACGCGCCGAGGCGAAGGCCAATCAGGCAAAAATAGCCGCCGAAAGGGCTAACCGCGCCAAGAGTGAATTCCTTGCAAACATGAGCCACGAGATCCGCACCCCAATGAACGGGGTGATTGGCATGACCGAGTTCCTGTTGGAGACCGAACTGACAGTTGAACAGCGCGATTTCGCTAATACGATTCGCTTCAGCGGCGAGGCGCTGCTTGGGGTGATTAACGACATCCTGGATTTCTCGAAGATGGAAGCAGGTAAATTAACTGTCGAGGAACTTGAGTTCAATTTGCACAGCGTGATTGAGGGGACCCTTGAGCTACTGGCCGCACGTTGCCATGAGAAAGGGATCGAGCTGGCTGGCCTGATCGAGTCCTCTGTCCCAACGCGGCTCCGCGGCGACGCGGGGCGAATCCGGCAGGTGCTGACTAACCTCGTGGGGAACGCGATCAAGTTTACCGATCTTGGAGAAGTGAGCGTACGCGTCTCCTGTGACATGGAAAAGGAGCAGGAATGCGAGCTGCGGTTTAAAATCAGAGATACCGGCATGGGAATCGCTCCAGAGACCCAGAAAAGGCTGTTTCAGGCATTCGTCCAAGCCGACAGCTCGACGACTCGAAAATTCGGCGGCACCGGTCTGGGATTGGCCATCTCCAGGCAGTTAGTTGAAAAAATGGGTGGCGAGATCGGCGTGGAAAGCGCTGTAGGGAAGGGCTCGACCTTCTGGTTTACACTCCGTTTACGAAAATCAGCGTCGCGTCAATCCACCTTGGACAGTGATCACCGGCTGGTTCATGGGCGAGCGCTTATCGTGGATGGCGTCAGCGGCCAGTTTATCCACGAACAGATGGTTGTCTGGAAAATGCGGACCGGCGTTGCCACTAGCGGAGCCGAGGCACTGAGTCGCCTGGATAGAGCTGCGAGGGAAGGGGACCCTTATTCACTGGGTATAATCGATCAACAGATGCCGGACATGGACGGCATGGCGCTGGCGCGGAAAATCAAGGCCGACCCGACAATCTCCGACACCCGGCTCATTTTGCTCCTTAGTTTCGGCAAGCGGGTCAGTTCGGAAGAATTGCACGCTTCGGGGTTTACGGACTGTTGCTTTAAGCCGGTGCGGCAATCCGCCCTGTTCGACTGCTTGGCAAATGCCATGGGCGAGGCTCCGGCTAGGTTGGCAAACTCGCCTGCTGAACAACAGCAGTCCTGTTCACTCATCCCGCAGCGGCAGAAGGCTCGCGTCCTCATTGCTGAAGACAATCCGGTGAACCGACTGGTCGCCTTGGGGCAGTTGAAACAGCTCGGCTATACCGCGGACACGGCATCCAACGGGCGGGCGGCTCTGGACGCCCTTGAGCACACCGGGTACGACATCATTTTGATGGATTGCCAAATGCCCGAAATAGATGGTTACGAAGCGACTCGCCGTATCCGCGCCCGCAACGGCGGCTTCCCGCAACCCTACATCATCGCCATGACCGCTCATGCCATGACCGGCGACAGAGAGAACTGCCTTGCGGCCGGCATGAATGACTACGTTAGCAAGCCGGTGGTCCTGGAGATGCTCGCAGCCGCTCTGGCCCGCGGAACCAACGCTTAAGATCGGCGAGGTCAAGACCTAGAGCCAGGCGGTCGGGCCGAAGAAATCGGGAGCGTAAACTGCGTTCGCGGCCGTCCCCTCGGGCAACTCCCTCTGAAGGGTGTCCGTCTGCTCGTGCGCCGCGTCCGCCAGCTTTTGCGTGCCTATCCAAATCAGGACGAGTGCCAAAAAGCAGAGTGCTCCACCGCCTGAATAAAAGAGCGTTTGCGCCCTTGCCCGCAGCGCGTCCCATCCTGCAAAGGCGATCAGTAATAGTCCAAGATCGGACATCAAAAGGCCGAGGAGCAGCGCCCATGCTGAAGCTCTTTTATCTGTTGTCGTTGCCAGTCGATCTTGGGTGTTCTTGCGATTCGAGCGTTGAGCGTTCATATAAAGTCAATTTAGCGGCTATCCTTGCGATATACCTACACCGGGATTGGCAAGCAAAGCCCGCCTCTTGCTGTCGCAGAACCAGGGAACCGCGGAGGTCAGGGTTTGCGATCGATAAGCGTGGTCGCCCGGCAATTATTTCCATTCGAGAGGCGTGCCATATGGCAGGCGACGCACGGCACGAGCAATGTCCCAATTTGTTAATCGCAACCCGCCGATGCTCTGCTCGATGTTCATCTGGTCGGGGATGCTAGTTCCGTGCAGACCATAGGGCAGAGGTTCCGTGCTCTTTGATTTTGCTAGATTGATCCACAAAATTCCCACCGGGTTTCTAGGGCCCGCGGCGAGGTATTGTTCCGACGGCAAGATAGTCCTGGATAAGAGCGGTGTCGGCGCCTGACTCGTGCTCGCGATAGAAGAACCGGTTTTTTGGGTCTGTTCTATCCGCTCTTTTTGGAACGTGGCGAGGCGAGGACGCGGGATCACGTCAAGAATCGTCCAGGAGTTACGGCCGTGGAGGCCGGGACGGGCAGGAGACATGGGCACGGCCGTAACGAGTGCACCGCTCTGGTAGATATTTAATTGCGATAGACCGATCACGGCGGCTGTCACCGGATTTTTGGGGTCGGCCTGTGGTTGAAGCGGTTCATCGAGCGCTTTCTCGAGTTCAAAAGGCACCACGTTAGGGACTTGAAACTCTGCGCCGATCCCCGGGAAGGCAGGGAGTTTGCCGTTCAGCGTACGCAAATAAGATTCCTGGCAATGAAACCGTTCGGCCACGAACTCCCACGGAGTGCGATAAGCCAGCATTGACGGCGCAGTCAGTTGGTCATAGGTCAGAGGCGCCGCCGTGATCGCAGGAGAGCTGGAGGCGACTTTTCCCGGCCGCGGATGCCCGGTTACGGGAGCTGGCTTTGCAGCGACCGTGTCTGCCCTCGGTGGCGCGATGAATCGGAAGTCTTCCGCTTTCAATTTGTAATGGGTGAAAAGATTGGGCAAAGCCGCTTGGGCTTTTGCCGCGAGGGAGGCATCATCCTTCGCGTCCTCATGAGCGCTTTGATACAGGAGTACTATTCTCGTAAAAGTGGGACCCGGTTCGCCGACGATTGGGCCGGCCGAGAACTCCTCACGGTCCAGGAAGATCTCAAGCCTGAGCCTATCCTGCTCAATCGCGGTCTCTGGACTTGTCTTTGAGTCGGGAGTTCCCGCCGGCCGGGCCTTTTTCGCGGGCGGCGTCATTGCGCTCAATTCGGCGAGAGTCGGGATCTTTAACATCTGGCCAACGCGGATCTTGTCGCCTTTCAACCCGTTAAACGTTTGGATTTGGGAAACTGTCATGGCGAATTTTTTTCCAATCAGGACAAGCGCATCCCCTCGCTTCACCTCGTAGAGCGTTGGCCGATTCTCCGATTGGAGCGCCGTGGGGACGGGCGTTGGTGTCGGTGTCGGGTTGGGCGACTCGAGCCCCCAATCTTTGGCATCAGATGGTGCAACGCGCCATTCCCACTTAACAGCCTCCTCCAAACCGGGTTCGATGCGTTTCACCACCGGGGGTTTTCCAGGCGCCGTCTGTGCGGATGCGCTCATAGAAAACATGCCGTAGATGACGAAGATTGGCAGTGACCTTGCGGCACCGGAAAGCATGCGTTGAGTTTTAGCCCCATTTCCTCCCGAGACGCAAAGCACAAATGTTTCTATCGCGCCGGTAGAGCGTGTCGGCGTTCTGCAAAGGCAACCAAACCGGCGATAGTTCGAGCCAACGACGTTGAAAGATCGAGAACGAGAACGAAGACGAGGACGATTGGCGCTACACGGCGCTAAACAGATACAAAGCGGGACGCTTTGCCTACATCTGACGCCGACCCGTCTCTCCTGGCGGGCAATAAAGCGTTCCAACCCTTTTGTCTTCGTGCCATGCGGGTCTAAAGAAGCAAAGCGGGGTATGTGTTTAGCACGGTATTGGTACCTCCTGAATCGTCGTCGTCCTCGACTTCTGTGGATACGGGAATCGCGCCGATTGCCAACGACGTTGAAAGATCGAGAACGACGACGAGGACGATTGGCGCTACATGGCGCTAAACAGATACAAAGCGGGACGCTTTGCCTACATCTGACGCCGACCCGCCGATACGCCGACCCGCCGACCCGTTTTTCCTTACGCCCTTGGCCGGCCTCGAAAGAAGAATGAGACAATAAACATCACGATGAAAACAACGAAGAGGACGTGAGCGATCCACGCAGATTCGCCCGCAACGCCACTGAACCCGAAAACCTCGG
>Ga0302179_10001512_pt1 | contig 13971 bp, 15 predicted proteins | sample I_Palsa_E3_1_FD_198788 | JGI IMG/M metagenome (GOLD analysis project Ga0302179, IMG submission 198788) | Peat permafrost microbial communities from Stordalen Mire near Abisko, Sweden - I_Palsa_E3_1 | ecosystem: Environmental > Terrestrial > Soil > Palsa > Peat permafrost | place: Sweden...
GATTTCTTGAGCGATTCACTAAAAACCGAAAACTCAGTCGCGAGCGACGAGTCCGCAAAAATCACCAAGGCTCGCCGCCACCCCACGCAAAACGAAGGCCTAATCTTCGAAAAATCCGCGCCCGGAAAACGCGGAATCGAATTGCCGCCCCTCGATGTCCCCGCGATTGACGCCGCAAGCGAACTCGGCCCCCTCGCGCGCGCCGAGATTGCCGGCTTCCCCGAAGTCAGCGAAATCGAAGTCATTCGCCATTTCACGCGCCTCTCCACCTGGAATTACGCGATCGATCTCGGCATGTATCCGCTCGGCTCCTGCACCATGAAATACAATCCGCGCGTCAACGAATTCGTCGCGCGCCTCGACGGCCTCGGCGCCGAACATCCCTATCAGCCCATAGAACTCTCTCAAGGTTGCCTGCGCATCCTCTACGATCTCCAAAAATGCCTGCTCGAAATCACCGGCATGGACGCGGCCACCCTCGAGCCCGTCGCCGGCGCGCAAGGCGAACTCACCGGCCTGCTCATGATTCGCGCCTACCTCGAATCGCAGGGAAATCCGCGCAAAAAAGTTCTCATTCCCGATTCCGCGCACGGCACGAATCCCGCTTCCGTCGTCATCGCCGGCTGCGACGTTCAAAACATCAAGTCCAACGCGCGCGGCCAGCTCGACACCGATCATTTGCGCGAATACGCGACCGAAGATGTAGCGGCACTGATGCTCACGAATCCAACCACACTCGGCGTTTTTGAAGAGCGCATCGGCGAAATCGCGGAGATTCTTCATCAGCGCGGCGCTCTGCTCTATATGGACGGCGCCAACATGAACGCGCTAGCAGGCGTAACGCGCCCCGGCGATTTCGGCGTGGACGTCATGCATCTAAACCTGCATAAAACATTTTCAACGCCGCACGGTGGCGGCGGTCCCGGCGCCGGCCCAGTAGTCGTAAAAAAATTCCTCGAGCCTTACTTGCCCGTGCCGGTAGTCATCGAAAAAGAACCCGGCCGCTACGCGCTGGATTCAAATCGCCCAAAATCAATCGGCCGCGTCCGCGCCTACTGCGGCAATTTCGGAGTCCTGCTGCGCGCGCTCGCCTACACCCTCGCGTACGGCCCCGGAATGCGCCAGGCCACCGAAGACGCCGTCCTTAACGCAAATTACATTCGCAAGCATCTCGAAGATGCCTACGATCTTCCCTACGATTTGCCGTCAATGCACGAAGTCGTCTTCAGCGACTCGCGCCAAAAGAAACACGGCGTCAATACGATGGACATCGCCAAGCGCCTGATCGACTACGGCTTCCATCCCTACACCACAGCGTTTCCGTTAATCGTTCCCGGCGCTCTGATGATCGAGCCGACAGAATCCGAATCACGCGAAGAATGCGATCTATTCATCCAAGCCATGCACGCCATCGCCGAAGAAGCCGAAAAAAATCCCGAACTCGTCAAGACCGCCCCCCACTCCACGCGCGTCGGCCGCCTCGACGAAGTCGCCGCCGCTCGCAAGCCCATCCTCCGCTGGAAGCCCTGACACAACGCTGGCCGCGAACTGCACCCGCAGATCCCGGCGCCGGCCCAGAGTCTCCGATGACAAGAAAAGCAACCACTGCAACACGTGTCGCGTGACAAGAAGCCGCACCTGATATTCTGGATTTAACTTTTAGCCCAGGCGGCTAATCGCATGTCGGCACTCGCCGAAAAACCAAATATCAGATTCCAGAGGTCCCAATGAGCCAAAGGTCGAATGGAATTCTCAGCAGCGCGATTCGTTGGGCGCTGGTTATCGTCGCAGCCATAATTATTGGCGGCATCATCACCGGGGCGATTTCATCGCACCTGATTTCCACGAGATTCGGCTCCCCCGGCAAACCCATCCACACTCAGGCGCCGCCGATTCAGCAGAAATGGCGATTCGCAACATCCGGATCCGTCAGCGCCGCTCTCGCCCTCGGCGATGACGGCACTCTCTACGCCGCCAGCGAGGACGGCTTCGTCTACGCCCTCGACTCCACCGGAAAATTGAAATGGAAATTTAACGCTGGGCGCGTGCAGATAGCGCCCGTCCTCGGAACGGACGACACTGTCTACGTCACCAACCAGGACCAAATCATCACCGCCATCAATCGCGACGGCACCCAGCGATGGTCGAACGGCGGCGGTCCCTATGCGGATAAAGCAATGGGCTCGATCGCCCCCGCCATCGACCAAAATCATCTTTACACTCCCTGGCGCGCCCAGCTTCGCGCCGTTCGATTGAGCGATGGGCTGTTCGATTGGCCCACAGGCTACGGCTTCGAACGAAATGGTTCCGTGATCGTTCTTTCCAATGGACTCGTCGTGTATGACGGGCGTGGAAGGCTGGATGCCTCTGATTCCACCGGAAGAACGCAATGGGAATATCCGGCCATGAATCCTCCGGTGACCGTGGACATGATCACCCGAAACCACGGATTCATTCCGGACGGAAATTTCTGGCTCGAATCGCCGATGGCCGTTGGAGACGACGGAACAATCTACGCCTGTGTCCCCGATTCCCGCTTCGTTGCAATTTCATCGGAAGGGCGCTTCAAGTGGGAATTCAAGACCCAAATCCATACCGTGAACTCCGCCTCTCCAGTGATTGCTACCGATGGAACGATTTATTTCGGCAGCCACGACGGGATCCTCTACGCTCTGCATCCAGACGGATCGCTAAAATGGACGTTTGATGCCGCGGGCGGCCCGATTTCCTCAGCGCCCGTCCTTGCCGCAGACGAAACGATTTACTTTGTGAATGACACCGCACTCATGGCCATGTCTCCCGACGGCAAATTACTCGCGCAATATCCCGTCGACGCGCGCGCTTTCTCTTCTCCCACGCTCGCCCCCGACGGAACACTTTACGTTGCTTGGCAGGACGGCAGAATTATCGCCTTCGCCGGAACACACGGCGGCCTGCTCAACAGCGCCTGGCCAAAATTCCAGGCCGGCCCCGCCAACAGCGGCCGCGCGCGCCAATTTTGAACGGAACTGCTGCGCCAAATGTCGCAGCTCAAAGTTTTCGCGCCGAGCGCTCTCTTGTACCGCCGGCGTCCCGCCGGCTCTTCGCCTTCATTCAAGGCGAATCCCAAAAAACTCACATGAATCGCCCCGGAAGACTCCATGAAATTCTTCGCGGCTACCTGCTCGACGCCGCGCTAACGCATAGACTCGCATTGGGGCTTCATGTAGCATCCGCCAATGAAAAAAGCGAAATCTGGCCGTCGCAGCTCTGCCGCGAAGGCCAAAGGCAACGCCGCTCCGAAGAACGTTGATGAATATATCGCCGGCGCCCGCGAACCAGCCCGCAGCACCTTAAATAAAATGCGCGCGGCGATTCGTTCCGCTGTGCCGCCGGAAGCGACCGAGACCATCAGCTACGGAATTCCTGCACTCAAGCACAAAAAAGTGCTGGTGTGGTTCGCCGCGTTTTCGAATCACTGCAGTTTGTTCCCCACCGCGGCAGTGATCGAAAAGTTTAAGAACGAACTGAAAGGCTACTCCACATCCAAAGGCACCATTCACTTCCCCTCAAACAAGCCACTCCCGATTGCACTAATAAGGAAACTGGTAAAAGCTCGAGCCGCGCAAATCGCAAGCAAGAAACAGCGCTAGACGGGTTGCTGTGGGAACTACTTCTTTCTGTCGGATTCGATTTTTTCGGGGGAATTTACGCGCGAAGCTGAAGCTTGCGGAGGTGCAGCTGCATCGGCCGGCGCTGCAGTCACGGGAACATTGACAGCGCGGCCGTCGGAGCTGGCGCGCGCGGCTTCGGCAGCCTTCGGCGCTTCGGTTGCCGGCATCGGGACCAGCGCGCCCTCTGCTTCCTTCAGGAAGACAAGCCGGTGATCGTCCGCATCCCAGTCAATCGCGAGAACGTCGCCGAGCGCAATCTGTTCCGTGGCCAGCAGGCTCGCCATCGGATAAACAAGATGGCGTTCGATCGCGCGCTTCAAATGGCGCGCGCCATATTTCAAGTCCGTTCCCTCTTTTAGCAGAAACTCGCGCGCTGTAGGAGTCACGCGGAATAGAAATCTTCCGCGCGCAGTTTCGAGCACTCGCTGCTGCACCATTCCAAGCTCGATCTCGAGAATCTGTTCGAGCTGCTCGGAGCGCAACGGATGGAACACGATCACCTTGTCAATCCGGTTCATGAACTCGGGTGCAAATTTCCTCTTCGCCGCCTCAGAGGCCGTCTTCTCCACTTTTTCATCCAGCCGGTTTTGGGTGTCGGCGCGCTGCTGCGGACCAAATCCCATGCTCCCGTTCATCAGTTCTGTGATCTCGACGCCTCCAAGGTTTGACGTCATGAAAATCATCGTCTGCGAAAGATCAACGCGGCGATTGTCGCCGAGCGTCAGCGTGGCCTTGTCGAGAATTCCCAGCAGCAGTTGCCACAGCGAGTCGGACGCTTTCTCGATTTCGTCGAAGAGCAAGAAACTGATTTTCAATTTGTCGGTGTGAAACTGCGCCAGCGCTTCCTGCGTAATCAGCGGATGAGTCTCGCGATGGCCGAGGTAGCCGGGAGGCGAACCAATCAGCTTTGCAATTTCGTGGGAGTGTTGGAATTCGGCGCAATCCACCTTGATCACCGCGCGCGGATCGCCGAAAAGATTTTCCGCCGTCGCTTCCACCACGCGCGTCTTTCCCGCTCCGGTGGGTCCGAGAAAAAGCAGATTGCCGACAGGCCGGCCCGGCGAATTCAAACCAGCGCGAAAAACCTGGTACATATCGACCACAGCCTGGACGGCTTCGACCTGGCCCACGATTTTCCGCCGCAGTCCCGCCTCAAAATCGCGAGATTCATGGCTGCGTTGCGTCGGATCGAGATGTTGTGCCCGCGTTGCCACCACCATGCTCCCTACCGGAATTTACGGCTTGGGCCAATGGCCCTCGGCCGCGTCCGTTCAAGCTGGTCGAGCTTTGTGTCGAGAGTCGAACGGAGAAGCCTTAATTGTGTTGCCAGTTCCCGGCTCAATTCTTCATGCCCCACAGACAACAACGGCGGAGATAAGTCCGCCAGGTCGAAATTCATGATTCGCAATGCTTGAATCAAAGTCTGTACGTAGGGTGAACGGATGTCAAACAGTTCCACACGGGCATTTATCCTTTCACGCAATGCCGCCCAATCCAGTTCCAGCGAGGGATAATCGCGCGAAACGCTTCGCATCACGTCGTCCGTGATGCGCGGACGTTCGCCGAGCGTCGCCAGGTGAATCTGCTCGATTTTTCCCCGCCGGCGCACGTTGTGCACCAGGTAGTAGACATTTCCTTTGCGCCGCACAAACGCCACAGCCGTCTCCGTTCCACTTCAATGCGCCGTAGTGTATGCAGCGTGCACTACACCGTCAATGGTACGATGCGCGGAGTTATTACTAGTTGTCCGAAATCGCGCCATGGCACCTGTAGCGCCGCACCGATTTTCGTGCGGCACTTCAAGGCCGAGACGTGCAACATTCGCTGGATGTTCGGCGTGTCTGCCGCTAAGAGGGATTCTCTAAACTCATGTCCTGGGATGCCATCTATCGTTTGGTGAAACGAATTCCGCGCGGGCGCGTGACAACGTACGGAGAAATCGCCCGCGTGCTCAAGGTGCGCGGCGGCGCGCGCGTGGTCGGCTACGCGATGGCCGGTTCCCCGTCCGGCCAGGGAATCCCCTGGCACCGCGTGGTCGGCGCCGGCGGCAAACTTATAATCCGCGAACCGCATGGCTCGCTGCAACGGCGATTGCTCGAAAGTGAAGGAGTCGAGATCTACGGCCTGCGCATCAATTACAAGTTGTACGGCTGGTCGCCCGTTCGGAAAGGCGTCCGGAAGCGTGTCCGGCGGCCGGCGAAAACTCGGCGGCGCGCATGATCTCTGCGCGCGGCGCGTTCGCACCACGGACACGTCTGTGGTATAGAAGATGTTCTGAATTTGCAGGCAGTTCCTTCGCCTGACCCGAAACCGCGAGCGGAATTCTTCAATCCTGTCTCGCGATACGAACCCAGGAGTGCAGTGAGCGAACCGGTTATCCGAGTCGAAAATCTGCGCAAGAGTTACGGCACTGTCGCCGCATTGCGCGGCGTGAGCTTTGAAGTGCAGGCCGGCGAAGTATTCGGGTTGCTCGGGCCAAACGGCGCCGGCAAAACCTCGACGATTGAAATTCTCGAAGGATTGCGCACGCCGGATGCGGGAGTGGCAAGCGTCGCCGGGCTCGATCCGCAAACGGCGGGCCTCGAATTCAAACAGGAAGTCGGCGCCGTGCTTCAGTCCACTTCGTTGCCGGACAAACTTCGAGTGAGCGAAGCTCTCGCATTGTTCACCGGTTTCTATCGCCGCCGCGCGGATCCCGAACTCTTGCTTCGCCGATTTCAACTCGAAGAAAAGCGAAACGCCTTTTACAGCCAGCTTTCCGGCGGACAGAAGCAGCGGCTCGCTCTGGCGCTCGCCCTGGTGAACAATCCCACTGTTCTCTTCCTCGACGAACCGACAGCAGGCCTTGATCCTCAAGTGCGCCGCGAAATCTACGACATCATCGAAGAATTGAAACAGGAGAAGAAGACGATTCTCCTCACCACGCATTACATCGAGGAGGCCGAGCGCCTCTGCGACCGCGTGGCCATCGTTGATTCCGGCCAAATCATCGCGCAAGGAACACCGCGCGAATTGAAACATCGATCCGCCGGGACAACGCGAATCGAAGTGCGCCTCGCCAAGCAAGTTTCTGACGGAATTCTGAATAGTCTCGAAGGCGTCTCGGATTCGCGGGAGTTCGAAGGAGTGTACGTGCTGCATTCCACGCGGCCACCGCAAGCCATCGTCGCATTGGTAAAATTGCTGGAAGCCGAAAGTAACGAGCTGCAGAGTCTCGAAATGTTTTCGCCGTCGCTCGAAGATGTTTTTCTCGAACTGACCGGCCGAAGGCTTCGCGAATGATTCCGCTGGAGCGCGCGCAGTGAAAAATACCTGGAGCCTCACGAAAATTCGAATTCTGCTGGCGCTGCGGAACAAGACATTCATGTTCTTCGGCCTCATCATGCCGCTCGGTTTCCTGTTTTTCTTCGTGCTGATTTTCGGCCACGGGAGAACGGGTTGGATCGCCTACATTCTTGGCGCTGTGCTGACGATAACGGTGATGGGCAGCTTCTGGGGCTTGAGCGTTCAATTGGTGATGTTCCGCGAGCAAGGGATTTTGCGGCGCTTCCGGCTCGCGCCAGTCGGCGCGGGCGCGTTGCTCGCATCCAGCATTTTTGCAAACTACGTTTTGATCCTTCCGGCCGTGGCGGCCGAAATCATAATTTGCCGCGAGGCGTTTCACATGGTTTCCTGGGGCAATTTGTGGGCCGTGTTTGCGCTGGTGTCGGTTGGCGCCGGAACGTTTTCGGCGTTTGGCCTGATTGTTGCCAGCGTGACGAATACGATGCAGGAAACGCAGGTCATCAACAATCTCCTGTGGTCGGCATTTCTTTTTCTTTCCGGCGCGACGGTTCCGCTTGCGGTGTTTCCGGTCTGGATTCAGAAAGTCGCGCTCTTTTCGCCGGCGACATATCTCGCGATGGGGCTCGAGGCATCCACGACGGGATATATCGGCGGCCACGAACTTCTCGAAGAATTAATCGCGCTGGCCGTCGGGCTGGTTGTCGCGTTTGAAGTTTCACGGCAATTGTTCCGATGGGAGCCCGAAGCGAAAGTTCCCGGCAAAGCGAAACTGTGGGTGATCGCGGCGCTCGTTCCGTTTCTTCTTTTCGGCGCTTACGAAAGCTCATTCGGAAACCAGCTCTTGCGCATTCAGAAACACTTTCAGATGCTGGACCGGCAAACCTCAAGCGAGCGGGCGCGCTGAACGATCGCGCATCCGTGATACAAACATTTTCAACCGGCCAGGAGGATTGAATGGAACGCAAGGCATCGGCAATTTGGAAAGGATCGCTGCGCGAAGGCGCGGGCTCGATTTCAACCGATAGCGGCATTCTCAAGAACACTCCGTATTCATTCACCACTCGATTTGAAAACGCGCCGGGCACAAATCCCGAAGAACTTATCGCGGCGGCGCACGCTGGATGCTTCACCATGGCGCTTTCGGGCCAGCTAGCCGCGGCGAAATTAACCGCGGAGCAAATCGCGACCACCGCGACGCTGACGCTCGAAAAACTCGACGCAGGGTGGACAATTTCCACAATTCACCTCGACGTTTCCGCGCGCGTGCCCGGCGCCTCAGCCGAAGCATTTCAAACCGCCGCCGCATCGGCTGAGAAGAATTGCCCAGTGTCGCGTTTGCTCAAAGCCGAAATCACAATGACTGCGAAACTCGAAAACGGATGAGAACTCTCCAAGCGGTCGCCGGCATCGCCATTCTCTTCATCGTCATGCTCGACGCGTTCGAGACCGTCGTGTTGCCGCGCCGCGCCACGCGCCGCATCCGCCTGGCGCGCATCTTTTATCGCATGACGTGGAAGCCGTGGCGCGCCATCGGCCGCACGTTGCACAGGCCGAAGACGCGCGAATCTTTCTTCGCCTACTACGGCCCGATGTCTCTCCTTATGCTGCTCTCGGTCTGGGCGGTCGGACTGATCGCCGGATTTGCGTTTCTGTTGCTCGCATCCGGCCCTCCGGCGAATACTTACCCCGGCAGATTCGATTTTCTTGCGGCGCTCTACATGAGCGGCACGAATTTCTTTACGCTTGGGCTCGACGATGTAATTCCGCGTGCGGGCTGGAGCCGGTTCTTGAGCGTTGCCGAGGCCGGCGTCGGCTTCGGATTTCTTGCTGCCCTCATCGGATATCTTCCCGTTATTTATCAGGCATTTTCGCGACGAGAAGTCGCCGTGGTGCTGCTAGACGCGCGTGCGGGATCGCCGCCAACTGCCGCGGAGCTCCTGCGCCGCCACGCGTATCCGCAGGGAACGGAATCGCTCAAAGAGCTCTTCCACGAATGGGAGCGCTCGGCCGCGGACATTCTCGAAAGCCACATTTCCTATCCCGTGTTGCCGTATTACCGCTCGCAGCACGACAATGAATCCTGGCTCGCCGCGCTGACGGCCATCCTCGATTCCTGCGCGCTCATGATTGCAAGCGTTGACGGGGCTTGCACGAAGCAGGCGCAATTGACTTTTGCCATGACACGCCACACCGTCGTGGATCTCGCGCAAATTTTCAAGTCCAAGCCGCAGGCGCCGGCGAAGGATCGGTTGCCCGCCGCAGATTTACGGCGCATCCGGGAAATTCTCATTCAGTCCGGCCTGAAAATTTCCGCTGGGCCCGCCGAGGACAAGAAGCTCAACGAATTGCGGTTGATGTATGAGCCATACATTTACGCGCTCTCCGAATTTCTGGCGATCAGCCTGCCACCGTGGATTCACGCGGAGGCGATCGCCGACAATTGGCGCACCAGCGCCTGGGGCCGCATCTCGGGCGGATTGCGCGACTCCCCCTCGTCGCCGTTCGACGACCACGATTGAGCGGGCCACAACTCCCTACGATGGCTGAGAAAAAAAGCATAGCGATGGCCGGGCTGACCAAGGGCCGCGTCGAAACGCTGACCGACAGCGTCTTTGCGATCGCCATGACGCTGATGGTATTCAATCTCAGGGTGCCCGAAGTCCCAGCGGGTTCGGCCGGCTGGGAACTGTCGCGAAAACTCCTGGGAATGTGGCACGAGTTTATGGTTTACGCGATCAGTTTCGTGGTCCTGGGAGTTTATTGGGTTGGCCATCACAATCATTTTCACTGGATCCGAAAAACGGATCGAAAGTCGCTGTGGATCAATCTCGCGTTCCTTTTCACGGTTACGCTGATTCCCTTCTCGACGATACTTGTCGGCCGATACCCCGAGCAACGCGACGCCATAATCTTTTACGGCGTGAATCTCGCGCTAGTCGGATTGTTGCTCTACGTTCACCTTTCGTACGCGACGGGCGCTGCGGGCCTCGTCGATCCCGCAATGCATCCGGAGATGATTCGACTGGCCAAGAAACTTATTCTGACGGGGCCGGCCGCGTGCCTCGTCGCGATCATCGTGGCGTTTTTCCATCCCCGTGTTGCTACTTTGCTGTACTTGTTGGTTCCTCTCTTTTATGTTTTCTTGCCCGGAGTGGACCGGCGCATTTCGGGATACGCTCGCGCGGACGATTGACCACACGCGCTGACGCCTGCGATCTCCCGCGGCCGGTGCGAAAATTTTGCATCCGGCATCATTGACGAACATCCATAACGACAAACAACTGCGCGAGGGGACAAATCAAAATGCCAACGAAGCTGGAAGACCTCGAACGGACGATGCGAGGCGAATCGCCACCGCCGCCTATCGCGCTATTGGTTGGATTTCGACTCACAAGCGTGAAGCGAGGCGAAGCCGTCATCGAGCTCGATGCTGACCCATCGCGCCATGCCAATCCGATGGGGACGCTGCACGGCGGAGTACTGTGCGATATCGCCGACGCGGCGATGGGCATGTCGTATGCGTCGACGCTCGAAGAGGACGAGTCGTTCACCACGCTGGAATTGAAAATCAATTTTCTTAGACCGGTCTGGAACGATCGATTGATTGCCTCCGGGCACGTGATACAGCGAGGCAAAACGGTCGGGCTGGTGGAGTGCACGGTTACGAATTCCAAGGGAGATGGCGTGGCGTTTGCGACAAGCACTTGCCTGACTCTGCGCGGCGACATGGCGCGCGGCCGCTGACACGTCGAAATTTATCTCAAGCAGAGGTCATATGTGTATTCCGAGCCTCAGAAAATCCGAAATTGCAAATTGCAAGATGCCCGGCCGTTTTCTTTCTCTGAAATTTAAAATTTTGAAATTTCCGCGGGTTATCTATCCAGTCTCCCAACCAATTCCCCTAAAATTCCGCTCGTCAGCCGGCCCACTCACCGTACTAAGCCGAAATGAATTAATACTGAGACTCGCATCCCCCTGATCCACAAGCTCTTACACCGCCAAGAAAAAAGTATGTGGAATGACGAGATCGAAAATTCGCGCTAGCCTTATTCTCATGTCCACTAAATATAAAAATCGCCAAGGCGCCGCTTCCGCGCCCGAAGCTGGCCCTCGCCGGGTCAGTCTGAACCATCACAAGGCCCACTGTGTAATTTGCAGCCACAGTGATCGCGCCGACATCGAGCAGGATTTCCTCCACTGGCGCTGCGCCGGCGATATCGCGCGAGAGCACCAAGTCGGCGATCGCCGAACCGTCTATCGCCACGCTCACGCGACCGGCCTCTGGCAGCGCCGTCGCCGAAACCTCCGCGCAGCTTTGGAAAGCTTGATCGAAGGCGTCGACACCGTGGAAGTCACTGGCGACACCGTGATCCGCGCGGCTATCGCTCATGCTCGAATCAACGACGAGGGCAGGTACGTCGACCCGACACGTCGCATCATCGTCACCCACAAGCGTGAAGCACACGCAAAAATATCTCGACACACCGCGCACGAAATAAAGCGCCCAAATGATTGAAAACAAGGACGGCGGCTCCAATATCGCGGCACAAAATCGCGACTCCCTAAATTCAAAATTTCAGAGTTCGGAGGCCCCAGCCTCCCGATTCGCGCGAGTGGAAACTCTGGGATTAGCGCGGCTTGCCGTTGAGGGGGACGGTTACGCTGACTACGGTGCCATTCGTGCCGGAAGTTACTTCGAGATGGGCGCCGAGTTCGTTGACTCGCTCGCGCATTCCTAACAGGCCGATGCCGGAGTCGCTGCCCGTTTTCTGGGAGCGGTTAAGCAAGTCTTCAGGCATTCCGCGGCCGTGATCCCTGATTTGGAGAGAAACCTCGGCGTCGTCGATCGCGAAATGGATTTCCGCGCTTGGGCTTCCGGAATGACGGTGGATGTTGGTGAGCGATTCCTGCAAGACGCGGAAGAGAGTGAGTTCGACGGCGTCGGGCAGGCGATCCATCCTGGGCGGCAAGTCGATGGAGACATCGATACCACTGCGTTTCGCGAAGCCCTCGACGTACCATTTCGCGGCCGCCGCGAGACCGAGTTCGTCGAGGGCGGGCGGATGCAGGAGATGGGACAGCGTGCGCGTCTCGGCGATGGAACGCTCGAGCAATTCGTCTATTTCGGTGAAGACGGCGTCGGCGCCGTTTCCTTCGGAACTTCTGAGCGCGAGGAGATTCATTTTGATGGCGACGAGATACTGGCCGAGGCTGTCGTGAAGCTCGCGCGAAAGCCGGCGGTGTTCGTCGTCCTGCAAACGAATTAAACGCGCCGAGAGATTTCGAAGCGCGATGGTGCGTTGCCGGAGCGCTTCTTCCGTTTGCTTCAGTTCGCTGATGTCGAAGCCGATGCCGTGAAGAAACCAGGGGCGGCCATCGGGCCTGCGCACCATTTTGACTTCGCACTGAAACCAAACCACCCGGCCGTCGCGCGCCATCACACGATATGCGGATTTCAGAGGACTGCCGGTGAGGCACATCTCGGCGGCGTCCGAGCTCCAACGCTGCTTGTCGTCGGGATGAATTTGGCCGTACCAGCGGATGGGATCTTCGAGCCATTCGGCTTGGGAAAATCCCAGCGCGGATTCGATTTGCGGGCTGACATACACTTCGCTGATGCCGCGCTCGAGATAGGCGATGAAGACAACGGCCGGAACTTGCTCGACCAAGACGCGATACATGTTGTCGTGATGGGGTAGAGCTTCATCGGGTTTGACGCTTTTCTGGCCGTCGCTCGCGAAATCGACCGACTTTGGGGAAAACGCGGCATCGTTCAAAAAGACGGACGCTAATTCGCTGAGGATGGCTTCGGCGGAGACGGGGTTGGGGCGCTCGTCCGTCATAGGACTGATGGGCGGTTCCGCGCCGCCGGGCATCACATTATCGGAGCTGTTAGACATCGCTGTTAGATCTCGAACGGTTCCAGCATCTTCGTTTGACCAGGATAAGTATAGACTTGCGGCGTTGTGGAATCGATTCCCGCGAATTCAAGCGCTACGATTCAGCAATAGCTGGCGGCGGCTTGGGGCAAGCGTTCGATCAGAGACGGTTTCTAATTCCAGGCAAGGGGACTCATTCGATGACTTACGATTTTCTGGTGGAGACGTACGAGACCGAGCGAATCAAGGTGGTGAGCATGTGGAGCGAGTTTCGGGATGAGGAACTTCCCTTTCGGCCGCGCGTGGGAGATCCGCGGGGGCGAAGCGTCCACGAGCAAATGGTGCATCAATGCGCCAGCGAGGACATTTGGTTTCGGACGATGTTGGGGATTGATGTGGGCGCGCCGCCATTGCCGAATCCGGAGACGCGGATGGAGTTCATCCGGCGTTATGCGGAGGATAGCGGGAAGCGACTGGCGGTGTTGCGAGGGAAAAACGATGCGTGGTGGGAAGAAAACGCGACGTTTTTCGATGTGCAGCGCGCGCGGAAATGGATCATGACTCGCCGCATCGCGCACACCGCGCATCATCGCGGGCAACAGAGTGCGATGCTGCGGATGCTTGGGCATGAGCTGCATAGCAATTATGGGCCGACGGCGGATACCGGCGGATTGATGGCGAACCACGCGCCAACGATTTATGCGTATGGGAGTATCGAAGAGTTGATTCGCGGTGAGTCGGCGGGTGCGGCCAAGTCGCGGTTGCCGGGCGCGGGAGGAAGGGCGGTGACGGAACGGCCTGAGGCGAGATGAAACCATGGCAGCGTCATGGGGGAGAACGCAAAGGCTGCCAGGCTGAAGCCCGGCGCTACAAGTGCCGCGGGGCGCGCATGCCAGTAGGCCTCTTCGAAAAGATGGTAGCGCAATGAGGAAAAATGCAGAGTCAAAAACGCCGGCAGGATGCCGGCGCTACGATGTAGATCCTGCTGCTTCGGGGCGGATTAGCTTTTGGAATTCGGGGTCGTCGTGGAGGCAGATGAGGTCGGGGTCGTTGGCGGCCCAGTCTGCGTTGCCGTATCCGGCGGCGAAGGACTTCTTGAGCGTATCGAGCGCTTCCGCCTTTTTTCCGAGGACGCCGTAGGTGCAGGCGGCATT
>Ga0302179_10001525_pt1 | contig 13894 bp, 17 predicted proteins | sample I_Palsa_E3_1_FD_198788 | JGI IMG/M metagenome (GOLD analysis project Ga0302179, IMG submission 198788) | Peat permafrost microbial communities from Stordalen Mire near Abisko, Sweden - I_Palsa_E3_1 | ecosystem: Environmental > Terrestrial > Soil > Palsa > Peat permafrost | place: Sweden...
AGCCGTTGCTATGACAACAGCCAATCAAGCAGGACACTAAGTATCTCACTTGAGTTTTCCCCGCGTAGATCTGATAAGCCGCTTAAACGCAGCGAAGAAAGCAGCACAATTGCAAGCCGGTAATATAAAATTCTTTCAGAAGATACTTTGCCCTTAGCGACACCGGTAGAGAACATCCAGCTCACGACCCTTCAGCATAAGTTTGAACATGACCTTCCCACAACTGATGAATCACTCAGATACCACACCGAAAACTATGCCTATAGTAAGGAGCGCACACGCACGTCGACATGAATCCATTAATCATGAAATCCAACCTTACATTCGTTCCTGAAAGAGGCCCTTGAAACCCCCTCTCAAAACAAATCAAAATACTTTGCAACTCCAGCCCCCGCAATCCCTAAAATCAGTCCGAATGTTCGCAAAGGGTACCGTACCCACATACCCAGCAATAGCCGGCCAACTCATCAAAGCAATCAAAACAGGTGGATAATGACAAACACACTCCACATTATTCCCATCCAAGTCCAAGACAAAAGCCCCATAATAAAACCTACGATACTCCCTGAGCCCCGGTTTCCCATTATCCTTCCCGCCGGCCTTCAATCCAGCCTCATAAAACGCATCGACCTGGGTCCTGTTCTTTGCAGAAAAGGCGATGTGAACGGGACCACTGTGTCGGGACGGGTCGCGTTCAGGCATGATCCAGAACTTCGGGCGGAAACGGCCCCAGCCGTGGACTTTCTGTTCCGGGAATTCCATTTTGATGGAGTAGCCCAGGGGGGCGAGGAGGGTTGAGTAGAAGGCCTTGGAGGCGACGGTGTCGGAGACGTTGATGCCTATGTGGTGGAACATTGCGGTGGACAAATGATCAAGCTTGGTCGTATGATGGGAAGTAGAAGACGGGAAGCTGATGACCTGGAGCAGGTTTTTAAGGTTTAATATTCAAGTCGGGCGTGTAATTTCTCGACGCCTTCGTGGCGTTTCGTGCTGATCAGATCAGATCACTAAGACGGGAAATAGTCGCGCTCACGTCAAGTTCTTTACACAGGGGTGTATTAGCATATCAATGCTCAACTTCAATGAATCTTCAAACGCCCGTAATTTCAACTTCATTATGAACAGCAAAAAAGCCCGCATTAATGGTATCACTTGACTTTACGACCTCATATTCTGCAACAACCCATGCGTCAGATCAATAATCCTCGGCATCAAAGCCCCCAAACTCTCATGAATCAAATCCGAAAAATGCCGAATCGCCTCCTCCTCACTCATCTCCAAACAAAACTTCTCCTTCACCTGCCAAAATTAGCACACCTAAGGCATCGCTAGGGCCACGGGGGGGAGGGGGGGACCTTCAATACTGCCTTATCCGGCTCGATGAGAATATCCGGGATATTCGCATCGACCATAAGACTGAACAAATTGAGAATGAGATTGGCACTTTTTCGCAGGGTGGTATAGGCGGTGAAACAGAATGATTTGAATTGCGCGTAGTAGGGGGACGTGGTGCCGCCCATGCCGTCGACCATTTCGCGGGAGAGTTTCATTTGTGCGGGGAAGGGTTTTGGGTCGCGGCCGAGGATGTAGCCGAAGTCGGCGTGGAAAAAGTGCCCGTCGGGGGAGAGGAGTAAGTTGTCGAGGTGGCGGTCTCCGACTCCCAGAAGATATGTCACTACACAGTACCCGGCTGCAAGTCAGAGACACACACGAAAAAGAGGGGTTTTGAGGAGGGGGTACCGCATGAACGGATGTATGTTTCCATGACTTCCTTACGGACACCGAATTCCGCTGAATGAGAGGGATTGTTATTCCGTAGGTAGCCTAGGATACTCCCCCCTTTTGCGATTGCAGCATTGAGACTCACCGACTCGATGAATTGGACTGCTCCATGATCGACGCCCGTTGCAATGATCCTGTAGGGCGTTAATTTGAGATCCAGATTTTCTTTCAGGAGTAATTTATCCATAAGCGAGACAATTTGAATGACTAATTGATCTTGTCTTAGATCATCTCCAGTTTTGAAAATGATCGGGTAGGTCGATTGTTCTGGGTTCGTTGTTTTCAAGTTCAATTTCAGAGGTGATAAATTGGATTTAAAGACGGAAGCGTCATCTATATTAGTCAGATTTGATAGGAATAGGGGTGGGTACCTGCTAGGATCCCAGTCATTTGAACACCCGCATCAAGGAACAGAGGTAATGCCTCCATCGTCTCCAATCCACTTTCCTTTATACTCTGCCTTAACCGATCGATTTTTCTCCCCCGATCACCTCTCATATTCCTTATCTCACGGCTTAGATTCTGCAACTTGCCCACCAATTCCGCCTGTCGTTTAAACACATTCCGTCGCTCCGTTCCATCCGGTTGCTCCGACAAACTCTTCATAAACTGGAATGCCACTTTCGCGAATGTTTTATGACTTGACGAAGTACGATCCTCGCATTCAACAAGAAGGTACCAGTAGAAGTTATTCCCCAACAGGGGGTTCTGGATCGACCGTGTTATGAGGAAGTGAGCTAGAGATGAATCGTGCGTTGGATCTGTGGATTTTGAACTGGTGATGTTTTCGAATTTCAGTGCTTGAACAAGTTGTAACAGGTACAATAGTAATTCCTATTACGATCAGCAATGCAGTTAACGCGGGAAGGGATACATCATCATCGGCTTTTCGAAGACGTTCCACCGCGTACGCGCGCACAGCTTTATTCCGGAACGTGGGACCAAGTAATTCCAATGCATCATCAACATCAACTTCCGTCCATCGACCCAATAATTCCGTAGCCTGTTTAACTTCCGTTGGATCCGTCCAGATAACACATTTCAAGAACTTTGTCAAAGCGCGTTTATCCCTCGTTAAATAGAACCTGAATTTCCATAGCAAATCCTTCTCTTCACTCGTCAATTCCTGCGTCGGCGAGAAATTCAGGATCTCCTACTATCAGTCAATGTAAGACGGAGGAAGGACGTTAAGTTCATCTCTGATTTTGGGGTTCGGTTTGAGATCGCGGTCGAGGGGTCCGTTGCGATGACTTCGGACTAATCTCCTGTGCTTTGATTCCACGGGATTGTCCCTTATGGACTCTGGATCCCAGACTAAACAAACTGGTCCGCCTTCGCCTTCATCGACCACGCCCTTCGTCATAATACTGGGTGTACTGAGATGCAAATTCGATAACGGGGGAGGATAATCTGGTTCGGAGTATATAACAGGAAAGTCGAATCGTGGGAAGTCAATGTATATGAATACTTCGTCCGATACTTGACCGTTTGATTTTATGGATGTGTGGAGTTGTTCGATTTTTCGGAAGGCGAGGTTATCTAACCAATCTAGACGAGGCAAGTCCCCCTGTTCATGTCTTTTGACGAGTTTCTCAAGACGATCCATTTCGGAGGTTGAGGTGAAGGTCCCGGGAGTGGTCGTATCGGAAAGACCATCTGCTTCTCTTCGGAGCCATAGTTTAAGTTTCTGGTGACCAGTCCGTAAAGTTCTATTGTTAGTTGAAGTCGGTGATGGGGATGACTTGTCTGAGGAATTGAAGATACTATATGTTGTGCCGCCATAGGGGACTTGTTTCCTTGGTCCAGCCGAGTCCCATATAGTTATAGCAATTTGACTTGTCACCGGCAGGTCACTGTACTTGATAGGAAACGGCAGCCATTCCTTCCATCTACAATCAACTCACGTAATTCAAGGTAGTACGTCCGTCCAGCTTTGAACGACTTGAAGCTCGTTCGGACAGGGACCGTCAAAGGCTTACTATTCGCCCATACTTGTACAGAAGCATAGACTTCTGAATTCGGGCTAGCGCGTCAGCAGTGTAGTTATAGCTAGGTACTTTGAGTTCGAAGCGACGTTGCGTTGTGATGGATTTGAGAGGAGTTCTGATAGCGGAGGAGGTTGTGTTGAGCCTTCTATGGAAGATATTCGAACGAAGAACGGAATTTGTAGGGACGACGATGTACAGAACGAGTACATCAAGTTGTCCATCTTGACAACATGGACTCGCTTGTTTACCGGAGACGTGTGGATCGATGATCGACATGGACGCATGAATCTAGGGCATCAAATTCCAGGGCACAAGACAATTGATTTTAAGCATTCGATTCAGGAGACCAAAAGCCACAACAAAATGTCGGAAACCACAAAAGTCAAGACGATGCATAAAATACACCAAGCAACGACAACTGCTCCAGTAAACATTGCTGTACTGTCTCTCTTGTCCTTGTTACAAGGCCTTGCTGATTGGTGGTTGTAGGTCATCAAGTATTGGGGAAAGAGATCCACGAAACTCAATCTCCCAACGAACTCGTCGCTCTCGGTGACACTTTCTCAACGCGACCTTTGCGCTCTTACGACTGCCTCGTGTTCGTCGTCGTATGAATCAACGCGGCTATGGCTCAATGGTACGGAACAGCCTGTTGAAACCAATTCTCGGCTCGTCGCCTGTCTTACTTCCCTCCGCGCCCTGAGAGCAGAACTCGAATCCAAAGACACCTCTCTCCCCGTCCTTTCAAACATGTCTCTACACATCGTCTCGGAAAACAATTTCCCCACAGCAGCCGGTCTAGCGTCCTCAGCAGCGGGATTCGCAGCTCTTGTAAGAGCAATCGCGGATCTATACGAACTCCCTCATTCTCCTGCCGATCTCTCTCGAACGGCTCGTCAGGGCTCCGGGTCAGCATGTCGGTCCATGTTCGGAGGATACGTCGCATGGAATATGGGTACTGAAGAAGACGGAAGTGATTCCCTTGCAGAACAAATTGCCCCGGCCTCCCACTGGCCTAAAATGAAAGCTGCCATCCTCGTCGTGTCCGCTGCGAAAAAGGGAGTCAGCTCAACTTCTGGGATGCAGTCCACGGTAGCTACTTCTGAATTATTCACCCAAAGAGCAAATCACGTCGTCCCCGCTCGGATGGAAAAGATTATTAAAGCAATCAGGGAAAGAGATTTCACTACCTTTGCCGACTTGACAATGAAAGACTCGAACCAATTCCATGCAGTTTGTCTCGATACCAGTCCCCCTATCTTCTACCTCAACGACATCTCCCGCGGCATTATCCGTCTCGTCGAAGAACTCAACCGCGTAGCAGGCAAAACCGTCGCAGCCTATACCTTTGACGCGGGTCCAAATGCCGTGATATATTACCTTGAGGAGAACGAGCGATGGATCATTGCATTGTTGACGACGTGCTTTAAGGGAGTGCCTGGATTGGAAAAGTTTCCTGCATTTGAGGAGGGGGAGGATCCTGTTTTGGGGGAGGAGTTTGATGTTTGGTTCGTCAAGGGGGTTTTGGATGGGGTTAGTAGGATCATTTTGACACAGGTAGGGGAGGGGCCAGAAAAGGTTGTGGATAAGAGTTTGATTGATGAGGTGGGTGAGCCGAGGGCTCCGACCATTAAGGCTGTTTAATGATTGATGAGGATTGGGTTGCTTAGTATACCTTTAATAATACTATATTCATAATTGACACTTTTCAAAATTGACAGGCTCCTTATAGTGTTCAATTTCCTCTCCATTGGGTATATTATAAGTATATGATACAGGCAGTCTTCGGTTGTTCCTCTTCACGGCCGCCCTTTCGCATTCATTGCAACAGTTTGTATAACCTCGTCCAATCTCTTCTGTAACTCCTCCTTCCTCTTAACAGCCTCCTTCCGTTTCTTCTCAACATTCTGCAGCTCTTCCTCCAACTTCTCCAGTCTTTGTATCTGTTGTTCCTCAGACACGCCAATCCCAGGTAACGATCCAATCAACAAATCTATCTCCTTGGTCTTCAAAATCAAGTCTCTCGCCAATTCTCTCTTCGCCGCTACTGTCAGAAAGCAAAATGATAGTCAAACCAGCAAATGCTTCAGGAGTATCAGGTGTGACTATCAATGTCAGCAATTGCATGGAGGGTGAGAACCTTGAGGATCGGAGACGGGGCGACTATCGTTAACGGGGACAAAGTCGTGATGAGTGTTTAGGTAGTGCAATGCGGAATAGAATTGGGTAGCCATCTATTGTAAGCTGTGGCTTTCGTAACAAGTTGGGTACCTGATCGATAGCATCCTGCAGCTGAGTTATCCGATCCATGTGTCGAATCGTTGTTGAGCCGCGACGACGACTGGCGAGCGACGGGGGGCCAACCGGCCACTGGGGAATTAGCATAAAGCCGCTCTTGATGACTAAAGCCGGGACGTATCTCTTCTCGACGCTGTCTCCTGGCCGATCGCCAAACATTTCGGTGACCCGATTGCTTCGTCTGCATCCTTCTTTTTCTCGATAGGCTGACTCAACTTGCCTTCCTTGCTTCCACACAAAGGATGCCTCGCTATAAACACCGCCACAGTCCCGCAAGACATAGGCAATACTTCCGCGAAGCTCTCATCATGGTTGTCCACTGCAATTTGAAATGACTAACGTCAGGCACGAACTGCTTTGCAAACTGGCGAGACTCCCGTTGGCTGTGTCTTTGTCCATTCGAATAAAATAATCGGCCGCGGAATGAATCAAACCAACAAAACTCGCTCGGTATCTCCCCTTAGCCTCTCCCCTAAGAGCTTCCGTCACAAATCCCCCAATAGGACTCCCCAGCTGGAGGCCTGGCATGATATTCGCAGGAGTGTTTTCGAGAGTGTAGGAAATGGGTTACTGATAGTAGGGCATCCGTCATGCAGAATTGTGTGCAGTAGATGAGATCCTCAAAACGTATGATGCAGACATATTCAAAAGTACCGATCTCTACGTCACTGTGGAACCATGCATTATGTGTGCGGGTGCACTCCGACAACTGGGGATTAGAAACGTATTCTTTGGCTGTGCAAATGAGCGGTTCGGAGGATGTGGCTCTGTCCTCCGTGTTAACCAGACGTACCCTCCCCTGCATCGCGCGCATCGCGCGCATCCGCGACTTTCTTCCGGCTCTTTCCTTCTTGTTTATTTACCTCTCCCCTCGGCGTGGACTTTGTGAGGTTCACGGCCAGAGTTGATGGTAGTGAGGACGGAGAATTAGCTTTCCAAACATTTCCGGGGATTTATCGCGAGGAAGCAATCATGCTCCTCCGCGACTTTTATATGCAAGAAAACACCAATGGTACTCTCACACCCCCCTCCCATTTTCCAATACCCTTGATCCGCATCACCCCAAAGAAAAGTACTGACTCGTAGCACCCAATCCGAAATTGAAGAACGGCCGGCGAAAGAAACTAGATTTCAATAAACTGGATTGGCCAAGATATATTTCCGAAGAGAAATTACTCGAGGCTGTTCCAGCTGTTTATGGCTGTGATCCGCGTGATGAAGAAAAGTATAAGGCGTTGGAACATGCCGGGGAGAAGATTTCTGAAAGGGGATTGGTGGAGCAGTTTTCTACTGATTGTGCTGTTGATTGATCTGTGGCCATGGACACGTTATGCTGCTGATTGGGATATGGGATATTTGTTGATACAGTGATACTTGGTTGCATGGCTTGCTTATTTGACGGACGGGTGGAGTTTATTGATGCATGGCAAGAGACCTGGGACAGTTTTGTAGTTGGGATTTCTTTACTTAGACTATAGTTGCTTTCTGTTGTTACGCAATTTAATAAACTCATGATGCAAATGAGATTAATGTCAGTACTTGCAGCGAAGAGCAGCCTCGTAACCTTGACGTTTATCTCAAGCCTTCTATGAAGCGAACTCAGATGAGACGACCTTCATTCATTGCATTACTCGGCTTGACCCTGTTCAAATCCCTCACAACAGATTGTTCTGCAAAGTCGCGTACAGCTCAACTGACGAGGATCAATATTATTTCTACATACCTATGCCAGTCTAGCGATAAAACTCAAACTTATCACTCTTGTTATCGCCAATTTGCGTATTATACGCCTCCTCAATGTCGCCCTGCAAAATCAAATACCTCCCCTTCCTCACAGCCAACATTCCCGCGTTCTGCATAATAGCAGCAATGACCGCACCGCTTGCAGCATCAGGACGGAGAATAAACGTGTCGAGATCGACTTCGGGGGATAGCGACATTTTGCTCGCCAAAGTAGTGTACACAGCACGTTTCTGACGACGGTCGTTTTTGCGGGGGAATTCGATTTTTCGATCAAGTCGGCCGGGGCGGAGAAGTGCGGGATCCAAAGTATCTGCACGATTTGTCGCCATGATGACCTGTTGTCAATACAAAATGATAGAAAAGGGGAATACTTTGACTGAGGATTGTTGATCGAATCCGTCCATTTGATTCAATAACTCCAGTAATATTCGCTGGACTTCTCTGTCTGCGCCGGTCTGTGCATCGAACCGTTTCGTGGCAATAGCATCGATCTCATCAATGAAAATGATACTGGGACTATTCTCCCTGGCCAATCTAAACACATCCCTGACCATTCGAGGTCCCTCTCCAAGATACTTTTGCACAAACTCGGATCCGACGACTCTGATGAACTTGGCGGTCGTCGAATTCGCCACGGCCTTGACCAACATTGTCTTGCCCGTTCCAGGAGGTCCATACAACAACACACCCCTAGGCGGATCAATTCCAATTTGTCGGTATAAATCGCCGTGCGTGAGCGGCAATTCGACCGCTTCTCGGAGCTCCTGTTTTTGCATGTCCAAGCCGCCGACGTCGGCGTAGGAAACATCGGGTTTTTCATCGTCTCCTAGCATGGCGATACTGCTGTCTGCTTCGGGGGGGAGGATATCCACGAGTGCGCTGGAATGGCGATGTAATGCGACTGAGGAAGAAGGTTTGAGTAATTCGCGATCGAGCGTAGAAAGGATCCGGACAACATAATTTGAGCCTGTCGTAGACCCAACAATCCCCGTATTCTGATCAATAGGCTCAAGAAACTGTCCTATAACAAGTGGCACAGACTGAATCCGCTTGACCTCTTCCTGAGCACGCACAAGTTCCCTCTTCAAACTCCGCTGTTCCTCTTTTATATACTCCTATAAATCAGCCTCCTACACTGACAAAATAGAGCTACCTCTTGGAGAGTTAGGAATTCGAGACTGCGTTGTAGTTTTTTGAGTTTCGAGTACTGGTCTGTTTCGGCCCGAGAAGTCGGCTTTGGTGATGTGAATCGGGGAGTCTTTTTGAGTGGATCGGACGGCATTTGGACAGATACGCCGCCTGCATCGGACATGTCGACGTCTGCCATTGTTGTAGACGCTGTTGTGGATGGCTCGTCACGTCACAGAATTCAGTCGGATCAACGTCGCGAAGAAGGACGGATTACGCACGCACAGAAAGGGCTCCTGTGTGCTATGGCAGTGGCGAATCACAGCGCAAGAATGTTCGGTCACAATTGAAATAAGTGTCACGTGCCTAATAAAGGTTCATCTGAGCATCTCGAATTCTCGATTTGATTTTGGAAGCTCTACCTGGTCTCTACCTTTCGGTGTCCAAGTTTTGGTGAGCAAAATCAGGCTAAAAGCTGTACATCCCAATACATCTCTACCAGAAAGCTTGGTTAATGCTAGATCTCATCTCACGAGGCACGAATGAAAAAAACAAACAGTGCGATCCGCCAAAGCGTTGAGATACAGAACAGTTTTAGTCCATGGGCATTAGAAGTAGCTTTCCATTAATTATTTTTCTCGTCCGTTTTCCCCTCCACAGTATTATCTAATTGCTTGTCCATTCCATCCGTGGGTTTGCTCTTCATTGATTGTACACGATTGCGGATAATAGCTATCAGACGAAGAACCAAGCCCCGTAGTTTATTTCCCACAACCACATCCCCCGGTTCCAGCGCCACAAACCGTCTCACGAGCAGGTTGAAAATACTTCCGAATGCAAGCGCAATGACCGTCGAACTCAATATGATGACGTTGTATGGCATGCTGAAATCCGGAGTTGGTAAACTTAGCAGTAATGCTGGCGTGCGCAAGACTCCTCCGCCTAGAACGGTAATGACTGCGGGACTACGGATTAGTGTTACATGTTGGAGGACGTACGGAACATCGAATCCACGATTCGCATCCGGTGGGTACTCGGTGTACCGGAGAATGCTTTTATCGAATTCCATGCTGATGCTCACCGTTTGAAGGGCAGGAATGACGAGTTGGACTTCTAGTTGAGTTCCTCGGAGACGGTCGATTGCAGGCCGATAACGAATTGTGTGTAGTGGGAGAGCAGTGTTGTTGACCGATGCACGAAGAGTATGAAGATATGGTTTCATGAACCACGGGAGGGACTCCAGATAGACGATTTCGAGGGGTTCCGGCGAAGTATTCTTGAGGAGAACTTGAAGACCACCACGTTCTTGGCCATGCCCAGTAAGCCAGCGTGAGACAGTTAATGGTGGTGAAGGTGGTGCGGGAAGAGTTCGGCCCTCTTCAAACGAGACGTGTATGTCAAAGGGTTCATCTACATTAGGTGGGATGAGGAGTGGACTACCTGTCAAAATGTAATGAGCTTGGCCGTTTGACATAGAGGTCGGAGAGGTCTCGATTTGCATTGATGGCATAAGTTTTAAATGCACTTGGCCCTCGTTGACTTGAGATACAGGACATGCTCCACGGATGGGACGACCGAATATTGCTTCGATGGTGAACTGGGAATTCGACTTGCCTTCGATGGGGAAACACATCTCGTCCGAAGCATATGGTTTCGACAGATCGCATCGTAGTTGTTCCAATGGGCGCGGCCTCGGGATCGGAGAGTCTAGGTCAACAAAGCCTTTATAACAGAGATACCATTCCGTCTAATTGATCTCTCAACATCGATCGCCATATCAACATTCTGCACCATCTCCACAAAACAGTCATCATGATCACAAACAGGCCGGACATCCAATGTCATAGCCTGCCATTGTGAATCAAATAACCTGTGCCCATCCAATAATGAAGAAATACCCGCCCTGCCCTTGCATGGCAATAGCTTCAGAAAAGGCGTCAAATTCTCGGTGCAAACAGGCTCTCTCGGCAATGCCCCATGAAACAAATGCAAATTCTCCACAATACCATCTGGATGATGACCTGCTGGTCTAAACGACAGCGCAGGACTAATAGTTCTCGTCGAATCCACGAAATTCAAGCTCGCACAAAACAATCCAGCAAGGGCATTCGTTAAAGTGATCCATCTGGAATACGCCCTTCCATCAGCCTCCTCACTCTCATTAAAGGATAATACGTATCGGCATCTTGATCGTCTATCCAAGCCCATATCTCCATCCCCGTACCTCCCGCCATCTCGCCATTCGAGGGCAAAACACCCCAATCCTCGTCCCACCGGCCCTGCGTCAATCGCAAGTGTAATTCATGAGTATGCGTGTTAGACAATATCTGACCTAGCGATCGCGGCAAATGTGCATAATGAGTGGATGATATTAGTGATTTTTGGCTGTCTCTGTGTGAGCGGACGCGGAAGTTGAAGGAGGCCAGGAGAGAGTTGTGGGGGAGAGGTGATAGCAGGAGGTTTTCAGTGTACAATCCCGCTGAAGAGGATGTGCTGCAAGAGACGGCGAGCGCGAGTATACATAGAAAGGAAAAGAGCGAGCGCTGCATTGTCAATGGAGCAGAGGCAGTGGAGGACTAGTGGTGCGTGTCCATGGTTGGAAGGTTGATGTCGCGCGCTGCGAGAAATCACCAACCACTCGAAATTTCAATTTCCTTTGGCACCACGGACGCGCCCAGCCGACTCAACGTTGAAGAAAGGGAAGGTAGAACATCAAAACAATAGATCGCTGAGAAAGATATGGTATGTTTAAAGCAGCCTTCATTTCGATATTAACACATATATTCGCTCAGTCCATGCTTTTCCGATCCCATTCCCAGAACACATCATATATTTCTTCCCAACGCCATATTTAGTAATGCCTCCCATCGATCCATCCATATACAATTCAAAATTCAGCATCATCCTCCCCAGAAATCTTCTTCAACTCCCATTCCTGCTCAAAATTACTCCGCAACTGAGTCAACTGCACCAACAACATATTCGCTGCATTAATAACCGCCTCCTTTGGCTCATAGCCCTCCTCCGTTTGCACTCGTACAACCACATTATGTTCTAACGGATGGGGAACCCGGTAAGCGGCAAAGGACACTCTCTCATCATGCAGAAGTTGACTTTGGGTTAGCGTCAGAGTGGATGAAGGGAAAGTACGCGCGGAGCATGTTGCCTAGAGTATGGTCCTCTTTTTCAAATGTTATTGTTGCGGCGTTGGGGATTTTACTGTCGGGTTCGAGAGATACTCTGGGGATTAGTAAGGGTGATTGATTGTTTTGGAGAGTACTTTTTGACGCCCTCAGGCAGGATGAATAGCTCGAAGCGGTCAGGAGCGTTCATCGTCGCGGACTTGCAGAGCTCGAGAAAACACTGTGGGATGGATGGTGTCCGACAAAAAGATCGGCGATCACAGCCCGGCCGTGCGCCATAACAGAGAAATATCATGCAATGCCTATTAAGCCATCTGAACATGATAAATATCCTCTTTCCACTGTATTAACGTGTCAGATTAGAGGCCGGTGTAGTTGATTATGAACCTCGTCGAACGTTTCGGATCGCGCTGTGGCTGGTGTCAATTACCCCCCAATGGGGTATTCGAATCAGATCAGGGGGATCCAGGGTCTTGACATCATTATATTTCCCTCAGCCCCCATGCCATAAATACCCTCGAAACCCACACTCTCTCCTCTGACGCCTGCACAGACAGACTCAAGGCAATTGCGCTCAACATGTTTCCGTTATACAAGTTCATGAACTTTTCGAATCCCGCATTGAGCACGTTAATCCCCACTATTAGTGCCGCCTACGCAATCCAAGTCGCCGCCTCCATTCCCGCGATGCTTTTCCAAGAGGATCGCTTCTATGGTGCCTTGAGTCTTTTACCATGGTCTGACAGGGTAGATTTCTCGGGATCCTTGACATACTTGGGATGTACTGCGTTGTCGTTATATCTCCCTTCTCTCCGAGCCAGGTCATTCGCGAAAAGTCAAGGATTACCGCTTCCTCGATTTCCTGGCATCACATCCTTTCATCCACGTCAACTCATCATGAGCGGATTGACTGCCCTCTGGGCTGCTAGATTAGGTTCGTGTCCTGAACAAGCCAACTAATCCAAAGGATCCTTCCTCTTTCAACGAGTGTTAAAGTCCGGCGGAGATTCAAGATTTACAGAGATAAAGAAACATGTATATCTTCTTATGAGATCCACTGTTTGACAAATATCAGCCTACTAAGTTCTTTGGATTCTGGATTGGACAGGCCACGTGGGTATCGATCGTCGCTCTACCTATATTTGCCCTGAACTCCATTCCAGCGGGCATGCATCCGGCACTATGCTGGAAAGATGCCCTTGGGGTAGCTATATGGGCCGGTGGATTCATGACCGAAGTCCTCGCAGATCGTCAAAAATCTCAATGGCGAAACGACAAAACCGCCAAGAAGCACGACGAAGATTGGATTTCCAGTGGTTTATGGAGCAAAAGTCGACATCCTAATTACTTTGGTCCATTCTCTCCTCCCCACCCCCGGTTTGGTAACTTGAGATCTGATTCGTAGGGGAGAGTACGATTTGGACGGGGGTGTTTATTGCTTCTGTACATGCGCTTATTGCAACGCCATTGTACCCGCCGTGGTTCGGATATCTGACGATTATCTCGCCCATATTCACGTATCTTATTCTCACAAAGGTTATATCTCGAGGAATAAAGTGCTGATAAGTTAGATCACGGGGATACCGCCGCTTGAGGAACAGATGGATAAGAAGTATAGAGGTCGTGTAGATTATGAGGAGTATAAGCGGAATACACCGGTATTCTTTCCGAAATTGTACTGTAGATAGGTAAATAGAACATAGTGCAAGCCCTGGGAATAGAGGGACGGTCAATATCTGACGTCGGTTTTCATTGCAAGCTACTTATGTCCCATTAACTATTTAACGTGCGCATGATTTCTTTGGGATAACT
>Ga0302179_10001526_pt1 | contig 13890 bp, 19 predicted proteins | sample I_Palsa_E3_1_FD_198788 | JGI IMG/M metagenome (GOLD analysis project Ga0302179, IMG submission 198788) | Peat permafrost microbial communities from Stordalen Mire near Abisko, Sweden - I_Palsa_E3_1 | ecosystem: Environmental > Terrestrial > Soil > Palsa > Peat permafrost | place: Sweden...
CTGACATGAAAAGTGGAATTTCCCCTCCATAAAGCCAAAGGTCCTGGCTTTAAAACCAATGTCTCAGGTGTCGTTTTTTGCCCGTGGTTTCCAGGAAACAAACCCTCAGGTAAATCCTTCGGGCATTTGAAGCCACGATCAGTTGCTGACTAATCAGCCTGGTGTCGAGGCTAGGGATGACGGTAGGTGCACATCACGCAGCACCCATCATACTTTGTCAAGTGTCTCTCCATCACCACCCCCAGCTTATAATCCGCCAACACAACGCTCACAGCTTGTCCTAGTCGACATCTTCCGTCATAACGTCAAACAGACTCTTTGTACTAAGCTCAATTCTCTCTGCCAGCCCCAAAATGGTCGAAAAAAAACCCGGTGTGTAAGTTCTCTATCTTTGCTGGGAAAATAAGTGCTGATCATGGGGAACTCGGTGGACTGTCTGTCGAATGGTCCAAGCAAGACCATCGATAACAGTCGACCTTGAGTTCTCTGCTTGTGTAGCGCAGGTTAGTCCTTTCTGTCCAGTTCAATTGGGTCTTTACGTATCGAATGCTAACTAGGGTCACTACAGACTTCGGCTTGATCGGTCTCGCCGGTATCGCCCCAACATTCCTTTCAAGTGCAAGCTAATCATTTTAGTGATGGGACAGAATGTATTTGAGCTGCAAGCGCTGTGCTAATGTGATAGCTTATCCTCAATATCGCAGACCATGGTTTGCATCTCTGATAAATTTGTTGACGTCAGGATTCACCGTCGCCGCTTTCAACCGCACAGTTTCCAAAGTCGACCACTTCATGGAAAATGAGGCCAAAGGCACTACTCTATCTTGCTCAACTAACTCCAGGAAAATCAATCGTTGGAGCTCATTCTATCGAAGAATTGTGCTCCCTCCTCAAACGTCCTCGCAGAGTAATGCTTCTGGTCAAAGCCGGCCCCGCCGTAGACGACTTTATCGAAGCATTGCTGCCTCATCTTGAAAAGGGTATCATCTCCTGCTAAAAATTGATAGAGCATAGGCGATATCATCATTGATGGAGGAAACTCACACTTCCCCGACTCCAATCGTCGATGCAAATATCTTGCTGAGAAGGGGTATTATCCCATTTGATTGACTAAATTAGTTATCTTTTCATTGGAACGGGTGTTTCGGGCGGTGAGGAGGGTGCTCGTTATGGTCCTTCCTTGATGCCTGGAGGGCATCCAGATGCATGGCCTCACATCAAGAAAATCTTCCAATCGGTTGCTGCACAGACAGATGGCCAGCCGTGCTGCGACTGGGTCGGCGAGGAAGGTGCTGGTCATTATGTCAAAATGGTCCACAACGGTATCGAGTATGGCGACATGCAATTGATCTGCGAGGTTCGTCTCATGGTCTACAGATTAATGAATAGGCCTACGATTTGATGAAACGTGGTTTGGGAATGAAAGAGGGCGAGATTTCCGATGTCTTCGCACGTTGGAATAAGGGTGTTCTGGATTCTTTCTTAATTGAAATCACTACCGATATTCTCAAATATAATGATGACGATGGCGAACCGCTCGTCACTAAAATCATGGACTCTGCCGGCCAAAAGGTGCTTCTCCAAAAATGAGAATTAACAACAGGGAACTGGTAAATGGACAGCCATCAATGCTCTCGATCTTGGGCAACCAGTAACTCTAATCGGTGAAGCAGTGTTTGCTCGTTGTCTCTCTGCCATCCGCGATGAGCGAGGCCGAGCGGCAAAACAGATTTCGGGTCCTAACACAGAGTTCAAAGGTGACAAGAAGGCTTTTATCGATAAGCTTGAACAGGTACCTGGCTCTCTTATTGATCTAAATACCTCAGGCACTCTATGCGTCCAAACTTATCTCGTACGCCCAGGGCTTTATGCTCATGCGTACCGCTGCCCACGACTATGGCTGGAAACTCAACTATGCCGGAATCGCCCTTATGTGGCGTGGTGGCTGCATTATTCGCTCGGTCTTCCTTGGCGACATCACCAAAGCCTACCAAAGTTTCACTTTCATCTTAGGGACACGCTAATCGGTAGAAAATGAAAACTTGGAAAATTTGTTGTTTGACGATTTCTTCAACAAGGCAATCCACAAGGCGCAATCCTCGTGGCGTGATGTTGTAGCCGAGGCGGCTAGATTAGGAATCCCTACCCCCGCTTTCAGCACAGCATTGAGCTGGTTCGACGGGTATCGCTCGGAGCGTCTCCCTGCTGCTTTGTTGCAAGCCCAAAGGGACTACTTCGGAGCACATACATTCAGGATTTTGCCTCAGTTCAAGTCTGACAAGATGCCTGAAGGCAAAGATATTCATGTCAACTGGGTAATTTCCATTGAAAGTCAATAGTAATGCGTAGACTGGAAGGGGTGGAAATGTTTCTGCGTCGACTTATCAAGCTTAAAACTGTCTCATATCAAGAGACATCTCCGTTGTCAGTACCTTGTATTTGAAAGTGATGCAAACTAGAGAATATCATCAACAATCTTTGAATGACCTCCTTCTTAACTCTATTTTTGCTCCTCGATAATGCAATCCCTGTGCCCTAAGTTTCAGCCATCTGGTTCAAGGTTTTATCGGATATGCCGTGTCTGCTTGTTGGATAGTTCTCTGGTGGACCACTGCCCATTTTAGTTGTCGTCCTCCTGTATCTCAATGCCGCGTACGGGTGCCATCGGTTGCGTTTACTGTCAATTTATGATGGGCAATGGACGCTGAGTAAACTGACAGGCAGTCAAGGTATTTGTATCCGCTTTCCATGGGGCTATCTCACCGACCACTACGGAGCTCCCGAACCTATTTTGCCGCCAATCCCCTTCGATGTACTCACTAAAACCTTTCCATCTCATGACTCCCGATTGAGATTTTAATATAACGCTAGCTGCGCCTTGCGTGCAGTCGCGATTGGCATGATTTCTTATCTCAAACATTATCCAAGCCAGCGGGGAAATTTTCGGATGTCAATCTTGTGTATGTTGGACATTCAGATCACATGTGGTCTGCTCCGGATGTGAATTCGAGATTTCGCCACCGGGTACCAAGCACGAGCGAGATTTACGCAGTTCGGGCCAACGGAGGTTTATGGCGTCTCTACTTCACTATGAGCGGCTCCTTATCCTTGGAGAGCCTTGTGTCAATGGCCCCTGGTTTTCGTGGGCCGGGGGCTATAAGAAGCTCCCGATCCGTCGTATACGCATTTATTTCAACGCCCGTCCGTAGAATCTACCCCTGAAGTAGTCGCGGTATACACCGATTTACACCGATTCCCCCGATCCCGGAGACACAGCTTACACAGGAAGCTTCTGACTCCTATTCCAATGGACAGCACTGAACCAAACTTGGGATCTTCGCCAAACGAAGCAGTAGCGGAACCTCTCAGTGAGGAAACTATTGACGAAAAGAAACTGTTGAGGAAGCTGGACTGGCATATAATCCCGCCTCTGTCGTTGCTGTATTTGCTTTGTTACCTCGATAGGACGTACTCCCCACCCCCGACGACGCTAAGCTTAGGAATATCGGCAATGCTAGGTTTTAAGTTTTGCTTTCGTGCTAACAATCATCAGATTATACAACCTTGAAGAAGATCTTCATATGGCTGGCAACGACTATAACCTCGCATTGTGCCTATTCTTTGTGACGTAAGAGCCCCCACTTAAGCCAAAGTTGATAAACAGCTATATCCTCTTCGAAGTGCCAGCAAACCTTGCGTTGCGCCACATTCCACCTTCATGGTGGTTCTCCTTCATTATGGGCGGATGGGGAGTTGTACCCCCTATTGCGGGAAGTATCTGATCTAGGTTATGGTGTGCATGGGTCTTGTCCACAATCTCAGCGGTCTGATTGTCGCGCGAGTCTTTCTCGGATTGCTGGAAGCTGGGTTCTTCCCTGGAGTCGCATTCTATCTCAGTTGCTGGTATCTCCGAGTGGAACACTCTTTCCGTCTGGCAATTTTCTTTGCAATGGCGACCTTGGGGGGCGCATTTGGCGGACTTCTCGCTTTCGCTATCGGAAAGATGAATGGTATAGGAGGGAAACCTGGATGGTCCTGGCTTTTCATGTATGAATCTTGTTCGGAGTCCGGACCGCATGCTGAGATGTAGACTTGAAGGGCTTCTGACGGTCATTGTCTCGTCCATGTCGCCGTGGATGGTCAAGGATTGGCCGAAGACGTCTAAATTCCTGACTGACAAAGAGCGCGAACATGTCATCTATCGATTGCGGAACGACGTGGAAGATATTGAGACCAGGTTCGAGATAAGATATGTGTGGGAGGCGTTCCAAAACCCAAAAATGTACATTATGATTTTGATCTATCTGGGCGCCAACTGTGGAACCTATGCCATAGCATTCTTCCTTCCCACGATCATTAAAAATCTTGGCTATGCGGCAGCAACGTTCGATGGTCCGAGATGCTGACTGACAATAGGGCACAATTGATGACAGTCCCGCCCTTTGTATGTGCGTGTATTGCAACCCTTGGGTGTGCATGGCTATCAGATCGCATCGGAGCCCGCGGACTGTATTGTCCCTGCCTAGAAGCAGCTAACGCAAAGTATGAACGCAGGCGTATTGACGGTGGGCATTGTGGGGTTCGTCATCCTAATCAGCACCGATACCCCAGGTGCGCGATATGTTGGCACTTTTTTGGCAGCCGTCGGCACGTTTCCGGCGATTGCGCTCAGCATCACATGGAATGCAAATAATATCTCCGACTCACCGACAAAGCGCGCTGTCTCTGTGGCTCTACAGAGCTCCTGCGGAAGTTTTGGCGGGGTGATCGGATCTTACGCGTAAGTCCTCCTCCGGGCTTTCCCCCCCCCCCTCTTTCACAGCCCTTCCCCTCCATGTGCTCCGTGCAGGGCGGTTCATCGATTGGCGGAACCAATCTCCGGACCTCCCGTGTTCCTTTTTCGATTAATTTTGGCTAATAGATTAATTAATCTGTAGATATCGAGAATCTGATGCCCCCGCATTTCGTCAGGGACATGCCATTATAATTGGGCTACTAAGCTTGTCGCTCGTATGTAAGTTCCGTTGATCCGATGGATGACCATAAATTGCTAAGCACCTTTGTTGTAGGCAGCCTTTTGATGGTCCTCTACTTGAGGGAAATGAACCGCAGGATGGATCGGGAGATGTCGCAACGGACGGAGAGCAGCGAAACGGAGAAGCCAAACGACGCTCATCGCGAACACAGTTCTCTCACCTTCAGATATATGCTGTGAGCTAGGAGCTGTGCTGTCCCGGGAGGGGACGTTGTTTATTTTCCCATCTGTCTTTATCTAGCTGTCTTTGTGTAGCATGTATATCCTGCAACATGTCTGGTGTCCTGCTGCAGGGAGCCTTGAGCATTGCAAGTGAGATTGATCACGCTGATACCGCGACGTGAGCACAGCGAATTAAAGCTCTGAACGGGGAAAGATACGGCAGAAGCGCCACAAAGGCGGAGTGATCCCGGCATGGCTGCGGCGAGGCATTTCATGATGCGGCACACTATAAAACGCCTAATTCTGTACTACCCAAACGCCACAAAGGAGTCCGCGCCGAGATGTCTCCGCGCCGGTCGTCACGTGGCGATGAGCGGAGGGTTTCATATGTTTGTCGACGCCTGTTCCGAACAACAGCCTGGACAGCTTAAGGGTGGCTCAAACAGCCGATCCTTGTTGACACACAAGCAACAGGCAACCCCAATCGCGTCGAAGCATGGACCGACCCCGGGGCCTGCACGTGCGTTTCACGGGAACCGGGGCCCCACAACTCTCGCTTCGAATTCACACGAGATCGATATCTTATGCCGAAGCCTTCGGCCGTCATGAATTTGTCATTGGCGCACAGCTAAAATATAAAAGCAACATCCCCCCGGCCCCCGGCCGCTGACTCCTGGAGAAGACAACACCGGCGTGTTCCTGACGACCAGACTCCAGTACATACAACGACATGGTGGCCACTCAACCGCTCGATATCCACGATGAGAAGCAGATCCGCCAGCTCGAGGAGGAGCTCCATATCGAGATCCTTCCAGGCACTGAGATCATGGCAGATTTCGGCACCCACAAGTTCGTCAAGGAAACCGGCGCCAAAGGGCCGGTCCTTGTTCCTCAGCCCAGTAATAACCCCCACGATCCCCTGAACTGGACCCCCAGGCGCAAGGCCTTGGTCATCTTCATTGCCAACATCTTCTCGTTCAACTTGGGCTTTGGACCCCTCGCAATCGCTCCCCAGTTCGGTGCCTATATCCAAGACTTTAACTCTGACCTCCCCGGTGTCATTCAGTTTGTAAAGCCCTCTGCATTTCAAGAGGCTGATGGTAGACTGGCGTGTGTATTCTGGTTCTTGGCTTTTCCAACTTTCTCTGGGTGCCAATCTCAACGAATTATGGACGGCGTCCTGTGTTGATCTGGAGTTCAGTGGTATGTCTGGCCAGCATGATCTGGCGTGCTCGAGCCACAACCTATGGCAGCTTCATGGGAGCTTGTGTGTTGAATGGAATTGGAGCCGGCCCCGCTGTATTGTTCATTCCAAGACCTAGCTAACAGGGATAGGAGACGGCTCAGCCAGTCATCATTGCGGATGTTCTTTTCCTTCATCAGCGCGGATTTCACATGACCCTCTATATGGTTTATCCCGTCTAAGGCATCTCTGAGAATAGGTCTCCTACTTCGGATCTCTGATGGTTGGCCCGATCATTGCTGGCGCTATGACAGAGCACATCAACTGGCAATCCTTCTGGTGGTTGAACGTTGCAATGTTCGCCGCAATGATAGTCCTCATTGTTTTCTGCTTTCCCGAGACAAAATATACAGCACGAGGAGAATATGAAAACTCTGCGGCGAATGCAGAAGCCAACGCAGCGGCTGCAGAAAATGGACATGGAAAAGTTGCAGATCTTGCCACAGATATGGAGCCGGATTTGGATAACACCAAGTCGCTGCAGCCTACCAACACCGAAGCCGAAGTTTTAGCGATGGATCCTTGGTTACACAAGGGATTCCCCGGAAAGCATCAATGGAGGACTTGGTATTATCCTCGACTGACCAAGGGATCTCTCGTTTCAGCTCTCATCAGAGATTTGTGGATCCCGTGGAAACTGTTCGTATTTCCTATCGTCCAATTCTCTTCATTCGTATTCTCCTGGAGTGCGTCGAATTTCCTTGTCCTCAATCTCACACAAACTCAAGTATTTGCTGCCCCTCCTTACAACTTTTCCCCGCAAAGTGTTGGATTCACGAATTTCGCTGTATTCGCTGGAGCATTGTTCGGGCTTCTGACATCTGGACCATTCTCAGATTGGATTGCTATGAGACAAACAATCAGAAATAACGGCATCCGCGAACCTGAGATGAGATTGTTGGCCCTGATTCCTTACACCTTACTTCTCTTTCTCGGAAGTTTGATCGTTGCTCTTGGTTACGAATATCAATGGCCATGGCCGGTAATTATTATTGTCGGCTACTCTTTCATCGGGTGTCAAGTTACCGCTATTCCATCAATTGTAAGGCCCCATCCATAACAATCTGACGCTATTAGGCAATGACTTATACCATTGACAGCTACAAACCTATTGCTGGTGAATTTCTTGTCTCTGCCACGATCAACAAGGTGACAGACCCCCAGGATTTTTTACTTACTTTTAGAACGTCTGGGGATACGGAGTCTCTAAGTTCATTACCGCTTGGATTGAGCAGGATGGATTTATTGCGCCAATTATGACCAACAACGGTCTCACGCTTCTTTGGGTAATTGGAGGTGGCACTCTGCTATACTTCTTCGGCAAAACTGTCCGCCGTTGGACCAAGAACTCATCGTATATTCCCTGAATGCTCATCTTAATCGTCTAGAGTACACAAGATGGAACAACATTCTCAATAAACCGTACAGCTTTGCGGGTTTTCTCCATGCCGAATTCTGAAATTGTAAGATGTAGAATTGTGATATTGCTTTCTGAAAAATATAATTCAATGATGATCTGATCGGCTCATCTGACGTATTGCCTCGTTGAACAATGTCCGTTTTAAGCAGTTCTATCTGAGTGTTTTTAAGAGGCATGAGTCTCCCAATGTTGTCCTTGACATTGTACGTTCTTATCATTGTTGATAAAAATCAGTCAATGTGTCGCCCGAACGAGGCGGGAGTATCGATTAGAGAAGGTTTCTCCACTTTTACCATAATTGAACAGGTGTTAAAGAGTGCTAAGTAATTCAAGACTTGAAACCCGTCCACACCAAGGGAACAGCCGATAGGCTTAGATCTAGAGAATGTTCCGTCGTCACAAAGTCGACGAAGGGCCCACGAAAACACACCATCGACTGAGATAGCAGCCACGAAATATTTAGACTGACTCATCCTTGGAATGATGCATAGATTTAATTAATGGTTAAGTCGCTCATTGTAGTTTCCAGTCCAGCTTTGATTTTGGCATCCTCCAATGCAAGATCACCAACCATCGTAAAAGCAACCCAATTCCCTGTTCCTATGGAATTGCTTACGGTCATTCTGGAATCAGTCAACGCAAATCAGAATCATTACCGCAAATTCGAGCTAGCATCTCCTGCACTGTATACTCCTTGTACGCTTGTACTTCCGTTAACCGCCGCCATGATCGTCAGATTAGCCTTAGTGTTGAATGCCAGACCCAAATCTTTGGCAAAAGTGTTAGTCTGGCCGAAAGGAGGTCTCCAAAGCAGCGAATTTGTAGTATGGTTAGTGCCATCCGTGAACACCATCATAATAGTTTCGTTGTTTGCATTCGCGGGGATCTTTTCCAATTGAGCTATAGTTCGTTCATCAATTAGAATACCCTCAGCGGCGAGGAGTGCGGGAGCCGCCGGATAAGCAGCAAGGATCGCCTTGATCATAGTAGCATTCAATGGTCCATTTGTGAAAATGGTTATTTTTGGGGCGTTGAGAGCTACAGCGTTGAGGGCGTTCGATATGACTTCGGGAGTATTTCCTACGACTCCGAGGGAATTGTTCCGGTGTTCGTACTTGTCTCAGCTAGAAGGCTCCGTAGATGGCATACCTCTGCGCACCACGCACAATGGAACAGTTCTCTTCCCCAAAATAGGTCCCACCCAGGAACCGGAAAAATATCATGGACACCAGTGGCAAGAACTAGATTACTACAGCCAGAGGGGATCGGTACGTAATTTTCGTCCTGTCCAGGACAAAGTACCATTGCTCACTGTGAATTGGGTCAGAGTTTCGTTGCCAGTGTTCTTTATACTGGTAATATTCGTATATATCGTTTCAATGTCTGGATAAAAAGCCAATTCTTGCTCCAAGGCCTCGACAAACTCTACCGGTGGACGTCCGTCATCTACCCATCAGCAAGACTCACTTGATAAGTACCGGTTACAGTGTTGTGTATTGCAACGGTGAACCGAAATCTATACTGTTGGGAGTCAAACAAGGCGACTGTTCTACCCATACGGGCCAAACCCATGGCCCCTGACGCACCTACTTTTAGCAGACGAAACACTTCAGCTGCAGATACCCGCCGGTCCACCGCCGATGACCAGAGCGTCATATATTTCCCCAGCCACCAACCGAGCAAAGACAACAAGCAACCCAAGTCTGTTCATCATGATCTTGTTTTCCCGTCGAGGGTATATGCGCTACGTTCTCTGAATACTGTCGCAGGGAAGGATCTCTGTTCAGTGGGTAACATGTTTCGGCCAATCAATCACCTTTGCCGACGACCCTTAAAGTAGATATTTATCATTTTGCGGGGTGTGCACGACGGCCGAATGTAGGCCGCACCAATCAACGCAGGCATGATTTTGAAACATTCGTTTATAAATAATAAGTCAGCTGCTGTTATGTGCAGTGCTACTGCACCACGATGCAACTATTGGAGCAGCCGCGTCGAGGGCCCGGAAATGTTCAGCATCAAGTTCAGCCAGGAATAGATCGTTGGGGTTTTGTGATGTCAGATTGAGGTGACAAGTAATATTAGATACCACTGCAAAGATATGTGATCTACAGTACAATCGCTGATTGATCAGATCAGCATCACCGCTCTTGCGTGTCAAGGCACTAGCGACTTCATGCGTAATAACGACAATATCTTCGTTCTTTTAATTCTACTGTTTATCTATTTGGAACTATCTTGTTCTGTGACTTCTCATCTTACTATCCCAGTATTTTCTCTAATTTAAACAACTTAATCGCATTATTTCGGGCGATCGCAAGCCTTTCTTTTTCGGGGACATCCTCGTCTGTCAAACCGTCGAACCAAATTGCACCAGGCTCAAAATCCTCGTCTGAGATTAGTCCCAAGTTCTCTGGGGAGCATACAAGGATAATCGATCGAATACATGATCCTATCTGCCCCCATCTCACTCATGGCGCATTTCAAACTTGGTGTATTGAAATGACCAGATGTTGTAATATGAACGTTGTGAGTCATATAATACCGTATGGTCTTCGCGCCGGTGACACCTCTGTGCCTTTGCAGTCTTTCCAATCGCGAGTCTAAGCGCCAGATATCGTATGGGATTCGTTCTCCCAGATGTCCGATCACGACCTACATGGTCAATCTCAGAGCCTGAGATCTGGAAGGCATACCTGAACCTTAGGAAATCGGTCAAAAACGCCGTTGCAGCAGAGACCGAGAGTGTGGAGAGAGACACCTGTGGCAAAACTCCACGGACTTCCGATGACGCCCTTTCGGCCTTCATACAATAATTTCTCGATGGTGGGATCTGGCATGCGGGGGTGGATGTAGATCGGACAGTCTAGATCTTGGACTTGTTTCCAGAATACATCGTATTCAGGTTGATCATACATCTTGAAGGTATCATCTTGGCCAGGGTGAGACACGGTCTGGAAGTCGTTCAAGATTGCACCTAAGAAACCCAATTCTGTGACGGCTCGTTTGAGTTCTTTCGCCGCTTGCGCCGGATCATGCATCGATAATGCCTGCGTCAGTGAGATAGAAGTGAGATTGTACGCAAAGCGCCCCGAATCGCTTCGGATTCTTTTGGAATTCCTTGGCCAGATAATCGTTGGCTTCCGTGGCAAATGCTTCACTTTCTGCCTTATCACCGAAGCTCTGAGCGCCCGGAGAAGTGACACTTAGAACCATATACTCGACTCCATATTTGTCCATTCTTTCGAGGCGCTGGTTGTGAATGTCCAGCAAATCTCGAACGAGTTCATCTTCGCGACCCTGAGGAGCGTGGAATGCGGCCTGATAGGCCAACTGCGGAAGTGTAACCGCTTCTTCAAGAACGATTTTGCCTTTCATGTTGCAATAGAGTGAATTGAGAAAGCGATTGGGACTGTTGTGAGTGACTGATGAGTCTTGACAGCCAAAGTGTTTCGCGGCTGAGGTTAAAAAAGAATGTGGGGATGCAGGGCGGGGGGGCCGGGACGGGATTGACGGCAGTTTCTCGGCTGCAATCATCCGAGAAGCACCACAGAATCAGGGGCAATTTCCGACGGATCGCGCGCAAATCACTTCAAGTTGCACTCGGAACACCTTTGGAGCAGAACTTCACTTGAATCACTCAAAGTTAATAGTCTATTTAGAACGCCAACTTCTCTCAGGCTTTCTTCACTCACGGCGAGAACCGCGTCATAAACTGGAAACGAAGTGTATTTGAAAATTCAACTTGAAGCAGAAGACTTGAGTTAAGTTATTACATATCCTTCCTAATAGCGATACTAATGTTACTTTACGCTGATGTCTTGACTTCCCAAGCTTATTCTGATGTCCGCTCTTTTAATCTTCAGAACTGTTCTTTCTTTGGCAATAGACTATCAAGCAGCGATGCTTAAGTCTGTGCGGCATCTTACAGATTTCCGATGATGATCTTGAGTCTATTTATCCCTAACAACCATTACAAAACAAAATCGGTCTATTCAGTGAAACAAAACAACCTCTTCTCTCTCTTGTATCACTATAAGTCATCCATATTCTCTCCCAACGCCTTCAAAACCTGAAGCGCAGCACTACTCCCGCTCATCATAGCTCCGTTAACGGTGCCAATATCCCCAGTTCCCGCATGTTCACCGGCAAACCATAATCCACCTACCCCATTCTCCGGTCCCATTATCCTCTCTCCCAGATATTTGAGGCTCTCGTAACCGTTCTCTGCGCCCACTGGGATATGAGTGTAAGACCCATATGTCCAAGGGTCTCCGGACCAGTTAGTACGTAAAATATCCACGATAGGATGGTCGCGAGAGTAGTTAGGTAACTTCGGTAGATAATGGGTATCAAAGAGATCTCTGATGGCACTATCAGGAAGGGAGGCCAGATACGTTGTCCAAGAGCCTGCCAGGTATACCGCCAGAAGAGGCTGCGGATGGACGGGAAGACCGGCAAGGGAGAACATCGTAAGCAGACGTTTTGGAGCCTGTGGAGGCAACGTGATGGGTGGGAGGAACGTATATATCTCGGGGGAAGGCTTATCGCATTCATGACCTTCATGCCACCATGCGCGCTCAAATTTCAGGAATAGTTTCTCGAGATTGCCGAATCCGAGGGTCGTGATTGCTGATTGGATTCTTGCAGGTAGACAGGGATCGAAGGAGATTGTATTTCGTTGGAGACAGCCGAGTGGGGCGTTAAGTATCACTGCGTGTGCCTTCAAGATGGAATCTTCAGTAACAACTTGGAAATGATCTGACTGCATTGTAATCCGCGTTACTGGGGTCCGGAGACGGAGAATTCCAGATGAGATGGCGGGAAGTGCCAGAAGCCCCAATATACTTTCATATGTGGAAGCTACGAAAGGGCTTTCGCCCTATTATCAGCCTCTTCAGATGAGGATAACCGGAAAAGTAGCTTCAACTTTATAATATCTCAGGCTTTGCTTTCTGACATCTGCTGCAGTGAAGGTGGTCAACCATTCCAATAATTCCGTTGCAAGTCCTTTGGCGTCGTCATTTAAAGTGTTGTCTGTTTGTATCTGTTCAAGACAATAATCATAAACGCTCGCTTCGCACGCAATGTCATCGCCTGCGTCGATGGAGCTTTTGATTGCTTTGGCGGAGTACTCCCAAACTCGTTCATACAGATGCTGTGACAAATCCGAGGCCAGTGGTTTTCCATGAGATGTAAATATAGTTTGAAGCGATTCATCCGGAAATGTAAGCTGAGTTTCTGTGGTCTTCGCCAGCGGAACAAGGGGGTTGAACAGAGTGCCATGAATCCAGTTAGGACCTATGTATCAATGACGCCGAAAAGCCGAGGCATACCAAGATCAAATGGCACGCCCCATTTTCTGTCAATACTGATTCTTCCCCCAACTCTATCTCTCGCCTCTAGCAGAACGACATTCATCCGCCCCTCTTGATAAGCTGGATGTCCCAAAAACGTGTTCACTGCCTGTAATCCAGCGGCTCCCGCCCCGACCACCACCACAGTATAAACCACATCGTCCTGACACTCTATAGCCATATACTATCTCCCAAATCTTTCCGATGGCACATGCAAGACCATATATAAATATCAACGCGTCATAGTTGCGACCGCTAAAGTATCCCTATTGCACAAGGAAAAGTCAGCCTTTTTGTTGAGCTCCAAGGCCCGTGCACTAATATGCAGAGAAGTGAATGGAACCCCGGGACAGGTCTTACTTTGGTCTGTGTCTAGTTTTGAGACGAGACGACGTGATTGGAACCACTCGTGTGGGAACAAATAGGGCGAAGGAGCGGTGTGACTGTAAGAGTTGGAGGCCCTAAACGGTCCGTGCGGAAATGAGCGACGGAACCGCAATCCCATCCGCGGGTTGGCGGTGTGTTCAAAGCCACCAATAGATTCCTGCCAAGCTAGGATTTGAAGTATAAGTACACCTTAATAATAAAGAAGGTGTTCTTCAACTGGGCACTTGGTGCTCTTCTCGGAAACAAAGGAAACATGGTGAGGCGTACATTTAGGCATGTAGAATTA
>Ga0302179_10001527_pt1 | contig 13875 bp, 9 predicted proteins | sample I_Palsa_E3_1_FD_198788 | JGI IMG/M metagenome (GOLD analysis project Ga0302179, IMG submission 198788) | Peat permafrost microbial communities from Stordalen Mire near Abisko, Sweden - I_Palsa_E3_1 | ecosystem: Environmental > Terrestrial > Soil > Palsa > Peat permafrost | place: Sweden: Abisko...
GTATAATTGGGAGGGGGACAATATCCCCCCGTGGGCGTCATACAGGCAATCGTGCCAGGGATCGTATTGTAGTTGATAGATTGGGAAGCGTTGGATATAATACTTCCCGCAGCAAGGGCGGAAAACACCGTGACGTTCAGGCTGGCGCTGCCGCTGGGGTTGGACGTGACGACACTGACCGTCCCGGTACCGGTCCAGGTTACATAGATCCGTGGCAGCGGGGTGCCGCTGGAAGACCCGTTGATCGTCCCCCCGCCGGTGGCGATGGACCAGGTCATGGTCGTACTGTTTGTCCAATTGCCGGAAATGGCATATTGATACTGGGTGCCCGCGGCCGCGCAGGTCGTACCGGTAATCGACATCTGCGCGCTGGCTGAGGCCCAGCTGCAAAGCAGGATCAGCAGGACAACGGACCTAAATTGAAAAAACTTCCGGCTCATGGATTGGCATTTAAAAGGTTAGGAGCGGTGGGCATGGGCGTATTCACAAATACCGTGGCCACATTCGAATAAGCCAGCGTATTCGACGAGTTGTCGGTGACGACCCGCCGGTAATAGCTGATTTGTGCAAGGGGACCGGTAAAAGGGAAGTGGGCCGTCGTCGCCCCGGGGATATTTCTCCAGGTCACCTTGTCGACCGACTGTTGCCACTGGTAACTGTAAGCCGGTTGGCAACCACCCCCTGCTGAAGCCGAACAAGTCAGGGTGACGGGCGTGGTTGCCGTATCCAACGATTGGTTGGCAGGCAGGCTATCGATCTGACCTCCGGTCAAAGGTTTGGTAATGCTGACCGAAAGTGAAGTATTGCCGAGGGATGAACTAACCGCAAGGCTGCCTTGACCGGCGGAGTCCCAACTCACCCGGACAAAAGAAAGGACACTGCTGCCGCCGGCACAGGAGGTTCCGGAATCTACCAGGATGCCGCCGGTAACGCATACGTTGACGGTCGAACCAGGGACCCATTTTCCGGAAATATCGTATAGGTAGACGAAACCGGGGATCACGCAGGTGGGACCGGTAACCGTGACCTGGGAGAAGGCAGCCCGGGGCAGGCAAAATAAGCCGATGCAACAAATTAGTCCGTATAATTTAGATATGCGCATATTCATTGAATTAGATAGGTGTCTCACATCCATTTACATCATTGATTCCAGAACCGGCTATTGCGACGACGGATTTTGATTGGCATAGTGGTACTGAAAAGTTTTTATAATATTACCATCCTGGTCTTTTATTCGTTTAAGACGTTGATAGGCATCATAGAAATAATACGTCACCTTATTATCGACATCGCAGGTAGTAGTCATCCCCACCAACGGTGAATAAGTGTACGTAGTCATTTGGGCGGTTGCCGGGTAAAGCCGCAGCTCGTCGATATACCCGGGATAGCTGGGATTTGGATTGATGACCAGGCTGGTCTGGCCGGTTACCTTATGCTCGTAATATGTCCAGCCATTTATGGTCTTTCCTACGGTAATATCACCGGGAATGGTCCCGGCAATGCTCAGAAAAATGCTGGTCGACCAGTAAGAAACGATATAGGTAGTCGACGCCGTGAGCCCGGATTTGGTGATATTATGCTCGCCGATGTTATAGGCGTAGTTGCCCGTGGGCGCGCCCGAATAGAGCGTATCGGGGCCGGTCAGGGTCCAGTTGCCGCTGCCATCGGCTTCAAAACTGGTAGCGGCTACATCGGCAAGGACGGCATTCTTCACCTGGGCAATGGGGTAGGTATGGGTATAGTCCCATAGGATGGTGACCGGGTTTTGATCCGTCGGGGTGTATTGCTGGACGTTATTGGTATTGTCATACTGGTCAAAGCTGATCATTTGCCGGTAGCGGCTGTCGATGGTGGTCGTGTTGCCGCTGATGGCGAAGGGCTGGAAATTGGTAATTGGAGATTGAACATCCAGTTTATAGGTCAGGTTTGGCACGATGGTATTATTATTGGTCGTCAGGATCTTGAACAGGCTCAGCTGAGCTCCCGTAATATAACCTGCGGAGGATCCCGGGTAATAGAAGCTATCCTGCTTTTCGATGGTTTCGCTGACCATATTTCGGCCGATCATGCTGTCCAGGATCGTGTTGTGGGTGACCGTATTCCCTGTTGGAATGTAGTCCTGTGGATAGACAAGATGGGTGATCAAGGTGTCTCCCTTACTGTCTTCGGTCCTGGTACGGGTGACCTGGTAGTGAACAGGATTATCATAAAAATTAGCATTCCTGGTGAGTACCGAATAAGCTGCATTGCCCTGCTGGTAGACGATATTTACCGTGGAATCCAGCAAGACCCTTTCGGATTTGATGGAAGGGTAAAAAATGGCATTCGTTTGCTTACCGACCGCCGTATCTGGTGTGCTTGTGCAATACGCGGGATTACCTCCGTTTCCAGTGAAGGTATACTTTGGACTATAATAGACGATCCGGTTGGTCGTATGGTAGTAATTATCTGTCTCCGTAAGTTTCGAATATACTCCGCCATTGTCGGCATAGACGACCTTGGATTTCAACAAGCCATCGAGACTATAGCCCATATTGAGTGTTCCCGGATACCCAAACCCGCTGGCCGTTTTGGCAGAATCATTGCTGTTGTAGTAGGAATATACGGTCATGCCATTATCGAGGCCCGTGACCGGATCAATGTTGGTTTCGGTAACCTGGTCGTAGCCCACTATATTGCCTTGTATGACGCTGGTTAAGGCTGTATTGCTGCTGCTGAACAGCGACATTTGGGTGCAATACCCTCCGGCACTGGTTGTTGTAATGGCATAATTGACATACGAAGGGAAGGACATCAGCCTGCCGTAACTATATTGTTGAGGTGTGCCCGTACCCAGTTTATCTTCCGAATAGTTATACGTATAGACTTTTTCACTGGCGATCGTGACCGGGTCCTTGTAGTTGGTAATACTTTGTATTCTTAGCCCGGCTGCCGGTGAAACAAAACTGTTATTTTGGAGCAGGTTAAAGGTTTGTTGGGTCACCTGGTATTGCGCCGCGACATGAATCTCTGAAAATGTCGCGACCGTATCGACACTGGCATCGATATATCCCGACCAGTTATAGACCCCGGGAGTGGTAATGCTGACCGGGATGTTAATACTACAGACCGGCGTGCCGGACTGACAAGTCGATCCGCTTATATCCTGGTGGATATTTACTCCCCCGGGTCCGGTAAAATTGAAATATATTTTACCGGTTGAATTCTGGTAAGTGGTCTCATTGTTATTCTGATACATAAAGGCGATGTCCAGCGTTATATTGGTCGCGGTGGTTCCAACAGGCAGTTGGGGGAAAATATTCGTCAGGGTAATCGTCCCGGAGGTCGTTCCATGGTCTATAATATTGATGATACTATCCATGGTGACCAGCTCTACAGATTCGAAGCTGGTATTGGCGCTGGCGCTGGAATTGCCAAAATCGTAATCATTGGCCTGGTATTGAAGAGCTGTACTTCCTCCTGTAGGATAGTTGATCTGCTGCAGAGAGAAGGTCTGCATGTATGGCAGGCTGGGTTCTCGATTGGCGCCGGTATAAGACATAAACTCAGATTGGGCAAAGGCGTTGAAGGTAGACGGATCGTATTGTAAACCCATGCTGGGAATCAGCACACTGTTGCCTGCCCCATTGAAATACCCCCAATGATCAACGCTGAAGGTATCTTTCTTCGAAAGACCACCCGGGTTGGGGTTGTTGTAGACAAACGAGTAAGGAGGAAGCGTGCCGCTGGCCGATCTTTCTTTCACGCTGTCCAGCTTGAGCCGGTAATAGTTGAGGGTATCTGCACTACCGGCATTAAAATAAGAATAATAGAAATCATGTTCATGCTGGTAAGTCAGGGTACCCGCCGCATTCATGGAATAGAGCACGACAGAATCCAGCTTATAGCCACCCGGCAGGTCGCTCCTTTTGTAGTCAGACAGAAATTGCAGCTCCCCATCGGTAAAACTGATGCTCTGCAGGGTCTGGTTTATATATTCTGGCGGCGTTTGGCTGCTGTAATGAAAGCCCTGCGTTGCCGTGCAGGCATAGTTTTGAGTTTCAAAGACATCCGGTGCGGGGCTGGTATTGGCACCGCCTGCCACATAATTGAATTTCACGCTATCCTGTTGCTGCGTAACGATTTTTGAGAGAAGCCAGGATGAAATGGGTTCGGCTCCGGCACCGTTCGTAAATAATTCAAGATTATTGAAATAGTATTTGTTGCCCTGGTCGTCGGTAATCGTGAACGTGACGGCGGAGCCAGTACCCTGGAATTGAATCACAATATTGTCCTGTTTTTGCAGGACTACCTGGCCCGTCCGGGTTAGGATGAACTTGCCGCTATGACCCGGGAAATTATAACTGAAAATATCGGGCTCCATATCGTATTGGGGAGTCCCTACGGTAAATGCTGCCCATAGATTTTCCGTGCCCTGGGTCGTATTGACCTCGTAATTACAAAAAAAATCAAAAAAGTAGGGACTGATGGGCGGCGCATTATTGGCTTGAGCCGGTTGGGTAAAAGAAATGTCGCCGGCCAGTTGAGGGACCTGGGTCGTCAAATAAGGAAGCCCCTGTGTCCCAAAATCATCATAGTTCATGATCGTTCGGGAGATCATACCCCCGGCGTTCAGCGCCCACCCAAGACCCACCCAACTGGCCTCTTCCTTGAGCTTCACCCCCCCTGTATGATAGTCAAGACTGACCGGTACGCTGAGACCCTTTGCCTTGATGGTATAGATGGGGACAGTAATATCAGCCGTGCCTGTATAGGGACTCACGGGCACGTCAGAGAATTTCATGAGGGCGGCCGCATTGGGCGAAGGCGAAATGTAATTGGGCACATATTGCGCGTTCGAAGACAGCTGCGCATGCAAGCCCAAACCGAAAAAAAGATTAACAACGGTGAGTAACGGGGGGACCCTTTTCCTGAAGAAATCCATAAATCCTGGTATTTTAAAATAGTTGATAGAATTAGAGTGAATACCCTACCCGAAAAATAACTGGCGGCTGTTGCGGTACCTGGTAATAGCTGAGGAAATTCCACATAAATGCCACCTGCGTCTTCTTCAGTATCGTGCTTTTCAGGGAAATCGTCTTGGCAATGCCAATCAATCCGCTCGCTGTCCACCCGTTCAACTGACGGATATCCTGGAAAGAGGCAAAAGGCTGCAGGTAGTTCAGTTCATATCCTCCGACAATACTAAAGCTCTTCTTCAGGTGTATGTCCACCCAACTCCTTAGGCCAACGCCTTGATTGGATAGAGCGATATGCTGCCAGCCGGTACCCAGGCCTATTTTGTAACTTGCCCCAACGCCTATACTGTTGGAATGGCCCAAATTATAGCCGAGTGATACCCCCAAGTCTGTATAATTCGGAAAGTAATACGTTCCCTGGGTTGTTTGCAGGTTGAATCCATACATTAGCCGGTTCAAAAAAGTTTTGGTTCGCTGATCCGATGGTTTGAAATCAGGCACGTCCATCCCGCCGCCCCCACCGCCAAGTTTGCTCAGTTTGTTTTGCAGCTTGGCAATATCAGCCTTTGCAGTATTCAGGCTATTCTGGAGGGTAGCCACCCCACCGCTGCCGCCGCCACTCCCCGCCCCGATCTTCGATTGGATCATCGACATCACCTGGCTGCGGGTTTGTAGTCCTTCAAGACCCTTCCCGGTACCGTAGTCCGGCGGTACACCCATCAAACCGGACAAAAAGCTGTTTTTCTTCATGAAGCCGGAGAAGGCGGGAACCTTGTTAAGCAGCACAAGGGCCGTTTGCATCATCTTCCCGGGATCATTGAGCTCGGCGCGGTAGGCCCTGACCTGATCTGCATAGAAATAGGCCTGCTTCTTATAACCGGCAAGTGCATTGCCGATACCGGAAGGAAGATGGGTGTAGCTGCTTAACGCCTGCTGGATCTGTGCCTTGCGGGACTGGACGAATTGTTTAATCGCGTCGGCCGCTTGCAATTTAGCTTGCAACTGCTGCAACTGCGCCAGGGAACCCTGCATTTTCGACTGCAAGGCGGGGTTGGCATTGACTAAACTGGGGTTTTTAGTTAGGAAGCCCAGCGCTCCCTGCAAGGAATCGACTCGCGGCAGGTATTCCGGCCCCATCGATGTGAAGACCCGCGCACTGTCCTGTTGAAATTTTTGAAGCAGCGCGGCATATTGTTGCTTCGGATCCTGCGGATAGAGCGCGGCCGCCTTCAGCGAATCGGTTTTATATAACCTGGTCCTCAACTTTTCCTCTTGCCGCGCCATCCGGCGCAGATATCTCTCCGTCTGCCGGTTCAACTGCTGCTGCAGGCTGGCGGTCTTGCCGCTGATCTTGCTAAAGAGCCGGGTCGGGAAATTGGCGATCTTGTTCGTCAACGAATCGACCGATTGGGCGCGAGCTGCCGTCACGGCAAGGCATAGCGCCGCCGCCAGGTATAAACCCTGTTTATAAAGCATGAGCTTGGTTTTCAGTACTTAGTTACTGTCCGTAAATTCCAATAAAGTAGATCGGTGAAAAGAAAGGGAAGACGATTTTCGGAAGCGGGCATGCAGCATATCGTGCACGCGAATAAGACGCTTTTCCATGGTAGCTGGGCGGTTTAGTTTGAATGGTTTTTGATTAGTGCGACAGGGCTTGATCAAATCATCAGCGGGGGAGGGATTATTGGTAATGGTTAATCGAAATAAAAACTAATATCTGGAAATTCCTAGCAGGAATTATTAATTCTTTTCACCGGTCACATAACTGCGTCAAAATAACCCATAAGTGCGTCAACTGTATAAAAATTTCGCAAAACCGGTTATTAAGGTGGTCGACCGATTGGCCGCGCGCAACTCTAGCGGCAAAGTATAGGGCAAAGCAGATCGGTGGAAAGAAAGGAAAAAAGGTTTTCGGAAGAAGGCGTGCAGCATATCGTGCACAAGAATAAGACGATGTCTCAAGGCGGTTAGGGGTTTAATGATTAGTGCGAATAAGGGGGACCGGGGAATTGTACAGAGTGGGATTACTTATGTCGAAATAAGTGAATCTATTTGTTAACGCCAAGAAAAAACGGAAATTTATTTATCGGGCATAAAGTACGCAAAGCAGGCTACTAAGTGTAAATACTTATTTTAGAAACCTGGGCTAAGCAACAAGGTAATGGATTGGCGGATACATAACTATTTGCGAATGTTATCCTGAAATCCTAATTTTCCATAGATGCAGCATGCATATAAATAAATAAATTCCATGCAACCCATATCCATTTTTATTCTTGGCGAGCACGCGCTCACCCGGCAGGGTCTGGCTTTCACTCTGGAGGCGGATTTCAAAGTGGTCGGCCAGTCCGGTATTAATGAACACGCGATACAAACAATTACACGGAAAAAGCCGAAGATAATACTGCTTGATATTCGCGCGTTTGATACGTCCGTTGTCGAAACCATTGAAAAACTGGCTTCCTTTTCAACCCAGTCAAGATTAGTTATTTTATACCCTGCAATAACCTCAGCCATCTATTGGCGAATGATTACTTTAAAGGTAGCCGGCATTCTGACGAAGAACATCTCTCTATTTGAGCTTAAGCAAGCCATAAAGACGATAGTAAATTGCAACTTTTTCGTTTGCTCTGACCCAATGATTCAATCTACAGCAGACAAGGCCATGCAGCATACCTCACTAGAGGTCCTTTCCCGATATGAAACCGAATTAATCAAATTCATTTCAAACGGGATGACCTCAAAACAGATCGGGCAACAGCTAAATATATCTTACAGGACTATTAGCACACACCGCTACAAACTGATGAAGAAATTGGACGCAAAGAATATGGCTGAATTGGTGCGGTTCGCGTCGCCAAATGGTATCGCTATAAAAGAATAAGGTCTGGTCAATACTGTCTTTTCATTCCCGAATTTCCAGAAAAATCCGCCAGCCGTAAGTTCAAGCTCGTTGGCTGCATGTCCGATGCCGGGAAGATTGATTCCCGTAGCACGGGCGTCAGCAGGACGATCAATTCCTGGGTAGGGGTCATATTATAAATGAAAAGTGATTCATTTTACAGCAATAGAAAATTATTTTTTGACGGCGTCCCAGAAATAGCCAAAGGTTGTTGCGGTAAAGTCTTTGCTGAGCATGCCGGGGTTTTCATGGATAAGGGGTGCGAGTTGATTGGCGAAGCCGAACAGCAGCTGCAGGATCAGCGATTCGGGATCGTTTTTTATCAGATCCTGTTTTTGCCCCGCGTGGATGACTTCCAGCAGGGGATTCAGCACCTGCTTTGTAAAGGAGAGGGTTTCTTTTTCCCGGATATAGGGTGAAATATTGAACTGTTGCAGAAATATCTGCTCCTGGTAATTGGAAACCGAGTATGACAGCAGGTTGTCCCACATTTTCCGGAAGGTTTCCTTTATGGGTTTTTCCGGGCTGTAGTCGCTAAATACCTTTGACCGGAAGCGCTTCTTTACCTCTTTATATACTTCCAGGATCAGGTCTTCCTTGTTCTTAAAATAGATATAGATGGTCCCGGCCGCGACGCCGGCTTCTTTTGCGATCATGGGGATGGTCAACCCAACCAATCCGATCCGGGCTACCAGGGTAAGGGTGGCGGCATGGACCAATTCTATTTTCTGAGCGTCTCTAACCCGCATGGCGCAAAGGTACATAAATGAAAATATATTCATTATAAAAAATAGGAATTGGTGGTTTTATATTGGAATATAAAAAAAATGTACTTTTAACTCTATTCACTAACTCATAAATACAGATAACGATGAACAAAGCCGAATTAATTGACAAGATCGCCGAGGATGCTGAGATCAGCAAGAAGCAGGCTACGGCAGCCCTTGATTCTTTTACAGAAGCGATTGCCAAGACGCTTAAGAAGGGAGATAAAGTTACCCTGGTAGGTTTTGGTACCTTTTCGGTGTCGAAGAGAGCTGCCCGTACCGGCCGTAACCCGCAGACCGGCGCTGCCATTAAGATCAAAGCTAAAAAAGTGGCTAAGTTCAAAGCCGGTGCGATCCTTGCCTCGAAGGTCTAGTATTAAGTTATCCATCGATTCAGTGATCAGCCCGGTTCGATTGGACCGGGTTTTTTATTTCGTGATTGCCCCACATTCTGTCGTGAATGCACCGCACGCATGCCGATTTCCGGAAGTATGTTTGTGCTGTCAATAAAACACAAATTTTATGCAAAAGATCACTCCCTTTTTGTGGTTCAGGGACAGTCTTGCTGAAGAGGCGGCTAATTATTATGTTAGCTTCATCAAGGACTCGAAGATAACCGGCAGGATGTCGGACCCGAACGGAAAAGCGCTGACGGTCAGCTTTGAGCTGGCGGGGCAGGCGTTCGTGGCGTTGAATGATAACCCTGAGTTCCCGTTCACACATGCAATTTCGTTAGTAATCAACTGTCAAAGCCAGGAGGAAGTCGATATGTACTGGGATAAGTTTGCCGAGGGCGGCGAGCCGGTCATGTGCGGCTGGATCAAGGACAAGTACGGGGTATCGTGGCAGGTGACGCCGACTATTTTGATCGAGATGCTGATGGACAAGGATAAGGTAAAGGCAAAGCGGGTATTTGACGCGATGAGCCAGATGGTCAAGATTGATATTGCGGGATTGAAAAAGGCGTATGAAGGGAATTAGGGGCCTTTGCGGAAACCACCGCCACCGCCGCCATTGCCACCGCCGCGGAACCGGCCGCCGGGCAACTGGCCAGGCACTCTTCCATGCTGGGAGCCCTTGAAATTATTCAGGTTATACGTAAAGGTGAGCATAACATATTGCTGGAGGGTAGTGGTACGGGTATCCGATACCAGGTTTTGGGAAACCGATTTGCTCACCGAAGTATTTTGATGTAAAAGATCGAAGACCGTCAGGCGTACTTCCCCATTTTTCTTTTTGAACAGCTCTTTTGCGATACTGGGAGTCAGTAAGGGTACACTTTCATTGTATCCGGGGGTCTTGTTGTCGGCGATCGTATAGGTCAATGTAGTGGCGATCAGCCAGCCACTGTTCGTATACGCCGTGATTTCCGCATTGAACACCTGGGAAAAAGCATTCAGGTTGGATTGATTGCTAAGGCTGTTCCGGTTGATGGTGTAGGTAGAGGCGGAGCTGAAGTTCATGTCGAAGTTCTTTTTGATATTGGTCGTCCAGTTCACCTTTTCCGTGAAAGCGGTGGTCCTGGTAAAATCGTGTTGAAAGCCTATGGGAGGTTCATTGGAATAAACGAGGTTTTGGCTCCGGGAATAATTGATATTCGTAATGAGATTGAGGTTGGATTTGGGGTGTTTGAGCTGCCATCCGTAATTGAAATAGCCGGCTACGCTGTAGGTGCCGTTCAGATTGGTATAGGTGGTACTGTCTCCGCCTTTGGCAGTGGGAGTGATCTCATTCTGGATATCGTTGACCGTTGTGCTGGCGTTGAGGGTGGCGAACAGCACATGGTTATTCGAAGGATTAAAGGACTGATACAGCATCCGGAGGCTGTGGACGAACTGGGGCTTCAGGTATTGATTGCCAGTAATAAAATTGATATCGTCCGAGGTGGTGGTCAGGGGCTGCAGCTGGCTGGCGCTGGGGCTGCCGGTCCGCCCCATATAGTAGATCCGCAGCCGCTGGTTATTGTTAAAAGAATAATTGAACTGGATAGTGGGCGTGAGATTCGTATAACTACGGGGTACGTCGATGCCTTTAGTGGTATTTAAGCTGTTGAAATGCATGAACTGGATCCCGGATCCCAGGTTGATGTTCAATTTTGTATGCTGGATCCGGTAAGTGGCCGTTATTCGGTTGGAGGTTGACGTGAACTTATAGGAATTGCTGAAGAGTTCGTCGAAGGACGAATATTTTTGGAGCGAACTGTCGAAATCGTAGGTGTCGTTGACGGTCGTGCTCTTATTATAGGAATAGTTATAGGACAACAGCAGGTAGGTATGTTTGCTGATGGGCTCGGTATAGTTCAGGGTGGGGTTGATCGAATAGGAATGCAGCGAATCGTAGTAGTGTTGGTTGATGGTCTGGTTCGAATCCAATTTGTAAAAATTGTTCCGGGAATTATAGAACCCGTTGCCATCATTGACGTTGACAGTTCCGGTAAGGTCCAGGGTCAGGGTCCGGTAGGCCTTTTTGAATTTATGCCGGATGGTAAGGTTGGAACCGTTGATATTGAAACCTGAATTTTCGCTGGAAGAATGCCCCACGGACCGACTGATGGCGGAGTCGTATTGATCGACCGTATTGGCGACCGACGAGGAATTTGGCGTAGTCGACTGGATAGTCAGGTTTGGACGGAACACAAAGGAATTGTTGCTGTCGATCTTGCCCTCCATGTTGAAATAAATGCGTTGGTTGGTTGTCCGGGAAATGGCCGATGCCGTATCGGTAACGGAATTCGTACTGTCCGTGGAGGGCGGAATGAATTTTTGGGTCAGGCTTTGCTGGTCGGAAGATATATGGGTGAAATTATAAAAATAGCTCCCATAGGCCTCGATCTTTGGGCCCCAGTCGTCGTGATAATTTACGCCGCCTGCCCAGACGGTGGTAATGCCCGGACTGCTTTGGTTGGTGGCGGCCCCCGGACCACCTCCGCTGCCTCTCCTGCTCCCGGAAGACCCGAGGATATCCTGTATCGTAAAGTTTTGTTTGTTGATGTCATTGCCTTCCCCCAGTGCCGAAACCTGCTGATCGTTATCAAAGCGGTGGAAGTTGAAGCTTTCATCATAGTCCTGGTTGGTCCCTACGCTCGCGATGGCCCGCCCGAAATAACCCACTCTTTTATCTTTTTTGGTGATGATATTGAGTGTCTTCACCCGGTTCCCGTCGTCGATGCCGGTGAATTTGCTTTGGTCGTCCAGGTCATCGAAGATCTGGTATCTTTCTACGATATCGGGGGGAATATTGCGGGTGGCCAGTTTGGGATCGTCGTTAAAGAATCGCTTGCCGTTGACCTGGACGCGGACGACGGCTTCGCCCTGCGCGGTGATATTACCGCTGGCATCTACCTCCACCCCGGGTAATTTTTTCAGCTGGTCTTCCACGAAGGCATTTGGCTTGGTCGCAAACATCTCCGCATTGTACTCGATGGTATCCTTTTTGATGGACATAGGGGGGCGCTGGATGACGACTTCCTGCAGCATGTCGGTTGCGCGCTGCATGCTGATGGTGGCAAAGTCGATATCCTTTGTCGTGGCGTCGATCCTGAATCTTTTTATGATGTGGTGGTATCCTTCGAAGCTGATGAGGAGGTGGTAGTTCCCGGGACTGAGGTTGCGGAAGCTAAAATTGCCGTTTTTATCGGCGATCGCGAATTCCGAATCGGTTGTATCCGTTTCGGGCGTCACGCTGACGGTGGCGTCATTCAGGACCTGTTTGCCGGTCGAGTCTATGATATGTCCTTTTACCGATCCCCTGATCTTTCCCTGGGAAAAGGCTGCGTGAGAAAGCAGGAGACCGAACAGGATAAGCAGCGGGTGATAATTTTTCATAACCGGATCGAATTTGATTACACAGACTGCTAAAATAGCCGGTCGTTTACTCGGATATGGGGGGAGAGTTACAAGTGGCTAAAATCAGTCATAATAGGGCGAAGAGCGCCGGAGCTATTGGGTGAAAAGGCTGTCAGAACCGGTAAATGCCTATATTTACTTACCAAAACCAACGACATGATTATTGCAGTACGACCGGGATGTCTGCTCTTATGCTGCCTGATCAGCATCGGCGGGCGACCGCAGTCCCCGGAAAATAATTCGGCATCCGTCCCGCCTGTATCCGTCTCCGGATATGTATTCCTGGATAGCAATCATAACGGGATAAAAGACGATAACGAGCAGGGAATTAAGGGGGTGGCGGTTTCCGATCAGGTGAACGTCGTCATCACCGACGATAAAGGATATTATCAGATCCGGGGGTTGGCCGGATTTGGATATATTTTCATCAGTATGCCGGAAGGATATACAACCGTTCATGGTTATTGGCAAAAAACAGAATCGGTCCCACCTGGCTCATCCGGCGCAGCTAAAACGGTTTCCATAGACTTTCCCCTCTTGCCAACGGTGGCCCATACCTCCTTCTCTTTTATACAGGCTTCCGATACCCATGTCAGTGAGAAGACGGTTGACCGGATGCAAAAATTCCGCGATGTGGTGGATTCCGTAAAACCGGATTTTGTCATCATTACCGGCGATCTGGTCAAGGATGCGCTGCGGGTGCCGGAAACCGAGGCCAGGGGATTATTCGAACTATTCAAAAGGGAGATCGGCAAAATGAGTACATCCGTTTGGTGTATTCCCGGTAATCATGAAAACTTTGGCATCGAACGGCATCTTTCGCTGGTAAGCCCGAAAAATCCGTTATATGGCAGGAAAATGTACCGTTTTTATTTCGGTCCGGATTACTATTCCTTTAATTACGGCGGATTTCATTTCATCGGGTTGAACAGCCTCAGCTTTGAGGACCTTTATTATTACGGTCATATCGATTCCACCCAGCTGGAGTGGTTGAAGAGGGATATCGCGGTACTGCCCCTTTCCACGCCGATCGTTACTTTTCAACATGTGCCTTTTTTTTCAGGGGTGCTTAGCATGTCTTCGTTTGAGGACCATGGATTCGATCGTACGGTGGAATGGGAGAAAGGGGTTTTACAATACAGGCATGTCGTATCCAATGCTCAGGAGGTGTACGCCATCTTAAGCCAGCACAACTATCCCCTCGCGCTGGCGGGCCATCATCATTTACAGCAAAAGTTGACTATGGAAGGCGTCCAGACAAGATTTGAGCAGACTGCCGCCGTTATCGGCCCTTCCGAAGAGGGCGGGTTTCATCATCCATCGGGCGTGACAGTATATCACATTGTCAATGGGGTCATTGACGAAGGCCGGTTCATTCCCCTGGATAAATAGGTTCCGGGAAC
>Ga0302179_10001529_pt1 | contig 13866 bp, 7 predicted proteins | sample I_Palsa_E3_1_FD_198788 | JGI IMG/M metagenome (GOLD analysis project Ga0302179, IMG submission 198788) | Peat permafrost microbial communities from Stordalen Mire near Abisko, Sweden - I_Palsa_E3_1 | ecosystem: Environmental > Terrestrial > Soil > Palsa > Peat permafrost | place: Sweden: Abisko...
CGGTCCATGGCGAAGACCATCTCGAAAAGATTACGACCATATACCGCCCACCGGACGGCGCGGAATCTAGACACACTCGCGACGCGAAGGCACTCTTCATCATGATCGGTGCGGTCGCCAAAACCGGGTGGCTGCCCGCATCACTCGAGCGCGACGCCAACGGTTACATCTGCACTGGCCGCGACCTAACTACTTGGTCACTTGACCGCGAGCCGTTCGCGCTTGAAACCAGCATGCCCGGTATCTTCTGCGCCGGCGACGTGCGCCACGGTTCCGTTAAACGCGTCGCCAGCGGCGTAGGCGAAGGCAGCATGTCCATCGCCTACATACACGAATACCTGGCAGTTGCCCGGTAGGCATCCGCCGACCCGCATGTCACTGGCGGGCGATGGGCTGCAGCGAAAAATCGCGCGCTATCACTCGTAACCCAACGGTCACAAGTGCGTTGCACGCTTCGATGCTTATGTGTACTTGTGCGTTGGAGTTTAACTGACGGCATGAAATTGACGAAGCACAGAGCGGTGTTCCTGTTCCTGATGGGTTTGAACGGTGCCAGCTGTTTGCTTGCGCAATCGCAGGCCGCGCCGGCTGACGTCAAGGCTTTCGTCGCCCAGTACGTCGCGGCCTTCAATGCGAAGGATGTGGCGCACATTCATGCGCTCTATCATCCGAAGTCGCTCGCCTGTATCACCCCCGAAAGCAAAGGCTTCTACGACGGCGAGATGGCTGCTGCATGGCGCAACCCAATTCCGGCTAATTACACGTTCAAGATTTCAGCAGTGAACGAAGATAACCTGAAAGTGATCGAACAATTGGGATCGTTCCCGGTGCGGCCCAATCAGGAACTGCAAATCAATTATCAGAATGCGGATGGCTCCGGCGGCATCGTACTGGTCTATCTCGTACAGGACAAAGGCCGCTGGTTCGACAATTACCCATGCGCCAGCGAACAGACGCTGAAACAATATCGCGACGCTGCCCCCGCGAGAGAAAAACACGCCGCGCATTATAAGGCCCTTGCCGAGGGAATCAAGGAGCCTCTGCGCTCGCAGCTGATCGCGTTGCTTCGAGAACACAAAACCGGCGAGGCGATAAGTCGCTACAGGGAAGCGAGTGGGCAGGACTACGGGACTTCAATATCGGTGATTGACGTGCTTGCTCAAGTGGCACGCCAATAACAGAAAAGCCTCCGGGGTCTTCTAACATGAGCCAATCTTACAATGTCTCCTCGTCTCCGATTGGGCTGCCTGGCGGCATCTTCATAACCTGCTGAGGCTTGAACTTCTCCGGGTCGCGCTCGAAATCGGCGATGCGACGCTTGATCTGGCCTCCACTCGCGTCTGGCGCTTGCGATTGTGCTATGGCGTGAAGTTTTGCCGTTACCAAGGCGCGCGCCGCGAATGAGGTCTCGGGATCAGCGGCAAGCCGGAAGAGCGCTTCTACGATACGAGCTTTCACGGCGGTGCTCACCACACCAGCAAGGCCGCCCTTCGAATTCTCAAAACCCGCCGACTTCAGCGCAGCGTCGATTACTTCATCGAGCGTCGGCTCCGATGCGTCGCGAGCGTGGTATTCAACCAGACGATTCGCACGTTCGGGCAGTAGCAAAACATCGAGTGTCAGGTCTGCTGCTCCCTCCGCTGTTGCGATCGGGTCAAAGGTCAGTGCGGTATGCGAAGGAAAGCTCTCTACGGTTCGTGGCCCATCGGGCGTTCTGGCCATGCCCGGTGTCCGCGGTGGCAGTTGGCGTAGAAGCGCTTCTGGCAGAGTCAAGACTCCCGGCGAAAGCGTCTTCACTACAGCGGCCAGCGCCTTGCGCTGCTCAACTGCAGGAACGATCTCCTGTCCCTTTTGCCCGTCGCCGCGAACGGTGTAACGATAGTCGAGCCCGCCTATGATCTTGGTCGCAGCCTCGGTTTGGTAGCGGTGCAGCAGGTAGAGCGGTACGAGCGTGTCTTCCATCTGGGCTGTTGGCGTTCCCGGACGGATGGTATCTTCACCGAAGCGCTTCAGCGCTGCTGCGCGAATTTCGAGGATGCGGATCAGTTCGTCGGCGGCATTTGATCCGTTGTCCCACAAGTGGGCGATGGGGCTGGCAGAGCCAGCGGGTCGAGCATCGTCATCGCTCAGAAAGACCACGCCCTTCGCCTCCGCCGAGCGGAGGATTTCTTCCAACCCCGCAGAGTCTTCCACCGGTCGGCCATCAACGTCAAACTCGCGGTAGCCGTAATCGATGGCAACTTTGTCCCAAACACCGATTCCGACAGGGTAGGCGTGGCGGAGATCAGGCACGCCGTTCTTGTTCAAGGTTATCCACGGGTGTGGATACTCCATTACGCTCATGGTCTCGTCCGGAGTATGTGGCATAGTACTCGCAGCGTAATTGTGCACCAGGCCAAGCGTATGACCTGTCTCATGCGCGGCAAGCTGACGTATGCGCGCGAGCACCATCGCCAAAGCTTCATCATGCTCAGGATCTGGCACCTTGCCGTCCTTATAGGGGGCCAGCAGTGCCTCAGCCAATAAGTAATCCTGCCGTCCCCGCAGGCTGCCCAGAGTTACGTTGCCTTTCAGAATCTCCCCGGTTCGCGGGTCGGCGATTTCGTCACCATAGCTCCAGCCACGGTTTTCCCGATGCGCCCACTGGATGATGTTGTAGCGGGCGTCCATTGGATCGGCCTCGGGAGGGAGTAGATCCACCTGAAACGTGCCCTTAGCCCAACCTGCCGCGTGGAAAGCCTCATCCCACCAACGACAGCCTTCTACCAGGGCTGAGCGCAGAGGCTCAGGAGCACCGCGGTCTACGTAGTAACGGATTGGCTGAACTGCTTCGCAGTTATCGCGACACGTAGGATCCTTTTTCCGCAATCGATGATGAGTGATGAACTGCTGATCGACCGCAACTCCGAGCGGCGTATTCACGTCGCGGTAGGTCGCGTCGAAATACCCCGAACGGGGTGAAAAGCGACGGGGAATAAATCCCGGTTCGGGCAGCTTCAGAAAGCTCTGCCGCACATGCACGGTAACGGAATGAACCTCGGGCGCTACATCGGCAAGAATTTTCGCTTTGCTCGGATCTGCGCTGACAAAGGTCAACTCTGCCTCAACCTCGGTGTTCTCCGGGAAGGCCTTCGAAATTTCGGGAAGGATGGTGGATCGTCCTTCATCCATGCCGTAGGTTCCTTGTTTAGCCGCTGCAAGTGTCTCTGCAATGCGGTGAATGTCTGCGAGGAAGTACCTGGTCGCATTTACGACGACAAAACCGTCAATTTCTCCTGCAATCTCGAAACCCGCGAGGACGGAAGACGGGAAAGACTGTTGAACCGCGAGCTGCTCGGCGGGGTCAGCAGAAGCCGTTCGGAACCTCGTGTTTTCTTGAACCAGCAGCAGTTTGGGCCCTACACGTTCAAAGTGAACCAATCTCGGTCCCCTACTCAGGCTGACTCTGGAAAAAACCCCGATCTGACCACGATCCATGCCTAAATCGTTTTGCCCCACACCATTTGTTAGCGAGTCATTCAGGATGTACTGGGGCGAAGCTGTTCCACCCTTCTCGGTGAGGGGTACGCCTAGAAATAAGTTGCCCTTTTTCGCGTCCCATCGGATAGGAAGTAGCACCTTCTGCTGTTGCATGGCCGTCACCATTGCAATACTTATAGCTCCTGATTGGTCGACGGGTGAGGCCTGCGCGAGCAACCTAGTCGCTGTCGCGAAAAGCGGAAGGCACATGAAGATGATACGGTAGCAAGACCGAGGCGGTCGTCTCATTTGTAGTTTGTAGCATGACTTGCTTTGTTTGAGCATGACAAATCTGTAAGCGCGTTGGAAACCTTGCCCCTGCACGCCGCAACCATTCAACTCTCAAGCAGAATGATAAGAACATTGCGTGAGTTGCCAATACGAGCTGAAACGCCTGGCAGCCGCGCTCAGTTTTTGCATGACAGAATCCATACCAGCGGTCGTGCAGAAGTCCGGTACGTTGCGCCGATCCTTGGACGCCCGCTGGATGCAGGGTGGGGAGCAAGCAGCTGCGCATCACAATGCGCGAGCGTGCCGTGAGGTGCCATTGAATGGTTCTTACAAACCGGAGATAATGACGGATCTTGGCGCCTCCGTCCAATATGCCCAAACCTTTCTTACTACTAATGATGTTATGCATTCCGGTCTTTGGCCAACCCCCGACGGACAAAGCAGAGCAACCACAAACATCCAAAGGAGAAGAAAAGCGCGATTTTTCGAAAGAAGGATCGGTGATTGAACAATCGATAACCAAGGTTGGCTTCAATACCGACGGAACCTCGAAGCGCGAACAGAGGACGCGCGTTCGGGTCCAGTCTGAGGCTGGCGTCCAGCAATATGGAGTGCTAAGTTTTCCCTACCAGGGGCTGCTTGAACGCCTCGATATCGAATACGTACGCGTGCTGAAGCCCGACGGAACTGTCGTTATCACGCCGCCTGATTTCGTGCAGGACATGCCGACAGAGGTTTCCCGCACAGCACCTTTTTATAGCGATCTCCGAGAAAAACAAGTCGCCGTCAAACGGCTAAGCTCCGGCGATGTTCTCGAGTACGCCGCCGCATGGCAGCAGGACAACCCTCTTGCTCCGGGAAATTTCTGGTTCAGTTGGCAGTTCCCCAAGAACTCTGTGGTTCTCGACAATCAATTGGAAATCAGCATTCCTGCAGAGCGGGAAGTCAAAATAAAAAGCCATGAGAGCCAACCGACCGAACGTCGCGAGGACAATCGCCGCATTCTTACTTGGAAGACATCGCACCTTGAAAGCCTGAGCAAAACTGCCGAAAAGCAGGATCTGAGTTATGAGACCGCTCGTGGTCTGTTGCCGCCGCCTGATGTTCTGATCAGCAGCTTTCGAAACTGGGAGGAAGTCGGACGTTGGTACGGCGCGCTTCAGAACGATCGCGTCCAACCTTCCGCCGAAGTAAAAGCGAAGGCTGCGGAACTGACGAAAAATCTCACAGACAATAATCTCAAGCTGAAAGCCCTCTACAATTACGTCAGCCTGCGCTATCGCTACATTGGGATCGCCTTTGGAATCGGACGTTATCAACCCCATTCCGCAGCTGACATCCTCGACAACCAGTACGGCGACTGCAAGGATAAACATACGCTATTGGCCGCCCTGCTGAGTGCTGCGGGCATCCAAGCGCATCCAGCCATGATCAACAGCAGCCGCGTTGTCGATATGGATGTGCCATCCCCCGGCCAGTTCGACCATGTTATTACCGTGGTTCCAACGGAGAATCAGCTGTCCTGGATGGACTCAACTTCCGAGGTGGCATCACTTGGGGTGCTGCTTCCGCAGCTGCGTAACAAACCCGCGCTGGTCGTCATGCCGGGAAAAAGTGAGTTCCGGACGACACCGGCAAACAGCCCGATCGCAAACGTCGAGAAGTTTCATACTTCAGGCAAGCTGAGCGCGGAAGGCGTACTCGACTCCGACTCGCAATACGAACTCCAGGGTGACGGTGCCGTCATGTTACGGCTCGCCTTCCGCCGTGTTCCCCAGGTACAGTGGAAAGATCTGGTGCAAACAATCTCATACAGTGGCGGATTCGCCGGTACGGTCAGCGATATCGAAGCTAGCTCTCCCGAGAATACCGAAATCCCGTTCAAGTGGACCTATCATTACCATCGCAAGGACTTTGCCGATTGGGACAATCATCGCATCCTCGCAAGCCTTCCGTCCTTCGGGCTGGCAGCGGTTAGCGATGAAAACCTGAGTCGACAGAAACCATTGTGGATCAGTTCTCCCGGTGAGTGGCAATACGAATCTCGAATCGATTTGCCCAAGGGCTTTACCGCCGCACTGCCCCAACCACTCAAGCTGGAAGAGGATTTCGCCGACTACGAAGCCAGCTCGGTGATGGACGGCGGGGTGATGGTGACCAAGCGCCATCTGGAAATTAAGATCGGCGAGATCACACCTGCCCAACTGAAGACTTATAAGGCTTTTCAGAAGGCCGTCTCGGACGATCAGTTCAATTACATTCAGTTGAATGGCGTAGGATTGACTGCGTCGGCCATACCTTTCGTGCCGGGATTGCTCCTGGCGCCCAATTGGCAAAAAGACTTTATCGATCTTCCCGGCAGTCCAAATTCTGAGGCGATTGAGTCCGAGAATAAGGCTCGCGAGTTGGCGCGGAGCGGAGACTTAACCTCGGCACTTGCTGGCATGAACCATGCCGTCGCGCTTGATCCCAAGTTCGCGCGCGCCTGGATTGAACTAGGCGGATACTACGTGGTAGCAGGGCAGAAGACCTTGGCCCTGGAAGCCTTTCAGAAAGCGGTAGTAGCAGAACCCAGGCAGACCCTCACGTACAAGCTGCTGGCCGCGGCCTACAAAGAGGTTAAAGACCCGGAGCAGGCCATTCATACTTGGCAGCAACTTCAAGCCATCAGTCCCGACGATCATGACGTTCCTCCCTATCTCGGCGCGCTCTACGTGGATGAAAAACGATACAAAGAAGCGGTTGCGGCCTATCAGACGTGGACGAAGAACGACCCAACCAACGGATACGCCTATTTGAGCCTCGGCACGGCCCAGTTGCAGTCCGATGAGAAGGAGAAGGGCCTAGCGGCTCTGCACAAGGCCTTGGAACTTCAGCCGGGCGCGGAAATGCTCAACAATGTGGCCTGGACAATGGTCGAAGCGGACGAAAGTCTCCCGCAGGCGCTGGAGTATTCGAAACGCTCAATCGAGCAGATGGAAGAAGCGTCTCACGAGATAGACGTGAGGCACATCAGCCCTGACGACTTGCGGATACCCGTTGCAATTAAAGCCTATTGGGACACCCTCGGCTGGATCTACTACAAAACCGGAGACCTTACGAAAGCTGAAGCCTACCTCAATGCAGCGTGGCAACTGGGCCAGGATGGGGTTGTGGGCGACCATCTTGCACAGGTCTACGAAAAAGAACACAAACTGGCGGAGGCTGTGCACACTTACCGCCTTGCGTTGGAAGCGAATCCCAAAATGGACGAGACTGCGGCACGATTGCGCAAGTTGTCCAATATCCATTTGCCTGAAAATGGTATGCGTGCGGGTGAAGAACTGAGCCGGATGCGAACGACCAGACTTTCCCGAATTGTGAAAGGTTCAGCCAGCGCCGAATTTTATGTCCTTATCGCACCCGGCGGGAAGTTAAAGAACGGCATATTCCTCCAGGGTTCTGGGTTGCTGCGTTTTGCTGAAGAAGATCTGGCCAAAGTGTCCTTTAAGGTTCCCTTCCCGCCCACATCTTCGGCGTACCTGCTTCGTAAGGCTGTCCTTTCATGCGACCCTTATTCTGCATGTACGTTTGTCTTCTATCCAATCCATGACGTCGCGAAATAGAATTAATCCAGTTCACTTCCGCCACATAGTGTCGTGATTCATCGCGGGCGGCAGGATCGCACGGGAAATCGCGACGGCACGTGTGAACTTGCATAAGACCCGCATCCGCCGCGCCGGCCGCTGAGACGGCGGAGTAGTCCGGCCCCTGCAGGGACACATAACTTGGGATGCGTCGCGTATCTCACCGTGCGAAACGGTCATCAGGTTTCACGCAGCTTCTGACGATCGGCTTCAATCGCTGATAAATGGATAACCGCGAACAGGTTCTTCCCACGTAAAGAATCAAAAAGTTTGAAACTGGTGTCGATGGAGAAGTCGTCACCATTTTTTCGTTTAGCCCGCCGCTTGGCTGCCTACCTTTTTGCCCGCCTTACTGTTTATCTGGCATTTTGGCTCTCCTGCTGGTCCATGCCTCGTACCAGGTTGTCGAAAGAATGTGGGTCGAAGATATTTAGACCGGGTATGTGATGCCTCTTGGCGATGCTGGGATGGTTTCGAATTGCCAAGGTTGTCCGTGCTTCCACACTGTCGTGCATGTTCTGGAGTAATCAATCATCTACCTGATTGAGTCGGCAAGGCAGTACCGAGAGAATCAATTCATCAAAGACGAAAACGGAGGACTTTTGTGGAGGCTACCGCCTTGTTCTTTCCTTCTCAGACTATCGACTTTGAATGGTGTTAATTCCTGGGAGGTTCTGTGATGCGGGATCCAGTTGTGGGGAGTGCTTCGGCGCAGGGACAAGTTCTCAACGCGGTAGCGTTGCAAAATGCGGTGTTGTGCGCCGAGTGCGACGTTGTAAGCGACAGCCCGCACGACACATGTCTGGTATGTGGCAGCCGCTCATTGGTTAACATCGCGAGGATTTTTGGGGGCAAGATTCCAAAAGAGCGCGCGATCTTGATTGAGCAGGAATCGATAGAGATCGTTAAGCAAGAGGTCGTCCTTACATTCCCAAAGGATCACAGAGTCCGAAGAAACCCATTGGCGTCTTGATCTGTTCGGTCATGGTCGCATTCCTGTTCCAATCGTGCTCGAATTCGGTTGGATTGAGTGTGAATGCCTTCAGTTCGACTCAGGCAACGTGCGTATTGGGGCGCTATCCTGCGAGCAGCCTACGAGGTCAGTTCGTGAGAACGAGATTTCGCGCTACGTAGCGGAGGGTATACAACGCTCGGCAAAAGCCTCTGCGATCTTCTGACAAGAGCACGATCTTACAATATCTCACCGTCTCCGATTGGCTGCCTGGGGGCGTCTTCATAACCTGCTTGAAATTCTCCGGGTCGCGCTCGAAATCGGAAATGCGACGCTTGATCTGGTCCCCCACTCGCATCCCGCGGTTGCGATTGTGCAACGGCGTGGAGTTTTGCCGTTACCTCTAGGAAGCGCGCCGCGAACGAGGTCTCTGGATCAGCGGCGATCCGGACGAGCGGATCTCGGCCAGCATTAATGGAAGACCCCCAACACGTACGCTACAAGGAGGATCAATAATATGGTGCCCAAGCTTATGCCCGCGCCCCCACCGTAACCCCAGCGGCTATGTCCGTAGTACCCTCCACCGCCCCCTAAGACCAACACCAAGACGATAATCAGTATCAACATGTGCGTTTTCCTTTGGTCCGACCGTTAAACCGCATACGCGCCGGACCATCATTGCCTTCCGTTTGCTACGAAGCGCACGATGCTGACAATGCGCCACTGCGCCGACTCATTTACTTCTCGAATACCTTTTCAACCTGTCCCACCTTCTTTTGGACTTTGCCGGCGAGCTTTTCGCTTTCGCCGTCGGTAGCTAAGTCGGGGTTGTTGATGATCCGGCCCGCCTTCTCCTTGACGATACCCTTCGCCTCATGCAGACTTCCTTTAATCTCGTTCTTCGTGCTCTGTTTCACTTGGTTTCTCCTCATTGCTTTGACGTTGATGCAGATTCCGCGAGAGATTCAGTGAGACATCGCGTACCAGGAAGTGGAAGCGCGCCTCGCCTGACTGTCGTTCTGCTTCGGTCGAGTCCAAGCCAGGAAGACGACAAAAACCTGGGCCGCTCGCTACTCCAGTTCCAAGAATAAGAGCTTTCTCGGTGTGGGACTGCTCACAATTGCTCACTATCGCGGGAACTCGGTAGCACGGCATTCTTGTATTGCCACTGGATGAACCCAGAGAGAGCCCGCGCTCGGTAATGTCCCTCACTCTCCGCCGAGGGAAACAGACTTCATCGGGACCTTCTAAGTAGATGGACAGGTCGAAGTGTCGGCGCAGTTGGGCAAAATGCAAGGCCAGAATGCACGATCGGCAGTAGCTTGGCACGGAATGGGTTCGCTTTCGTATACCTTCGGATGATTCGGGGTTCCGCTACAGCCTGCATACTCTGATTGTAAGCAGGTTCCTGGAAGTGCTCGCACCGAAGTTCATTAGAAAGTTCAGGCCGTTCTTAGCTCGCTATACAGCCCTCCATGATGTCTGCTCACTATTGCTCATTACCGCCCATTCTAGTTCTTCGCTGTCTTTGTGCACTGTCCCCATGTAACTATGATGACCTCTCCAGCAAGAGTACGGTCAGATTGGGATAACACGCTCATGAGCACCACCTAGCGGGTAGCCTATCTCCCCACGGAAGCCCGAACTTTGAGGCGACCGGGCATTTATGCAGGAACCTAAATAATTGACCCAGCCAGAGGGTGTCGCGAGGGGTCCAAGATGACGAACAAACACGTAGGGTTGAGATTGGGTATGGCATTTGCCGTCCTCATTGCGCTCTTAGTGGGCATCGGGCAGTTAGGACTTCGCCGGATGCATGAAATCGGTGACATTCTAAGAAACATCGCTGTTGGCCAATCCGACAAGCTGCAACTGGCACGCGAAGTGTTGACTTTGTCCAATCGCAACAGTCGTATCACGATGGAAATATTCCTCGTGCAAGATAGAGTCCTGACGGGGGTGTTGTTGGCTGAAAGGTCTGAGAACACCAAGAAGATTTCGGAATTAATGACGAAGGTCGCAAGCCGCTGTGAGTCAGACAACGAGAAGCGGCGGCTATACGCAGTGGAAAAGACGAGAAAACCGTACATCGATAGCTACCTACGGGCTATACATTTACTTGTCGATGAGGGAAAACACGATGCAGCGGTGACGGTCATGGTAAATGAAGCACTGCCGGCGCTGTTCAAATACCACGCTGCTTTGGATGAGTTCGTGGACTTTCAGAAGAGCCAACTGGACACTGCTGACAAGCAAGCCGAGGTTGACTATGCCAAGGCCCGTCGCCTTGGCGCTGTACTTATTATGCTCGCCGTGGCCGTTGCTCTTGTAATCGCGGTATTTGCAATCCGGCTAGCAGCCCGCGAGATCGCTGTGCGAACCGACGCCCAGAAAGAGGCTAGTAAGCAAAACGAGGGTCTCGAAGAAAGGGAAATGCAACATACCAGCGAGCTAAGCGAAGCAACCAAGCATTTGAATTTGCGGGCTGCAGCTTTAGAAGCCGCGGCCAATGCCATTGTGATCACAGATTCCCACGGGGCGATTCTGTGGGTGAATCACGCGTTCACCTCTATGACTGGCTATGGCGCGGAAGAAGTGTTGGGCAAGAACCCGCGCCTCTTGAAATCCGGAGCACAGCCCGAAAGCTATTATGACAATCTCTGGTTAACAATTTCATCAAGCAAGGTTTGGCATGGCGAGATTGTCAACAAGCGGAAGGATGGCACAACCTACACCGAAGAGATGACGATCACGCCTGTGACCCCAGATGTGCACAACTTGGCCAACCGATACTTTATCGCTATCAAACAAGACATCACCGAGCGCAAGCAGGCTGAGGAGGCCCTTTTGTTCAAGACTGCGCTTCTGGAAGCGCAAGCTGAGACAACTATTGATGGCATCCTCGTCGTAGACGAGTCCGATCGAATCGTCCTGGCGAACAAGCAATTTGGCCTCACCTTCGGAGTATCGGAGGAGGTGCTGAGCACACGAGACGATTTTATCGTGCTTCAGCACGTAAGGGATCAAGTCGAGGCGGCCGATGCTTTCGTCGCGAGGGTCCAGTATCTCAATAACCATCGGGATGAAAGGAGCAGGGATGAACTTCGACTAAAGAATGGGAAGACCCTCGACCGATACTCTGCGCCTCTTATTGACGCAAAGGATCGGTATCGTGGAAGAATCTGGTACTTTCGCGACATTACAGACCGCAAAGTCGCGGAAGAACGGGCTCAATTCCTCGCCTATTACGATGCTCTTACAGGACTGCCCAATCGCCTTCTTCTTCAGGATCGATTGTCAAACGCAATTGCCAGTGCTCGTCGGCGACAAGATAAAGTTGCGCTTCTGTTTCTCGACCTCGACAGGTTTAAAGACATCAATGACTCGCTGGGGCACTCGGTCGGCGACCTCCTTCTGCAAGAAGTCGCCAAACGGCTTAAGACGTGGGGGCGAGAACAAGACACCGTAGCCCGTCTGGGTGGTGACGAATTTCTGATCACATTGACCCACATAAAGGACGTACCCAACGTGGCGGTTGCCTGTGAACGGCTCATGGATTCAATGACCGGCGGATTCGTTGTCCAAGGACACTCTCTCAATATCAGTTGCAGCATCGGTATCAGCATGTTCCCGGAACACGGTGCCGACTGCGAAACGCTGATCAAGGACGCCGATGCGGCGATGTATGCCGCCAAAGACAGTGGACGTAACAACTTCCGATTCTTCACGGAACATATGAACACTGATGCAGCGGAGCGATTGACTTTAGAGAACAGCCTGCGGATGGCGCTAGCGAAAGACGAATTCTTTCTTGTGTACCAGCCGCAAATGGATATTGCCAGCGGAGGGATCATAGGGTTGGAGGCGCTTCTTCGTTGGCAGCATCCGGAACTGGGCCTTGTGCCCCCTGATAAGTTCATACGAATTGCTGAGAACAGTGGCCTGATCGTGCGAATTGGTGAATGGGTGATGAGGACGGCTTGTGGTCAGGCGAGGAAGTGGCAAGATGAAGGGGTTCCCGCCGTTTCAATAGCAGTGAACGTATCGGCAGTCCAGTTTCGTCAAGCTGGCTTCTGCGAATTCATCAGGGAAGTGCTGCACGAGACAGACCTCAGCCCGCAATACCTCGAACTCGAACTGACGGAAAGCCTACTCCTAGCCAATGCGGATGTGACGTTCTCAGTTCTTAAGGAGTTAAAGTCCATGGGGGTGTCGCTGGCGATTGACGACTTCGGGACTGGTTATTCCAGCTTCAACTACTTGAGACAGTTTCGGGTCACCAAGCTCAAAATCGACCGCTCGTTTATCCAAGATATAGCCGTGAACCCTGATGACGCGGCAATCACAAGTGCAATCATCAGCATGGCAAAAAGCCTGAATCTCAGGGTGATTGCCGAAGGAGTTGAAAACGAAGCGCAAATGTCTTTCCTGCGAGAACATCAGTGCGACGAAATTCAGGGTTACTACTTCAGTAAGCCGTTGCCGGTGGACAAGGTTGCTGACACACTGCGAGGCGTCACTCTCGCACCGCACGCCCGAGCACAAGCAAGCGGTGGACTGTAAAAGGGACTTCTGACAAACCGCTGTGAGCTTCGCGGGATTACCAATCGAGAACGTGGGCCAGTGGCTGGTAGTGGTGCAGTTTGAATTGCCTCCAGTCTGAGATGGTATGCAGAATGCCTCATTTGGCATCTTGACGGGTTAGGCTGACATTCCACGGCGGACAATTCTTAAGAACCTGCAAAATAGACGCAGAAGGCCGTGCGGTACATAGGGAGTTCGCTGCATCAACACTCACCTTGTTGAATTCCGCAACCCGGGCCGGGACAGCTGAAAGTACAAGACCGCAACAATCAAACGTCGGGATCTCTCTCCCTGCCCATCCCCAACGTGGGATCCCTGATAATCCCGACTTAAAAGATTTCTTGGACTCAGAACCATATCCCAAGGCGAAGTCGATTGGTCGTTTCATGGACCAGGTCTGGCAGCAAACCAACGGCTGCGACTTCTACGCACCGAGGGCAGAACTGTGGTTTTCGAGGAATCGCATCACCGCTCGTCTCCCCGGCTCGCGATCTCCAGTGACCAAGAATGCCAGAACCGCTCCCTGGAACGCCTGCAGCAGTTCTTCGACGGTTGGACGATCGGGCAAATACCTCATGAGGAGCTCGATCCACAGCCTTTGCTGCTCGGCATAAAACAGCCTTGCACGTTTCGAGCCCGACCAGGCGCGCTTGGACAGATCCATCACCAGCAAGAGCACGCCTCTCGATTGAGGAGCAGTCGTGCGGTCCCAGAGAGCACTCACAACTGCCTGCACCGTCGCTCCCGGCGGAAATGCCTCGGGAACAAACTGCGCGCGCAGCCGGTTTTCGAGGCGCGTAATCGCCTGTTCCTCGATGTTCTCGCGCCCGCCGAAATAATGAATCAGCATGCGCTTGCTGCTCCCGGCTTTGCGCGCCAGTAGGTCGAGGCTTAAGTCGAGGGTTCCCGCTTCGACGAACGCCGCCAGGCACCGGTCGAGCAGCACCCCTAAAT
>Ga0302179_10001546_pt1 | contig 13788 bp, 11 predicted proteins | sample I_Palsa_E3_1_FD_198788 | JGI IMG/M metagenome (GOLD analysis project Ga0302179, IMG submission 198788) | Peat permafrost microbial communities from Stordalen Mire near Abisko, Sweden - I_Palsa_E3_1 | ecosystem: Environmental > Terrestrial > Soil > Palsa > Peat permafrost | place: Sweden...
GCTGACATGGCAGCTCCGGAAATGACCGAAGCGATCCCGCTACGGACGGCCAACGGGCTCATGGTCGGCGTGCTGGCGGGACGTTTAGATCTCGCCGCGATCAACGCTATTGCCCAACGCAGGACGCGAATTCACAACACGGAGGATTCGTTTCTGGTCAACGCTGAGCAATATTTGGTCACTCCGCCGCGCTTCCTCCCCGAACCCGCGGTGATGCGTCGCAAGATCGATACCGAAGCCGTCCGCCTATGTGTCGCGCATAAGAGCGGTGTTATTCTGGCACCAGATTATCGCGGGGTACCAGTAATCACCATTTACCGCTGGATCGCCAAGTACCAGCTTGCTCTGCTCGTGGAAGTTGATCAGGCCGAGGCGCTCGCGCCTGTCCGCGGGTTTGCCCAGTCGTTGATTCTGATCAGCATTGTAACGCTGGCGGCCACGGCGGCTTTCGCTTTTCTCCTGGCCTACACGATTACCCGACCGCTTCGCACGTTGCGTGAGGGTGTGAGGCGTTTCGCGCTAGGAAACATCGAGGATCCGTTGCCGGAATCCTCCGAGGACGAAGTCGGTCAGCTGGCGCACGAGTTTAACCAGATGGCAGCGCGCATCATCGAGCGCAGCGCCGATCTCGCAAAAACCAACGAAGCCTTACAGATGGAAAACACAGAGCGCAAGCGGGCGGAGGACGATGCGAAAGCTGCGGCCCGGGCCAAGAGCCAGTTCCTGGCAAACATGAGTCACGAGATCCGTACGCCGATGAACGGTGTGATCGGCATGACCGGTTTGTTACTCGACGGCGACCTAAATCTGGAACAGCGCGAGTTTGCCGAAACCATTAGCGCGAGTGCGAACGCCCTGCTGGCAATCGTGAACGACATTCTGGATTTTTCAAAGATCGAGACAGGCAAACTCCTTTTCGAAACGCTCGATTTTGACTTGGTCGAAGCGGTGGAAAGTACCCTGGAGATGCTGGCCGAACGCGCCCTCGCTAAAGGCCTTGAGCTTGCCAGCGCGATCGAGCCAGGCGTCCCATCTCGGTTGCGCGGGGATCCGGGGCGGTTGCGGCAGATCCTGACCAACCTTATCGGCAACGCCTTGAAATTCACGAGTAAAGGGGAGGTGGTCGTTCGGGTTTCCAAAGGGAGTGAAACCGAAACCCAGGCAGAGATAATGTTCGAGGTGCAAGACAGCGGGATCGGCATTCCGCTTGAGACGCAGGGGCGCCTCTTTCAAGCTTTTAGCCAAGCCGATGTTTCCACGACCCGCAAGTACGGAGGCACCGGCTTGGGCCTTGCCATCTCCAAGCAATTGGTGGCCCAGATGGAGGGTCAAATTGGCGTCCGCAGCGTGCCGGGCAACGGTTCCACCTTTTGGTTTACCGCCCAACTTGGCAAGCAGACTGATGAGGCCGAAACGCGGCGGGTTTCAGTACATGACCAGGAGCAGATTCGGGTGCTGGTGGTCGACGATAACAATACCAACCGGCAGATCCTGTGCAAACAGGTTGTGGCGTGGAAGATGCAAGTGGGCAGCGCCGCCAGCGGTTACGAAGCCCTTCAAAGATTGCGGGCCGCGGTCGGAGACGGCCAACCGTACGATATAGCGCTCCTGGATGTGCAGATGCCCGAAATGGATGGCTTTACCTTGGCGGCGGCGATTAAAGCCGAGCCGGCCCTGGCCGCTACGCGGTTGATCGTGCTCACGTCTATGGGGCACTCTCTCCGTTCCGCCGAATTGAAGCAACTGGGGATAGAGGCCTACCTGGTCAAACCGCTCAAACAATCTCGTCTGTTTGATTGCCTCATCAGTCGGGCCCCCAACAGAGCGGCGACCGTAGGACCCGTGGACGGGCTGTATCCCATCGCAGTTCCCTTCCCGGATGGGTCCAAGATAGAGCCCGAGTTCAAGAAGGCACGCATCCTCCTTGCCGAAGACAATACCATCAACCAAAGAGTGGCGCTGGCTCAACTGCGTCGATTGCGTTACCGGGCCGATGCCGTGTCCAACGGGCTCGAGGTGCTGGAAGCCCTTCCATGCGTTCCTTACGACGTTATTCTCATGGACTGCCAGATGCCAGAGATGGACGGCTATGAGGCGGCCCAAGCCATTCGTCAACGGGAAAACCGTTCGGATTCACCGTGCCCGTGGAAGACACCGATGCACATCATTGCCTTGACTGCTAATGCCTTGCAGGGAGAACGCGAAAAGTGTCTCGCGGCAGGTATGGATGATTACCTCAGCAAGCCGGTTCGGCCGGCTGAGCTTGAGGCCGCTTTAGAGCGTTTCCAGATGGCGGTTCCGTAAAGTCGGAGGTGGGTTCGCACGACCTTCTCTGCAATACGGCGCCGGGGAAACGTTTGTGAGCAACATTACCGAAGGGCTCGTCGTCCGTGGCTAGGATGTGACATTGTTCGCCAGCAAGGTCAGCCGTCGGGTCAGCCGTTCACTTATAACTTATTTGATTCTTTAAAACTTTCAGAGTTTGGGCGTCGTGGGCCTTGGTTCGCCTAATCGTCTGGGCCACCGAATTGCTGCTAGGCATGTGGAATAACGCCGCAATTTCGTCGTGACTCAATCCAGCGTGATCCCAGCCCAGCGCAATCGCGCACCGCCTTGCCAGATTGCCGCGGATGCCGCGTCTCGCAACCGTATCCGTCTAGTGGCGTGCAGCACTGTTGAGTGCGTTCAAACCGGGTGGCAGTTGCAGGCCGTGGAGGAAATTTTACTTTAGGTTGCCCGACACCGGATTCCACACGGCCTTTTTCGATACCCCCTCATTTTGGGACGCCCGCTGTCGTTGGAACGTCGATGGCGCGGTCTTGTCCAACGTTACCGCTGGAAGCCTATGCTACAGTCCGCCAGCGCAGCGTCGCGGTAGGTGCGCGAGCAATGCCATTGAGAATCGCTCGAGACTCCGGAGAGCAATGTAGGTAGGCTTCCAGCCTGTCTCGGGGCTAAATTCTCTGCCTGCGCGCTTACCAAGAGAACCGCCGCTTCAAAGGGTTTGTTTCAGGGTCAGCGATTCGCCGTGTCACTGCGACTTGTTCCGCTGCCAAGAGGCTTCGATGGCCTTAGCTGCCTTTTCGGGCGTCGTGTTGCCCGAGGCCAGGCCGGTGCTCGAATCGTTGAAGACCTGGCCGGTGTCGGGTCCCAACAGTTGGTCCATGGCGATCTGAATCCATTGCGACTTGTCGATTTCCTCGGCAATCTCCTTGATGAGAGGATCTTGGATCACGTCGGCGGTGCCTTTGACCGCCGGGATAAACAGTCCTGGGCCGGCCAGCTTTGTCTGGGTATCCTTGCCTAACCAAACCTTCATGAAATCGGTCGCTTCCTTGGGCGCACCTTTTGTCACCAGCCAGCCGTCCAAGCTCGCAAATAGGTCGTTGGCTTTGCCTTTGCCCCCTTCAACTTCGGGAAAGAAAATCCAGCCCAGTTTGTCGTCAGATAGTCCTTTCTTGTCCATTGCGTTCGCCCGGCCCTCAACCAAGTCCCAGCTGCCCATTAGATGGAACGCCGTTTTACCGTCTTGGAAGGTGCCGGCTGCTTGATCGTAGGTGTTGGCCAGGTAGCCGTCTTGAAAAGGCTTCAACGCCGCGAAATCCCGAAAAAGCTGGAAAGCCTTGACAACATCGGCACTCGCAAAGCCGCCGTTTTTGTCCTGGTACACCGCTTCCATCCCGTCCTTGCCGAGGATTCGCATCATCAACATCGCGGTGTAAAAATGTACCGGCCATTCATCCTGGCCACCCACCGCCGCCGGAGTGATGCCGGCAGCTCGACACTTTTTGACTGCGTCGACAAAGTCGTCCCACTGCTTGATTTTCGTTGGGTCCACTCCGGCTTTCTGGCACAGCTCTTTGTTGTACCAGAGGACGACCGGCCCGACATCGTTCGGCAAGCCGTAAATCTTGCCGTCCACTGTGAAGTTATCGATGGTGGCGGGATAAAAAGTATCCTTGAACCCACCCTCGGTGACGGGCTTGGTAATGTCCTGACAAATGCCCGAACTGACCTGTTCGTACATCACCCCCCCGCCCCAGCTGTGAAAAGCGCTGGGCAGATCCTTGGATTGGAGGAGGGTCGGCAACTTGGCCTTGAAAGCCTGGTTTTCCAGATAGTCGAATTCGACTTTGATGCCGGGGTGCGCGCTTTCGTACGTCTTGGCGGCCTCCTGCCAGATCGCCAGGATTTGAGGGTTGGTCTGAATGTGGAGGATCTTTATGACTGTTTCGGAGCGAGCGAGGGAAGAGAGCGCTCCTAAAAAAGCGCATACGAGCAGGGATTTAAAGTTCATGACTACTTTGAATTGGAGGGAAGGTTGTTGTTGAAGCTATGCAAGCTCGATTGCATGCGGCTTGCTCGATGATTTCACTGTCGTTTGGGGGATCTAGTAGGTCTTTCGCTCGGACAGATGAGATTCTCCAATACCTTTTTCGAAGGGTTGCCCTAGCTTTCGAATATGACCAAAGGTCGTGATCAAGAGACATAGGGGTAAAGGACCGATAATTTTAAATGGGATGTCCTTTGCGCGCGCTCTCATTCGTTCGATAGACATGAAACAACGCATGCGTGTGCGCCTGCCCTGCTTGGCAAAAGTCGTCGTCGACTTCATGTATCTGACTGCGACTGAAGCTAACGCCTGCTGATCGGCATTGGCTATTCGGGCCAGGGCCACGCACAACACCCAGCTCGACTGCACTGCGGCAAGATCGAATTTCTGCGGAAAGGATTGACAAAAGTCATCCCCCCGGGCTTCGGATCTCGCTCACCAACGAAAGAATTGCTGTGCGTCGTTTGAATTTGTAAGAAGACGAACATGACTACACCGACAACAACACCCGAATACATGCTGCTGTTTCGCGGTACGGATTGGGACCGGGGCTTGTCTCCGGAAGAAATTCAAAATGTTATGAGCCGATGGATCGCCTGGTTCGATCGATTGACCGAACAAGGAAAGGCCAGAGCTGGTCAACCACTCACGGATCAGGGTAAGGTTATTTCCGGCAAGAAAGGACAGACGGTCTTGGACGGTCCTTTCGTCGAGTCCAAGGAAACCGTCGCTGGCTATATCCTGTTACAAGTGGATAATCTGAATGAAGCGGTGGAAATAGCGAAAGAGTGTCCGGGCTTGGACTACGGTCTAAGCGTTGAAGTTCGACTGGTGGACCACCTGAGGGCCTCCTTATTCTCAATCAATATGGTCCGGAAATGAGCGATTAGGGCTCATGAACGTAAGAGTGCCAAAATGGAATGGGGAATTGCCTGGGATTCTCGGCAATGCGTCGCACGACGATGTCAAGATACCCTAATCACCAGCGCGGTCATGTTGTCGCCGCCAGCTGTCTCCAATGAAGCTTGCACCAGGCGTTGGGCGAAGTCAGGGTCCGTTTGCGAAGCTTTGGAAGAACGTAGAATTTCTAAAATCTGGTGGTTGTAAAGTCCCTCCACCAAACCATCGGAGCAGAGTAGAAAAAGATCGCCGCTCTCGTAGCCGACAGCGCCGACCTGGGGATCAACAAATTGGTTGCCGGCGCCTAGAGCTTTCTGCAGCACGTTGCGACGCGGATGAGTCCGCGCTTGGCGTTCGTTGATCTTCCCATTTCGCTGAAGCCAGCCAACGTGGGTATCATCGTGGCTGATCTGCTTTATGCCCCCTTCCTGAGCCGGCAAATAGTAAATGCGGCTGTCGCCGATATGCCCGAAATACATCCAGCCTCGAGTGAACCAGCAAACGGTCAGGGTTGCTCCCATCCCGGAGCATTCCGCGTAACTCCCCCCAATTAATAGTAACGATCGATGAATTTCGTCGAAAAGAGTGGTGAATATGTCGGCAAAATAAGTTTCAATTCCCACTGCGGACTGTTTAAACGATCGTTGGAGGAGATAGGTCAGGTGATCGACGGTGATCCGGCTGGCAAATTCTCCGCCGGTTGCTCCGCCCATCCCATCGCTTACCGCGAAGGCAAAATCAGTGGTTTCGGTTGATCCCTCGCCGTGTCTTCCCAAATGGTGAACCTCTTTGGAATCAAGCTGCAAACCCAGAAAAGTATCCTCGTTGTTCGGACGAATCTTTCCACAGTCTGTTGCGCCCCACCATTGCAGAAGATGCCAGAGGGATTCGCTATTTGGAGGATGCATTTGCAGGTTCCTCATGGCCCGGAAGAATCGTGGAGAATTCAAAATCGATGACACAAAACCGCCCGTCCGTCTGGCGATAGGTAATGTTGCGCACCTCGGCGTCCTCATGGCGCACACCATAGGGCTCCAGTTCCGCAAAAAGTTCAGCGGCGCGCTTTTTATCCAGATGTTCGACCCGGACGCCGCAGTTCGTCGTGACAATCCGGAGCTGCTCGGCATTCGCTTCCAGTAACTTCGGTACGAAGTTACATTTTCTCTTCTCGAGATGACGAAGAACTCTCACTTCGTTAGCGAAACGCTCCTGGGCATCAGGACCACGAAAAGTCTTATAGACCCGACCATCGTAACTGACGCGGACCGTGGCTCGTAAAGTGTCTTTTACTTGTTCCATAGAGACCGGGCAACATGAGCTGCTCCGGGCCAGTGCACAAGCGACGACACCCTTCCTCACTCGGATTGCGAGGACGATTGCCAACCGGACAGGCCATGCCGAGGCACGGCCTGTCGTGGCTCAATTCAGGCTCCGCTTCGGGACGGCTTACGGCTTAGGCACCGATTCAATCGTCTGAAGAATGCGGCTGGCGATCCTGTAGGGATCGCCGGCCGAGTTCGGACGCCGATCTTCGAGGTAGCCTTTGTAGCCGTTTTTGATGAAATTAACAGGCAGACGGATGGAAGCCCCGCGATTGGACAGGCCGTAATTGAATTTGTCAATCGACTGGGTCTCGTGCAGACCGGTCAGACGCAGATGATTGTCCGGCCCATACACCGCGATATGTTCGTTCTTGTACTTGTCGAATGCTGCCATCAGCGCTTCGAAATATTCCTTGCCGCCTACTTCGCGCATATATTTGGTCGAGAAGTTGCAATGAAACCCGGAACCGTTCCAGTCGCCCAGAACCGGTTTGCAATGCAACTGAACGTCGACTTCATAGCGTTCACAGAGACGCGATAACAGAAAACGGGCCACCCACACTTGATCCGCGGCAGTCTTTGAGCCTTTGCCGAAGATCTGGTATTCCCATTGGCCTTTAGCCACTTCGGCGTTGATGCCTTCATGGTTGATTCCGGCCGCGAGACAAAGGTCGAGGTGCGTGTCGACGATTTCGCGGGCGATCTTCCCCACATTTTTGTAGCCAACACCGGTGTAGTATTCACCCTGTGGATCGGGAAAGCCATCGGCTGGGAAACCGAGAGGACGGCCATCTTTCCACAAGAAATACTCCTGCTCGAAGCCGAACCAAGTATCCGGATCATCGAGAATCGTCGCCCGGGCATTGCTGGAGTGCGGGGTGCCATCAGCACGCAGAACCTCGCTCATCACGATCGCAGCATTCTGTTTGGTGATGTCCGGATAAACGGCAACCGGCTTCAGGACGCAATCGGAGCTATGTCCCTCGGCTTGCCTGGTCGAGCTGCCATCGAATCCCCAGTTGGGGAGTTGTTCCAGAGTCGGAAAGCTTTCGAAATCCTTAACTAACGTTTTGCCGCGGATATTGGGGATCGGTAGGTAGCCGTCGAGCCAGATGTATTCCAGTTTATATTTTGCCATGGTGGTTATCAGTCATTTCTATTTCGTTGGTGTTACGCACGTTCGCTTGACGCTTTCGGCTGCTTTTTGCCAAGCCGCCCGCACCGCAGTCCGGGTCGTGCTTCCGCGATCCTCGAGAAGCCGGTCATTTGGTTAAGAAAACAAACGGGCTGTTGGAGCTCGGGGGTCTCAGGGATGGGTCGCACTTTATCTCACCATTTGGGTGACATTCTGCAGTTTTGGGTTGGGTTATTTGGGGATTTTTACAGCAGAGGGTTGACAGCACGCGCCGTGCCACACTTAACTCTGAGGGCGTGAAATAGGTGTGACACTTTCTCTGAACACGCCAATCGGATCGCTGGCGCGTGGTTGAAATTCGCCAGTTGTCGAAAAACGAGCAGACCCGACTGCAACGCAAGATTCGAGAACTCGTCAGAGACCGGAAAAAATCAGGATGGTATTTTTGTACTTTCTGCCGCTGCCACAGGGACATCGCTCGTTTCGACCTGGTCTGGGTGCCTGCTACCGGATTGTCTTCCGGCTTAAGGCGCGGCGCGGCGATACTATCGCCGCAACAAGGATTGGCGCTTGGCCAGGACGGGATCTTAATCCGGTAGGACTTCTCTGAGCGCATCGATGAAATCCTGCCCGGACTACCGTCCATCCAGGGAGCGATGACCGATAGTCCATCGCGTTACGCTTCTGGTCGGGCGATGAAACCTGGAGGCGGACGCTAGGGTGGGCGATTGAGGGCTACAAAAAGTTCGGGTTTGGAGGTCGCTCTGGACGCCGAAATCTGTCGTGGTCGCCCGACGCATATCGTCCCGCTGGTCGACTGAGGACGCTGGGCTGCCAATTGAGCCAGTTACGGCAATCCCTCTCAGATCGGGCAAGATGACACCCCCCAAAAAAGGCGGTTAACGCTAATTTTCGTCTTGCAATGAAAGATTGTCACAGCTAACTCTTTTTGCATTGGCAATAAATTTTGGCTTGAATTAAGCCCCGTAAAGTCATGAATAAAACCGTGAACGCAGATGAAACTGTCGCCCCAGAGCAGGGCTGACGCTTCCGGCGACAGTTCTACTACATGTTCTTATCAGTAGTGATCGTCTCCAGCCTGATGGCCATCTTTCTAGCCAATTGAACCACCGCACACGTTGAAAAATTGAGATGAAAAACGTGAATGACATATCCAAACCTCAGAGGCATCGCTCTCTGGAGGGACTCCACAGTACAGTCAGCGTTCCGCCGGGATCCGCTCGTTCATGGCGGCACTATCTCGCGTTCGCCGGACCGGCCATGCTTATCAGCGTGGGTTATATGGATCCCGGAAACTGGTCCACAGACTTGAGTGCCGGGGCCGGGTTCAAATATAATCTGCTGTTTATCGTAGGCTTGGCGAGCCTCATGGCGATTTTCCTGCAGGTGATCTCCGCCAGACTCGGCGTGGTGACCGGCAAAGACCTGGCCCAATGTTGCCGGGACCATCTGCCGGGTTGGACGCGGTGGCCGAATTATCTCAGCTGCGAAATTGCGATCGCCGCCTGCGACTTGGCCGAGGTCTTAGGCAGCGCAGTCGCCATCCATCTCTTATTCCCGCGAATTTCGCTCCTCACAGCGGTCATCATCACCGCGTTCGACGTGCTGCTGCTCCTGTCGCTTCAAAGGCTGGGCATGAGGTTGATCGAGGCGGTGATCGTCGTCCTGATCGGAACGATCGGCATCTGTTATTTTATCGAAATCTTCGTGCTACCGCAGACCACTCCGAATCTGCTTGAAATAGCTTCTGCAACGGTCAGACCGAACCTCGCAGCTTTCATTCAAAACAAGGACATGGTTTTCATCGCCATCGGCATTATAGGAGCCACGGTGATGCCCCATAATTTGTATCTGCATTCTGCACTCGTTCAATCGAGAAAACTGCAAGCCGACGATGCATCGGTGCGCCGCGCGATCAAGTTCAATACACTCGATTCCGTGATCGCGCTGTCGCTTGCGTTTTTTGTGAATGCCGCCATCCTCGTGCTGGCGGCGCTGCTCTTTTTTGGCAAGGACAAGATGACACTGCCCAGCGGCGAGGTGGTAGTGTTTAACGCGGATGCGGACTGGATACAGGTAGCTTACCTCACGCTGTCTCCGCTGCTCGGCGTTGCTGCAGCAAGCCTTCTTTTTGCCCTGGCGCTCCTTGCCAGCGGGCAGAGCAGCACGATCACCGGTACGTTGGCCGGGCAGGTGGTGATGGAGGGATTCATGGATTGGAAAATCCGGCCTTGGCTGCGCCGGTTGATCACCCGGCTTGCGGCCATCGTGCCCGCGATCTTCCTCATCGGTATGCGCGGGGACAGCAGTATAAACGATCTATTAAATCTCAGCCAGGTAGTCCTTGCCATCCAGTTGCCGCTTGCCATGTTTCCACTCCTCTGCTTCGCCGGCTCCCGGAAGCTGATGGGGTCTTATCGCAATGGGCGCTTCCTCGCCATCGCTGGCTGGACTTCCTGCCTGCTCATCACCGCCCTTGACATTTATGGTTTGCCGGGGGCGATCCATGACGCAATGGCTGTCTTCACACCTCACTGAAAATCCTTCAAGGTATGTACAAAAAAATACTTGTTGCCCTGGATGCAACCGTTGCTGACCAAACTATTTTGGAGCATGTGACTAACCTCGCCCTAACCTTCCACAGTTCGTTGGTGCTCCTGCACGTGGCCGACGGCTGGGCTGCACGCTTGTTTGGCGCTGAGGCAGTGAGTCCTGAAATCCAGCGCGACAAAGCGTATCTGGAATCTGTCCGGTCCCGACTGGTGGCGGCGGGCATCCAGGTCGAAGCGGAACTGGCTTACGGTGAACCTGCGGATCAGATCATCCGATGGGTCAAAAATCGAAGCTGTGATCTCGTGGCGATGTCGACCCATGGCCACCGTTTCGTCAGCGACCTGCTTTACGGCAGCACCGCGGATAATGTGCGCCATCATGTCGATGTGCCGGTGCTCATGCTCAAAGCAAGGAATTCATCTAGCAATTTTAACTAACACTAATGTCTGGAAAGAGAGCGCAAGGAGTTCAACGCTTATCATGACCAATTAAGCCAATCCCTTCCATCTCCGGACGCTTACGGCAGATAGCTCAGTTCGGATCGAATTGGCGAATCGATAAAACTCGCCGGGAAGACCGCCCAGGTCCCCGCTTGGAAGTGCCCAGGAAAACACTCGATGAATTCGCAGGCCGGGAATGTGAATTTCCCGGATAATTCCGTTGGCAAGTTCGTTTTGAATCTCCCAGCAGGAGAAGAAAGCGATACCAATCTCGGCGATAACCAGCGATTTGATAGCTTCGGTGCTCCCGATTTCAACCCGCTGATCTAACTTCCTCACGTTCAGTCCATGCTCTTTGAGGGCCTGTTCCACCGTAGCCCGTGTGCCGGCTCCCCGCTCGCGCCAAATGAACGGCAGATGCTCAAGATCTTTAGCGGACTTAATATTCTCAATTGCACGTCGAAACTTTGGATCACGAATCCGGGGTGCACAAACAGCAATAATCTCATCGGGCATGAACTGTTCAAAACGGACACCTGGACTCCGCGCATGACCCCCGAGTAGACCAAGCCCAACATGTTGCTCTCGAACAAGCTGGAGCACATCCTTTGCATTTCCAACAATGAGATGAAGACCGACCTCAGGATGGTAACGACGAAATCGAGCGAAGATGTTTGGTACGAAATGGGCCGCGCTGGTCGTGCTGGCGGCAAATTTCAAGACTCCCTTCAGTTCCCCGGGCTGATCGAGTTCACTTAAAGCCTCCTCGAGGTCGGCGAAAACGCGCTGAAGCCGTTCTTGTAAATGAGCTCCACGGGGCGTCAAAGTCACTCCATGGGCAGACCGAATGAACAGCGGCGTGTCCAGCTCAGCCTCCAGTCGCCGGATTTGGGCAGTCACGGCCGGCTGAGAGAGATGGAGTTGCCGAGCGGCTTCTGAGATTTTGCCGACCTCGGCAACAACCAGGAAGGCATGGAATAATCCGGGACCTAAGCGGTTCAGATCCACAAGGCTAGCCAATTGTTTTCGTGATCATAGTGAAAAGCTCTCCAATCAAGAGCTTCGAGCGAGATGCGCAGCCCGCTTACTTCGGATCTCTTGGTTCGTCGAATCCGGCCAACCCCTGCGCCACCTTCACGACGGCGATGAAATCCTGATCGATCTCGCCGCGAGCAGCAAGAGCTGCAAACTGCGTGCGCATGAAGGCGGCTAGCGGCGTGACCACGCTCGTAGCGTTCGCCACGCTCAGGATCAGATCCAGATCTTTTGCCATTTGGTGTCCGCTGAAGGTGGGAGTGTAGTCCTCCGCTTTCAGAAAACCGACTTTGCCGATGACCATCGGCGAGCCGAGCGCCGACGCCGCGATCACGTCCAAGAGGTCCGCAGCAGCCACGTTGCCTCGCCGAGCCAGAGCCAGCGCTTCGCCTAGCATCCCGGCGGAGACGGCCAGCATCAGGTTTACCGCCAGCTTTGCGTAGCGCGCCTGCTCTCCGTCGCCGAGCCAGAACTGCGCTTGGGAATAGCTCGCCAGCAGCGGCCGGACAACTTCGAAAGTTTCCTTTGGGCCGCTGACCATGGCTGTTAACTTACCGGCTTCGGCCGCAATCGGATTACCCGATACTGGCGCGCGTAAATAAGCGATCCCATGCTCCGCGAGCTCCTTACCAACCGCGGCGGAGACGGCGGGCGAGACGGTGCTTGTCTCGACGACCACGCTCCCGGGACGCAGCGCGGGGATAAGCTCTTCGGCCACCTTGAGCAAGGCAGCGTCATCGGGCAACGAACTGAAGACAATGTTTTGCGCTGTCATTTCATCGAATCCCACACAAACTACCTTGCGTGCTCGTATTGCCTCAACCCGTTCGAGACTACGCACATAGGCACGCACCCCGGTCCCCGACGCTGCAATGCGCGCCGCCATCGGGAGACCTAACTTACCTGTTCCGATCCAACCTATATTCATCATATAATTTCGGTGTGAGTCTGTTTGATTCTATTTTCACCGCACCTTGGAAAAATAGCATTCCCGAAACGGGAACTGTTTCATGTCGTTTTCGCAATGATAACGTGAGTGCCATCCACAAGCCCGGGCGGAGGACTGGTAATGACTTGATCCGATTGCGACAGACCTTGGGAGATTTCCAGTGTCGACCCGAGATCGCGATGGATCGCAATTCGTCGGATCTCGACTGTCCCATCAGGACGGACGACGCCCACAGCGGGTTTTCCTGATGTGAAGAGCAATGTTCCCGCCGGGATCGTAAGATCACCTTTGCCCGGACGATCTTGAACGCTTCGAGGGCCTCCAACCGGTTCACGTTTGCTTGGTCTGCGATGACGGTACCTTGATTTTGTCCATAGTTGTCGCCTGCAGTATCGAAATCCTGTGCAGCGATAACGTTCCTCTGAAAAAGATCCTGATAGCGCTGGTAAGTTACTTTCGATAGATCGCGGGTTGCTTGTGCCACCTTGAGTTGAGCCTGCGCTTGGGCCAACTGCGCATCGACCTGAGGGGTATCGATCTCGGCAAGAACGGCCCCGGCCTTGACCTCAGTCCCGATATCAAAATACCACTTCTTCAGGTAACCACTGGTCTGGGCATAGATGGGGGCATCGGTGTAGGGCATTGTCTGACCGGGTAACTGAAGTGATATCGCCTCCATGGCCCCTGTCGGATGGACTACTTGCACGATCGTGCGGGCAGCTTTATCCGTCAGCTGCTGAACTTCGAGGTTCCACGTGTTCCGCGAATGGATTCCCAGAATAGCAACGCCGATGAATAGCGCGCCTCCTGCGCAGAAGAGGAACATGACACCTTTCTTGATCTTGTTTTCATATTCGCCGGACGTTTTTTTTAAGGCATCCTGAGTAACTGCTATTTCTGAGGCATTATTCATCGCGAGATCTCCTTAACGTTAATTCATTTAACCTTGCATTTGGGGTTCACCAACCGGCTTTGAGGAGGATTTGCTCGTTTGAAATCTTTTACCTCTTCTGATGATCATGAAGACGGTGGGAACAAAGAACAGCGTAGCCCCAGTAGCGAATATCAGGCCTCCAATTACTGCCCGACCCAGCGGAGCG
>Ga0302179_10001548_pt1 | contig 13780 bp, 19 predicted proteins | sample I_Palsa_E3_1_FD_198788 | JGI IMG/M metagenome (GOLD analysis project Ga0302179, IMG submission 198788) | Peat permafrost microbial communities from Stordalen Mire near Abisko, Sweden - I_Palsa_E3_1 | ecosystem: Environmental > Terrestrial > Soil > Palsa > Peat permafrost | place: Sweden...
GGGATATTTGTAGATATATTGGATAATATGGTTTTCAAACCTGTGCCTTGACTCCTTCTAAATCTCACCAATACATCTCACCGATATACGGGTTCCATTGCCCCTTACAGTCCCTATTTCACAAAATGTCTTACATCTCATATTCTTCCGTGGCATCAAAGTTGAAAAACTCATGGAACCAGTCCCCGACAAAATCCCTGACCTCGTCTTGTGCTTGCACGTCATTCATATGAATCGTGTGTTGTATTTTTGTTTCCATCGTGGCGGAATTAGAGTCGAAATCCCTCTCGAGATGGAGGGAAATTATTTCTGCTTCTGGCGTTGATATATGATGGGGTCCGTTATCCGGTCCAGAGAAGGAACTTCTGTTGGCGCTGGTGCGTTCAGACTGCGGGGTATTCGTGTCTTCTTTGGCCTCGGATTGGACGTTAAAGTTGACAGGCGTAGTACTATGTTCCATTCTCCTTTTCTTTTGAGGGGGGGATACAGGGGTTGCAGCGGTCATGTTGACTGTCGGTGCCTCCGATATGGTAGGCTCGGATTCAATATCGCCCATCGGGTCTTCGGTGGATGTCTTCGCCCGTCTAGCTTGATGGTTTCGCAATTTTTGGTCGCATGTCTCCTTCATGCATTCCAGCAACTCCTCGTCGCAAGCATTGGGATCACTGATCTTCAAGCTTTTGAGATAGCACTCGAGATGGACCAGGGCCTGTGCGGAAAGGACGGCGTGATCAGTCCCATCCCTTTTGACGTACCCTTGCTTGGAATATTTTTGCCCACATGGAACACCCTTGTTGACGCAAAAGGCACACTTGGCCTCCTGCGATGTGAATACACACTACCATCAGCCCGCAATGAAGAGGTATATATACAGGACGACGTCGGCGACGACATTCCAGACAAGCCAAAACACCTCTTTTGGTGTGTCCCTCTCCTTTTTGTTCTTGTGAACTACCTTGAACAAAACTCAAATCGAATGTATTTACCTGTCTCCTGAGCTGCTTTGTACGCGTTGCAGGCTCCGTTCTATCATGCGCTGTTTTCCACTGCCGATAACCTTGATATCAAAAGTCCCAGAGTTGCTTCCCTTTTCGAGCCTGACCATCAGCTGCAGAACTTTCAGCAACGGAGAACCTGATGATAATCCGACGTGTCAGAGAAGTTTTGCGAAACCTTGAGGCAAAGCCAAAGAAGTATTGCAGCGGCGAGTAACTTGCGGCGGCAGATGCGGGTTGTCCAAGGTGACGGCTCGCGACACGAACTGGACACTCACTATATATCCCACATCAGTATCTTTGCATATGAAGAGGGGAGAGGTACGGTTTATAGTTTTCACTAGAGGGCGTTAGAAAAGTTGTCCCGGGGGACAATACGGCGGGGGCTGTGTCGCTGCGCTTTGGAAAAGGGGGAGCTGGATTAAATTCGAGGAGGGAATACATTTCGCCAAACAGGCGACGTATAGCAGTATTACTTATAATCCATTTGTCCGGAGCAGTACTAGTATCGCTACCTTCGCGTCCAGTTGCGCTTTGCGTGGGGGTTATGTTGGACGCTTTTGTAGCTATGGATATAAGTCGCTTTGGGGTGAATCGCGAAGTTTGGCTTGCTTTGCGGACAACGGAAACAGCCCGCTCACGGGACGGACACAGAGACAACCTTGAACCCACACGGTCCACGGAGGTCCGCACCTCTGCAGGTCTTGTGACATCTCCGGTCGTTGCACAGACATGAGAACCGTTGATAACCGCTGTTCGGAAGACGCGCCAATATCCTTAATTTACAGCGCTATCCGTCGCGTTGACCTGTGATCAACCGGCCCGTCCGTCGGATCGGCTTATGAGCACTACTTGACGTCATCGCGCCGCGTAGATTTGACCTCATTTCCTCCATTAAACTTCCACCCCCGGTAACACTTCTATCTAAGCTCAAACTTCAAAAGGAAAAAATGTCTTCAAACACGGCTGTAAATTCCTTCGTCGGGATAAAGTCTAATGAGCATAGACCAAATCGCTCGCCCATCTCACTGGCGCGGATCAGCGCAATGCGCCCAACCCGCGCAACCAGAAAGCTCAAACTAACGAGACCGAAGCCGAGCGTTTCCACGAAGGGAAGGAAGGGTCCCATGATCTTCTCGGTATTCGCGAAGGCGGAATTGGGTTAATGAACAGATTCCAAAGACCAGCGATCAATCGCGAACACACTCGCCGCTGCCGCGAAGGCGGATAAGCAGCAGGAGGAGGAACCTGTGCGACCGACTTCTATCGCGAGAAGTCATGGCAATGAACCGAGCAGGGGAGCTAAAATCGATGAGGAGTTGCAACGAGAGGAAGAGGAGTATCTGAAGAGGAAGGGAAAAGCATAAACTGCTCGAACGAAGTTCGGCACAGAGAAGAGAAGTCAAATCATCAAAACGCAAAATCGCATAGTCTATTCAGTAAGTCCTTAGAGTGATTCTGACGCATTACAATGACATACCGCATGTTATCTCTGAGAAAACCGGAGGTCCGTGGATTGATTTCCCAGACGCCCCCCATCTGAAGTCGAAACCATTTTGAAAAGAGCCGAGATTTTCTCTGCAATTTTGACTTCTTCGTCTCGTTCCACCACACCATTACATGTCACCATATCAGTTTGCTCATGATATGTTTGCACTCCTTCAGGGATCCCGAGGAACACGGACATTGACTATGGTGTCTTTGAGTTTCGTACCTGCTTAAGCTCTTGCTTCGGACTGCCGAGCAGATCAGCATTCCCGGGTGCCCTGTCCCGAAGGACTTTTTTCTTTTACTTCAGGTACCTTTCCCCTTGTATGACCTCCCCCTTTGTGATGATGAGAATATATACAAAAAAACGATAGGAACGTGCCGTCTGAAATCTCCGTCCAAGGACGAGACCATGACGTGACAAGGTTCACTGAACACACCCCTTTTTGCACCTCGTTTTTCTCCTTACCACACCCGCTAACTCGAGTTAGAACCTCTGACCGTCCATCGTCACAACTTTCAAAGGACCCTTGAATCAAGTCCATTCAAGAGTCCTTTCTGAAACTTTTGGCAATGGACACACGTGTTGCAGCTCCGATCACTGTCCGATCACAAAAAATTCTTCACCCAGGGTATAAATTTCTTCACCCCGAAGTGAAAAATTCAAGACACCTCGAAATGAATACCTCGGTCATCTGTCTTGCTGCGCCGTTTGTTTTCCTCGCGGGATGGGTGACGGGCATGATGTGTATGAATGGGAATGCTAATACTGCTGGTGGTGGTGGTGGGGGGGGAGGGTGCTGCTTTGGCGGCGGGGAGGAGTATTATGCTCAGCCGGGAGGGTATGGACGTGGTGCGTTTGTGAATAATGGGTATTCATATGGGAGAAGGCCGTACTGGTAACGGCTGAGGGATGGTCGTTGTCAAGGTCGAGGAATGAACGCTCTCCTCCCAAATGGGACAACTCGCAAATGCACCGGACAAGCTGTCAATGAGGTCTTCGACATGGGGTCAGTATACTCTTGAATCTTTGGGAAAGTTTTATATGTACTGGTTGCGGTTGGTTTACATGGACTTGGAATTGATCTCCAGCAGGCCTTAGCCCCGAAAACGATGGGAAATGTGAAGGTTAGAAAGGCCAACAGGTAGTTGAATGGACATTGATAAAATCCTCCATATTGCTCCAGAGATATGCGTTTTACTGAAAAATAATGAAAAAATTGTCGACTATAAATCGTTTTGTGTGAACTCTGAACAGGAGTGCTTCCGCATAGGGGGTATATGCCACTTCCTGTCGTTTGGCTGCTCGACTTCACAGATTCATCTGAGACGAGTATCCTGCCTGGCGTCGGGCCGCCACTAAGTACATATTTGGTGATCGGCCGAAAGTTTCGATTTAGAGCGACAGCACTATTACCCTCCCGTTCGCCACAGATATTCAAAGGCCATGGCGCCCGCGGCAGTGGCGAGTTCACAGTCAACATACAAGCTTATCCACGATGCCTGTCCGTCAGTCCACGACGGTAGTCAAACAATATCCTCAATAATCTAACTGATAGACATCCTCAATTACGCAGCAGGCTACATCGACGACAGCGATGAAGAAGACAACGCTCCGACAGAATACGTCCAATCCCTTCTTATCTCAGCGGGTGCCGAGCCTACGACTCTCGACCCCCTAATATCCCAACTGAATAACATGATAACCGCCCGCATCGCCGCTAATCCTCTCAAAAAGTCGCTCGAACCCGTCCGGTTGGAGAGCACCGTCCACATGTCCGCGCAAAAGGGAACTGGCAGTACCCTTAACATCGTCGGTCCCAAAGTCGATTTAGACAGTGTCACGGGGAGAAAAGTCGAGACCCGAGTAGATGTCAAAAAGCTCGAAAAGGCCGAACGTAAAATCCGTGCGAAATGGGAGAAACGGGCCAACGTCGCCGGAAGAGCAAATTACGAGTCCTCGAAACTGATCCAGGAGAATGAACAAAAGGCTTATGAGGAGTTTTTCATGAGTGTCAATCCATTGCAGATGGGGAGTAGGGGCAAGAGCCGGGATATCAAGATCGATGGGATTGATTTGTTTTTCGCGGGGAATAGGTTGTTGACGGATGCGAGTTTGACACTTGCTTATGGACGACGGTATGGTCTTGTAGGAAACAACGGTGTGGGGAAATCCACCTTACTAAGAGCGCTGAGTCGTCGGGAAGTTGCTATTCCTACGCATATCTCGATTTTGCATGTTGAACAGGAGGTTACTGGGGATGATACATCTGCGTTACAATCGGTGTTGGATGCCGATGTGTGGAGAAAATACCTGCTTAGAGAGCAAGAGGAGATTGGAGAGCAAATGAATTTATTGGATGCTACGGCCGCGACAACAGAACATGGAACTATATCTGATCCGAAACTCGATCGGGAGAGGAAGACACTGGATGCGCGATTAACGGAAGTTCATGAGAAATTAGCGGAACTGGATGCTGATACTGCGGAAGCTAGGGCGAGTAGTATCCTCGCTGGTTTGGGTTTCAGTGTTGAGGCTCAACAGAAACCAACAAAGGAATTCAGTGGAGGTTGGAGAATGAGATTGGCGCTTGCGAGAGCTCTCTTTTGTAAACCGGATTTACTACTTCTCGACGGTATTGTCCTTCAAATCATTGGCTGACGTTAGAACCGAGTAACATGTTGGATGTTCCTAGTGTTGCTTACCTTGCGCATTACCTCCTGACCTACCCAAGCACAGTCCTCGTCGTCTCTCATGATCGGTAAGAGATGCTTTGATCTTAATAACCGTAGTGATTTCCTCGATGAAGTAGCAACAGATATCATCCATCAACACAGTGAACGTCTAGATTACTACAAAGGCGACTTTTCGACGTTCCAATCTACCAAGGACGAGAGAGCAAAGAACCAATTACGAGAATACGAGAACCAACTTGCGGTGCGAAAGCACTTGCAGGCATTTATTGACAAATTCCGCTACAACGCCGCTAAATCCTCCGAAGCACAATCCCGAATCAAGAAGCTTGAACGTCTGCCTAAAATCGAGCCTCCCGAAGAAGAAACCTCCCTCACCTTCAAGTTCCCCGAACCTGAGAAACTTCCTCTGCCTATTCTGCGGATGAACGATGTTGCCTTTGGATACAATCCTGAAGTAAAATTGTTGTTGAAGAATATCGATATTGATGTTGATATGGAATCACGAGTGGGAATTGTTGGTGCGAACGGTTCTGGAAAGACTACGATGTTGAAAGTGCTTACGGAGCAACTGGAACCGTCGAAGGGAATGGTGCATCGTCATCCCCGATTGCGGATTGGATTCTTTGCTCAACATCATGTTGATGCATTGGACATGAATGCTTCCGCAGTCTCCTTTATGGCCAAAAATTATCCCGGAAAATCAGACGAAGAATATCGCCGGGCGCTAGGAAGTTTTGGAATTACAGGGACAACAGGACTGCAACAGATGGCGACATTGTCGGGAGGACAAAAGAGTCGTGTTGCATTCGCTTGTTTGGCTTTACAAACTCCGCATATTCTGATTCTTGACGAACCTACGAATCATCTGGATTTACGTGCTATGGATGCCTTGACGCTTGCTCTCAAAGAATTCAAGGGCGGTAACATCTCCTTTTTCTGAGGAATACTGACAATTCCAGGTGTTTTACTGGTCAGTCACGATACTGCGTTTATCAGACAATTATGTGATCAAATCTGGGTATGCCAAGAAGATACGATCAAGAAATTCCCCGGGACCATCAAAGATTATACCAAGATGGTAATCTCTCAAGCTGATTCCAGCGGAGTTGTGGCCCATCAATAAGCATAGACTAGATAGCCAGATTTTAATGCATTAATTGTGAGATCATCCCGTGCAATAATCAAGTCAAATTAGCCGACGCACTTCTAAGTGGCTGGCTGTGGCTGCGCTAAAGCCTTGATATTGGCCATCACGTGCAACCCCACGTCATATCGGCTGCAACGCCCAGGCCTGCGCCGTGGGATTTTGGGCGGACCTTGCTCCTCATAATAGAAGCATACATATTATGCCGCTGTGGCAGAGTCGCACACAATCATGGACTCTACATCCACCACGTCGACCACTGCAGCCGATGCAACCGTGAATGGAGCGCGTTCTGGCGACAAGGAGACAGTCACTTCGCTGGTTGCAAAGGGCCTTGATCCTGAGCAGGCGGTTGCTACTATTTTTAAGGAGCAAGGTCTGCTGAATTCCCTCTGGATTGTGCTTGTGTACTTACTTGAAGCGGTGGGCTTGAAAGCTGATTCCAAAATCCACGACAATTATGCGCACGAGCAGCTGGATTTGGAGGCCGTTGCTAAGAAGGGCAATTTCCCGTATAGACCAAGTGATTTATTCTTAAGGGTATGGTCAATTGTGTGCGGTGGGTAATGGTAGATGTATGCTGCGGCAGTGGATGCAGCAGAGAAGGACCCCAAGACCGCGGTCTGTTCACCTTCCTTGCTTGGCACCAGTGGGGTGTGTACTTTGAGTATCGTGTCGGTTATTCCAGATATAATGCAACATTATCACAATGTTATTGTCACAGCGCAGAAAGAAGTACTGATAGCAACAAATGCATGGGAGCCCGGCAAGAGTGTAGAACTGGTGACCACCGCATTGCAAGAATTGAATGACCGTGCTGGTCGAGATGGGAGGCGGGTATTTAATTCCTTCATGCCGCGCTGAGTTCAGGTCGTGGTTAAAGTATTGATGGACGCAGCGAATATTCGCAATGCAATTCAATCTCGTTTCGAAAAGAAACCCTCCACGTGGGCAAAAATGGGGATCCCACACGAACGTCTCGATAACATCGACTTGGATCTGATGAATTATCATATCGCCCCCCTGGGAACTTTCCACTCAAAATTCGCCGTCATCGATCGTCAGATTGCTCTCGTAAACAGCAACAACATCAACATCCGGTCCAACGTCGAGATGATGTGTCAATATGAGGGAGACATCGTGAACTCTTTATATGATACCTTTATTATCTCTTGGGGAAAGAAAATGGATCCTCCCTTGCCGTGCATCTCAACTCCGGCAGCAGCCCAACGAGAGTTCCACTTCGGCGATCGAAATGCTCACCTGCGTCAGGACAACTCAGGCGGCAATACAGCTGCACAAACCAATTCCGATGGGACGTCAAAGGGACAATTAGACGGACGAACGATGGACGATACTCATAAACACGATGACCATGCCGGTGACCCAACCCACGAGATTCGCGAAGAAAGCGAAAGATACAATAAAGAAGATCATGCGAATACTACCATTCCAATTACAGAGAGATTGAACGTCATGAAACTTGCCGACGCGACGGTCGAGGGAAATGAAGATGGCATGGACTTTAAACCATTCTACTTCCATTCTCCACACGATCCCGTTCCCATGGCCTTGGTGAACAGACAGCCTCAGCCCATTCCCGGCCACCACGATTTGCATAATCCGCAAAACGCAGTCTGGCTGCAAGGTACGTCACGCAAATCTGTGTCTGTCAGTTTTACTAACGGTGTAGCCCTGAAATTGGCAAAAGAACTAGTCTTCATTCAATCCCCCGTTTTCAATGCGTCTCCCATCGTCGAAGCAGTCCTGGAGGCATGTAAACGCGGTGTCACGGTGATTTTATACATCGGTTTGGGATTCAATGACTTTGCAGAAGGCATCGTTCCCTTCCAAGGAGGCACAAACGACACCGTTCGTGGACGCATGCAAGCTGAACTCACAACCTGCAATAAACAACAATATCTCCGATGGCATTGGTATGTTGCCAAAGATCAAAACGCCCCCCTGAGATTTGAAAACCAATCCCGCAACAACCACGTCAAGTTCCTCCAAGTCGATGGACAAGTTGCCGTGCAAGGTCCCGATCCTCTTTTATCCCGCAACGAGGCATGTATCTGACTTTTAGGGAGTGGAAATATGGACACGCAGAGTTGGTTCCACAGTCAGGAGGTCAATGTCATGATCGATTCGCCGCAGTTGGTGAAAGAGTGGATGGAGAATTTTGAGGCAAATCAGAATACGGGAAAGTATGGTTTGACGGATGAAAATGGGAAACTGGTCAGTGGTAAACCAGTCCCTGAGAAGAAAGGCATTGGTGGGATATCCCGATCTTCCGGTGGTTTCTTGTAAAGGTATTATCGTGTTATCGTGGGAATCGAGGTTTGGCGTTGAAGTTGTTTAAAGATCGTGGGAAAGGAGCAGGAATGTGGAGATTGTTGATTTAAAGTTATTTATTATAGAGTCAAAGGTAGTAACTGGATTTGAAAGAAATCACTTTTGTTCTCTCATCAAAGAAATCCCATCTACGACGTAAGTAAACCACAAACATAACATACACCAGAAAAGTCATATCCATGCTATTTTCCAACTCCAAACACCATGCAAAACACAACAATCTAAAGTCCATTAAGCATAGTTAAACATCAATCTTCACAGCAATCTGATCCCCTTTCCTTCAGATCTTCAAAGTAATCTCCCATCAAGCTCTCAATATCATCATAGCTCTCGCTACCCCCGACATTGCGCATCTCAATCGGTTTCTTCCCAGAAGGTATTTCATCTTCCTTTGGTTTTAGTTCAGCTGCTTGAGACGCCGTATTAAATATCTCAGACGCGAGCCACGACACCGGGACTTCTTCCCTCCCTTCTCTCGGGGCCCTGTGAACAGTTTTCTCAACAACCGGCTGTTTCTTCGGATGAACATCAACAGTGGTACTAAATACTCGATGTCGTTTAACATCAATTGTATTTAGTCTCTCGGATTCAATCTCCTTTCCTTTCTCCTGTTCTGGGACCAGTGGGATAGTGAATTTGAGAAGATCCTCCAACCATTTTGAAGTTCTATCCCCGGTGACTTGAGCTAACGCAATTCCAGAGCGAGGCACAAATTCAGTTAAGCATTCGGGCTCTCTGCTCTCGTCACTTTCCTCATCCTCCGAGGTGGGTGTCGTGAGATGATAGACAGGCATTTTATCTGTTTTGTAGCGTCCAGTTGGTTTGCCGATTTTGATGACTTGAGGGGGAGTTCTCGGACTAGCTCGGGTACTCCTAGGCGACTTATTCTCCTTGTCCCGACTCTACAGGTCAGTAATGAGATAATAATAAACAGAAATGAACAAGGGAGATAACCTTCCGTGAGGGCTTTGATATTGGTGTTCTAGTCCCAACACCAACGTCAGATTGAGTTCTCCGCGATGCAGAGCGACTTGCTGCCATACCGGAAATACGTCCAAGACCAATGCCAACATCAGTGACGATTCCATCCTCCCTTATGAATGTTTTCCCTCGCTTAAGACGAGTTACTCTTGTCATCGGAACGTTCTCTCTGAACTGCAGTCGGGGATCATGTGTATTTGCATGGTATTGGGAGGATTGGGGAAGTTGGAAGTTCTGGTATGGACCTTGCCGGAGAGATGATTGACGAATGAATAGATCTGCTGGCAAGGTCCTAGACTGAGTTTCGGGCGGGAGTGGAAATTGCTCTGTAGGCGATGGAGGTAAACGTTGCCTGAAGGGTCCCGGATGGATTAGACGACCGACCTTCGGCGGAGGAGGGGGATAGTCTTGAGGATATCTCAGACGGGGTTCTCTCTCGACATATTGTCTATCGTCGTCAATACCCCTTTCGGCTTTCTGAGATCTTTGCAACCGAGTGGAATGTCTAGAACGAGAGTTATCGCGATATATCGGCGGTCCAAAGTATTGGTCTCCGGAAGTATATTGCATTGCTTCTCTTTCTCTTTCCCGATACTCCCACGGCTGTCTCCCATATCTCCATTCTCTCGTCGAATGATGTAAGGAATTACACCGCTGTGTCTCAATCCTTTCCATATCTGAGTGTTGCAACGAACTACACCGCCCGACTGGGGGTTTTCTTTCAATCCGAAACGAAGGCCTATCGTTTCCATCGACCTCCATACTTCTTTCTCGTTGCTCCCTGATCCCTTCGGCCTCAGTTTCCAAAGCAGTGACCCTCATCCGCGCCTTCAAAATCTCATCATGCGCGCTCTCGTACAACGAATTGGCTTTTCTCGTCCCCGGCGGTAGCGACGAGGAATTGTAGAAAGGGACCGTCTCCATGCAGTAGACTGGCTGCGAATCGTTGCATACGACTTGGAGGAAGGAAGGCGCATGGTCAGGTTGAATGGAACAGCTTGAGGAGTGGCCGGACGAGGCAGATGAAGGTCGGGTTTCCGCGGAAGAAGGGATATTGAGAGTGAGTTTCGGAGGGAAGTCGGGGACGGGTTTGTATTTGGTTTTTCGTCGCCTGGGGCGCGTGAGATAGCGCGAGAGTCGGGAAAACATGAAGCGAGTAGACAAGCCGATGTTTATTAATTGAGCTAAGATGAGTGTGCGAGACAGATCGGCGTGAGGTACGACCGCCAATGCAGAAACGGCGATAGATATCGCTCGGCTAATTGCGAACTCATCTCGTCGCTGTTCTGAACTACCATGGCTGAAATGCACAGATTACGTCGACTTGCATATATCTTCATGTGCACAGGCCTGTAAGTATAATTACATAGCGCATATACATTATAGTTGCAAGAATTCCTCAGATTCCGGACCCTTACGCGCCCCTGCTTTACTGGAGGGGGCTGTGCAGAGTTCTTGACTTGGGAAGTTCCCACGTCGGCCTGAGCGGGTCTGCATTAGCTTCGCGTATGTCGCAACAGGTTTCGAAATATTAAACGAAGGTGGATTTTAGTTTGAGAGCCCTTGCGCTTCATGAGATCGGCATGACCTCCGTCACTAGTACATATGTACATACTACTACTAGTACTAATGCCTTGAGACCAATGCAACCCCGGCCCGGCCCACCCTTTAAGGGATTTATTAATCCTGTTGCCCCCGGTTCGTCCCAGGTCTGGGCCTAAGCTAAGACTTTACTTGCGGAGGAATTTGCCTCTGAAAGACCAAGTAGGAGTGGCCTCGGCTAACAGCAGTTGCCAGCCTGTCGACTTATATGGCGTAGTTGCTGCAGGATCCGGATCCCGGATCAATGCATCTTGCCGAGCCAATTGAGACGAAATTCAACGAGATACAAGATCAAAGTACAGTTCCGTGAGTAAGAGCTTTCATTTACGTTTCCATTTGATTAGCGGAACCCAGGTTTTCGGAACGCTATCACACAACTTCCCTCTCAACTGGAAAGCACAGGCCCATGGCCAGTTGTTTCATACTAGTACGTAACCCCCACTTTCCAATCAAGAGGCCTGCGCTTACTTAAAAGTGCGTACATAAATGCCGTATACAGTCGGTCCTGTTTATTTGCAAGCGCTCCGTGGATGGATTTACTGTGCAGAAATAGAGGATGTGCAAATAGCAAGGGTAAAATTCACTGCAGATTGTGAAAACAACCGCCAGTTTACGAACTTTTTGCATTATTTACTCAAATTTCTGACCTTTTTGGCTGGCATTTACATAAAAAACTGTACAAATATACCCCCAAAAACAGCTATAATATGTATCCTTTAACTGCAAACTCCCCAAAATAGCGTGCAAACTGTAAGGATACAGGATCGTGCAATTTTGTGTGGGAACGGAGGTTGTGGAACGAAAGTGCGTGCAAAACGGCAGGACGTGCGATTTAATAGGCGTGCAAATAAACGGGACCGACTGTAGTCTTAATTTTGCCACGCCTTGCATGCAAAGCCTCCGAAACCTTATTTGAGCTTATCTCCAGACTAAGACTCCATGGCCAGGATAGGAAGTTACAAACGAACGCGTGCACCACCATAAATATTTTGAAATTCAGTTCACTGCAAAAGCCATCAGCTCCTGTCAGGTACAAATCACTCACCATATCTCTGCTACATTTCGGCTTTCCGGTTAGGCAGTTGTTTTTAAGACCGATGGTGGGCTTGTTCCATGTCCAGATATTTTGTATCTCATCCGTTCTTTGTTGCTCATTTGCAGGCCGCACTGTTGCCAATCTGGCGCAGTATGCTGCGGCAGTTTATGAACTGGCGTTTCCCCAGGACGACATCATTTTCCCTCGCGTTATTCTGGCTCTCAGTTCCCTTGCTGTCATTTGCAGCAGCCTAGACCTTATGATTGAAGTCAACTTCCCTCGTCGCCATGGTCGAGTCGAGCAAGATTAATATCTTTGATCTCTTGCTTCAGGGGGTAGAACGTTCGGGGCAAGGTTGACGTTATCTGTACGGAAGGTGCCGTTATGCATGTATTTAATATCTATTTATAATAATCAATCACTTCAATCTGTCGAAGTTTTCCTGCCCTCAGTCTCCTCCTAGCCTTCTCCAAAAGTCCCATGAGCATGCCGAGAACATTCCCTTTTAATTGCGTTGCTAAAATAGACATCTTGAGTGAGGAGATTGGAATCTCCGCGGCTTGGATCAAAGCTTGGAGCAAGAGGTTCTTGTGGAAGTTGAGTATCACCGTTCGGTGACCCCTTACTTTTTTGGCTCTAAAGAAGAGAAAGCTGACTTCACGTTCACCGCGCGGCTCGACGGACTGTTGATCGGATAAATCTAGTTCTCGCTTGAATTCTTAGTAGTATATAGCCAGACTGGCGTCTGGCCTTCTCAAACTCGTCCAAGGAAAAGAAAATAACGATTCTATCTTATCTCTTATATGTCAAAAGTTGATCTCAAACCATGCGGACCAGACTTGTACTCTCCAATGAGTCCTGGCGTGGTTGTTCGCCCATCAAATTTACATATTTTAATTACCCTGCCGTACCTTATTTAAATAAATACATAAATATTTATCTAGATATGGCCCCGTCATGTGCCGGAATGTACCGCCCGGCACGTCCGCCTTAAACTCCCTTCTTGACGCGTCTTCACAAACATTCGTTAACGATGCCAATCATCGATCCCTTCCTCCCCTGCAACTTCTCAAACTCGAAACTTTCCTTCTACATCCCCAGCGACTTCTCCCCCTCCGTACTACAGACCTATGGACCCCAGACACGAACCATCCTGTTTGGGGTGATTCCCCCGAACGCGCGCTTCCCCGTCACTCCCGCGGTCCTTGCAACGTTGGTTGAATACGCGTCATATCTGCCTGATCTGGAGTGTATTTTTTCGTGTAGCGGAAATGTATCGGAGGAGATCACGGACGAGGACATAGTTCCCCTTGTACGTGCGTTCAGGGGGTTAAAATCGATATATTTGGACGGCTATAAGAGTTTGACGGACAGAACGTTTATCGCGATTCTATACTCCTGTCCCGTGATGGAAGAAATAATAATCTCGGCAGGAGAAGGATATCAGGGACTTCTTACACAGAAGTCCCTGGGCGCTTTCTT
>Ga0302179_10001551_pt1 | contig 13761 bp, 9 predicted proteins | sample I_Palsa_E3_1_FD_198788 | JGI IMG/M metagenome (GOLD analysis project Ga0302179, IMG submission 198788) | Peat permafrost microbial communities from Stordalen Mire near Abisko, Sweden - I_Palsa_E3_1 | ecosystem: Environmental > Terrestrial > Soil > Palsa > Peat permafrost | place: Sweden: Abisko...
CCAGCGACGTTATCTTGGCCGCGGCTGTCTTTTCACCCGGCCAGGCCCTCGGGCAGGTCGGCGGCGGCGGCACCGGAGAGGACGTCATAGTCGGCATCGGACAGCCAGCCGCGGTCATAGGCGAGCACCACGTCGTCGAAAGAACCTGGGACGTAGGGCTCGGGGTCGTCGATGGCCGCCCTGGCCTGCTCCAATTCGGGCGGGCAGACGTCCGGGACCTGGGGCCACCGGCGGGCGCGGAACTCCAGCGACAGATCGTCCAGGGTGTACGTGCCGTCCCGGTAGGCGGTGAGCATCGCGGTCACCGCGCCGCCAGGAAAGGCCCCGGTCCCGACGGTTCCCCCGATGGCACCGGCCGACCGCGCGCCGAGGGCCCACCTGATGCGGTTCCTGGGCTCGGCGGCGGCTGGGATCGCGAGGGCCCAGATGGCCTCCGCGCGGAGGTACCGGCCTCCGTAGCCGCGCCCGTGACTGAATTCTTCTTCGTCGCGGCGGTGGGCCTCCTCAACCTGGCGCACCGCGTCGGCGATCTCGATGTCGGCGAACACCGCGTTCACGGCGTAGTCCGCGAACCGCAGCGCATACGTCCACGCCTCAGCCGCGCGCCAGGAGGCCAGCGAGATATCCAGGATCAGGTTCCGCCCTTCGGTGAGCGCGAGCAGCCCAACGCGCTTGGCGAGAAACTGCGCCTCCCCGTGCACCCGTCCGGCCCGGGCCAGGGGCGACAGCCCATCGCCCTGGTCCGCCTCGCCCACGCTGGGAATGAGCTGACGGGCCGCCATCCGGACCAGGACCTCGTCGATGCTGACGGTGAGGTAACGCGAGCGGTCCACGCCGGCCTCGTCGAGGGCTCTGGCCTTGTCCGCGCCGGGCAGGCCGCCCGCGATGATGGCCAGGCGCTCACACGGCACCGCGGCCGCGCCCTGGTAGATCTCGGCCACCAGCTGTCCCTGCTGCCGGTTGCGCTCACTCGTCCAGATCACGCCTGCGCCCTCCAGTCGCGCGGCCAGCCCGGGGTGGCTGGCCAGCTACCGTCCCCCAGGACATCCTAGGGATGAAGCCGAAGACGGGCGGACTCGTGGGCGGCCCACAGGTCATCCCACAGCTTGGCCCGGGCGTCGTCCGGCTCGGCGGCCACGCCTGCCGCCGGGAACGCGCCGTCGGGCCAGCCGCCGTCGGGCCAGCCGCCGTCGGTGGCCAGCGCCGCGATGAGCGCCGCTCCCCTGGCGGAGTGGTCGGTGTCATCGTCGCGCGGCATCGAGACCACCCGGCGGGTGGCGTCGGCCAGGTCGGCACGGAAGGACGGGTCGGCGGCGCTGCCCCCGGCCACCTCCACGGCGCGGCCGAACCCGCCGATCTCGTCGAGCACGGCCAGGCAGCGGCGGCTCTCCAGAACGATGCCGTTGACCAGCGCGCGGGCCAGGTGCTGCCGGCCGTGGCTGAGGTCGAGACCGACGACGGCACCGGTCAGCCGGGGGTTCCACAGCGCGCCCTGCTCACCGGGACTCAGGTAAGGAAGCAGGACGGGGGCGTGCGCGGGATCGGTCCTCGCCGCGAGCTCGACCAGCCCGGCCGCGGTCAGGTCTCCCCCGAGCAGGCCGGCCAGCCAGGTGATGGCGCTGCCGGTGGCGAGCAGGTCCATCTCCACGCCCCACCGGCCGGGCTCGGCCAGCGGCGTGACCAGGAACCGGTGCGACGGGTCGAGGACCAGCCGGTCGGTGATACCCAGGATGACGTTGCTGGTGCCGGCGATGTAGGCCACCTGGCCCGGCTCGCGGACGCCTAGCCCGAGCGCGCCGAGCACGGAGTCGGCCGCGCCCAGGACCACCGGGATCGGGGCGCAGTCCAGCCGGGCCGCCACCTGCGCCCGAAGCGGCCGGCTGGTGGCTGACGGCCACACGGTCGGCAGCCGCGGTCCCGGGGCCAGGCCGGCCCCCGTCAGGCCAGCCCCAGCCAGGCCGGCCACGGTCAGACACGGGGCGCTCCACCGGCCCGTTTCCAGCTCGTAGCCGCCGTAGCCCGCGGCGGTGCTCGGGTCTGTGGCCAGCTCACCGGTCAGCCAGGCGAACAGGTAGTCCTTGGCCGAGGCGATCGTCGCGGTGGCGGCCGCGCGGGCCGGATCGACCCGGGCGATCCGGCCGAACATCGGCAGCAGGTAGCGGCCATCCACCCACTGGCCGGTCAGCCGGTACAGCTCGGCGGCGCCGCAGCGCTCGCGGAACTCATCGCCCAGGTCGTCGGCCCTGGCGTCCTGCCAGGTGATGGCCGGCCCGGTCGGCTGGCCGTCCGGGCCCAGGGTGACGAGGGTGGGAAGCATGCCGGACAGGCCGATAGCCCGCCAGCGACCGACGGGGACTGCCTCGCCGAGCCTGGCCACGACCTGTTGCACCGCGCGCAGCCAGTCGCCTGGGTCCTGCTCGTGCGCCCCGGTGGCGGGCTGGTGCGTGGGGTAGGCGGCGCTGGCGCGGGCCAGGATCGTGCCGGAAGCGGCGAGCGCCACCGCCTTGAGCCCGGAGGTGCCGAGATCCAGCCCGATGTAGACGTCGCCGACGTCCTGGCCAAAGCCGCCTGAGGTCACGAGAACGGGGGCTCGGCGAGTTCCTCCTCGACCCGGTCACCGTAGCTGGTGGTCGGGTCGGAGAAGAAGCGCGACTTCCCGACGCAGGAGGACACGAACGAGAGCACCAGGCCGACCGCCGCGAGCCCGAAGCCGAAGCCGAGCTCGACCCCGTTGAGCTCGTCCTGCTCCAGCGTGTAGACGATCACGAACAGCATGAACGCCGCGCCCAGGCCGGGCAGGAAACCGCCGAGGAAGAAGTCCGACACGCTGCTCATGATCCTCCGACGGTAGTACCAGACCGCCGCGCTCGCCGTGAGCAGGTAGAAGATCGCCGCGATCAGGCCGAGGGTGCTGACGATGTCGGACAGGGCCTGGCCGATCGAGCCGGCCAGCGTCGTGCCCCACAGGAACAGGATGTTGAGCAGGCCAAACAGGATCGTGGCGTTCCACGGGGTGCGGAACCTGGGGTTCACGTTTGCGAACCAGCGCGGGAACGTGCGGTCTCGGCCCATGGCGTAGGAGATCCGCCCCGCGCTCACGATGGCGGCCAGCAGGGAGGCCAGAGTCCCGCCGAGCACCGCGACGATCATGACGTTCCCCCAGCCGGTGCCGCCGATCAGGTCGCCGACGTAGGCCAGGATGTTGGCCGCGTTGTTCTGCATGGCCTTGTTGGGCGCGACGCCCTGCAGGCACAAGATGACGCCGGCGTAGATGACGAACAGGATCAGCACACTGGCTATCCCGGCCCGGCCGGCCTGCTTGCCCCTGGCCTCCTCGCTGACGTAGGCGGCACTGTCCCAGCCGGAGTAGAGGAAGATGGCCAGCAGGCAGCCGGAGACCAGCGCGCTGAACCCGCCCGCGCCGCTGATCGTGAACCACGAGCTGGAGATGTGCACGGTGTGGTGCAGGCTGTGGCCGTAGATGCCGAAGAGAGCGGCGATGGAGAAGCCGACCAGCAGCCCGTACTCGAAGATGGCCCAGCCCCACGAGAACCTGGCCGACAGCTGGATCCCGACCGCCGCGATGACCAGGACACCGAGGTCGAACCCGGAGCCGACGGCGGCGACCGCATAGACGTTGTTCGGCAGCGTGCTGCTGAAGAAGGTCAGCATGTAGGTGCCGAGCGGGACGGTCAGGCTGGTCGTGCCCACGCAGTAGTACATCAACATGATCCAGCCGGCGAAGAAACCGGCGTGCGGGTTAAGGGCCCGGCCGACCCAGGAGTACGTGGCACCCGCGCTGCGCTGCCAGGCGTTGAGCCGCTGGTAGCCGATGGCGATGCCGAGCATCGGGATAAGGCAGATCACGATGGGCAGGAAGCTGGCGTAGGCGACGGTGGACAGCAGGACGGCCAGCGTGACCGCGATGCTCTGCGTCGGACCGGAGCTCGCCATGGAGATGACGACGATGTCGCCGGCGCGTAGGGCAGCATCCTTCAGGGTGCCGCCCGCGTGGTCAGGGGACTGCGCGCCGGCCGGGGCCGGACCGCTGCTGGCTCGCGATGACATGGCGTCTCCGTCTCGGTCGGGAGGGCTTCGCAACGCTGGGAGACCACGTGCTGGCTAGGGGGCTAGGGGGCATTCACCCAAAGACATACTGTGTATGTTCAGTATGTCGTTAGACCCTAGATGATCGCCGACGGCGACGCAACAGTGTCACGGAATCGGTAATGTCACGAAATCAGGGGAACGTCACAGTGTCGGGAACGTCACAGTATCGGGACGTCACCGCATCGGGTCAAGCCGCCTAGGTCAGGGGGGCGCGTCCGGAAGCGCGCGCACCTCCCAGTCCTGGAAGCCCGGCGTCGGGAACAGCTGCCGTGACGTGCTGCCGGAGATGGCGAAGGCGAACTCGGTGGCCCGGTAGAGCTGCTCGAAGCAGTCGAACGGAGTCCCCGACTTGTCCATGCTCAGCCCGCGGATCCGCACCACGGGGGTCCGCGGCGGGATGCTCAGCAGCCGGCGGGCGTCGGCGTCCGGCACGACGACCACCTCGAGGTACTGCTCCTCGTACTCGTCCGCCAGCTTGCACTCGCGGGCCAGCAGGTCATACAGCGAACCGCCCCGCCGTTCGACCAGCCGATCCAGGTCCGGGGCGAGCGCTATCGGGATGATCGACGTCTCGACCACGGCGGGCTCGCCGTCGATGAGCCGCTGCCGCCGCAGCCGCCATACCGGCGCGTCCGGTTGGATCCGCAGCGCGCTGGCCACGTCGGGCGAGGGCAAGCCGCGGCGCATCTCCAGGATTCTGGTGTCAATCTCCTCGCCCGGCGGGCCGGTCTCCCCCGGCCTCAGCGTCCCCAGCAGGCTGCCGGCCCTGGCCGCCTCGGTGACGATCCGCGGCCGGGCCAGGAACGTACCCAGGCCCTGATGGCGGCGGACCCGGCCCGCCCGCTCCAGCTCATCCAGCGCCCGGCGGACGGTGATCAGGCTGACCCCGACGCTGGCGCCCAGCTCGGCGTGGGTGGGCAGCAGGTCGCCGGGCACCAGGCCGCGCTCGGCCACGAGTTCCTCGACGTAAGCCACGACCCGTTCGTACAGCAGCTTGGAGCCGGGCCGAGCCGCGGCGGCGGGCCGGGCCCGGCTGCCACCGAGATCCAGGACCATGGGCTTTTACCCTAACGTCGGCGCCCGATGGCGGCGAATGCCTCCTGCGCGGCGCCGAGCATGTCGTCGACGTCATCGGCGGTGTGCACCAGCGACAGGAACAGGTTCTCGTACTGGCTGGGGTGGAACAAGACTCCCCGCAGCAGCATCTCCTGCCACCACCGGGTGAACAGGTCCTCGTTGGCGTAGCGCTGCGCGTCCCGCCAGTTCCTGATCGGCCGCTCGCTGAACCAGATCTGGAAGACCGTGCCCAGCCCCTCGATGATGACCGGCAGGCCCGCCTCGGCGGCCAGCTTGCGCAGCCCGCTCATCAGTGTCTCGCCCAGTTCGCGCTGCCGCTCGTACAGGCCAGGGGTGGCCAGCACGTCCATGGTCGCGCTGACCGCGGCGCACGCGATCGTGTTGGCGTTGTAGGTGCCCGAGTGCGAGTAGCGGCCCTCGGCGATCATCGACATCGCTTCGCGGGATCCGCCGATGGCCGCTACGGGGAAGCCTGCGCCCAGCCCCTTGGCCATCGTGGTCAGGTCGGGCGTGACGCCGAAGTACTCCTGCGCGCCGCCGCGCGCGAACCGGAATCCGGTAATGACCTCATCGAAGATGAGCAGTGCGCCATGCCGGCGGGTCTGCTCGCGCAGCAGCTCCAGGTAGCCGGGTTCGGGCAGGATGCAGCCGGTGTTGAACACCGCGGGTTCGGTGATCACCGCGGCCACCTGGTCGCCGCGCTCGGCCATCACCGCCGCGAAGCTCTCGGGGTCGTTCCAGCTCAGCACGATGAGCGTGGCTTCGAGCTCGGCCGGGACGCCGGGGCCTGAGGCGACCGGACGGGGCATGCTGGCCGGGCCTGCCAGTTCCGGATCCACGTGGTTGCTCCAGTAGACGGTGTCCTGCCAGCCGTGGTAGTGCCCCTCGAAGCGGATGATCAGCCGGCGGCCGGTGTGCGCGCGGGCCAGCCGGACGGCGGTGCCGACGACCTCGCTGCCGGAGTTGGAGAACCGGACCAGGTCCACCCCAGGCACCGCCTCGGTGACCTTGCGGGCCGCCTCGATCTCCAGCTCATACGGCAGGCCGAAGCAGGTGCCCAGCTCGGTGACGGCTCTGGTGACAGCCTGGGTCACGGCCGGGTGCCGGTGGCCCAGGATCATCGGGCCCAGGCCCAGCAGGTAGTCGACGTAGGAATGCCCGTCGACGTCGCGGACCCGGGACCCGAGACCCTCGGCCAGGAACGGGGGGTATGGCTTCCAGCCGAACTTCACGGTACGCGCGCTGCTGCCGGCGCCGCCGGGAATGTAGCGGCTGGCCTCGGTGAACAGCTCGCCAGAACGCTGGGCCCAGAGCCGGTAACGCTCGTCGAAGGTCCGGTCGTCCAAGGTGGTGGCTCCCGTTCGCTAGCTCGTCACGCCAAAACTCGGAACCATACTAAGGATGCTCTGTATGTTTAGTGGTTCTTCTGGCACGAGAGGACCCAGGGACGCCAGGCGCGGCTAGCAGTGCGGGGACGGGCTCGGGGCCACGTCGAGGCGCCGGGTTAAGGCCGTAGAGCGGCGGCCGGACGTGCCTCCCAGACGGTCCACAGCGGCCGGTATCCCATCCTGCTCCAGAACGGCACGGACAGCGGGTTCAGCTGGCTGTAGTGCAGCAGCGTGGTCGAGATGCCGCGGGCGTCGAGCTCGTCATGAGCGCGCTTGACCAGCGCCGCGCCCAGGCCGGAGCCGCGCTCATCTGGCCCCACGAACATCGTCTGCAGGTAGGCCGTGGTGCCTGGACGGGTCATGACCGCGATCCAATCCGAGGATGGCGGCGGCTGGACGTGGACGAGCCCGACGAGCCGGCCGTCCCGTTCCGCCACCCAGACCCAGCCCGGCCACTCGGTCAGCATCTTGTGGGTGTCCTCGCGGACAAGCGCCTCGGTGGCCGGGCGGATGATGGCCGTGCCGAAGTGCGCGTCGTACCGGATCACGCCCATCTCAAGCTCGGCCGCGGCATCGAGATCGTCCGGTCTCGCCTCGCGGATGAGCACACCCGGGGAGGTACCCGCCGACCGGGGAGGCATAGCGTCTTCGGCGAGGATCGTGTGACGGGCGGGACGCACCGCGATCACGGTCAGCGGCTGCATCCCGTGTTTCAGCAGGGCATTGACGCCGCTGATGTCACGGGACGGCCAGTTGATCATCGCCGCAGAATCCTCCCCGCTTGCCTCCGGCAGGGCGGCGAGGTGGTCGCGCCACTGTCCGAGCAACTCATCAAGGGCGGCGGAGGTGCGCAGCCGCGGGGTGAGGTCGAGCCGGGTTATCGTGCCCCAGACCTGATCCAGGATGTCGTCCGCGATGTGCCTGTGACGGCAGAGGCCGATCCCCGCCGGACGGCCGTTCGTCCCGGGAACCACCAGCGACCCCCCGCACCCGGCCGGAAGGTCGCCGGGTGCGGGCAGCATCGGGTCGATGGCCCGCCAGTAGCTGGCTACCGCCTCGTTGAGGTCATCGACTACGTCCGGCCTTAGCCAGAGCACTCGTGTCAGGCCTCCTTGGGGGCGCTCTCAAGCGGGATCTGGAAGAACGTCGACCGCAGGACGAAACGAGCGACGAGCATCAGGACCACGCCGGCCGCGACGATGCCGACGATTGACCAGACCTGCGAGGCCGGCGCGGTCGACAGCGACTTTTCCACGATCCAGACCAGGAATGCGCACGAGGCGAGGGGCAGGATGCCGACCAGCAGCGCGTCCCAGGCGTTGCTGAAGACGCGGCGCCGGTAGTACACGATGGCAGCCAGTCCGGTGAGGACGTAGAAAGCGGCATACAGCAGGCCGGTCACGTCGATCACATCGCTGAAAACGTTCGCGATCGAGCTGGAGAGCAGGTATATCCAGGTGGCCGCGATGAGGATCGTGCCGACGACGATGCTGGCGACCGCGGGGGTGGAAAAGCGGCGGTTCACGTTGCCCAGGACCGGCGGCAGCACCCGGTGACTCGCCATCCCGTAGACCATCCGGGCTATGACCACGACGGCGACCCCGGTGGAGGCGATCACCGACAGGGCCAGGGACAGGGCCATCACCTTGGCCCACCAGCCGCCGCCCAGGGTTTGCGCGATGTAGACGAGCGCGTCTGCCGAGTTGGCCTGCAGTGCGGCCGGCGATACGGTCCCGGCCAGGCCCATCTCAGACACGGTGTAGATGATGGCGAGGAAACCGACCGCGTAAACGGCGGCCCGGCCCGGGTTGCGCCGCCGGTGCTTCACTTCCTCGTTGACGTACACGGTGGCGTCCCAGCCGGTGTACATGAACACGGCAATCAGGAACCCCGACGCCAGGCTGCCCTTCCCTCCGATTCCGCTGGGGCTCAGCCAGCCCTTGGTGATCGGGAAGGTGCCGTGATGATGGCTGAGCACCAGCACGAAGCCCGTAATGGCGAAGCCGAGGAGAATCGTGTACTCGATGATGGCCATGCTGACCTGGGTCCGCGCGGTGATTTTGATGCCCACCACAGCGATCACCAGCATGACCAGGATGACGGCGGTGGCGATGAGGATATTGGGCCAGGTGCTGGTGGTGGAGGAGTTGAAGATGGCCAGGACCGACGGGGCGAGAATCACGACGCCGGAGACCGCCCCTACCAGGCTGCCCGCGATCATCAGCCAGCCGGTGAGGAAACCAAGGTACGGGTTGATCGCGCGGCCGACCCATTCGAAGGAAGCGCCGCAGTTGGCGTTCCACAGGTTCAGTCGGCGATACGCGTTGGCGATGATGAGCATGGGTATCGCGGTCAGGATAATGACAGGTCCTACGGCGTAGGCGGCCACCGCGGTCAGTGAGGCCAGCGTCAGCGCCGTCGATACGGTCGGGGCCGAGTTGGCCATGCCGATAATCGTGTCCTGGGCTGCCCCGATCGCATCCGGCTCGAGCCGGGCCGGCGGCGACGATGTCATTCCTGGGACGGCAGCTACGGGTCGATCCGTCATCCTGTTCTCCAGTCGTGGTGTGGCTCGTGCGAATTAGTGGTCGCAGGCAAGAAAGAGAAGCGTCTCACGTTATTCGGGTTCCGGTGCTTATGGGCCAGTAGGCCGGAGCATCTGCTCCGCGGCCAGGCGCATGTTACACCGGGTTGCACAGCCCTCAGTTTGGTCACTTGCAAACCATACGGTCAAAACCTGGCATCAGGTGACAAGGACGGCGAATTGCCACCGTAACGTTCGCAGCCAAAGACGCGTCAGGAGTCGCCTTCTCCGTCAGGATTTGCCGTTTCGCTGGCCACGGCCCTGGCTTCGCCGACACCTCGCTGGAATCCGGCGAGCCGGTCCCTGGCCGCGGCAGCTGACCGGTTTGGCAAGACGGGTTCCGTGCCCGGGATGGCGCCGGGGACCAGGTTAGCGTTCGGCAGCCGTTTCGGGAGCCCCGCTGGCGTCGCGCCGCCCGAGGACGGCGAATCTACCGCCTCCGCGGCATTCCAGCCTTCGTCTGCCGGTGACGACCAGCGGATTCCGGACGCGGCGGTGAGACCGGAGGGGTTGCTTGGCGCCTCGCGACCACCCCTGAACCAGTTCGACTCGACCGCGTCGAAGATAGGCAGCCTGCGCGTCTCCGAGGGGCTTTCCGCGGGCGGTACGATCACGCCGCCCTCGGCGGAACTCTTCTCTTGAACCGAGGACGCCTGAGTGGCCACCGGAGTACTGGTGGGCTGAGACGTCTCGCTCCGCCACTGCGGGGCGCGGCCGGATAGCGGGGCGGCAGCGAAGGTTCCGCCGGAGGGGTCCTCGTCGCCGAGGGCGTGCGCCTGCTGGCCAGAGACGCCAGCACGTTCGCCCGCCGGGTCTGGTAGCCCGGAGCCGGACGGCACGACGGTCGCAGGCGGTCCGGATTGGAACACCGGCCGCGGGCCGCTGGCTGTGGAGCCAGGCGGTCCGGATTGGAACACCGGCCGCGGGCCGCTAGCTGTGGAGCCAGGCGGTCGGCCTGCATCAGGTATCAACCGCCGGCCGAGCGGCGCGGGCCGGACATCCTCGCGCGGTGGCACGAACTCCGGCGACCTCGTCGCGGCCGGCTCAGCCAACCTCGGCTCAGGCAACCCCGGCTCAGGCAACCCCGGCTCAGCCAACCTTGGCTCAGCCAACCTCGGCTCAGCCAACCCCGGCTCAGGCGAACGCCGCCTCGATCCGGCGCTGCCGAAACTGCTGAGCCTCGACGGCGGAGCCGCGCCTTGGTCCGTGAGGAGTTCACCGGGGAGCCAGGTCAGGGCCGTGAGACCACCGAAATCCGCCTGTTGCAATCGGACCCTGATGCCATGCCGCGCCGCGAGCCTGGCGACCACGAACAGACCCATCCACTTGGGGACATTGATATCCGGCGCCGGCGGGTGTTCCAGCCGCCAGTTCGCATACGCCAGCTCTTTCGCGGCCATTCCGACACCCCGGTCGGTGATGTCGATCAAGGCGCCGCCGCTGGTCAGCAGGCGTCCAGAGATATCGACCTGCATGTCCCCCGCGGAGAACGACGTTGCGTTCTCGATCAGCTCGGCGAGCAGGTGCACTACGTCGTTGACGGCGGGTCCGCACACCGCGATGTCCGGCTGCGCAGTCAGCGAGATACGTTCGTAGTCCTCGACCTCGGACGCCGCGGCCCTAATCACATTCGCAAGCGCAATCGCCTGGTTCCAGTCGCTGGGCACCTCGTGACCGGCCAGAACCAGCAGGTTCTGCGAATTGCGGTGCATGCGGCTCGCGATGCGATTCATCTTGAACAGGTTCGCCAGGCGCTCGCTGTCCTGCTCCCCCTGTTCAAGGTGCTCGATGAGCCGGATCTGGCGTTCCACCAGGGACTGGCTCCGATGGGAAAGGTTCACGAACATGGCGTCGAGCCTGCCGCGGAGTGCTGCCTCGTTGGCCGCCAGCCGCAACATTTCGCTGCGCATGTGGTTGAACGCGCGCCCAACCTCACCTATCTCGTCGGAGGAATCCACATCGATGGGTTCCACGTCGGACGGCACGCCCTCGCCATTGTTCTCGCTGACGCGGCGGATCTCATCAGGCAGCTGGACCTCGGCCACCTCCAGCGCACCGGCCCGAAGTTTGCGTATCGGCTTCAGGACGGACCTAGCTATGACCGCGGTCAACCACAACGCCAGCGCCAGGACGATAATCGCCACCACGCTGACCGCGATCGCCGACAAAATATCCCTCTCGCGTACCGAACTGCCCGACGGGTGGATCGACGCGCTTCGGGTGGCATCGGCAATGCGGACAACACAGAACGCAACGACGGCGACGGCGACGGCAGGAATGATCACGAGCAGCAACAAACGCGAGCGGACTTGCCAATTTTTCAGCCCATGGCGCGATCCGCTATGCCCGGCCGACCTGCCGTTGCGTGAACGCTGGTGGCTTCCGGCTGACGGGCTGACGCCGCCGGGGCGCGGGCCTGGGGCGGCCTCTTGCCCAGCGGCAGGTACCCCGTACCCGGCGGGTTCCCGGAGGAACGCAGAGCCGTCGTGAGCCTCTCCGATGGTCCTTGGGCTGGGGTCATTCGCCCGCCGGTCGTCAGAGGTGTACAAACTCTCGCGCTCAGTCCTGGAAAAGTCCCCGACTACAAGCAAGGCGACGATGATGACCAGGACAGCAATCAAGATTGCGGCCAGCATGCCCTATCACATCCAGCCGGTGACGGGAGTCATGCGCGCGATGTAGCGCATGATGTGAGACCGATAATGCCCGGCCACTTCGGGATCGGCGCGCTCGGCTTCAAGGGCGACCCAGAGCCGATACGGCGACGGAACCGACATAGCGCCCCTTCCCGGCAGCCTGTCCTGCACCTGAAATCACATTGCCACCTCACTCTAATAGGTAACCGGTCGGCGCACGCGGGTTCTTATTTAGAGGGAAAAATCGGTATTTTACTATGTTAGTCCACGGAATGTGGCTTATTGCCGATTTTGAGACATAAATGTAGTTATAGTACCTTAAGTCCGATTCGGTATGACCGGCATGGCCTGGAGGGGTCAGCTCTCCCCGAGGTTAGCGAGGCTCTGCCGGACGGCACGGGTCAGCGGGTCCCCGGCGGGCAAGACCCGGTCACAGCGCACGGCGGTGTCGCGGAGCAGGGCCACCGCGTCTCCTACCCGGCCGACGGCATAGTACAGGTGCGCCAGGTTCGCCAGGCGGGCCAGCGTGTCGACGTGCTCAGGACCGAGGACCCGCTCCGAATCCGCGCAGCACTGCTCGGTGAGCTGCATCGCGGCGGGCATCCTTCCGGCCGCCTGATACGCGGCGGCGAGGTTCGCGGCGGCCGCAATCGTGTCCGCATGGTCGCGGCCGAGCACCTTCTCGCGGTCGGACAGCACCCGCTTGAATTGCGAGACCGCGTCCTTGATCTTGCCTCCGGCCAAGCAGGCCGCGGCGAGACGGTCCCGGGTGGCCATGGTCTCGGTATCGCGCGTGCCCTGCGTCCGCTCGCGATCGCCCAGCGTTCGGGCCAGCAGCCGGATCGCCTCCGCGGTATCGCCGGCGGCCAGGTAGGCGGAGGCGAGCTCGTCACTGACGTTCAGGGTGTCCGGGTGGCCGGGTCCGCGGAACTGCTCGCACTCGTTGACCGCGCGGTGCAAGACGGACACCGCGTCGCCGGGCTCCCCCGCCATGATCAGGGCCCGGCCGAGGTTGACCCGCGCCGCGATGATGGCGGGGTGTCCGGCGGCAAGCTCGCGGCCCCGCTCGGCCAGCACCCGTTGATACCAGGTGACCGCGTCGGCCGCGTACCCCGCCGCCAGGTAGGCGGCCGCCAGATGAGCGGCCACCACCAGAGTGTCGGGATGGCCAGGGATCAGCTTGCTGTCGCAACGGGCGGCTAGGTCCCGCCAATGCTCGACGGCCGGCCCGACCATACGGGCGCCGTCGAGGCTACGGCCGGCTCGCAGCAGCAGCGGGTGGCATCCGTCGGCCCACAGCACGTCGGTGGCCGAGCCCTGCAAGCTGGCCGCATTGCCCCGGAGGCTTTCCGCCGTCCACGGCTGCGGCTCCTCGATCGGCCACGCTTCCAGCAGCGCGCTCGCGGCGGTCCGGGCCGCGGGGTCCTGGACCTGGGCGGGCGCCGCCAGCCTGATCGCCCCCTGGAGCACCGAGCTCATCAGGATCGTGGGGGGTGCTTCGGCCCGGTTGATGGTGATCAGGCCGGCCCGCTCGATAGCGAGCAGCGCGTCCCAGGCCGGCTTGCTGTCGACCGCGGTAGAGAACGGGGTCACGGCTGCGCCCAGGTACCTGGCCACGGCCGACGTGCTGAACATTGCTCCCGGAATCCCGTGGCCGTCGAGCAGCGCGACCAGGACCAGCATCGCCCGGACCGAATCACCCGGCAGCAGCGATTCCGCCTGTCCCAGGGACAGCGTCCAGGTGACCGCGGCGGCCGACGGCACCTCTCCGGCCGCGACCCCGATCTGCTGCCGTCTGCGGGCGAAATAGTCCCGGTAATCCCGGCAGGCCAGGGTCGAGTTCGCGACCACCGAGGAGGCCTGCGCGAGCGCCAGCGGCTCGCGGCCGAGGGCTTCGATGAGGTCGATGGCGCCGTGCCGCTGAGCCGGGTTCACGCTCAGCCGTTCGGTCAGGCAGTTGAGGGCC
>Ga0302179_10001554_pt1 | contig 13758 bp, 12 predicted proteins | sample I_Palsa_E3_1_FD_198788 | JGI IMG/M metagenome (GOLD analysis project Ga0302179, IMG submission 198788) | Peat permafrost microbial communities from Stordalen Mire near Abisko, Sweden - I_Palsa_E3_1 | ecosystem: Environmental > Terrestrial > Soil > Palsa > Peat permafrost | place: Sweden...
GAATGCGTTCTTCTTTTCGGAGCTGTCGTATTTCTTTGCGGGAAGGCTGTAGCCTATCGTCAGCACGTTGTCGATCGCGCAGCCAATGTCCGTGGTGCGCAGACGCAAGAAGCTCTTGAGCAGAAGTCCGGCGGCAATCAGCAGGACAACCGTGGCAGCGATCTCAACCGTCAGCAGCGTCTTGCGCAGCACCGTACGCGACTGGCTGCCAGCCGCGCTCCGCGACGAAGCCTGCAGCGCGGCAATCGCGCTCTTGCTCGTCGATGAGATCGCCGGCAGCAGCCCAGCGAGCAGGGCGGCTGCAACGATCAGAGCGCAGGCGAACGCCAGCACCACACCGTCGGTATGGATATGCTGCGCACTCGGAAGGTCCTTCCATGTAGCCACCAGCCATTGGGTTGCCGCGAACGAAAGCAGCACTCCGGCCGCGCCGCCTGCAATCGAGATCAACAGGCTTTCCATGAGTTGCACACGAATGAGCGTGATCCTCCTCGCCCCCAACGCGCTACGGATGGCAATCTCCTTCTGCCGCGCCGCGGACCGAGCCACCGTCAGGTTGGCTACGTTGAGGCAGCCGATCAGCACCATGCAGGCAACAGCGTAAAGCAGGATGATCAATGGCTTTTTCACATCCTGCCCGAGGTCCTCAATGAGAGTCTTCGACGCCACGTCTTCGGCTACCGGCGCATGCAGGTTTTGCATATGGAGTTGATACTGCACCGTTCCTATCTGGCTCAGAGCGCTGGCCAGGCTGACATCGGGCCTCAGGCGCGCCACCACGCGGGTGAAGTGAAAGTCGTGGTGGGTCAGAAGGTCCGGTGGCAGTCCAGATGCATACGGGACCCAGAGCTGGACCTTGGCATCGGGCCAGGTGAACCACTTGGGAAGAATGCCCACCACTGTGTATGGCTTCCCGTCGAGATGGATTTGCCTGCCGACAACCGTCGCATCCCCGCCGAACCGCCGCTCGAAGAGACTCCAAGAAAGCATGACAGCGGTTCCATCCGGACGATCTTCGCTCTCAGTGAAGGTTCGCCCGATGGCCGCGTTCACCCCAAGCAACGGAAACAGGTTCCAGCTTCCACCGCGCGCGCCTACCAGTTCAGGCAACTCCCCTTTCTCTCCTGTCAGATTGAATTGCCAGTAGCGCCATGCGGCCATGTCTTCAAAGCCGCGGGTTTGCTTGCGCCAGTCGTAGTAGTCTGCAGGAGCAACGGAGTTGTAATTGAACCCCTGCGCGTTCATGGTGGGATCGCGAAAGTGGTCGAAGACCATCACGAGTCGCGCCGGATCGCGAAAAGGTAGCGGCCTGAGCAGAACCGACCGCACCACGGTAAACAGCGATGTCGCAGCCCCGATGCACAGTGCCATTACAAGGACGGCCATCATTGAAAAACCAGGCGACCGGAATAGCTTGCGGACGCTGATCCTTAGATCTCGAATGAGATTCTCGAGTCGGTTCCATCTCCAGACAGCACGCGTGTGTTCGCGAGTCAGCGTGAGATTGCCAAAGGCGCGTAGAGCGGCGTAGCGGGCTTCCCGTGGTGTCAGGCCATTCTCGCGCTGCTCCTCTTCTTCCAGTTCCAGATCAGAGCGCAGCTCTCGCTCCAGGTCCACATCTCTCTTCTTGATCTGCCACCTTTTCATGTCAGCTCTCCTTAACTGCGGGCCACATCACGCGCGCCACAGCTTCCGCCATCTGCTTCCATTGCGATTCTTCGACCACCAGTTGCTTTCTGCCTTTCTCTGTCAGACGGTAGTATTTGAATTCCCGGTTTCGGTCGGGAGCAGTCTCCCATTTGGCGCTCACCAATCCTTGCTGTTCCAGACGATGCAGAGCCGGATAGAGCGAGCCGTGTTGCATCTGCAGAAAGTCATTGGTGGTCCGCTGAATGTGTTTGCCAATCCCATGACCATGGGCTGGACCATAAAGAAGCGTCCTCAAGATGAGCATGTCAAGCGTGCCCTGGAGAAGGCCGGAGCGCGGTGATGTCTGATTCGTCATGGAAGACAGTCTACCCTCGATGTTGCAGTGATAGTAGACCCTCTACCATCGACTGTCAAGGAGGCACCGTGGACGGTGTATTCTCGTTGGCGTTCCACTTCCCGGCGGCTATCGCCCATTGCTCGATGACTCGCACCGTGACTTGCTCCACTCCTTGTCTGCATGGCATTCAAAGCGCGCCGCGAATTACAGCGAAGGCGAACTGGCGCCAATGCCTGTTGCGGAGTAGCGAGCAAATCGGTACAGCATTACGCAGAACTCATCATGACAATTGAAGCTGTCGCATCCGGCGTCGGGTTCTCTGCAGGCACACGGCGGATGCGAAGAACGGGGAGACAACATCATGACCCAAAGCACCCATCATCGCGTCGCCGAGTTGCACAACCTCGCGGCGCACGCGCACGCAGCAGCTGCAACCGCCCATAACAAGGGAGATCATCTCCGCGCACATGAACTTACCAAGCAGGCGTATGAATTATCGATGAATGTCCATAAGCTCGCGACTGAACAATGCACGGTATCCGCGGATTTCAAGCGCTCCTGAGAAAAGAAAGCCAGGACGAAAACCTGAATCTCCCCGACCTCCTACTCATCTACTCCTGACAGGAGGCGCGATCTATGGCGCAAGACAAGAAGGTTGCTCTCATCACAGGTGCAAGTCGTGGAATTGGTTTCGAAACCGCAAAACAGCTAGGTGAAAAGGGAATCACCGTGGTGGTGGGAGCGCGCAAACTCGAGGCCGCGGAAGAGACAGCAGCCAAGCTCAACGCGCAGGGAATCGATGCCTATGGCATCCAGTTGGAAGTTACCAGCGCAGCTGACCGCAATGCGGCTGCCAGATTCATCGAAGAGAGATTCGGCAAGCTCGACATTCTGATCAACAACGCAGGCGTGGGCTCATCTACGGGATTCACCCCGGTAACCAGCCAGGTGACAGACGAAGAACTCGAAAGAATTTTTGCTACGAATCTCTTTGCCGTCGTGTCCCTCACCCGTGAGCTTCTGCCACTCCTCAAGAAGAGCCCGGCGGGACGGATTGTCAATCTCTCCAGCATCCTCGGCTCGCTCATTCTGCACAGTGATCCGACCAGTCCCATCGCTGACTTCAAGTCGTTTGCCTACGACGGCTCCAAGTCGGCGCTCAATGCCTATACCATTCATCTCGCGCACGAGTTGAGAAACACGACCATCAAGGTCAACTCCGCGCATCCCGGCTGGGTCAAGACGGAGATGGGCACGGACGCCGCTCCGATGGAGATTCCGGATGGCGCCAAGACCAGCGTCGCGCTGGCTCTGCTCGGGCCCGATGGGCCAAGCGGGCGCTTCATTCACCTGGGCGAGGAGCTGCCCTGGTAACTGAGAAGCTGCGTTGGTTCTTGGTCGATTGTCGGGGAATTCATGACCTCAGATCCGCGCCCGTGACAGGCTATCAAGCGGGTGCGCCTAGCCTTGCCTGCAATGATCCTACCTGCTCTTCACGCGTTGCTTCTCGAGTTTTCGCAAAGTACTTGCACCATTTCTCGCGCCGTTCCTGAGGGTGTTCGCGACTCTATTAGGGGAGCTGGGAATCCTCGGGAGTGCCGTATTCTGATCGGGCATCTTGTCGTGCAGAATTACATTGAGAAGTGACTTATGCACCCGGATGCGGCCTTTGTATTCGATGAAGCCAAGCTTGCGAAAGCGATTCATAAAAAAGCTGACTCGTGAGCGAGTGGTTCCGATCATCTCGGCCAGAGTTTCCTGCGTGATTGGAGGAATCAATGTCTCTGCTTCTCCGGGAGTGCCAAACTCGGCCATCAGCAACAGGATCCGCGCCAGCCGCTTTTCGCTGGAGTTGAAAAGCTGATCAATCAGATCAGCCTGCGTTCTCATGCTCCTAGCCAGCAGAAATTTCAGAAACATGTCAGAGAAGGCGTGTTCCTCATGGAGGATGCGGATCATCTCCGCTCTTTCGATCTTGAGCGCAATGCATGCGGTTATCGCCGTTGCGGTAGCCATGCGGCGGCCAACAGGTCCCGCAATCGATTCCTCACCGATGAACTCGCCGGCCGAAAGCATGGTTATCGTCGCTTCCTTGCCATTCTTCGAGACGACGGTGAGCTTCGCCCGGCCCGATTGCAGATAGAAGACACAGTCCGCGGAGCTGCCTTGCGTGAAGAAGCATTCTCTCGCTCTAAAATGTACGATTCTGCGTCCCAGGCCCGCGTTCGCCAGAAACCTTGCGGGGTCAAATTCGAACGTTGGTTGTCCGATCATTTCTACCACCCCTCTTCCCTCAAAACTGCGGGCCTAGCAGGCGCTGACCGAACTAGAATCTCAGCGGGCGATGGGATGTATGCGACGGATCTCCGCCAAAAGAATCGATCTCTACAGGGCCCATTTATATCGGAACTCCAAGCCTGATTCGTCGCGTCGTTGCGTCGCGCAGCAGCGTCCTGGCAGCACAAGCCGAGCCCCTCCAGGACTGCAGCCGATACGTAATACCATGTTCGGCGGAAACTCGTTCCGGCCTTCGAATGCCCGAAGCGCTCTCCCGATCATCTTATTTCAATTATTTTTGAGTCTGTATCTTTTTGCTCATTTATTGACTCAGGAATCGACCGCCTTCTCGGACAGATTGGCCTTCCAAGTCAGCTGATTTGGGAAAATCCTAGAGCGTGGCTGGATCTAGGCCGGAATTTGCAGGGTCGGATCGATGCCCCAGATTTGTATCTCCAGAGTGATGTCCGGATCTAAAGTGCATTCAGCGGCCGCGGCAGTCTTGATTGCGTCCGGTCCAGGAACAGCCTTATGCGCAAAGCCTCCGCCCGCTGCACGGCCACCAGCCTCCGGTGTCGCCGGATATGATCCACGTGGTTCAGTTCGCAGAGCATGCGTTCGTCGGCTGCCGCATCGCGTTCCAGCCGGTCAATGCGCTCTTCAAGAGACCGGCGAAAGCGCAGACTGATCTCAAAGTCTTTGCATGTGCTGGATTCGAGATTCATTCCGCGCTCCTTGCCGCACTGCTTTCAGGTGCCTACCCCTGGGCAAGCTTGCAGGGGTATGACGGGAGAAAGCTTCGGCTTTTCTTGAAGCAGCAGCTAAAGTATCTGCTCTACCTGCCGATACTAAGTGGGCCGACGCAAGAGCGCCAGATTACGGGTCAACGAACGAATGGGTCACTTTAGTGAATATTTACTAATTACTGTCCTGATATTGGACAGGACTCCGACCGCGAGCGCGCCGCTTCTTCCACCAGTTATTCTTCGGGTGAGATCGCGTAGTACCCCTTGCGCACCTGCACGTTCAATTTGTCGCCTTTATCTGCTTTACATTCAACAGCAATCTTGCGGTAGCTGCCATCGATCTTGGCGTTGGTCGGGGTGTAGGCCGCCACGTACTGGGTGCGCAGCTCATCTTCGATCTGCTCAAAGGCCGCCTCCAGCTTCTTGCCGTTGTTACCTACGTTGATCATTCGGCCACCCGTCTCGTCGGCCATCTTTTTCAGGGCAAAGTCGCCGGAGTAGCCTAACCCGAAGCTGCCGTACTGCATGCGGTCGGCGATAAGAATGCCGTAGATGATCACGTTGGCCTTCTGCGCCGCTTCGATCGCTTCAGCAATCTTGTGGTCGCTGCCTTCGTCTTCGCCGTCGGTCAGGATGACGACGGCTTTGCGCCCGGTTTCGCGGCTGAGCTTCTGATTGGAGGCCTGGTACACGGCGTCGTACAGCAGCGTACCCTTGGGCGAACCGTGGATCGGCACCGGTCCACCTCCAATCCCGGGGACACCACCGCCATTGCCGGCCGCAGTGTTGATCTCTGCTTTGTTCATCGCTCGCTCCAACTGGCGAGCGTTGTTGGTGTAGTCCTGCAGCAGGTCGACGTCAACGTCGAAGCTGACCAGGAAGGCTTCATCCTTACTTTTCAAGACGCGAGATAGAAACTGGCTGCCGAAGTCCTTCTCGAGGGGCAGCACTCTCTGCTGGCTACCCGAGGTATCGAGCAGAATCCCCAAAGTCAGAGGCTGATTCGTCTCTGCCTGGAAATGCTTCAGCGTCTGCGGCGTCTTGTCTTCGGCGACCGAGCAATTGTCCTTGGTCAGGTGAGGAATCAGCGCTCCGTCCTTGTCCTTGACGGTAAAGAAGAGGTTAACCAGGTTGACATCCACCTTCAGGGTCGTGACCGGGGCGTCGTCGTCCGGCTTTGGCGGAGGCGCGTTGCTCACCGGCGACTCATCGGGTGAAGGAGCCAATTGTGCGTGCAGGCTTGCAACCGGAATGGCCAGCACCGCCAGCACAAGCAATATTCGAAGCGGCATTCTCATCGATACACGCATCTCAACCTGCATGTATGGTAGACGCAATTCGGACCAATGTGGAGAGCATACCTCAGGGGTTTCTCTAAGGTTTAGAGACGAGCGGGAGTTTGGTGCGTCTGATAATCTGACCAATGCAGCCGGGAAATTTGTGTCCAGGTGCCCCCGGCGGCATGGCAGTATTTTGGGCACCCCATGTGAGCCGCAGCGCAACTGCGGCAAAGGAAGCTCTGTGAATCGTAGCTGGACCCGAATTTCTTGCGCCCTCGTTTTAGAATTATCGCTGGCTTTGGCCCTGGCGCAAGGCGCTGTATCTCTGCAAGCTCAATCGACTCAACAGCCAGCACCCGCTCCAGCCGCAGTACCCGATGCGCCCACCCCGCAGGCTCCGCCGCCCATGCAGGGTGTTCAGGTGACACCCGGCATCGGTTCGCAGGAGCCGCTGGCTACCCAGACACCGGCGCCCACCGCACCTCCGCCGCAGGCACCGGCTACTGCTCCCGCCAGCGTCCCCGACACGGTCCAGGGGGAGCCCGCGAACAACACGACAGCCAAAGATATAACCACCCAGTTCGTGAGCAATACGAATGCCGTCCTGGTACCCGTTACCGTCAAAGACAGCAAAGGAAACTTCGTCGGTGGTTTGACGGCTCGCGATTTCCGCATATTTGAGAACAACAAGCAGCAGCGGATTGCTTTCTTCACGGTCGACCCATTTCCTCTGTCGATTGCGTTTGTCATCGACCAGAGCCTGACCCAGGACACTATGACCCAGGTTAACAACTCCCTGGGAGCCTTGCAGGGAGCGCTTGCTCCTTACGATGAAGTGACCGTGATCTCCTATAACAACGGCCCCAAGGAACTCTCGGGCTGGACGGGCGCTCAGAGCCACCGTCTGGAAGCAGTGCTCGCCCTCAACAAGGCGACTGGCAGAGACGAATTGGTTCCTGTTACGGGCGGTGCCTTCTACGGCTGTTCCATTACGGCCAACGGCAGCTGCGTGGATCCAAACCTGCAGGTCGGGCATAGCGCCGGCGCGGCGGAAGGGAATCCCACCCGCGAAATTCATACGCTCAATGACGCGATTCTCCTCGCCGCTAAGGACCTCTCCAAGCGGCCGCGGGAGTTCCGCCGCATGATCTACGTGGTTTCCGACGGCAAGGAGTACGGGAGCAAGGCCAACACCAAAGAGGTCCTCAAGGTCCTGGAAACCAACCAGATCGCGGTCTATGCGACCCTGGTTGGCGACTCTGCGCGCTGGGGTGAAGGCTATCTGAGCCGCTTCCACATTCCCCTTCAAATGAATGACAACGTCCTGCCGAAGTACACATCTGCCACCGGCGGCGATCTCTACGCGGAGCGCAACACCAACGGCATCGAAAAGAGCTACCAGAAGGTCGCCGAAGAGGCCCACGCTCAGTACACTTTGATGTACTACAGCCACGAGCCGGCCGTCGACGGCAAGTACCGTTCGATCGAGGTGCGCGTCGATCGTCCTGAAAAAGAAGTCGAAGTTAACGCCAAAGCCGGCTACTACCCCACCGCAGAGAATCTCCACTAGAAGTGGGGGTTCTCAGTCCGGCTCTCGCCAGCTTGGCCGTCTCCATCGCATCGGCGGGCCCGGTCGGCCTGATCGGGCCGGTTGGCCTCGGACTGCTTGCTGCAACCACTTGGGGAGGTTCCGATTTCGTCGGCGGCATGGGAGCACGCCGTTATCCTGCGCTCCTGGTTGTGGCGTCAGGCCATCTGGTTACCTTGCTCGTGCTTTTGGCAGCCTGCAAGTTCTGGACTCTGCCCATTCCCCATAGCGCCGAGTTCTTCGAGGGCGCGATCGGCGGCCTGGAGGGCTCACTCGCCCTCGCCGTCTTCTACCGCGCCCTGGCCATGGGCGCAATGGGCCTTACCGCTGCGCTCACCGGGTTGCTGACTGCTCTTGTACCGGTTCTCTTTGGGTTATGGAGCGAAGGTTTGCCGGCTCCGTTGGCGGTCGCAGGGCTAATCCTCGGTTGCCTGGCAATCTGGCTGGTCTGTCACTCGGGTGGCCTCTCTGCAGAAAACTCCACGCCGCCGCTGGCGCTGATGCTGGGCGCAATTTCAGGAGCGGGATTCGGGCTGCAGCTCATCCTGCTGAAGCTGGCTGCTAACGGCGGCGTTCTTTGGGCCCTGACGTCGGCCCGTATTGGAGGAGTACTGGGCATGGGCGCGATTCTGCTTTTCGCGTGGCCACGCCGGGTCGCAATCGGCGACCGCGGTCAGCGCAAGACGCAAGGCCGCATCTGGACAGGTTTCTGGGTTCTTGGAATCCTGGCTGGGGCACTGGACACGATCGGGAACGTCGGCTACACCGTGGCGGCGCACGCCGGCCGGCTCGACTTGGCGGCCATGGTTTCGTCGCTTTATCCGGGATTTACGATTTTGCTGGCTGCGGTCGTCCTGCGCGAACGGCCCACGCGCAGGCAGACCCTCGGCATGGCCGTCGCTCTGGCATCGGTTGTGCTGTTAAGCTTGTGAGGCGCGATGAGGCGCGAAAATCTCGCGCCTCATCAGTGTTCTGGGGAGGGTACTTCGCTTAAGCGACCGGGGTCTGCTTCTGCTCGACCGGCTCAGCCTTGGGCTGAGCGGGAGCGACGCTCTGCTGCGCGACCGGGGGTGTCGGCTCACCACCGCTCTTGATTCCGTCCTTAAAGCCTTTGAGTCCTTCGCCGAGCCCTTTGCCCAGCTCTGGGAGACGCTTGGCGCCAAAGAGAACGAATACGATCAATCCAAGCACCAGCAAGTGGGTCGGTTGAAATAGTTCACCCATAATAATTCCTCCGCGGAGTCATCTCCGCCTCGCGAAAATCAGATCCCTGCGACAGAATCCGGCGCGAGAATCTTACACTCGATATTGTCGCACAGTCTAAAATCCCCTGGCTGACGCGGCGATACAAGAATGACAATCCTGTGACATTAAGTGAACGCCGCTCCCGCGCTTTCGGATTGCAGTCTCTCCACCTAGACGAGCCCTGGATGGGCACAAACTGCACAGGCCACCCTAGTTCACTTGCGCCGGCTTGCCCAGCCGCTCGGTGACCATATCAAAAAACGCTGCAATGCTCTCGGCGTCGCCCATGGTAATTCGCCGGTACACTTTCATCAGCGGAAACAGCCGCGAACCCCGCACTTCCACCGCCGGAACGGCTGCCACTCCACCGGGATACTGGGTCATCTCCCATCTGCCGGTATAGCGGCGTCGCAGCACCTCACCCAGGTAGCTGCCCCATAGCCTGACTTCGAAGTCATAGTCCAGTTCGCCTTTTTCGGCCAATTCTGAGAGAACGGCTTCAAAAGCCACCATCGATTCTGCGTTGTAATCCAGCCTCTGACGAAACTGCTCGTGAGCAACCGTGACCGCAGCTTCGGCGTAAGCTTCCATCATGGCGTCGAGGTCGGAAAAAGTCGACCCCTCCAATCGCTTACGCACGGAATTTGCACCAGATGTCACTTATTTAGATTAGACCTTAGATAAGATTATTCCCAATCTACTGTCACTTCCTTGCATCTGATTCTTGTTCGCGATACAAAACAGACAGCGAGGTAGTCTTCCCCATGCCGCTTGCAGTGAATCCCGTAAGGTCAGTGCTTTTGTCGATATCGCCAGCGATTCTGCTGGCCACCGCAATTCTGCTTGCCTGCGGTCCCGCCGCTGCTCCTGCTCGTGCACAGGCTCGCGAAATCTATCCCGCGCCCGAACAGGCCAGCGCCGACCTCGCTGCCGGACTCAAATCCGCGGCTGGCCACCATAAGCGCCTGATCCTCGATTTTGGCGGTAACTGGTGCGGTGACTGCCAGGTTTTGGATATTTATTTCCACGATCCGGCCAATAAGCCGCTGCTGGATGCGAATTACGTCCTGGTCCACGTCAACGTCGGGCACTTGGACGAGAACCAGAAGATCGCCGAGAGATACCAGGTTCCACTGGCCAAGGGCGTGCCTGCGCTCGCCGTCCTCGATGAGCATGGCAAGCTGCTTTACAGCCAGCGCACCGGAGAATTCGAATCCATGCGCCATATGGAGTCGAGCGCCGTCACCAGTTTTCTGTTGCAATGGAAACCGACCCGCTCAGGCATTTAAGCCTGTTCGCAATCAAGAACACAACGTCGGCGAAATCAAGTCTCGCCGACGTTTCCGCTTACGATCTCAGGCCTGACTCCTCCGCCACCACGATCGAATTCCCACAATCACCGGTGTGGGCCATCAGCCGAGCTTTGTGGGGCGCGGGGTCGGTCGCGACCAGATGGAAATCCAGCCCGGCCAATTTCGCCAGCGCATCGATAGCCCGCCGCTCATGAAGCAAGGTCGATTGATAAGGAACCTCGCCGAGAATGATCAGCGTCCCGCCCTTGGCGATGTTGGCGCGCAGATACTCCCTGGGCTTGCTGGCCGCCCCGCCAAACTCTGCCCCGGTAACTCCGGTATAAGTCAACCGGTGCAGGGCTGCGACGGTTGGAGACGCCGGCGCGTCGGCCCCGATATACAAGTCGTCCGTGACATGGAAGAGACGCTGCGAACCCCATCCGGAGAGTCGGCCATTGACGGCGATCGAGACCTCCCAATCCCCGCTCAACCTGCGCCCCGGCTTCACTTTATGATTGGTGTCCGGAATCGCAGAGACCGGAAATGGCCGGCTCTTCTTGCCTGCCTTCTGGGTCAGATCGATGGAGTAGCTATGCGGGTCGAGGAGCGAAAAACTCTCTTGCTCCGGCCAGCGCTCGCACTGCGGATCGTTCAACTCCGCATCAGTAAACAGAATTCCGGGAACGAATACCGCGCCCACCGGATGGCCATTGCATGGGGAGAAGACTTCCACCCCTGTGATGTTTCCGCCGCTCACGGCTGGAACGAGTAACAACGGCCCGGAAAACAGGATATCCAGTTGTCCGGCCGTGGAAGGGGATGGTGTCTTGCTCTTCTTCTCTTTCGATGTCGCTTTATTGGCTGCCATGTAACTCTTTCCTCCGCTGCGCTCGTTCCGTGCAGGTCACGTAGAACGCACCCCAATAATACGGGTTGTTTTTGTGAGTTTGCAGAAATTGTAACCGGCGCGCCGAAGTTAGAGCCAAAGCTACGTTGTTTCCTTTGGCCAAGTCTCGGTAAAAAGCAGCCATGAAAGGCACGGCGGCATCGGAATCGATCTGCCAGCGCGTCGCCACCACCTCCGGCACGCCGAGAGAACCCAGTGTCTCCACGATGTCCTGGAGAGGGTGGTTCCACGAAGCTTCGCGAACGCCGGTCGCGCAGGCCGATAACACCGCCAACCGGCAGGCGCGGGGTGGATGCTGGCGCAGAAAAGCGCCGTCTATCCAGGGACGCTTGTCACCCGGCGAAGCCGGGGCCAGCAGCAGCTCCGTCCCCTGGCCGGTTTGAAGCGCGTGACCGGCAAAGTGAAAAATGGTGGCCGTGTCCAGCGCCTGGGCCACGTGGGCGACGGTGGCCTGGCTGCCCAGCAGCAGTTGCGGCGCATGCAAAAAGCCGCCGACGTCTTTTGCTTCCTCGAGAGCCCCCGGCAACGGCGGCTCTCCGTCGCCAGCCGTAGAGGCGCCAACCACGACCGACTGGCTACGATCTTCAGACTCCGCCGCGGATGCAAAGCCGCCCTCCGCGTGTACCGGTGCGAGCGCCAGAATCGAGCGCATCTCCGCCAGAGGATATTGCAACCCCAGCGGTCCAGTCGGCGTTGGCAGAACCGGCCAGGAGAGATTTTGTAACATCGGATCAGGCTCCAACATGAGAAAGGCATCGGAGCCAAAGCCTGCCGGTAATTGCGGTAACAGGGCATAGCTCAGCCCGGCGCCCAATCTCTCGGCGGTCTCCGTTGAGGTCAAGGGAGAACTCACTGCGCGCTCCAGCGTCTTGGCGGCATCGAGCACATCCTGGCGCTGGCGGGGAACACTTCTCCAGGTCACACCGTTCTTGTCGGCGCGGTAGACTAGCACCCGGTCCAGCAGCAGGATCTGTCCAATCAGGAGATTGCCGTCCAGGTTGCGCCGTGCGGCCACCAGTCTGGGTTCTTCGCAGTCCAGCGCATACCCCCGGCATTGGGTAATGGGCAAGCCGCGTGAGCGCAGCCGGAAGCGCTCCCACAGCGCGAGAACACTCTCTGGCGAACGGCCCTGGGCCAGCCAGGTTGCTGCCAGTTCGGCGTACACGTCGTGATCCAACTGGGCGAATTCGGCTGTCGTTTCTTGGTCTCCCTGGCGAACATCGGGTCCTTCACTGCTCCGAATCTCGGACTCCAGGTCGCTTGCGGCCTGGTCGAAATGCCCCGTGGCCAGATCCAACATGCCTCGCGCCACGGCGTAAGGCCGCAGAGCCCAGGTATCCGAATTGTTTTTGAGATGCGAGACTGCTAGATCGAGATAAACCGTTGCCTCACGGAGATTTCCTCGCTCGAGCATGGAACTGGCCAGATATATCTCCGTCTCGACAAAGTTGGCCCCGTTTGTTTTTCCCAACGCAGAGGGATCTCCCTCCGCGTGTGCCAACTCGATCTGAGCCTCCGCCTCCTTCATCGCGCCAATACGGATCTCCGCGCGCGCCAGATACATTCGCATTACCGCGGCATTGGCGCGGTTGCCGGCCAGCTCAAACCATTCCGTCGACTCACGAAGCGCCCGTTCGCTCTTGTGTGCTAAGGGCGAGTCCTGCTCCACTTCCGCAAGTTCAGCAATTGTGTTGGCAACGCGAAGAGGCGGCGGGTCGACGGAGTAAAGATGACGAAGCGAAGTGAGCACCAGCCGTTCCCCTGTCTCGTCGTCCCCAGAATCCAGCGTGTCGCCGGAGAGCATCACTTGAATGCGAGAGGCAAGCAGCCGATAGTTGTCTTTCTCGGCGAGAAGAAGCGCCGCCGCCGCCAGCAAGCGCCCAGATCTCCTCGTTTCGGGAGTGTTGTCGCAGACCTTTTCCGTTACCAAAGCCTGGGACTCGATCCACGGGTACCGGTCGATTCCACGTCTCGCTGCTGGCTGCGAATCGAACTGCTGAGCTAAGGCGCGGCAACCGCGAAAATCCACACCAAGCTGCAGCGAGAGCAGATATTCAACCGTCGCCCGCTCCTCGCCCACGCGAGCGGCAGCTTCTACAGTCGCTGGAGACCCACTAGGCGGCTTCAGTTGCAGAAATAGCTCTCTCGCCTTCGCGGCCGCTCGTTCGCCCTCGGCAGGAACCCCGGTAAGGTCTTCGCGTATAGCTTGTCCGAGTGACTGTAGCGCTCGGCTATACGCATCCGCGGTTACAAGGGGAAGAGAATCGATGTCAGGAGAGATTAAGTCGTTGAGCCAGGAATCGTGGTGCTGTATTCTTAGGGAGGTAGCAATAGCTTTCAATAATCTACGGGCGGACAAGCAAGCTTCCGAGCAAGGAGAACCTCGCGCCTGCTGTGAGTCGCTGGACGCCGATCCCGCAGCTCGATCTTTCTCTA
>Ga0302179_10001570_pt1 | contig 13695 bp, 10 predicted proteins | sample I_Palsa_E3_1_FD_198788 | JGI IMG/M metagenome (GOLD analysis project Ga0302179, IMG submission 198788) | Peat permafrost microbial communities from Stordalen Mire near Abisko, Sweden - I_Palsa_E3_1 | ecosystem: Environmental > Terrestrial > Soil > Palsa > Peat permafrost | place: Sweden...
GGGCCTTTCCTTAAAGAAAGGCGCACACGTGGTCCTGTCCAGAGCTGCGTACAGGAAATCGGGGCAATCGACGGGTGCCCCATCCTTCGCGCTCTTTGCGAAGGGTGGGATAGTCACATCTCCCCCCTGACCTCCCACGGAAAGCAGACTTGTTCCTTAGGAGACCTGGGTGTTCCGGTCAGGACCCATCTGCGAGGAGAACCCAGGTCTCAAAAGCGAGACCTGGGCCACCCACTCAGAATCTGGAGGTTGCAGCTTTATTTTCGAGAGAGCATCCCGTAGAAATCGTTCCCAGGCCGCCAGTGAGAATCTGCGCATATTCCGCAGCAATTTCGCGGGGGCTCAGATCGCCGTCGGGGTGATACCAGGTGCCTATCCAGTTGATCGCCCCTGCGATAGCGAACGAGACCAGCTTAGGATTGCACGGCCGAATAGAGCCGTCGGCCATCCCCTCCTCAACATAGCCTCGAAGCGTCGAATCCAGGCGCCGCTTCATGGTTCGAACCTCGCGCCGGGTGGCGGGCGAAAGCTCTGACTCGTCCAGCATCGAGACGCAACGCCCAAAATCGTACGAGACCAGCGCCTCGGCATAGGTCTCCACATACATGAAGAGCTTGCGCAGTCCCGTTCCCTCGTTCGAGTTCGTTTGTTTGAGGAGATTCTCAATATAGGCAATCCCGTTTCGGTAGCACTCGACAAGAATCTCTTCTTTATTGCGGAAATAGTAATAGAGTGCAGGCTTGGTGATCTTCAGCTGGGCGGCCAGCATGCTCATCGACGACTTTTGATATCCATGCTCAAGAAACAGGTGCGCCGCCGTCCGCAGGACCGCCTCCCGCTTGACGTCCATACTCCTCTGTCGCGCCTGGAAGGCTTTCCATGGCTCGCGAGTGCGTTCCCTTACGGCCCTTGTCTCCGTCTTTTGCATCCAGCGACACCTTTCCCGTGCCAACGAACGAGGATTTTTCTCCGCAGGCGCTTCATTGTATAAGCGCTATTGCTCGTAACCCCATGCCGTTGCGCCTGGAACTTTCCACCGAAGTGACCGGCCGCGCGCTTTTGGTAACCTCTTTTCGAGGGGTCGCATTCCACAGGTGACAAGGGCACGTCTTATTCGTTATCTTACCTCTCGGTAAATATCAATGAGCAACCAACTTCAATCGCAGCGCCTGCTTGTGTCCCTCCTGGGGCAAACGGTTGAAGTTGCGCTGCACCAGCATCCCGCAGCTTTAGATACGATCCTTCTGCTGCATGAAGCCCTCGGCTCGGTTGCCTACTGGAAAGATTTCCCTGAAAAGCTAGCGCTGGCCACCGGAACCAACGTCTTGTTGTACTCACGCGCGGGGCAGGGAGACTCCGAGGGACCAATCGCCCCCCGCAACCGCGACTCCTACCTGCGCGAGGTAAACAAAGTCATCCCCGCTTTGCTTAAACATTTCGGCGTGGATTTTCCCCTGGTCTACGGCCACAGCGAAGGCGCCGGGTTGGGGATGCTCTACGCTGCCATTTCACAGCGAGTGAAGATGCTTATCCTGGAGAGCCCCTTTGTCATTGCCCAGAAGAGTTCGGCCCAGCATATCCGGAGCATGGCCTCCGCCTACAGTGGCAGCTACCTGCAACAGCGGCTTGCCCAATACCACCAGGACCCGGATACCGTTTTTTCCTCCTGGGTCTCCGGGGTCGGAGAATTCACTGACGGGGAATCTCCCTTCGGAGACTTCATCGCCCGTATCTCCTGTCCAGTCCTCGTCCTTCAGGGCGCTGACGATGAGTTCGGAACCAAACGGCACCTGGATGCAATCCTCGCTGTGCTGCCACACACGCAGCACACGACCTTTGCCGATACCGGACATCTTCCTCATCGGCAGCAAGCAGATGCTGTGATCGAAAGGGTGAGCCGCTTCCTTGCGAACGGCTCGAAACTTGCAGATCCAAAAGAAACCGGCGGTCACTCATTATGAACATTCCACTCACACCTTTGCGTTGTCTGCGCCATGCGGAGCGGCAGTATCCGCACAGAACAGCCATCGTCTGCGGGCCGCGCAGATACAGTTACGAACAATTCGGAGAGCGAGTCGGCCTCCTTGCCGGCGCTCTGCTAGAGGCCGGCATCCAATCGGGGGATCGCGTCGCTTATCTCGGCGTCAACACTCACCGCCTGATGGAAGCCTATTACGGAGTGCTGGAGGCAGGCGCAATTCTGTTGCCGCTGAACATTCGGCTCGCTCCTGCTGAGTTGACCTACGTCTTGAACGATGCCGGGGCAACCGTCCTCTTTATCGAACAGCCATTTATCCCCTTGGTCGAGTCTTTTCGAGAGTCTCTGTTCACGGTAAAAAAGTTCATCCAGCTTGACGGGGTCCCGGAAACTGGCTGGATGGCCGAGGACAACTACGACGGCATGCTCCGCAAAGCCACGCCGCACCGCGCGGACATCACCCTGATTGACGAAGATGAAGTGGCAGAAATCTTTTACACCAGCGGCACCAGCGCCCGCCCCAAGGGGGTCATGCTGACACACCGCAACGTCTATCTCCATGCGCTGCAAGTGTGCATGGCCTTCCAGGTCGAGAATAGCGCGACAGAACTTCACACCATCCCTCTCTTTCACGCCAATGGCTGGGGTGTGGCCCAGTTCCTCACCATGATGGGCGGCAAGCATGTGATGGTTCACACCTTTGACCCCAAGGAGATATTCCGCCTGATCGAGGTGGAACGAGTCAACCATTTCAGCGCGGTTCCAATCATGGCCACCGTGCTCGTAAATCACCCGGAACGAAAAAATTACGATCTAAGCAGTCTGCGCCGCATCATAATCGGCGGCGCAGCCTCTTCGCCTACGCTGGTACGCGAGGTGGAAGAGAAGCTCGGCTGCGAGTGTTTCTCAGCATATGGCCTTACGGAGACGTCTCCGGCGTTGTCGCTGTCACAAATGAAGCCCGGGCTGAACTGGGAAGGCGAAGAGCGTTACTTCGGCCAGGCCATGACAGGCTACGCCATGCCTGGGGTCGAATTGAAAATCGTCGATGCTGACGATCAGGATCTGCCGCAGAATGGGGTAGCGTCTGGCGAGCTTGTCGTCCGCGCAGACGGCGTGATGAAGGGCTACTGGAATCAACCCGACACCACCGCCGAGGTGTTTCGCGGCGGCTGGTTCCACACCGGGGACGTGGCCACCATCAACCAGAACGGCTATGTCCTGATTGTCGATCGCAAGAAAGACATGATCCTGAGCGGCGGAGAAAACATCGCGTCGCTGGAAGTGGAACGGGTCATCCTGGCCCATCCGGCAATCCTCGAAGCCGCGGTCATCCCCGTCCCTGACCAGAAATGGGGCGAGGTACCCAAGGCGCTGGTTGTTCTAAGGGAGGGCGCCTCAGTTACAGAATCGCAGCTCATCGAATTCTGCCGTTCGCAGCTAGCGCGCTACAAGTGCCCACACACCGTGGACGTTGTAGAAAGCCTGCCCAAGACAGGAACCGGAAAAGTGCTCAAGAAGAACCTGCGTAAGCAATACGAACGCGCTCCCTCACCTTCGCCTGCCACGGCACCGAACTAAGTTATGACTGCAGCTGCTATTAATCGAGAAAGAGGTCAGTCCTCAGCGGTATTCCGGGGCTAACGGCGTAGCTTGAAAAATCGGTGATGCCTGCCTCAGCCAATACTTCCTCATCGATAAAGAAATTGCCAGTCGTCGTGCGGCTATCCTGCGCCAGGATATACGCGGCCGCATCTGCGACCATCTCCGGAGTACGTCCGAGTTCCGCTGCCGCGCCCGGGATCACTTGCAACGCGGCAGTCGCAATGATGGTACGAGGCCAGAGGGCATTGACGGCAATTCCCAATGGACGAAATTCCTCCGCCATCCCCAGCACGCACATGCTCATACCGTATTTCGCAATGGTGTAGGCCACGTGCGGAGCGAACCACTTGGGACGCATATCAAGCGGTGGAGAGAGGGTCAGAATATGGGGATTCTGCGCCTTCGCTAAGTATGGCAAGCAGGCTTGCGAACAAACGTAAGTGCCGCGCAGATTGACGTCCATCATCAAGTCGAATCGCTTCAGAGGAGTGTCTGCCGTAGACGTAAGGCTAATGGCGCTTGCGTTGTTGACCAGGATGTCAATTCCGCCGAAGCGCTCCACGGTTTTCTGCACCGCGTCGTGTACCTGATCTTCGTGCCGGATATCAACAAGCAGGGGAAGAGCCTTTCCGCCCTCTGCTTCGATTTCCGATGCGGCCGTGTACACGGTGCCCGGCAATTTCGGATGCGGTACTGCAGTTTTGGCAGCCACCACCACGTTGGCGCCCTCGCGAGCGGCGCGCAGTGCAATGGCAAGCCCGATGCCGCGGCTGGCACCAGTGACGAAAATAGTTTTCTCTCTCAGGCTCATCTTTTTATCCCCTTTGAAAAATCAAGGTGACAGACGTTGTCTTTTGCGCTTATCTTACCCGTCGGTTAGAAACAACGGCTCAAGAGCGCCGCGAAGTTATGGAGCCGGGCTGAAAAGCTGTCTTTAAACAGTTGAAAAAACAGGCATTTATCTGAAAAGCACAGCAGGACGGTACGCACACACTCTGGGAGGTCACCCGTGATAATTCAATCCATCGGAAGGTTAGCATCAGTTGGCTGGCTCATCTCTACTCTCACCCGTGCGTGCCGGCTTCGGCTTACTGCAGGGAAGAAGACTTGCTTTTTGCTGGCGGCTTGGCTGCTGTGGGTACCTTTCACCTACGCGCAGGGAGTAGGCTCCTCCGGTGTACTTCGCGGCACAGTCACTGATCCGACGGGTGGGGTCATTCCTAACGCAAACGTAACCGTGGCAGACCCGCAAACTGGCCTGCAGCGTACGGCAGTGACCGATTCCGGTGGCCAATATCAATTTTCTGCGCTGCCGCCTTCCACCTACAGTGTGACCGTGCGGACGAACGGGTTCGCGACCGAGGTCAGCAACGGCGTGGGGGTCCCCCTGGGGGAGACCGTCCTGGCTGACTTCCACCTGAGCGTGTCCACCGTAACTGCGGAGGTGGTTGTGAACGAAACGCCGCCGGTGATTGAGACCACCCGAGGCAGCCAGGCGGATAGCGTTGGCGAACGGGCGATCACGAATCTGCCCATCGATCGGCGCGACTATCTCTCCTTCTCCCTGCTGATGCCGGGCGTGAGCAACTCCAACATCATCGCCAGCAACGCCGACTACCGCGTGCAACAGACTCCACAGAGCGGCCTGTCGCTTTATGGCAGCAACGGACGCGGCAATAGTGTGACAGTAGACGGTGGAGAGGCCAACGACGAGTCCGGTGGCGTGCGCCTGAATGTAAGCCAGGACGCGGTGCAGGAGTTCCAGATCAACCGCAGCAACTATTCAGCCCAATTGGGTGGGGCCAGCGGCGCCTCCATCAACATCGTCACCAGGTCAGGCACAAATACCCTGCACGGCGGTCTGTTTGCTTTCTTCCGCAACGATGCCATGGACGCGCGAAACCCATTCGCCTTCAGTCCAGCCTTAGTTGCCGGTGACGCGTTCTCGCTCGACGCACAAGGCCAACCCATCAAAAATTCCCTGAGCCGGCAGCAGTTCGGGGGGACCATCGGGCTCCCGGTCAAAAAAGATCGAACGTTCCTTTTCTTCGCCTTCGAGGGCCTGCGTTCCGATGCGCAGGACTCGGTTCCCTTGTTGACGAATAGCGGCATCTTCGCTCCCACTGCCTCGCAATCGCCGATTCTTGCCGGCCTGGCGGCGGAAGGGCAAACCCCGGTGCCTTGCCTGGGCGAAGCCCCTGCCATCACCTTGCTGCCTGCGGCCACCTGCGCATTCGGGTTGCAGAGCATCCTCACGGTTGATCCGACTGCCAACGGGAACCCCTTCGTCAGCCCGGCCCAGTTAGCCTCCAGGGCTTTCGTCGTGAACCAGTTCGAGCAGAATGGCGGACTGTTTCCCTTTCCCATTCGGCAATACGAAGGGTCCACACGTCTTGACCATCGATTCAGCCAGAAGGATTCCGCCTTTCTTCGCTACAGCGCGGCGCACCTCAATGAGTCCGACCCGACTGTGCAGGCGCTGGTCGGCTTCTCCCGGGGAACCTCGATCCTGAACTGGGATAGCACCATACAAGGCTCCTGGTTCCATCAGTTCAACGCCGGCGCCATCAACGAGGCCCGGGTGCAGTGGAACATGTACAAATTCAACGTAAACTCAAACGATCCGGGCGGTCCGGGTCTCGATGTTCAGGGTTATGGCTTCTTTGGCCGCAACATCTTTCTGCCCAGCTACAACATGATCCGCCGTTACGAGTTCGCAGATAACTTCACGTTCACGCGCGGACGACACACCTTGCAAATGGGTTTCGACGAACTGCTTCGCGACGATAACAGTTCATCCGCAACGTTCCTGGGCGGACGCTTTGAATTCCTGCAGCTTCCTGGCGGCCTGGTCAGTCCATGCCTGCAGGTGCCCGTCGCGTGCGGGCTTTCTGCCTCCACTGCGTCTGCTCCGATCAGCACGCTGCAATCGTGGAGCTTGGGCTTGCCCTCATTTTATGAACAGGGTTTTGGCGAGCCGTCGTATATCCTCAACCGGCCATTCACGTCTGTCTATGTACAGGACTCGTTTCACTTTCGCCCCGGCCTGACACTCAATGGCGGTTTGCGCTACGAGGTGGATTCACAACCCAGCGTTTTGAACACCTATAAGCTGGATTTTGCTCCTCGCGTTTCCTTTGCCTGGGATCCTTTCAACGACGGCAAGACAGTCGTTCGTGGCGCTTATGGAATCTTCTACGGGCAGGTCTATGCCCAGATTCCCGCCGTCGTGAAAACTTTGGGCAACCTGAATGGGAACCGGCAAATTGCGAACACCCTTGTATCTATCCTGGGAGTCCCTGGTGCACCTGCGCTGAACTCGGCTGCAATTTATCAAACCCTGGCCGCGGAAGGAAAAATATCCTGCGGCGCGCCGCCGGCGGGACAGGCCGCCTGCATTGGGCCCGGGGATCTGGCCCAATTCGGCCTTAACGTCTCCAACTCTGGCCCCCTGCCTCCGGGAACCGTACTCTTTTCCGGGTCGCCCCATTACCGGCCGCCGCAGGCGCAGCAAGCCTCCTTTGGAATTGAGCGGGAGATCGGAGCAAGCACATCTATTTCTGCAAACTACATCTACGTTCATACCACCCACCTGCCCTGGGCGGTGGACACCAACCTGCTGGCCGGAGCCCCAATCGTTACGGGCACAGGCGCGAATGGTCTTCCTACCAACGGTTTGCCTTTCCAGGATTGGGGTTCGGCACAATGCGTCGCTGATCCGGCCCTCTGCTTTGCTGACCCAACCCACACCATACTTCAGAACAACCAGTATCAATCGATCGCGGAAGCGGTTTACAACGGCGGTATTCTGGAGGTGAAAAAGCGCTTCGGGCAAAATCTAACTCTGCTCGGCAACTACACTTACAGCAAAGCCATCGACCAATCGACAGATTTTAATAGCGATTACTCGGCCTTCGACCAGGTAAACCTCCACGCGGAGCGCGCCGTGTCGGACTTCGATCAACGCCATAAAGTCGTCTTTGCGGCCATGCTGCAAAGTCCGTCCAACAGTTCGCGCTGGCTTTCAGGTTTTGAGCTTGCACCGATCGTTAGCTACAACAGCGGGCACCCTTTCAATCTGCTCGCCGGATCCGACATCAATGGCGACGGTCACTTTACCAACGATCGTCCGCCGTCGGCGCCGCGCAACTCAGGCTTGGGACCCAACTATGCTGATCTCGACATGCGTCTGAGCCGGGCATTCAGATTTCGCAGCGAGTACAGCCTGAACTTCACCGCGGAAGGATTCAACATCGCAAATCGCACCAACTACGCCAGTGTTAACAACATTGTCGGAGCGACCTTTGCTCCATCGTTCAATGTTCACGGTACTGCCGCCCTCTCTCCCAGCCAACCGTTGGGTTTTACGGCGGCCGATGCGAAGCGTGAAATACAACTGGGGCTCAGGCTGGCGTTTTGAGGTCGGAAAAGCAGCGGATCTGCCACTTCGTTCGATGGAGCTTTAGCCGCTGAAGGCCCTTTTCTATTCGCAACAGGGCTTTTTGCAGCCTCCACAACCTTGGCGTACGCAATCTTTTAAATAAAATGGGCTTTAGAGTCTGGGCAAGAACTGGGCTTTGTATCAGGGCACATGTTTGAGGATATGCAGGCTCTAAAGCCCTGCATATTCTCAAACAGTTACGGCCCGACTAACGTCGTGCCCTGATACAAAGCAGAGCTTTTCCGGAGCCCGTAAAGGCGTTCCCTCAGACAAAATTGGGTTCTCACGCAGGCTCTTTAGGAGGGTTTGTCGCTGATGCTCGATTGAATCGCGTGTTGAACCAGCTCGCGTCCGCTATGGAGAGATAACTTTTCTTTGAGATGAGCCTGGTAAGTTTCGACTGTTTTTACGCTGAGGTGCAGTTTCTCGGCTATCTCGCGTGTGCTGCGGCCCTCGCCGATCAGGCGGAATACTTCAAGCTCACGATCGGACAACGCTGAGAGGCGGGAATTCACATCTGCCGAAGCGCCGCTGACGTATCGGTGAAGCAGCTTGTTTGCCATGCGATCGCTGAGATAGATGTCTCCGCCGAGAATACGGCGCACCGCGACCAGGACTTTTTCCGTGGCCTCTGCCTTCATGATGTAGCCATTCGCGCGGGCACGCAACGCGCGCTCCGCATACACTGACTCATCATGCATAGAGAGGATCAAGACAGGAAGGTTCGGATATAACATTCGGAGGTTCTTCAACAGCTCCAGTCCATCAGGACCATTCAGTGAAATGTCCGCAATGAGGATGTCCGGCTTTTTCTCCGCGATTTCTCGCATCGCGGTATGTGCTTCTTCGGCCTCACCGCAAACCGTAAGATCGGCTTCCCGGTTAATCAGTAACGCCAGTCCCTGGCGCAAGAGGGGATGGTCATCCACGATAAAAACAGTTTTCTTCGTAAGTCCAGCGCCGCCCTGCGAATGAATGCTATCCATTGTCTTTCACCGGAAAGTTACAAGTAACGACCGTTCCCCTTGTCGAATCCCGCCGTACTTCGAGAGTACCGCCGATCATTCCTGCCCGATAATTCATGATATGCAGGCCCATACCCTGAAGACTCGCAGGACTTTCCGCGATCCCTCTTCCGTCATCCTTTATCAGCAATGTGCCCCGGCCCTGTTCGACTGTCAACTGAATCAGAACTCTTTGCGGCTTGCCATGCTTGATCGCATTATTTACCGCTTCTCGTGCAATGTGATAGAGATGTGTCGCCATCGTATCATCGTGTATCAGGACCGGTGTGTCGCACTGAAAGCGGCACAACACGCCAAACAGGTCTTCTACTTCACCTGCCCACAGCTGCAATGCGGACATCAAACCCTGGGAATCAGCAACGACCGGAAGTAGTCCCCGAGCTAACTCGCGAGTCTTGTGAATCGCTTCGTTTACCAGCTTGACAATCTTGGTTGCGTCCTCAGTTTCCGACCGCTTCTGCTCGGCCAACTTCGCTTCATGCACTTTGGCCATGAAGGCGATCCCGGTCAGATGTTGGCCGAGTCCATCATGCAGGTCCTGCCCTATTCGCCGTTGCTCTCTCGCACTTATGTCGAGGATTGCCTTTTCCAGGTGCTTTCGTTCTGTGATGTCGATCCCGGTAGCAATGATGTAATGTGCCGTCTCCTCACCGCCCGGAAGCAGAGTACTCGACCACGCAATCAGCCGCCTATCTCCATGCCGGGTAATCCAGCAGGTCTGATAGTCCTGCGGAAGAAGGTCGGTGCGCAGCACTTCAAACGTGGCCCGGAACCGATGAATCTCCTCCGGAGGAAGAAACAGGTCCCAAATACATCGGCCCTGAACCTCCTCCATCGAATATCCAGTGGTCAGTTCACAAGCTGGGTTGAAGCGTAAGATACGTCCTTCGCTGTCGAGGACGACAACTAGCGCTCCTACCGTGTCTAAAATCGCGGAAACGAAGTTACGTTCTTTCTGCAGTTCCTCTTCGATGCGCTTGATATCGGAGATGTCGAAGGCAACGCCGTGAATACACCAAGGGCGGCCATCCTCCCAACGCATCATTCTGGCGTCGCAATGAAACCAGATAACCCGGCCGTCCCGCGCAATCACTCGATATGCGGATCGCAGCGGCTTGCCCGAGAGAAACATCTCGGCCGCTTCCAGGCTCCAGCGTTGTTTGTCGTCGGGGTGAATGCGTGCGTACCAGCGAACAGGATCCTCCAGCCATTCTTCTCGCGAATATCCGAGGGCTGCTTCAATCTGTGGGCTCACATACGCCTCGCTGATACCCTGGTCGAGAGAAGCCATGAACACAACTGCCGGTATCTGTTCCAGCAAAGCACGGTATTTGGCCTCAGGATTTGGCGCCCGCGCGTCCTGGCCTTTTTCAGCAAAATCTCCGAGGGCAGGTGCCGGGTTTAAGCCCGGGTCGGCAAATACTTTCGCCAGATCGAGAAGCACAGCTTCCGCTTCGGCAAGGTTCGACAGGTCTGCGCCGGCGTCAGGAGGAGGATGCTTACTGCTCGCGGGTTTTTGAACGGGTCGCGCAAACGAAGACATCATTCACTCCAGACGCGGAGGATAACAATGAGCCCGGAGGCTGATTCCTGAATGGCATAAACTTATCAGGAAACCCCAGCATCGTACATTCGATGCAGATACCCTTGCTCCCGCTGTGGCCAAAAGGCGGCCTATTCCGGCGCTAAAATTATGGATCGTCCGTACTCTGCGGATTGACGTGCTGCGGATACGACACGCATCACGCGTAGCACCTCCTGCCGTGTAACCAGAAAAGGCAGGTGGCTGGCCAGCGAGTCCTGGAAGTGCCGGAGCTGCGCAACATAAGGATCCTCCTTAGGAAGATCAACAAAGGGCGGGGGACGATCCGCTGCGATTTGCAGTCTTTCACGCGAGCCGCTTATGTCGATTGTGGTCTTCAGCCCGCCTGATTCGACCCAGCCGCCTTCAATCCTGCTCGAGGCGCCCCCCGCATGCTCGAGGTTGATGTGACCATACTGGGATTGCCCTTGGCCTTCGCGCCTGGCATCTACTTTTGTGACGTCCCCGGCGAGCCACATCGCGTAATCAATGTCATGAATCAGAAGATCGCAGAGGACTCCTCCTGAGAGACGATCGTCGAGAAACCAGGAGCCGTTTGGCGGCGGAGGGGAGACGACCCGCTTGAGCGCGATCTGCTCAACCTGCCCCAGGGCGCCGCTCCTTACTCTCTCCCGCGCGGCCCGGTAGGCAGGGAAGAACCGTACCACCATCGCGACGAAGATGCGTACCTTCGCTTCATCGCAATCGCGGAAAATAGCTTCGCCCTCTTCGTAGTCAAGGGCCAAAGGTTTCTCGCAAACGATCTGGCATCCTGCCTTTGCAGCCTGCCGAACCGTGCTCCTGTGGAGTAAGGTGGGCAGGCAAATGTCCGCAATCTCCACCTTGCTCAGCAATGCGTCGACAGAATCGTAGACCGGACAGCCATAGGGGTCGGCTGCGGCTCGGCCGCGTTCTACATCACGCGCATACAAGCCCCCGATCGGCACGCCCAGTTTGTGCCACGCTTCAAGGTGCTTTACGCCCATCGCGCCGGCGCCCAGGATGCCGACCCGCAGTCCCTCTGAAGGTATTCCGGTCTTAGATGACAAATTCTCTCCGCCACAATCTTCGCATGACTTCAAACGCAAAGCAGACTATAATTTACATACTGAATTATATGGATTTGGCTTGAATATGGCCCGATTGGAGCTCTGGTCAATTGTCCAATACGGCCTGTGAAATGTGCATCTTTTGATTAACATCGCATTTGGAAGCGCGGCTATATAAACGGCGGCGCTCTCCTGGGTTTTGCCCTGGTTCGTTGCAGCCCCGTGCTGCGGCCTCCCTGGAAAAGTTCTGGTTCGAAGGAGAAGTATGAGGGCCACGATCGGGGTGGACATCGGTGCGACCAAGATCGCATGCGGTGTATTGAAGGACGAAGAGTTCGTCAGTAAGACTACGATTCCCACTTCCAAAGAGGGTTGGCGTAGTGTTCTCGATTCCATCGTCAACACCATAAAAATTCTGGAGAAATCGCACCCCGAAGTCACTGAGATAGGGATAGGGGTACCTGGAACCCACGACCTGGCGCGCACCGAGGTGCTGTTTGCTCCGAATATTCACGGTTTTACCAATGTGCCGGTCGTTGAGTACTTGAGCAAGCGTCTGGATCGGCCGGTCGGCCTGGAAAATGATGCGAATGCGGCGGGTCTTGCGGAGGCGATCCTGGGGTCCGCCAGATATGCCTCCTCGAGCATGTTCATCACCATTTCCACCGGTATCGGCGGATGCATCTTTGTCGATGGGCAACTATGGCGTGGTTTTCATGGGATTGCCGGCGAGATCGGTCACGTCATCAGGGTACCCGGAGGTCCGATCCCCCCTGGTGGCACGGCCGGAGCACTCGAAGCGTTAGCCAGCGGGACCGCAATTGAACGGGATGCCACCTTCGCCTTCCGCAAGCCGACTTCCACCCCGGAGGTCTTCCGTATGGCTCAAGACGGCGATAAGACGGCGGGGCAAATTGTGCATACCGCCATGCGGTACCTGGGGATGGCGATCGCGGATGTGCAGAAGTTGTTGGACCCGGAAGTTTTCGTGATTGGTGGTGGGGTTGCCTCCGTCGGCGAATACTTCTACAGCCATGTGCAGAATTACGCACGCGAATTCGCCAAAGGATTTTCTGATGTCACGATCTTGCCCGCGCACTTTGGCGTTGATGCCGGCGCGATCGGGGCGGCGATTGCAGCCCGGCAGATGGCAGCGCAGCGGCGTACCGAATCACTGGTTTAGAGCGACTTGTGCTCGGGACCCGGAGAAGATGGCCGTCGAGACCGAACTTAGCGCCCATTGAGCACATCGTCCCACGTAATGTCGGCTTCTGAACCCTTGTTCCAAAGGCTGGAGCGTCAGATCCAGCTTGCCGCAAAGTTCACATTCTGACGGCATCAGTGATGCGCGGTCTTCAACTCGGGAAGCGCGAACGCAACGTAAGCGCCTGGTATGGGATCTTGCGACGCCGCGTGCCCGGGAACATTGTGCGTGTAGGTGGTGGCTTGTGCAGCCGCGCAGAAGACAACATACTCGCGGCCCAGCACCTCATAGATCGCAGGCATACCTTCGAGGGCGGCATCCACTTCTGCCTCCCAGAGTACTTTGCCCGTATCGGAATCGATGGCACGCACCTTGCGATCGCGCGTCCCCGTGAAAATCACGCCTCCGGCGGTTACGACTGGGCTCACCTTGGGGAACTGCGAGCCGGTGTTGGTGAAACCCCTGGCGGCCAGTTCGGGAACGACGCCAAGAGGAATCTTCCAACGAATGGTTCCTGTGTTGAGGTCATACGCGGTCAAAGACGTCCAGGGCGGTGCAATGACAGGTAACCCGCTATTCGCGAACATAAAGCCAAAACTGCTCCTGTAGTGCGCGCTTATCGGATCCACCGGAACGGGCGCGCCGGCATTCGCCTCTGCAGCGGATACAGGAGCAAGTTCCGGATGCTTGAGATACGCTAACAGCGATGCAAGTTCCGACGCAGACAACTGAGAAAAAGATGGCATCGGACCCAGCCCGTGTTGCACCACACTCTGAATCTCATCGTCAGTTAACCTCGACGAGACACCAA
>Ga0302179_10001578_pt1 | contig 13676 bp, 21 predicted proteins | sample I_Palsa_E3_1_FD_198788 | JGI IMG/M metagenome (GOLD analysis project Ga0302179, IMG submission 198788) | Peat permafrost microbial communities from Stordalen Mire near Abisko, Sweden - I_Palsa_E3_1 | ecosystem: Environmental > Terrestrial > Soil > Palsa > Peat permafrost | place: Sweden...
GAGAAGATGAGCCGAAATACTGGGTGGACGCAGGCCCTGTTCATTGCCTTCTTCTCCTCCGCCGTATTCGTCATCCATCGCGCCGTGGGGATCGTCATGTTCATCGTAGGGGTTTTCAGCGTCTTCGTCTTCATCAAGATCCATCCGCTCGGGGTTCATATCACCGAGGTCTGGATCCGCGAGGTCTTTTCGTCTGCTTTTCTTTGATTTTGAAGTCGGCATGGTGATTTCAGGAGCAAGGTCTAAATCGGCACGATCAGAAGGCCAATCTCGATAGAAGGGGGACGATGAAACACGCAGTGAACTACCTTTACTCTGTTTGCTTGCTGAACTGGACGACGATCTGCCGCTGCTCTTCTTCTCCTTCTTGCTCGTTGTGGTTGCTGCTTGTTGTTCTCCACCAGCTTTTTTGTCCCGTCCTCTGAGCCATTAGTATACTCTGGAAGGCGAAGGGGGTACCTAGACTTGGGCATGCCGGTGGTGCGAGGGGATGGTCGAGGATCGGGCTCCTGCTGTCGTGCTCGACGGCGGAAGTCGTACCGAGAAGTGTTAGACTCGGGACTCTCTTCGGAAGCAAATCGCGTCCGTTTGGTGGTAGGTGGATGGAAGTCGGCGGCGGAAGTCGAGTCTGTGGGCGAAGTGGCTTCAGAGGGAGCACGGTACTTGCGCTTTTGGGAGATGGGCGACGGAGGGGCGGGAAGAGTGAGGTGATTCTGTTTGAGTCTACGAGTCAGCACGATCCATAGCACTGAACGAATGCACTGCAAAGGAGATGGGACGTACGCGCTGGATGCTTCGGAAACGGAAACGGAAGCGTCTTGGTGTTTTGGCTTCTTGCGAGGACGTAGGTCCATAAGCTTGCGCTTGGAGGACAAGGCACGGACGGAGTGGACTTAGCTGCTGCTCAGGAAGTCGGAGCAGAAGCGGATGCCATCCGTGTATGTCTTAGGTACTGGACACAAGAAAGAAGGAAGGAAGGAAGGAGGATGGAAGAAGCGAGCAGCGTGAACCCAGAACACGGACAGGGAGGTGTCGCGCAAGATAAGCGTCAGTGGCAGTGAGTGAGTGAGTCAGGCAGTCAGGCAGGCGGTCGGTCGGTCGAATTCAGCGAGGCGAGAACGTCAGAGTCTGTGTTCCGGATTACTTGTTGACTGGCTGGCTGGCTGGCTGGCTGGCTGGCTGGCTGGTTGTTCGAGTGGGACGAGCAACGCAGTCGGTGGGTTGGGATGCACAGGTTGGTTGGGTGTCGGTTTTGTTGCGGGAGCTCAACGGTGTAAAGTCACCAACGCACAAACCGATGTTGATCCCGTTTTCCGGTCTTGACTAATTATCGACTTAGCAAATCATTATCTGTCTCCGCGGGACACAAAATTTCTATACATATTCACGTGAACCTAAATTCGACAGCTATCAAAGAATCAAATCAGTTGGCTATCTATTCCTATGTAAATTGCACATGAATCCGGTGGAAGGTTGACCGAAGGTTGTGGTCCAAGCGATGATTTGATTGACTGAAACCTCCTCGGTTCAGGTGGTCGGTGTGCCGCGAAAGCCACAGCTTAGAGACGTGAATAAAGCGAATATCTGCGCAAACCCGGAAAATCTGTTGCGGGCGATCAATTGTTTGGGGAATTTTACAAAGTCCGACCGTCACTGGTCAGCCGTCCACGCCTATGTCCGGCGACCGAGACAGAGACCGCAGTTCTCGGGATGATAGAGACCGAGATCGAAGAGATGACAGGGACAGAGATCGAGGACGCTACTCTCGAGATGACAGGACCTATTCTTCAAGTCGAAGTTACCAAGGCCGTTCACCATCCCCGCGGGTCAAACGAGAAGACAACTCGCCTCCTCCCCGACGAGACAGACGGGACCGTTCTCCGCGACAACGTTCACTAAGCCCCTACTCAAAACGAGCACAGCAACCAAGACATTCACCCTCCGCCCCCCGAAAACGATCCGCGTCCCCCGAACCCTGGGGCTCCCATCAACATGACGTGGCGCGCGACCGGTCTCGCTCCGGACACACACCTTCAGCAGAAAAGCCTCCGAAACAGCGCCCGAATTACGGACTAAGTGGTTTACTAGCCGCGGCGACGAATATGAAAAACGGCACAGTGTTGAAATACCACGAGCCGCCTGAGGCGAAGAAATGCAAAGGATGGAGAATCTACGTCTTTAAAGATGGCAAGGAAATCGATGTGCTCGAACTTGGTGGACAGAGTAGTTTTCTCATTGGACGGGATCGAACGGTGGCGGATATACCTGTGGATCATACGAGTTGTTCGAGCCAGCATGCTGTGATTCAGTTTCGACAAGTACCTCACCAGAATAAACGGGGGGAGGTGACCAAAGTGATAAAGTACAAGACTCTTTGGGAAGGAGCTAATATGTGTGTTAGGCCTTATATTCTAGACTTGGATTCGACGAATGGGACATTGTTGAACGGCGAACGGGTTGAGGGTCGGAGATACGTGGAGATTCACTCGGAGGATATGATTAAATTTGGTGAAAGTACGAGAGAGTACGTCTTTATTAAGGATCCGTCCCTTTCATAGTGTGGGGTGTAATAGGCATGCGCCAGGGGGCATTCTGACTCGGGATAAGGAACAGAATTTGTGGTCCACGCGACATTTCTTGCAGGATCCGACGTATCTTTGGACGGTGGGTGTCTACATAAGCCAGCCAGCCAGCGAGGGAAACCCAAGACAACGGAGGGGGATGAGACGAATAGAGACCTGGCTCCTGGGATGCCCTCCCTCGCTCGCCGGGATCCCCCTCCGTTGTCTTGGGTTTCCCTCGCTCGCACCGTCCAAAGATACGTCGGGTGGACCACAAATTCTGCCCCCTATCGCGAGTCAGAATGCCCCCTGGCGCATGGCTATTACACCCCGAGCCTGAACCCTCTCCGAGTCTGATCAGGGCATTAGATTTAATCAATTTTTATCGGCGGAGCTGTTTATGTATTAAATGCACCTTTTATGTAAATGCACCTTTTATGTAAATGTACATTTTATGTAAATGTACATTTTATGGCCAATCACAGATAAGATGCTTCTGCCGGGTCATCAAGGCTTTTGATCATTTAACCGCTTTAGCCCAGAACTGCTGAACGGCGTCTAATCTCAAAGGACATACCGGCCACTCTATTGTCAGAGCGAACCTGTCAGGCATCAGCGCTCCTTGGTGTGACGACGTTACTTCCTCTAGGAACCTCAAGTCATCCTTTGTCGCTGCAGACCAACCTCTCGACTTTCTCCAGCCTGCCTCTCGCCCGCACTGTCTCACTTATTTAGTCTGCGAATGGCGCACTTGAAACAGTAACACCCGTCTCCCTGTCAGTATCGACTCGCCGTCGGCTCATTGAGCCTGTTACATCTGGGATAACAGGATATGGACAGAAAATCGGGCGACCAAGACTGGATCCCTTCTATAAGCAGTCAACCTTCCAGCTCGCCGTTACGTCTCCCCGTCACTCCGCCCTCAGCAAGCCTCCTAGGCGCCTCTGCTCAAAACTCCCCTACATCATATAACCGATATCCCTCTCAACATACGCCGCATGGGTTGTCCCCTCTCCATCAACGACAGTTGCCGCCCATTCCTATTCAACCCTACAGCACCCCGCCAGGCCGTCAGACCACGCAACTTCCTCCCATTCACAGCAATCCCCACAACATAGCCCATCAGCAGTACCATATCCCGCCACATAATGCTCCGCCTACACCTGGAGAAACGGCCTGGGATCTCCGACAAATCGATGTATACCGTCTAGACGAGGGGACATGTCGTAACAGACTTGTCGATGCTATTCACCATATCCAGTACCTTAACTCCACGCTCTCCGCCACACGAACAACCATCGCCCAATGCTCCCTGCAAAACACCCTTCTACGCAACGAGTCAAGAGAAATAAGTCAGCGCAGTGCCGTGGAGACAGAACTCGCCAAACGAGAAGTAGAAGTCCTCTTACGGGAGTACGCGGCTCAAATGCCCTCCGCAAATCAGCTCGCAAACACCTACTATCGCCGCTATCGGGGTCTAAAACGCCGGGTCAAGGACTTGGAAGCAGTGATAGAATCCAAAGATACGGAAATCAAGCGTCTGCAGGAATATGTGCGCGACAGCGGAATCAGTGTACCCAGGGAGGGAGCGAAACGGACCCGGCGGACGGGATTAAAGTATGCCCCTAGGGGAGGTGCTTGGGCAGGGAAACCCAAGTCGTCACCTGTGGTGCCGAGGACTTTGAAACCTGCGCCGACGTTGCAGGCTAGTGCTACGGCGACCAAGTCGGAAAATAATGGGAATAGTCAGGAGAGTCAATCGAGCGGACTTGATGCGCTTGGGATGTTGGCTTCGCAAGTGCTGGATAGTCAGGACTCACAACCCTCGCAGACATATTATCCTCCCTCGACGCCAGTCAGTTCACGTCGGGATATCCCGACCACGCCGAAATTGGCCTTTCCACCCTCGTCTCAACCCCCTGCGTTGTTGTCACCTTTACCTTTACCTAGTCCGACCAAACGTCGTCGAACGAACTCACGGGCCTCGGAATCAACTATATCCCATGACGCAGCCACCGAGAGCGAGAAATCACCTACTAAATTACGAATGATGGATTCTGATGATGAGGACGCTGTCAAGGAATCCCCCCCTCCACGGGGTCATAACGTCTACGCAAGCGCACTACCCATTCCCTATCGAACGGGGCGGAACGGGAGGGACTTCCCATTGAATGTTCCAAGGAGGAAATTAAACTTTGATTCCAATGATTCAGAGTTATTGAATCATGATGACATGTAACATATATTCTTTTCATTCATCATTTGGGTCGGGTACTACTTTGGAGTTGGGACTGGGGTTCTGGGGAGGGAATAATGGAGTTTCTTTCCAATAGCGAATTAATATGAGGCTGTGATAGTTGCTATCAACGCGTGCAGGGGCTATGGATTCGCCTTTCTCATGTCTCGTGCGAGTCGCTTGTTCATTACCAATCCAGAAGAAAGATCGAATACCACGATCGGAATAAATAATGCCACCATCAAGCAGACAATAACTGCTACTGCACAAAGGATTATGATTGAGAATCGGAATGTCGATATCGCAAAGGCGGCCGATAGAGATGACGAGGGTTCCTGAATTGCGACTTGCATGGCTGATAAAGTAACACTCGCGAACGCAAAGATCAATATCGCCCCAGTAAAGTATCGTGAGAAGTATGGTGCATAGCGAGTATAAGCATTATGATACCCCTTGATCTCGCGACATTTCAGAGCGTACACGAAATTCAGGCGCGAAAGACGTAATTCGCCATACCGATATCGTCGATCCAGGATATTCCATTTCCCATCCAAATTCGCCTGAACTTGCAAACGAAAGGCCTGCCATAGCGGCCACGTTATTCCCTCACCTCGTAACAACCCCGTTTCCCTCGCAATGACAAAATCGGATTCATGGCGGATAAGTTGGGTGTAAGAATATAAGAATCCGCATGCCTCTTTGTAACGCTTATCGCAGCAGAATTCATCGAAGAAGGCAAAGTTGGTGAGACAGGGTGGAAGGGGTTTGATATAGATTGCATCTTTGAACCATACGAGATGGAGATGCGGGGCTTCGCTTATGATGATGTTGCGACAGAATACGGCTTGCTCGTGGAGAGTACGATATGTTCCCGGTGTTCCCGCAAACCAGAGATGATTGTATATTGCGTTCGCTTTGATTTGCGAGAGTGACTTTCTGAGAAACTCGGAGGCTGTGAGGGATCGGATGTACTGCCCTGGGATCAGTGGTTTGGGTGACTCGGCATTGAGTTGCGTTGTTATAGTGAAGGGAGGTTGATGAATTCTCTTGATTGCGGTGGGTGGCATGATGGTAGGCAGGTCTACATTGACGATGCAGAACTTTGAATTGCGCGGAGTCTGCGCAATACCCGCGCACGGACCTCGAGTATTCAACCTTATCCGAGCGATTTGCGTCCGAGTGATGTGCTATCAATGCTGAGTATTTTGTCTTGCAAGAATATATGGTCGCATATGCATATCGTCTAGAACTCCATGTATGTAAGCCATAGCTCCTCTTGCCGTCGTTTAGTTGGAAGAGAAAGCATCTGTCCCTTCCAATGATGCCCATACACCATCAAATCCCTCCTGCGAAACTTTCCTCGTCGCCAACGCAACAGCAACCTCAACGCTCTCCTTAACCCCCTTCCCCAACTTTCCTCTCGCCCATACAAAGGCAGCAATAAATGCATCGCCTGCACCAGTGGCATCCACAACATCAACACGCCTTGTCGGGACATTGTCCGTCTCTTCCGAAGTGCTATAAAGGGCTCCCCGTTCCCCAGCCGTGACGATAAAAATAGCTTTCGAATTGGATTTCCTCATCGATTGGAAGAAGGGGGTTATTTTGGAATGAAAATCTGGGATCTCAGGTTGAAATTTCGTGAAATAAGAGTGGGAGAAGAATATAACATCGGCAAAGGGAAGAAGGTCCATTAAACCTGGTCGATTAGGTTTTTCGAACTCGATTGATAAAGTCGCCGAGGGCAATAATGACCGTATCTGAGGTATAGCCGTGTGAAGCACATCAGGGATTCTCCCCTCGAAGTGAATCCAGTTGATATCTTCTAGACGACCCAAAGAACCGATCGTCTGTACCAGTTCCTCAGCGGTGAACTCTTCGACGCTAATGTTAATAGGAGATGTCACAGATATTACCCATTATAATTGACGATTGTCCTGCTTCCGGTTTCCTTACTTCGCAGGATCCAGCTGCTGGGATTCTCAGGGCAGTCCCTCCAAACACCAGCGACTTGGATATTCCTCTGCGATAACGTATCAATCAGTCTTTGACTGACCGATTTATCTGCAAAAGTACTGACAAAAACAAGTCTGTCCTCTGCCGAAGCGACTTGACAAAGCACGTTGAGCGAGTTAGGAATATTGCCTCCAACACGAGTACTAACCGCCGAGGCCCTCAACTTTTGATCCTCCTCCGGAAACCAAGGCAATGAAAGTAGCGTATCCTATACAATAATTCAGATAAGTCCGCAACAGATAGTGTGTCAACTTCATACAAAGCTCCGACTCCAACAAAACCGAATCGCATCGCCGCTGGCGCTTGAACTGGGCTTAATGAGTCGTTTGTCACGGGCCAATTGGCTTGCCGATCACCTCACTGCATTTTTGATGACAGTTGCGATTGGGACCGACGCGGGCTTGTTTTCACGTGACTAGGTTACGTCGAAGCGCGAAGGGCGTTATTTTGAGTCCCCACCAAACAACAAACATCGACAGTCGACCACCAACACCAAGCGACCTCATCCACCGGCACCGCTGCATCCACCTCTCCATCTCTTGTCTCTCCATCTTCGACCTGACTCGATCTATCTTGCATTCGATTCATACATTCATTCATTGTATATTCCTATATCCTGATCTGAAGAATGGGTTGCTGATTCCTGATCAACAGAATTCCATCTTTCGACCCGCGTATCGTCAATTCACCTCCCCTCGACCAGTATCCCGTGTACTTCACTCAAGAATGGTGTACTCGTCTCCCGTCAAACGATCTGCCTTGGGCTCAATATCGTCCATCCTGAATACCACGCCCAAAACACCGACGAGACAGGGCCGTGTCGGTAAGAGCGCAACCCCTCGCAGTAATGGCATTCGACAGAAAATCGCCCATTTATTCGGGGCCAACAAGGAGAATACTTCGCCTCGTAAGACCGTGGAACAACATTGTGAGTGGAAGGCCGTGGAGAATGTAGAGGTGTGTCGATGTTCCTGTTGAATTGTTTTGATTTTCAAGGGCCCTAGGAAAGGACAGCAGATTTATCATTTGCTCGTTGCGGAACAAGAAACGGTTTCCCTGAGAGATGATGTCGTGAGAGAAGAGTTGGCGGTACCGGTTGTTGACGTGTCGGCTGCTTCGACTGAATTCACTCGCCAGTCATCGGCATCATCTGCACCCTCCACATATTCGCCAGAGGTATATCCCTCGGGGACTTCATTGACAGTAGGTCCTGCACATGGCAACACTACTATCCAATCGGTTACGTCTCGCAGCCTACAAAGTTTCGACCCAACAAATCCACACTCCTGTTTCCGAATTGGCTTTCCTCCCGGCATCACGTCCAGATACGTCTGTCTCGCAAGCAATCCAACGCTTCCGAGAAAGTAAGAAACTGCAAGATCAAGCGAAATACTTCCGCAAACATCGTCTTTCCACAATTTGTCGTCGCGACGCCCGACGAACGCGTCGTGCTCAAAAACAAAAACAGTCAACAACCACGGCAACACAAGTCACCACCACCATAAAACCGCACTTAGTCCGCCATCCATCGACGATAATGGAGGAGTCTGGATCAGAACAAGAAGCTGGATTGCCTTCTCCCCCGGATTCACAGCCCGCCAAAACGCCCCTCGACGAGTTACCCTCGACGCCAGCACCGAAACGTCGAACGCGGAAAATGAAAATGATGAAGAAGTATAATGAGTACAACGGACATTTGGGACTTAGTAGTCCGCCGCAGCAGGCGTATGATCCGCTGGAGAATGACGCAGAGGGGTACTACATGGAGGATGTGGAAGTGGGGGATGTGCCGAGCAGCGTTCTCCGTGGGGTAGAGGGACTTTGGGCACTGGGGTTTAAGGCATAGAACTGGTTTGAGGGATTGGTTCGAAGATTAGAAGGAGGCATGAGTTTTCATTCTCGTGGAGGGGATTTCTTGTGTATATTAGTGAAGATGATAATTGACCTAGACTTTGTTTCCTGTCCGCCTTGGCGCCGAATATTAAGTTCCTTCATGCTGATACTCGGCCGCTCCTCGCCAACACTATCACCGGATGCAGTATGGCGAATTGTTCAGACCGTAGTTGTATCCCCGTTGACTACTTCTTCGCTATTTGTTGACTTTGTGAAATGATTGAATATCTCGTCTCCCAGTAATTTCGCTATATCGGCTCTCATTATCGCATCCCGGAACTCCCGTTGTTTCAACAATGTCAGGACATGTAGACAAGTAGGATATCTACAATGAGTATGCAGTAGGAGAAATAGTAAGAGCAGCGGGAGAACTACGTGATGAACTTGGCGTACTCTCGCTGACGGAAATACTCGAGATAGTTGAGGTAATTCATGAAGGCTTCATCCTCGAAATACTTGCTTTGAGCAAGAACTACAGCTTAGACAAAGACACGATAGAGCATACAGTTCAGGTACTGTGGATTGGCCAGCGACTGTAGGAACTCGAGGTCTGTCTCAAAGCGCAGAAGGTCGAGCGACTCTGCCATGTTTGGAGTGACACAAAGGAGACGCTTGACCACATGCAGCAGACGACAATGGAGACGGTTGATCTCCGGCGCTAGAAGTATTTGGAATTTCTGACAAATTAATTAAGTGCCTTTCCACCGCGCACGGCCCTGTTACTGTGTCACAGCTTGGATTATTACACATCCATCGGGCCGCAGCCGCCAGCCAGCCATATTATTACTTGTCAGCCACGTAAAAATAAAAGCTTCGGATTTCCAAATTGTTGTATGTTGAGGTTCCCTCTCCTGATTTCATTCCAGCGCAATCCAAGACCTCTAATCTACCACAGTAAACCTCTCGTTTCCTCTCTCGTTTCTGCAGCGGCATTCTCTTTCGGACTAAGTCGACCCACCGAGCAAAGAATGGGCATTCACTCGAACGTAGTCATAATTGGTTCCGGTAAGTCTGTGCTCGCGAAAGGTTGCTGACTATGCTAGGTCCTGCAGGTATGTCTTAAGACAAAAGGTGCGATTTAATGGGATAGGACATACGGCGGCGGTATACTTGGCACGCGCAGAGCTCAAACCGGTGCTGTACGAAGGATTTCTGGCAAACGGGATTGCTGCGGGAGGACAGCTTACGACGACGACGGACGTGGAAAACTATCCTGGGTTCCCAGATGGGATCATGGGTCCTGAATTGATGGACAAGATGAGGGAGCAGTCCATCCGGTTCGGCACCGAAGTCATCTCCGAGACAGTCAGTAAACTGGATCTAACGAAACGGCCTTTCAAGTACTGGTTGGAGGGGAAAGAGGACCAGGAACCCAACACTGCAGATGCGATTATTCTCGCGACTGGAGCTAGTGCAAAGAGACTTGATCTACCTGGTGAGGACAAATACTGGCAAAGCGGTATCTCTGCCTGTGCCGTCTGTGATGGCGCTGTATACTCTCTTCTACGACCAACGCTTATTCATAGGTCCCCATTTTCAGGAACAAACCTCTCGCGGTAATCGGAGGCGGTGATTCTGCAGCCGAAGAAGCTCTTTTCCTGACGAAATATGGAAGCAAGGTTTACGTCCTAGTGCGCAAGGATTATCTCCGCGCATCGACAATCATGGCCAAACGCCTCTCCTCTCATCCCAAAGTCGAGATCCTCTACAACACAACTGCAGTCGAGGCCAAAGGAGACGGACGATTAATGAATCAACTCGTCATCAATACCAAAGGCGAGAAAAAGACCTTGGATGTCAATGGATTATTCTACGCCGTCGGTCATGAACCTGCTACTGCTCTCATCAAGGGCCAAGTCGAAACGGATCCAGAGGGTTATGTCGTTACCAAGCCAGGAACGAGCTATACCAATGTGAAGGGGTTGTTTGCTGCCGGGGGTATGTCAATTGCAAGACATGGCTAACGAAAGATGTCCAGGATAAACGGTACCGACAGGCTATCACTTCTGCAGGAAGCGGATGTATTGCTGCTTGTATGTGTCTTCTTGTGATGAGCTAACTGGTTAGTGGAGTGCGAACGATTACTTGCTGAGGAGGAAGATTCTCAAACACCAAAGGTGGAACTCGTTAAACAAGCGAATGGAGATGCATATACTTCGAACCCGATGCTGTAGACAGAAAGAGAAGCATTATAGATATATATATTATATTGAAGAGTATTGCACCTTTCCCTATGGATGAAATCATAGAATTTTTAACTATGCTGTGCTAAAGACAATGAATATCCGAATCCTGTTCATTCTTTCCTTCCCCCCTTTTCCTATTCTTCCTTCTTCGTTTCCGCATTTTCTTCATTTGTCGTCTCCTGGTCCTGGTCGTTGTTTTTATTCTTTCCCCAGAAGAAATCAATCGCAGTTCCAAAGAGATGTATATTCTTCAATCGATGGACCAGAATCACATCATCTCCATACTCCCTTGACCATCCAGTGTCCGTAGTAGTCGGCTCATCCATCACCTTATCCCCCAAATCCACGAAATTCAAGCCCCTATTGCCCTCCTTCATCATTGCCCCGATCATCTGATCCTCATCCCAATTCCTGAACTCTTCCATGGGATTTTTCTCAAGCCATGTCACTATATCCCACGACAGCGTATACCCCGCTCCCATATGATAATGGCCAGGCCCTCGTCCCTAGACATCAACGCTATTCGCAAGAAAGGGGTACCATGTAGAGATCGTCTCTCGGCAAATCTCTCATACGCTCGAGCAGATTCGGTAAGATGAGAAGGGTATCATCGTCGGCTTTCATGGCGAAATCCCAGGGCCGTTCCAGGGGATCTTGAGTAGGATACCATCGTGCCAATTCCGCGAAGTACTCGTATGTTTTCCCATCATTCATGTTTTCGTGCATATTGAGGATGTGCAGATCTTGGAAGCGCTCTTGCTCCCAGTGCAGAAAGTGTAATACTCCAACATCTTCCTTCGGCGGGAGACCAAGGACAAAGCGGATCGCAACGGTATCTTTACTGGAGATGTTGAAGTGTTTGTATGTCTCCCTTAGAAGCATACGTTCGCCGAATTTCCACCACGCCGTTACCTGCATCACATCAGTTTCGAACTATAAGGGCTTGTACAATACCAATATATATCCGCACAGCATCTGTAGCGATATATTTCGGTACGGCCTCCTCAGGGACACTCTCAGGTTTCTTATTAAACCACTGCTTGACATAGCCCGAAGCGGCCTCCGCGTGTGCCTGCAAAACCGCATCTTCAAATGCCCCTGAATGCCAACTCGCAAGCAACAACAGTGTCACGGAGATCACCACCACTGATATGATAAAGGCTCTCTTTCTGCCATTTAGCACAGAGTTTAACATCTCTGGAGACAGAACGTGTCAGTGAGAAGGGGCTTTGAATTGCGTGACCGGCACCGTGCATTTTAAGAGCAATTTGGGGGAAATCAAAAGGTTGTTCGGATGGGTTCGCCCCTGAATCGGTGGACACCAATCATCTTCGCGGTTGGAAATTGTGGGGGCTATGGCCCAATCCAAGTCACTATAAAGGCCCAGCTATTATGCCATCTTGGCATGAGCCGCATGACCGTGCGTCCGGAGAGCCCAAAATTTATGTCAACAAAAATTAAAGGAGGCTCGACCGTTGCCATGATGCTTCATCAGATCTCAAATTGCAAAGTTTTGAAGTTCCAAAATTACTTTTTATTATGACATTTCATTCTATCAAGCCGCAAGCAACTATGCCAAATTATCCATCTCCCCAAAATCGCTTTTCCGCGAAGGACTTTCACTAAATACAAATATGTTTTGCCAGAAAAATCGTGTCGAAAAGACATTACGATCTCCCACCTAATAAATCATCCAAAAGTTGACTTGGTTTGCTCCGTCTATCCCCCGCGGGTGCGTCCGTGTAACTGGTCCCGGTCCTTCTGGGCGGTGGATGATTTGCGGGACTAGGCGGGTAACTCGTCGATAGTGGTCTCGTGGGGGGACCTCCATAGACGCTGCCGGAGACACTTCCTGCTCTGCCTCCGTTGCCGCTCACGACGCTCACCGAGGAGCGATTCGCGCGGGCAAGTTGGGCGGTGACTTGGTCGGGGAGGAGGAGTGTTGAGGACGCTGGTGTGGCGGACGTTTGTCGAGGTGACGTCGGTGTTGCGGATCCGTTCGCAGCAGGGGAAGCATCCCTCAAGTAATATCCCGCAGGCAAATACGCTGAACTGCGGTCGGCGGTCTGAGTCCCCAGGGCAGCCGCAGTGCTTCCGCCGGGATGTGCAGACGGGGAATAAAACTGTACGTTCGAGGGGATAATAGGAATAGGATCCACCGAGGACAAAGGTCTCGGTTGATTGCTAGCCGTTCTCCCTGTTGACGGTCGAGAAAACAACGAGACCTGACTTTTACGATCGCCAGGTCTTAAGTATTCCATAGAAATATCCCTTGCAAACGGATTGTTGTTATTAACTCCTCCATTGGACGACGTTCCATTGACTGCGGTATAAGGTCTCTGTTCTCCCATTTCGGAATACGTTTGTTGTTTCCTACGTTCCTTGGTTTGTCGATGCAGACACCAGATATATGCTGTGCGCCACCCGATGAGGAGGAGAGCCAGGCCCGCGAGACAACTGCCGACGATGATGAAAACTGTGCCGTCGGGATAATTCGATTTCTCCAAAAAGGGGTTGTCTGCGACATTGGGAATAACAACTTGATAGGTCGGGACATTGGTTTGTGTGATGCCCGGGAGTTTGGCGGTGCTTAGGGATGGCAACTGGTTCTGTGTGGTTGTGGTTACGAGACTAGGGAGTGCCGACTGGGAGGTGGCCGTTGTTGCAGCGGAGGCGGATGAAGTTTTGGCCGTTGTGACAGCTGAAGTCGTCGCGGCAGCAGCAGCAACAGCAGCAGCAGCAGTTGTTGTGGCAGCAGAGGTGGTTGCTTGGGCCGTGACACTC
>Ga0302179_10001579_pt1 | contig 13675 bp, 13 predicted proteins | sample I_Palsa_E3_1_FD_198788 | JGI IMG/M metagenome (GOLD analysis project Ga0302179, IMG submission 198788) | Peat permafrost microbial communities from Stordalen Mire near Abisko, Sweden - I_Palsa_E3_1 | ecosystem: Environmental > Terrestrial > Soil > Palsa > Peat permafrost | place: Sweden...
AGCGTTCGCGGCGAAACCGCAGGCCGTGCACACGAACCGCGCTTGGCTCTCGCGCGACGCCGCGTCCACCTGCCCGCACGCCGAGCACCGCTGGCTCGTGTAATGCGGCCTGACCTTCTCCACCCGGGCGGCGGTCAGCTGCCGGCACTGCTCCAGGTAGGCGGGAGCGCTGGTGCGGCCCGGACGCCAGTGCCGGTGCTGCTCGACCGCGAGGTTCCACACGTACCGGGCGTGCGCGCAGTGGTTCTGCAGCGTTGCCTGCTGGGCGGTCGTGGGGAGCAGCCGATACCGGGACATGCGAAAATACTAGCGAATACCACCGACGTTTCTGGGGAGGTGAAGCGGCGTTTCCTCCCCGGCCTGAAGGCCGGGGTCTCCACGCCGCGATCCTGATGAACTGCTTCGCCTCAGCCTGCTCCGCCGCCGGCGCCTTGGCGTCGATGCCGATCGCGGCCGAGCTCTGCACCAGCGCCAGGTTGATCTGGCCGCTGGTCAGCAGGGCCGGCCATCAGGCGCATCCGGGTGCGCCGGTCGTTGCGAATCATGGGACTGAGTGTGCATAGGCCGCCCGTACGCGGACTGTCTACAAGTTGACCAATAGATGAAGCAAAGGTCACAAAATGGCGATAACCAAGGTTAGTCTTGTAATCTAACAATCGTTGCAAAACGAGGGAGTCAGCGTGCGGGCGGTGCGGGCCCAGGGGTCAGTGGCCTTCCGTTTCCTCGGCGTACACCCGGGCGGCGTAGGCTTCCAGCGACTGCTCGCACTCGTCAAGCGCCTTCTCGGCCGCCTGCCGGCCGTCGGCGTCGAAGGCGTCGCGCTCCCGCACCTTGGCGAACCAGTTGCGCAACTTGACCAGGTCCACCTCGTTCTCCTCAAGCTCCGCGTAGGTGAAGTGGTTCTCGGTGTACTCCTTCTTCACTTGCTTGAGGAAATCCTCGCAGCGGTCCACAATCTCCTCGTACTCGTCGTTCCTGGCCGCCTGGAACGCGCTGCGCACGTCCGACTCGCCGGCCAGCACCGAGCAAGACAGCAGCACAGCGGTCCCGGACATCTCGATAATCTCTCGCCTGAGCTTGCGCAGCGCCCGTTCGGTAACCGGGGTCGCTGGCAGCGCGGCGGCCGAGTTCTGCAGGTAGATAGCGCCCAGGCTCTTGATTCGCCGCCATACGGTGGAGCGCAGCCTGGTTGGCTCGGGCGGTACCCGGTAGATCAGCACCAGCCAGCTGGTGCCGTCGTCTTTCCCGGCATTCTTCTCGACAGTGTTCTTCTCGACGGTGTTGTCGGTCACCCGAACATTGTCCCCGACCTGCTGGCGGCCCCGTGCTCAAGGCGGGCCCCGTGCTCAAGGCGGGCCCCGTGCTCAAGGCGGCCCCCGTGCCTAAGGAGGCAGCGTGAACTCGCTTCCCCTCATCCTGACCGTTTTCGTCGCCTGCGCCGTGGAGGCGACCGAGGCGCTGACGATCGTGCTCGCGTCGGGCCTGACCCGCGAGTGGCGGTCCACGTTCCAGGGCATGGCCGTGGCCCTGGTCGTGCTGGCCGTGGTGGTCGCCGCGGTGGGTCCCGCGCTCACCTTGGTCCCGCTGGCGGGCCTGCGCCTGGTGGTCGGCGCGCTGCTGGCCATCTTCGGCGTGCAGTGGCTGCGTAAGGCCATCCTGCGCGCGACCGGGCACAAGTCGCTGCACGACGAGGCGAGCGCCTACCTGCGCGAGGTGGCAGCCGCGAAGGCCGCGACGGTCACCTCCCGGCGCGGCGTCAATGACTGGTACGCGTTCACCTTGTCGTTCAAGGGCGTCCTCCTCGAAGGCCTGGAAGTCGTGTTCATCGTGATCACGTTCGGCGACAACCAGCGCAACCTGGGGGCCGCGGTGATCGGCGCGGCCGCGGCGGTGATCGCGATCACTGTGACGGGTATCGCGGTACGGGCCCCGCTGGCGCGGGTCCCGGAGAATGCGATGAAGTTCGCCGTGGGGATCATGCTCACCTCGTTCGGCCTGTTCTGGGGAGCCGAAGGCGCCGGCGTCTCCTGGCCGGGCAACGACGCGTCTTTGCTCGGGCTCGTCCCCGTCGTCGCGCTCGTGTCGCTCAGCTACACCCTCATGCTGCGCCAGCGGTGGGGAACCACCACCGCGGCGCCCGTCGCGCAATCGCCCGAGGAGTCTGAGGGGGTGGCCAGCTGATGAAGCGGCTCAAGTCGATCGGCGCGTTCTGGTACGACTTCGTGGTCGGCGATGACTGGCGCGTCGCGGCCGTGGTGGTCACCGCCGTCGCCCTGACGCTGCTGCTGGTGCATGCGGCCGGCGTCAACGCCTGGTGGCTGCTGCCCGTCTGCGTCTTCGGCGCGCTCGGCTGGTCCCTGCACCGCGCCACCGCCGGGTCCAAGCCCTAGGGGTCGCCGAGGAACCGGACGTCGAGCTGGGTCTCGGTGATTCCCGGTGCCAACCCTTCGACTCGGTACGCCCTGGCGCCGGGCCGGTCGGCGATCAGCTCGGTGAGCGTGTCGTCGGTGAAGTGCGCCGCCGCGCCGTCGTCGCAGGCGATGCCGGAGGACAACGTGCCGTCCGCGATCAGCTGGTGGTACAGCGGCCTGCGGCGCGGTTCGGAGTCGTAGTGCGGGCAGTAGCTGCCGGCCAGCAGGCCGAGCCCGTCCGTGAACGCTCGCAGCTCGCGCCCGAACGAATCCGTAGTCCCTCCCTCGAACCAGCAGATTCCCCCGGCGCTGGAACCGGCCAGCACGATGCCCGCCTGCCAGGCCTTGCGCAGGATCACGTCGAGCCCGTGCACCCGCCAGACGGCCAGCATGTTCGCGACGCTGCCGCCTCCGACGAAGATCACGTCCTGCGACAGCAGCAGGTCCTCGGGGTCGGCGACGTTGGGCATGGGAAACAAGGCCAGGTGGCTGACCCGGGCCGGGTGCCCGGTGAACCGGTCGTACATCAGCAGTGCCCACCGCGGGTCGTCGCCGCCCGCCGTATTCAGCATGCAGAGCCGGGGGTCGGGCCGTCCGGTAAGCCGCAGGGCGTAGTCAATGTGCCGGGGCACCTTGCGGTCGGAAACGAGCATGCCGCCACCGATCGCGATTACGTGCCGCCGCCCGTCCGCTGCCATGCTGGCACGCTAGCGGCGTTACAGCCTGCAAGCAAGCCAGCGCCTACCCCGAACGTACGGTAACTATCAGCTGCCGTATTGCAGCAGGACCGCGACGACGTTGGTGCCGGGCTTGTCGGAGGCGTGGGTGTCCCCTCCGGCGAGCAGATCGGTGCTGCCTGGGATCAGCGCCACGGCCTCGATGCTGATCCCGTTCGGCCCGTACGGCAGCGACGCCTCGGCCAGCGGGCGCCCGGGAGTGTAGTGCAGCAAGTAGGACTTCTGGCCGTCCGCACCCGGCATGGGGAGCCACAGGCCGCCATGACCGTCGGAACTGGCCTGCTGAAGGGGCTGGGTACCGAATCCGTAGTTGCCTTCGGCCGCCTTGAACCACTGGTGACCGTTCCAGTGCAGGATGACCAGCGGGCCGCCTTCGTCCTGGCGGCCGCCGTTGCCGATGGCGTAGACGCTGTGCGCGGACTGCGCGAAGATGCCGGTGAGCATCGGGCCGTTGAGCTCCTGCTTGGCGGGGAGCAGGTGCGACACCGAGGTGCGGGACCAGGCGGATCCGTTCCAGTGGGCGATGTCTGAGCCGTCGACAGCCCAGATGTTGTTCGCCGCCAGCGCGCTGCCGCCTTGCAGCCCGCGGCCGGAGGCCACCTGGGACCAGGTGTGGCCGTTGTAATGCCAGGCGCCGAGACCGGGGCCGGGGAAGTACGGCTGGCCGAAGACCCAGATGTCGCTGGGACTGATGACCACGGCCCCGCCGATCTGCTGGGCGAAGGATCGTTGCACAGTCCAGCTGCGACCGTTCCACCGCAGCGCCCGCGATTGCACTCCTGCGGCGGTGAACGCCCAGACGTCGGCGGGCGATGCGGCCCCGGCCGCGACCACGACCTCGTTGGGTTTGCCGGGGAACGGCAGCTGCGTCCAGGTCGATCCGCTGCGTCGCCAGGCGGTGGGTACCGTGCCCTGGTTGAAGGCCCACCCACCGGTCCGGCCGACCGCGATGACCGCGGTAAAACCGCCGAACGGCCCGTTGTGCACCTGCTTGACGATGTCCCAGGCCGGAACGGCCGGATGCGTGGTCGCCGGTGCGGGAGCAGCCAGGGCGGAGGAGGACGCCGCGCTGGTGAATGCGAGGCCGGTGAGGGCGAGAGCTGCGATGATGACGGTCCCGGCCCGGCGAACGGCACGCCGGGCGGCGCCCCGCCCGGTATCCGGGCAGGTGCGGACGCGCGGCTGATGTCCGCGCGCCGACCCGGGCTGACGTACGGAAGCGTTCAGGTCTGGACGGCTGCTCGGCATGTGCACTCCCCACCAACGACGACTTCAGGCCATGGTGACGCGCGCCTTTAACGTGCGCCCCTGGTTAAAGACCGCCGAGCGGCTCGTAAGGCCACCTTTTTACCGGTCACGGCTTCGTAACTTTCGGATTACCCATAGTGGCTCGGTCATTGTGACACCGACCCCTGAGGTCCGGCGGTTACAGGCCGTCGTCCTGGTCCGTCGGGGCGCCGGGGCCGAAGAACCTGTCCTGCTCCAACTCGGCGACGTCCGCGGCGGCGGCCCGCCTGATCTCCTCAAGCTCCGGGTCGTCTCCCGGGTCCCGGACCACCAAGCTGTGCTCCTCCGGAGTGTCCTCGCGCCAGCGCGAAAGCCAGGAAAAGATGCCCATAATCGACTCCCCGGTTGGTGCGGAGTACCGCTCACGGCCGTCGGCTTCACGACTGTACATCGAGCCTACGCCGTGCCGGGGCCCGGCCGAGCGCGCAGGCGGCCGGCCCGTTTCGCGGGTCATCGGTACGAGGGCATACTGGGGCGTGGTCATCCCGCCTCGATTTGTCGTGCAACTGCACGACGCGACGACGCTGCATTTCGACTTCCGTCTGCAATCGGGCGACGTCCTGCGTTCCTGGGCGGTACCCAAGGGGCCGTCGCTCGACCCGGGGATCCGGCGGCTCGCCGTCCCGGTCGAGGACCACTCGATGTCGGCAGGGGAGTTCGAGGGCGTTCACGAGGTTCACCGGCGGGGCAGCGGCGCAGTAATCATCTGGGACGAGGGCACCGCCGATATCGTCCGGGATGAGCCGGGGCATCTCTCGTTCATCCTGGCTGGCCGCAAACTATCGGGCGGCTTTGCCCTGACCCGGACCGGTGCGGAACGCTGGATTCTGGTGAAGGTCCGCGATGCCGACGCGCGCCCGGGATCAGATATCGCGGCCGAGCGGCCGGAGAGTATTCGCAGCGGCAAGACCTGGCAGGAGCTGCGGGACCGGCATCCAGACAACTCAGCCGCGGGCGATCATCCCTGGCGTGAGCCCCCGGGGCGGTGACGTCGTGCGTGACGTCACCGCGGTCAGATGACCCAAGCACGGGGACGAGCCCGCGGATAAACCTTGCTAAAAAGGCTTGTCCGCGGACCAGTGCCGATCGGCGCCCGGCAGCTGAGCCGCTATCGAAGTTCTCGGGTCGTTACCGGAGCGGAAAGAACATGGCTAGTCGTGAGGCCAGCAGAGCCAATGGAACCCTTGTTGGCGTGACAGGGCCGAAACGCAAGGATACAAGGGCGACTGACGGGCTTCCCTGATCTCACGGCAGGTATCAAGGACGTGTTCTCAGCGGACGATAAAATCGTGACGCGACGTGTATGACGTGGAACGCATAGCGGCTCATGCTGGTGCTGAGCCTCCTGGCAGCCGCTCGAAGTACGAGACTTTGCCGTCTGGCGCTGCAAAGACGGCAAGGTAGTCGAAATCCTAACGACGCAGAATCAGTTATCCTCCCTTAACCAGATTAGTCATCTTCCCGAAGAGGTCCACGCGGCCTGGCGCATGATCGCTGCTGGCGGACTGCAGAGAGCTCTGGAGACAATCTGACCTGCCTAAAGAAGGTGCTGTCCCGAGGAGTTCCGCGCTCATCACGTGTCGCCATGCCGGCCCTGATGCGGGTACGGCGGGTGCCTATGCGCCGCGGCCACGGCGTGAAAGAACCGGCAGAAGGCCTTGGGCCGGGATCGTTCTGTACGTTCGGCTCAGCAAAATTCGTAGTGCCAAGACCGCATGTCAGATACTCCGCAATCGGGCGCGCAGTTGCTGGTCAGTTTCTGGCATGACCGCAAAGACGATGGCTTCGTAAGGTAGTCCAAGTGCGGCCTGAGCCGCACTACGCCTGCGGCTTAAGGTGTGCGGTCGCGCACTGTTGGTTACTTCGCCCGCAGTCGCTCGCTTCATCGCTGGAAGTGACAGGCGGCGTTCAGCGAACGGCGCGCAATGTAAATGGGGGGCTGCTGCGACCTTATAGTGAGTCGATCGTCTACGCTTATACATTATTCAACGAGTGGAACGGAGTAGATGTGGCTCAGAAGATACAAACCTTGTTCATCGATGACATCGATGGCAGCGAGGCCGAGGGGACCGTCCGCTTTGCACTGGATGGTGCGGAGTACGAGATCGACCTGAACGCAAAGCATGCTGAGGCGCTGCGCAAGGCGCTGGCCCGATATGTTGACGCCGCACGGCGGAGCAGTGGCGGCACGGCCCGGCGGCCAGCCCGGAGCGGGCGCAGGGCAGCAGCCAGCGGTCTTAACACCACGGAGGTTCGCGAGTGGGCTAAGGCGCAGGGTATCGAAGTCAAGGATCGCGGTCGCGTACCAGCTGAATTGGTCGTCAGGTTCCGGGCGGCTACGGGTAACTAGTCCGACGTACGGTCGGTCTTGGCGGCTGGTAATCGGATGGGAGGCTCATTTCTCTGGGCACCGAACCAGGGTCTCTCCGCAGACTTTCCTGCTCGTGACTTCGTACTTTTCGCCCTGCTGTGCCCTTCTCTGACCGCAAGACCAGAGAGGGGCACAGCAGCCACGCCTGCCGGGTGAGGGCAGTTCAGATGTCCGGAGTGGCGCGCCTGATAACAGCGGCCGTGTCGGTGCCGGAAGGGAGCGTGCCGTAAGCGTGCCCCCATCCCCTGAACTCCCCGGAGCCATCGGCCAGACGAGACGCGACAAACGCGTCAGCTACCGCGGGGGCGCCATGACGCACGAGCAGGGCACCCTGCAAGGCCAGCGCCATGCCTTCGGCGAGATAGCGAGCACGCGCCTCCGAAGGATCGCTGAGCTCCTTGCGCAGCCGGCCGACCGCCTGATCCAGCCGGCTGTCCGCTCCGGCGGCCAGATCGAGCTCGGCGAAGAAAGCCTCGGCTGACTCGGGCTGCCGGGTCAGGGCGCGAAGCGCGTCGAGCGCGGCGACATTACCCGAACCCTCCCAGATGGAAGCCAGCGGTGCTTCACGGTACAGCCGCGGCATCCCCGATTCCTCCACATAACCGTTGCCGCCCAGGCACTCGAGGGCCTCGGCCGCGTGCCCGGGGGCGCGTTTGCACGCCCAGTACTTGGTCGCCGCCAGCGCCAGACGACGGAACGCGGCTTCCGCCTCATCACCTCCCGCCGCACGGTCGGCCGCCCCGGCCAGCCGGAACGCCGCCATCGTCGTCGCCTCCGACTCAATCGCGAGGTCGGCCAGCACGCTGGCCATCAGCGGCTGGTCAGCCAGCTTCCGGCCGAAGGCCGTCCGGTGCGCGGCGTGGTGCGCGGCCAGCGTGAGCGCGGCCCGCATCCCGGTCGCCGTGCCGAGCACGCAATCGAGCCTGGTCATGTTCACCATCTCGATGATGGTGCGGACGCCGCGGCCCTCCTCGCCGACCAGCCAGGCTAGGGCCTGGTCGTACTCAACCTCGGCCGACGCGTTCGACCGGTTACCGAGCTTGTCCTTCAGCCGCTGCAGGTGCATGCCGTTCCGGCTGCCGTCGGGCCTGACCCGGGGCAGCAGGAAGCAGGACAACCCTGCGGGCGCCTGCGCGAGCACCATGAACAGGTCGCCCATCGGCGCCGAGGTGAACCACTTGTGCCCGGTCAGCAGGTAGCTTCCCCCGCCTGCCTCCCCGTCACCCTGCACTGGGACGGCGCGGGTGGTGTTCGCCCGGACATCGGAGCCACCCTGCTTCTCGGTCATGGACATGCCCGCGAGCAGGCCTCGCTTGGTGTCGGGTGGCCGCAGGCCGGCGTCGTAGTACTGAGCCGCGAGCAGCGGTTCGAAGCGCCGGGCTAGATCGGGTGCGTGCCGGAGCGCGGGGACGATGGCATAGGTCATGGAGACCGGGCAGCAATGTCCGGCGTCAACCGCACCCCAGACATAAAAGCCCGCTGCTCGCGCCACGTGCGCTCCGGGACGCTTGTCGGTCCAAGGCGCTGCGTGCAGGCCGTGCTGCACGGCCACGGTCATCAGCTCATGCCAGGCCGGATGGAACTCCACTTCGTCGATGCGATGACCGAAGCGGTCATGCGTGCGCAGGACCGGCGGGTTCTCGTTCGCCTGACGACCCTGTGCCTGCGCCTGTGCCGATCCAGCCAGGCGGCCGAGGTCCCGGACGGCCTCCTGCGCCCAGGCACCGCCCTCGCGGCGGAGCGCGCTCAGCATGGCCGGATCGTCGGAGACGTCGTATCCGGTCAGCGCGGGCGGCTGGTTGAAAACCTCGTGCGTCGGCGGCATCAGCGGTCTCTGCCTCCCTGGTCTTTTTCGCAATTGAAACACGCCTGTTTAGGCGTTCATGACTTGCGGCTGATAAACCAGAATCACACGGACGCTGGCGCCAGGCCGCCGGAAGCGTCGTCGCAAGGAGAGTAGCGGGTTGACTGCTTACCTGACCCGGCGGCTGGCGACGTCGGTTGTGATCCTGATCGGCATCTCGATTTTCATCTTCGCCCTGCTCCATGCCGTCTTCACGTCGCCTGCCATCATCCTCGGACCCAAAGCGACGCCGCCCGCGGTCGCGGCGCGGAACACCGCCAACGGCTTTAACGCGCCGGTGATCGTGCAGTACTGGCACTACCGGCCGGCGTGCTCCATGGCAACCTCGGCTATTCCTACAAGCTGAACCAGAGCGTGGCGGCGCTGTTCGGGGAGCGGTGGGAACGCAGCGCGTATCTGTCCGGCGTCGCGCTGGCGCTCTCGGTCCTGATCGCGATCCCGCTGGGGATCTTCCAGGCGGTCAAGCGGAACAGCGTCGGTGACCAGGTGGCGACCGCGCTGGCGTTCACGACCTACGCCATGCCGGACTTCCTGCTCTACCTGATCGTGATCCAGGTGTTCGCGCTGACCTTCAGTATCCTCGGCTTCGAGGCCAGCCAGTCCAACTCGTTCGTCTCGATCATCGGTGACTGGCATGACATGACGTTGCCGATCGTCAGCCTGACCCTGCTGATCCTGGCCGGCTACTCGAGGTATATGCGATCCGCGACGATGGATATCCTGGCCCAGGATTACATCAAGACCGCGCGGGCCAAGGGGCTGCCCGAGCGCCTCGTGCTGTTCCGGCACCTCTTGCGCAACGCCTGCCTGCCGATGATCACGCTGATCGGCCTGTCGATCCCGGCGCTGCTCGCGGGCAATCTCATCGCCGAGAGCGTTTTCAACTACGACGGCCTCGGCCTGCTGTTCTACAACAGCCTGCAGAACGAGGATTACCCGGTGCTCCTCGCTTACACCCTGATCGGTGCGGTGCTGACGGTGCTGGGCAACCTTTTGGCCGACATCGCGCTGACCATCGCCGATCCGCGGATCAGGCTGAGCTGACTCGGCGCGCGGCCGGGTTCAGGCCGGAGGGCCCATCGCGGCCACCACCAGGGTGACGGTGGCCGCCACCTCGGCTAGCGCGCCCAGGACGTCACCCGTGATGCCGCCCAGCCGGCGCACGGCGTGCCGTTCCAGGACGAAAGCGGCGCCCAGGCCCGCGATGACGGCCAGCGGGAGGGTCCAGCCGAGCGGCTCGCCGGTAACCGTGGCGGAGACCGCCACCGCCGCGACCGCCGCCGCCAGCGCGGCCAGGGTGGTGATGGCCGGGATCGCCGGGCTTACCGACCCGGCCACCAGAGCGCCGAGCCCGTCCGGCCGGGCCGCGGCCACGCCCCGTCGGCAGGCCCAGGTCAGCGCGAGCCTGCCGGTGACCGCCGCGGCGATCAGCGCGGCGGCTCCCCGGCCGTGACCGGCTGACTCCGCGTGGCCGAGCGCCGCCACCTGAAGGAACAGCGTCAGGACGAGCGTGACCGTGCCAAGCGGCCCGATGTCGGAGCGGCGCATGATGCCGAGCGCGGCGGGGGCGGGTTTGCCGCTGCCCAGGCCGTCGGCCAGGTCGGCGAGACCGTCGAGATGAAGCCCCCGGCTGAGAAGGGCGAGCGTCGCCACCGCGAGCACTGCGCCGGTCAGCGGGCCAGCCCCGAGCGGATGGTCCACGGCGAGCAGGATGGCGGCCGCGATGATGCCGAGCAGCAGCCCCACGGCCGGCGCCCAGGCCATCGCCGCCGCCACGGTGGCCGGCGCCAACGGCGATGGAACCGTGGTCGCTGCTGCCCCGGTGGCCCGCGGCGACGCTGCGTCGCCATTCGTCTCGCTAGGAGTGTCGCCGCGCAGCGGGATCACCGTGAGCAGCGTCACCGACAGCCGCAGGCCATTCCATCTCATGCCGAAGGAGCCTATCGGTAGAGCCAAGAAAGACGTACTATCTTGAATAGGGGCCAGGACGCAACCGGATGGCGGTGGAATAATCGTGTCCGAGTGGTGGTCGATCGAGGTTTTCGACGCGGCAGAGCTGCCCGCTCGCCGCTGGAAGGACTCATACCAGGACAAGCTCACCGAGGCCGCTGTCACGTTCGGGGCCATGTCCTGGGAGTGGCACGAGCATCGCTACGGCGTGGTGTTCGAGGTCCTCTTCGAGTCCGACCAGCAATGGGAGGCGTTCCGTGCCCTTCCGGCGGTGCGTTCGGCCCTCGACGGCGCGCCCGACCCGCTGAACGGCCTGATCATCTACCGTGGCCGAGGCGGCGGGGCCGGACCGAGGAAGCCGCGCAAACCCAAGCCCGCCCCGAGTGCGAGCGCCATGGCCAGGCCGGAGCCGACCGAAGAGCGCATTCTGCGACTCACCGGGGTCACTGCACCGGAAGCACCGGAAGCACCGGGAGCACCGGGAGCACCCGAGCCCGTCTTCGCCGCGGGACAGTAAGGCCCGTAGATTCGGTCTCGTGGGTGAAGTACCCGGCGGGACAGTGCAGGATGGGGGGATGAGGGAAACGCGAGTCATGACCGATGGCCTGCGGGCCGCGATCGAGCACAGCGGATATTACCCCGGCCTGGTGTCCGATGCGGTTGCCTCGGCGCTCGGGTCGGAGCCGGTTACGGCCTACGTCGTCCATCACGACGCGATCTTCGATCCGGGCATGGAGGTACGCCGTCACATGACCGTGCTGGCGCTCACCCCCACCCGGCTGGTGTACTCGCACACCGACGAGCATCCCGCCGAGGATCCAGACACCCGGCCGCGGGCGGAGACAAGCACGGAGGCGATCCGGTTCGCCAAGATTTCATCCGTGGCCCTGAGCCGGGTCGTTCCCGACCCTGCGGCCTACGTGCCGGGCCTTACCATACCGTCGGAGGTCATGCTGACCATCGGCTGGAATGTCCTGTCCCACCTGGAACTCGAGCCGGCGCATTGCGGAGATGAGAGCTGCGAGGCTGATCACGGCTATCTCGGGACCATCACCGCTGATGACTTCTCGCTGCGGGTGAGTCGCGCCGCGGACGGTGAGGATGCCGTCAGGCAACTGCTCGGGTTCGCGCGCGAACTCTCCGACGCTACGGCGGTCAGCGGCAGCTGAAGACTCGACGGGGTGTTAGCTGAGGGCCCGTTTTGTCGCCGTCACCCGCCTCGTGGCAGCATGTTCCGGCAAGATGCTGATGCCGGGGCAAGATGTTGAGGCAAGAACGCTGAGTGGCACCCACGAGTAGCAGATGAGGATTCCCGTATGACGCACGAGCCGAGACATTCGCCGATCGTGCCGTCCTATGGGGCGGCGACCCTGGCTGATTTGTCTTCGTCGATCCTCGCATCCCTTGATCCAGGATCGCCGGAGTCGCAGAACGTCCTCGGCCTGACGCCCACGCAACGCGCGTGCCTGCTGATCGTGGACGGGCTCGGCTGGGAGTTGCTTCGCGCTCACCCCGCCGCCGCGCCGTTCCTTTCCGAACTGGCGCGCAACTCCAAGCCGATCACGGCGGGATTCCCCTCGACCACCGTCACCAGCCTCGGCTCGATATGCACCGGCCGGCCGCCCGGCCAGCACGGGCTGCTCGGCTACCAGGTCATGATCCCCGGCGAGCACCGCTTGCTCAACGGGCTGCGCTGGGACTCCCGGGTCGATCCGCTGCGGTGGCAGCCGCTGCCAACGATCTACGAGCGGGCTGCCGAGGCCGGTATCGCGGCCGTGCACGTGGCTCAGGGCTCGTTCCGGGGTACCGGGCTGACCGTCGCTATTATGCGCGGCGCGGACTTCCGCCCTGCCGACAGCATGGGGGCCCTGGCGGCTCAGGCCGCTACTGCGCTGCACGAGAGCGGGCGCGCCTATGTGAGCGTGTACCACGGTGATCTCGACGGAACCGGACACGTGTTCGGTGTCGCCTCGGATGCCTGGTACAACCACCTGGCGCACGTGGACAAGCTGGCCGAACAGCTCGCGAGCTCGCTTCCCTCCGGGACCTGCCTGTACGTGACGGCGGACCACGGCATGGTGGACATCGGCCCCGAGGACAAGCTCGACATAGACGCAATACCAGAGCTCCGGGCCGGGCTGGACCTGCTCGGCGGCGAGCCGCGGGCTAGGCACCTGTACGCCCGGCCCGGCGCCGCCCAGGAGGTCCTGGTCGCCTGGCGCGAGGTACTCGGCGAGCGCGCATGGGTGCTGTCCAGGGAAGAGGCCATCAAGGAAGGATGGTTCGGCCCGGTGGACGAGGGCATGGCCGCCCGGATCGGCGATGTGGTGGCCGCTCCGGCCGGCTCCGTTGCCCTGGTGGCCACGAAGGCGGAGCCCAGGGAGTCGGCCCTGTTCGGCATGCACGGCTCGCTCACATCCGCCGAGCAGTTCGTGCCGGCGCTCACGTTCCGAGCGGCATGACAGGCGCGGGCGATCTTCTTGTCAGCGTCCGATCACTCGCGGCGGACCTAGCCAATGATCCGGGTCCCGTCGTGCTGGACGTGCGGTGGCAGCTCGGCGGCCCGCCTGGCATTGACAGCTACCGCCGAGGGCACCTTCCGACGGCGGTCTTTACCGATCTGGACCGCGTCCTGGCCGGCCCGCCCGGTCCCGGCGGACGGCATCCGCTGCCGGAGCCGGCGATCTTCCAGGCGGCGATGCGTGCCGCCGGGGTCCGTCAGGACCGTGCCGTGGTGGTGTATGACGACGGCGACGCCACGATCGCGGCCCGCGGCTGGTGGACGCTGCGCTACTACGGGCACCAGAACGTGCGGGTTCTCGACGGTGGTTACCAGGCCTGGCTCCGAGCCGGCCTCGCGGTGACCCAGGCCGAGCCCGGACCCGCACCCGGCGACTTCACCGCGCGGCCGGGCCATATGCCGGTGCTGGATGCGGCGGGCGCGCAGGCAACCGCGCTGACCGGGCGGCTGCTCGACGCGCGGTCCGGGGAACGATACCGGGGTGAGACGGAGCCCGTCGATTCGGTGGCCGGCCACATTCCCCGTGCGGTCAGC
>Ga0302179_10001589_pt1 | contig 13643 bp, 12 predicted proteins | sample I_Palsa_E3_1_FD_198788 | JGI IMG/M metagenome (GOLD analysis project Ga0302179, IMG submission 198788) | Peat permafrost microbial communities from Stordalen Mire near Abisko, Sweden - I_Palsa_E3_1 | ecosystem: Environmental > Terrestrial > Soil > Palsa > Peat permafrost | place: Sweden...
CTGCCCACGCCGAGATTCGCGCGCGGGTGGACGCGATGGCGCGGTATTACGGCATGCTGGGCGGCGTGACTTACGCCGAGCCGTTCCTGCAGAAGGAGGTCGGGCTGGTGGAGGATCTGTTGGCAATTCCGGTGAAGTCGATTTAATTCTCCCCTTTGCACGCTCTTCGTCAACATTACTTCTTCAATGCGACTGCCAAGCCGTCGCGAAGGGGCAGGATCGTAGTGAAGAAATCCGGGGAGCCGTAAAGCAGCCGGTTGAACTCGAGGATCGCTTTGGTTTGCGGCTCCGTGGGATTCTTCTGCGCGACCCGGCCGCTCCACAGAACATTGTCGGTGATGAACAGGCCGCCCTTGCGCAGACGCGGTGAGACCAGGCGCAGCACGCGCGGATAGTCTTCTTTGTCGACATCGTTGAAAATGATGTCGTACTGCTGCTTCTGCTCGGAGAGGAATTCGAGCGCATCGCCGGTGTGGAGGGTGATGCGATTGGAAACGCCGGCGCGATCGAAGTAGCTGCGGGCGCGCTCGGTGTTTTTGCGATCGCCGTCGGTGTAGATGACCCGGCCTTTCTCGCCGACCGCTTGCGCCCACCAGATGGTCGAGTATCCGATGGCTGAGCCCAACTCGAAAACGGTCTTGGCATCAATCATCAGGGCCAGTTGCTCAAGCACGCGCGCCACGGCGGGGCCAACGATCGGGACGTTGTGTTTGCTGGCATAGTCTTCCATCTCGGCGAGAACTTCATCGCGCTTGGGAAGCATGGAGTACAGATAATCGTCGACCGGGCCGGCGGTCACACCGTCATGGCGCCAGCGGGGCTTATCTTCCTTTTTCAGCTTATTTTGTGCCACTTGCTTCCTCGGACGTTCAGTCGGCAGTTATCAATCTCTGATCTTCAATTGCCGATGGTAACACCGGGCTTCATCGTAACAAGGTCGACGCCCGGCGCCAGCCTCTGCAGCTCGGCGGGACTTCCCGTCAAAACGGGGAACGTGCCGAAGTGCATAGGAATAACTGCTTTCGGCTTGAGCAGGTTGCAGGCGTAGGCAGCCTCGCGCGGTCCCATGGTGAAGTGGTCGCCGATGGGCAGCATGACGATTTCAGGCGCGTAAAGCTCGCGGATGATTGCCATGTCTCCGAAAACATTGGTGTCGCCGGCGTGGTAAATCTTGACTCCGTTTTCAAATTCAACCACATAGCCGCACGCTTCGCCGCCGTAAATCAGTTGGTCGCCGTCCTGGATGCCGCAGGAGTGATCGGCGTGAACCATGGTGACTTTGATATCGCCGAGCTTCTGCGTGCCGCCCTTGTTCATCATGGCAATTTGTTTGGCGCCTTTTTTCTCCAGCCATCCGCACAATTCGGGGATGCCGACGACCTGCGGGTTGTGCTGTTTGATGATCTCGACTGCGTCTCCAATGTGGTCGCCGTGTCCGTGTGTGCACAGGAGAACATCGACCCGCTTCACTTTGTTCTCGGAGGCCGGGCACGCCGGGTTGTTCATGATCCAGGGATCGATGATAACGGTGCGGCCACCGGGAGTAACGATGCGAAAGGTCGCGTGACCCAGCCAAGTAAGTTGAATGCCTTTGAGATTCATAAATAAAAAGCTCCGGCGGCCTTGCTCTTGCGTCGAGCAATCATTATGCAACCATATGGTTACGCAATATGCACCTTCCGGTTACATCTTCAGCAGTGAGGTCCGGGCCAACATGGGCCTCGTGTTTAGTTTAATATGAAACGCCATGACAGGACTCAAGGTGCTGATTTCGCGGGAAGCGATTGCAAAACGAGTAGTCGAACTTGGCGCAGAGATTACGCGTGACTTCGTCGGCCAGCCGGTGATCCTGGTCGGCGTATTGAAGGGCTCGGCGATTTTTCTGGCTGACCTGGCGCGAGAGGTGAAGCTGGATGCGACGTTTGATTTCATCGGCGTCTCCAGTTACGGAAACCGTCCCAGCCCGACACAGGAGCTGAAGAGCGGATGGGATTCCACGGGCGAGGTAAAACTGACGAAGGACGTAGACCAGTCCATGAAGGATAAGAACGTAATTGTGGTCGAGGACATTCTAGACACGGGGTTGACGCTCACGGTCCTGAAGAAGCTGCTGCTGGCGCATCAGCCCCGGTCGCTGAAGATTGCGGCTCTTCTCGACAAGCCCTCGCGGCGCAAACTGCCTCTGCAAGGCGACTATGTCGGCTTCACCATTCCCGATGAGTTTGTCGTGGGCTACGGACTCGACTACGCCGAACGCTACCGTAATCTGGCCGATATCTGTATCGTACCGCGGGAGTGAAGCAGTTCTCAGTTCTCAGTTCTCAGTTCTCAGTTCCTGGTTCCAGTTCTCAGTTCTCGATGCTCGGCACTCAGAAACGACAGCGCTCGGCTGCTATCATAGAAAAAACATGGGATTGGCTCTGAGCAAGCACGAAAAACATCTGCAGGTTGAGCCATTGTTGCTGGAGGTCGCCGACGTTATGGCGACATCGCTCGACCTGGATACGACACTCCGCCGGGTGGCGGAGGTGGTGCGTAAAGTCATCGACTATGAGATCTTCGCCATCCTTCTTCTAAACGAGAAAACCCAGGAACTGCGCTTTCGGTTCCAGGTTGGATATCCCAAGGAATTCGCCGAGCGCGCCCGGGTCAAGGTGGGCGTAGGAGTAACCGGACAGGCAGCGCAACTGCGGCAGACAATTCTGATCGATGACGTGACGCAGGATCCCAGGTACGTCGCCGCCTTGCCCAACGTGCGCTCGGAACTGGCTGTGCCTCTCATCTACAAGAACCGGGTGATTGGAGTGATTGATCTGGAGGCGCGGCATCCGGGCTACTTCAATGAAGAGCACAGCCGTTTATTGAGCCTGATCGCATCACGCATGGCGGCTGGCATCGAGAACGCTCAACTCTACACGCGCACGACGAAGCAGGCGCGAATTCTGCTGCTGCTGAACGAGATTGCGCGCGAGTTGACCTCAATCTTGAACCTGGACGAACTGTTGGGCCGGATCGCGGAGCTGCTGCGCCGCTTGATTGATTTTCAGATGTTCAGCATCCTGCTGCTGGATTCCTCCGGGGAAAAGCTGCAGCATCGTTTCTCGCTGCGCTTCAACGAGAATGTTCACCTGAAGAACGATATTCCGCTCGGGCGCGGGTTGGTGGGTCACGCAGCGGAGACCAAACAGGCAGTGCTGGTGCCCGACGTGAGCAAAGACCCCCGCTACATCGAGGGTAATCCGGAAACGCGATCGGAACTGGCCGTGCCGCTCATCTATAAAGATAAGGTAATCGGAGTCCTCGATCTGGAGCACACGCGGCGCGGATTTTTTACCGACGACCACCGGCGCACCATGATGACCCTGGCCGCGCAGGTAGCGATTGCCCTCGAAAACGCGCGCCTGTATGAGGAAATTGCGCGGCAGGAACGCCGGCTGGAGCGGGATTTGGCGCTGGCGCGGGAATTGCAAATGCGGTTGCTTCCCCAGACGCTGCCGAAGCCGGCACATCTGGAGTTAGCCGCGAAGTTTGTTCCCGCGCGAGCCATCGGGGGAGATCTTTACGACTTCATTCCGTACTCCCTTTCGCGCCTGGGAATCGTGATTGGGGATGTCAGCGGAAAGGGAGCGCCTGCCGCCATCTACGCGGCGCTGGTGAGCGGAATTCTGCGCTCGCACGCGCCCATTGAGCCTGGCCCCGCCGAGATGCTCTCGGCAGTGAATCTATCGCTGGCCGAGCGGCGCATTGAAGCACAATTTGTATCGCTTATCTATGCGGTCTGGGACGACGAGCATCGTACCCTTATGGTGGCCAACTCGGGATTGCCACGCCCCATTTACGTGCACAATGGAAAGAATGATGTGATCGAGGCGACAGGTTTGCCGCTGGGGCTTTTCGACGATGCGGATTACGACGAATTCCGATTCAAGATGAAACCCGGAGATATGTTTGTATTCTTCAGTGACGGCATTCTGGATGCGCGTAACCGGAGCGGAGAAATGTTTGGCCGGGAAAGGGTGGAGAAAATCATCGCAGAATGCGGGGGCACGTCGGCGGATTGCGTGGTGGATTCTCTCTTCAACGCTGCGGCCGAGCATTCTGCCGGGGTTGAGACGTTCGACGATCAAACCGTAGTGGCGATCAAGGTCAAGGGCGTCGCCGTGCAGAACTCCTCCAAGCGAAAATGACCCGGCGTAGCGAAGTTACGGGAGCCTTCCGTGTCAATTCTGAGATTTATCCCGAGCGACCGCCGGGATTCGTTCTTCACGAGCACGGGGCGGATTCAGTGTTGCACTGCGACGATGTTCCGCTGACCAAACTGGCCGAGCGCTACGGAACGCCTCTGTACGTTTATTCGGCAACAACGATTCACGAGCGGTTGGCGGCTTTTGAGAAAGCCTTTCGCAATGTTCCCCACACCATCTGCTACTCCGTCAAGGCAAATTCTAATGTGAGTATTCTGCGTCTGCTGGCGCGGCAGGGGTGCGGCTTTGACGTAGTTTCGGGCGGAGAACTGGAGCGACTGCTGGCCGCCGGCCACCGCCGAGCCAGGAAGATCGTGTTCTCCGGCGTGGGAAAGTCTCGTGACGAGATGACTGCGGCGTTGAAAGCCGGGATTCTGCTGTTCAATGTGGAGAGCGAATCGGAACTCCTGGCTCTGGCAGAGTGCGCTGCGCGATTGCGCAAGGTTGCGCGCGTTGCGGTTCGCGTAAATCCAGACGTTGCGGCCGATACTCATCCTTACATTTCTACGGGTTTGCATAAACACAAGTTCGGAGTGCCAATCGGCAGCGCCCGCACTCTTTACGCCAAGGCCTCCGGAATGCAGTACCTGAAAGTTGCGGGAGTGAGCGTGCATATCGGCTCACAGATCACCGATGTCGCGCCTTTCGCCGAAGCTGTGGCTCGAGTGGCCGACTTTGTTCGCGAGTTGCGCGTCGACGGGCATAAGGTGGATTACGTCGATACCGGAGGTGGCTTGGGGATTGCCTATCAGAAACCGGGATTAGAGTTCGCCGAGTATGTTGCGAGTTATGCGCGCGCGGTGACCAATCCCTTGCGCGGTCTGAATGTACATTTGCTGCTTGAACCGGGACGGTCGATTGTGGGACCTGCCGGGGTGTTGGTCACCTCCGTTCTTTACAGAAAAGAAAACGATGGCAAGCGATTTCTCGTGGTGGATGCAGCGATGAACGATCTGATCCGGCCGGCGCTTTATAACGCCTACCACGAGATCGTTCCCGTGGTGCAATCCAAAGACTTATCAGCCAAGAGAGAAACTGTCGACGTGGTGGGACCGGTGTGCGAATCCGGCGACTTTTTTGCCAGGGATCGGGAGTTGCCTCGTGTGGAAGAAGGCGCCCTGCTTGCGATTCTTGACGCCGGGGCCTACGGAATGGTGCTGGCATCGAACTACAACACGCGTCCGCGGCCAGCGGAGGTGCTGGTGACTCGAAAGTCGGTCAAGGTAATCCGGCGGCGAGAGAAAATCCGGGAACTTTATTCGGCGGAATTATGAATTGTTGATTGCTGATTGTCGATGGCTGATTGAAAAACCCGCGGGTCAGGGTTTCAATCAACAATCACAAAATCAACAATAGCTTTATCTTTCTCCCCACTTCAGCTTGGTGCGGAGGACGTGGAAGAAATCAGCATCGGTGCGGAACAGGCTGACTTTGTGTTCGGAGCGGCGGCAGCGGACGCGGTCTCCATCCTTCAGATCGAGTCCAGGCTGGCCGTCCAGGCTGAGATACGCAACCTCTTCGTCGCTGCGCAGTAGAATTTCGACCACAGCCGAATCGGGCACAATCAGTGGGCGGTGCGTGAGCGAATGAGGCGCCACTGGAGTAACCACAAAGGCCTTGACGGTCGGCATGAGCACGGGACCGCCCGCGGAGAGAGAGTAGGCAGTTGAACCTGTGGGCGTGGCCACGATCATTCCGTCGGCACGGTAGCTGGAGACGAACGCTTTATCGACAAAAAGGTCATAATTATTGAGGCGAGCCAGCGCCGTCTTGTTGACGACTACATCGTTGAAAGCCTTGTAGCTTCCCAGGATCTGTTCACCGCGCAGCAAATCACACTGCATCAGAGAACGCTGTTCCACGGAAGTGTGGCCCTGCGCGATCTGATCGAGCATGGAGAACAGGGATGAGAGCGGAACGTCCGTGAGGAAGCCGAGCGACCCCAGGTTCACGCCGAGCAGCGGAGCATCGGTTGCCGCCGTGTCTCGGACCGCCGAGAGTAGAGTCCCGTCGCCGCCTAACACTACAACCAGGTCCAAAGGCCGCGAGGACATTTGTGAGCGCGGTACCTCCTCGTGGCCATTGGAATACTTGGCCGTCTCCGGATCGACGATAACCTGATAGCCGTGTGCATGGAGCCACGCCAGCAGTTCGGGAAAAATGCGCACAACCTCCGGCCGCGCCGGACGCGAGATGATGGCCGCGACTTTCGATGGGGACGAGCTTGGCATGATGGAAGAGCGAAAGAAAGATTGTACAGAATTCGTGGCGAAAACCTTAACCGCAGGGCTTAAGGACTAGAAACCGGCCCAGAGTAGAAACTCGCGGTTCCCCCGCGCGCCCAAAATAGGCGACTCGATTACATCGGTGTGAGTGCAGGCGAGGTCCAGCAAAGCTTTCTTCACCTTTTCGACGGCCCCCAACTGGGCGGCCGCGTCGCGCACAATGCCTCCCTTGCCGACGAATTCCCTTCCCGCCTCGAATTGAGGTTTAACGAGGACGATCACCTGCCGGCCATGGCGCTCTTCGAGAGACTGCGGGAAGGCAGCGTTTACTACGGGAGGCAGGACCAGCGTCGCGGAAATGAAGGCCACGTCAATCACGATGAGGTCTACTCTTTCAGTGATCGCCTCGTCCGTCAGGTATCGGGCGTTGGTCTTTTCCAGGAGTCGAACCCGTGGATCCTGGCGGAGTTTGAAATCCATTTGTCCGTAACCGGTATCAACCGCGATCACGCGCGCGGCGCCATGCTGCAGCAAGCAATCGGTGAACCCACCGGTGGAAGCGCCGACATCGAGACAAACTTTGTCCTCAACGTCGACGTGCCAGTGTTCGAGAGCACGCTCGAGTTTGAGCCCGCCACGGCTGACGTATCTTAGATCTTCGCCGAGCACGCGGACCACGGCTTCCGCCGCAACTTGCGCGCCAGCTTTTTCGAGCTTCTGATCGTTGACCAACACTTTCCCCGCGAGAATAAGAGCCTGGGCGCGTTCGCGTGAGGCAGCTAGGCCGCGGTCTACCAGAAGTTTGTCGAGTCGGAGTTTCAAGCTTGGCTCGGAATGATATGTCGTTGACGGCGTGCGCCGCTCGCCGGAGGTTGCAGCACAAAAGTGCCAGCACTCGCTCCGGTGCAAAGTGCTGAACCATCTCTCGCTGAATCACTTACAAAGATACTTTCGTGCTTTTCCACAGAATTTTCCACGATTGTGTTGAAAACTTTTCGGCTTCACTTTCCCGCAAGAAGAAAAGCCGCCCGCAGGGGCGGCTCTTCGGCGAGTCTACCGGCGCAGCTAGCCGGCCACTTCTTCCAGCAACTTCTGGTCAATGTCGAAGTTGGAGTGCACGTTCTGCACATCATCCTGATCTTCGAGCGCCTCCATAAGCCGGATCATGGTGTTGGCAGCTTGACCTTCCAGCTTGATGTAGTTCTGAGGAATCATGGCCACGCTCGACGATGCCGGCTCGATTCCAGCTTTCTTCACGGCTTCGAGCACGGTCTCGAACGCGGAGGGCTCGGTCAGGATCTCCCAGTTCTCACCATCATCGTTCAGATCCTCGCCACCAGCTTCGAGGACAATGTTCATCAGGTCGTCCTCTTTCGCAGCAGTCTTGGGGATAACGATGTCGCCCTTCTTGTGGAACATCCAGGAGACCGCACCGGCTTCGGCCATGTTGCCGCCGTTCTTGCCGAAGCAGTGGCGAATTTCGCTGACGGTACGGTTGCGGTTGTCGGTGTTGATCTCGAGCAGAACGGCTACGCCACCCGGACCGTAACCTTCGAGAGAAAACTCCTCGTAGGTTGCGCCCGGCAATTCCCCGGTGCCACGCTGAATGGCCCGCTTGATGTTATCGGCGGGCATGTTTTCGGCTTTCGCGGCGACGATGGCGCCCCGCAGTCGCGGGTTAGAATCAGGGTCGCCGCCGCCGTTCTTCGCGGCAATGCTGATTTCCTTGATGAGGCGGGTAAAAATCTTGCCGCGCTTGGCGTCGAGCGCGCCCTTCTTGTGCTTGATTGTGGCCCATTTTGAATGGCCAGACATGGTTAGACCTCGTATCTAATGATCTTGATTGACGCGGGATTCGCCCGTAGAAAGATCACAGACTGCCTCGAAAGGATGCAGGCGAAAATGGATTATAGCACGACTCAATTCCGCGACAGCGGCATTCCCTCGAAAGCAGGCGGTCCGAATGTACTTGGGACAGGTTTGCCCGCCCTCAGGGGGGCGCAAATGCCTATCATTTTGGTTGTTGACTGCAATGGACATGCGCCCTAACATGCCAGCGGGGCGTCCCTCCACATGCATGATCGGGTTATAGGTCACTATCGGGTCCTCGAGAAAATCGGCTCTGGAGCCATGGGAGAGGTTTTTCGGGCGCGGGACGAAAGACTGGGACGCGATGTAGCTCTCAAGCTGATCCGGCCGGCTTCCAGCAACAACTCCGATCATCTCCGCCGTTTCGAACTGGAAGCTCGCGCCGCGGCGGCGCTGAATCATCCCAACATTGTCGCCATTTATGACGTTGGCTTCGACGAGGGATCTCCCTACATCGTTTGTGAATTGCTGCAAGGCAAAACCCTGCGCAAACGGCTGGCAGAAGGAGCCTTGCCTGTAGGCCTGGTCATCGACTACTCCCTGCAAATCGTGCAGGGCCTGATTGCCGCGCATGATCGCCGCATCGTTCATCGCGACCTGAAGCCGGAAAACCTCTTTGTGACCAGCGATGGCCGGGTCAAGATTCTCGACTTCGGAGTGGCGAAACTGCAATCTGCGCCGGAAGAATCCGGACGTTCCGTGGAAGACTTGACCACGGTGACCAAAAGCGGCGTTGTAGTCGGTACTGTCGCTTATATGTCGCCCGAGCAACTGCGGGCTAAGGCAGTGGACCACCGAAGCGACATCTTCAGCGTGGGCGCGATTCTCTACGAACTGTTGACCGGATGCCGAGCCTTTCGCGGCGAGACCGAGGTAGATACAATCACCGCGGTGCTCCTGGAAAATCCTCCTGAAATCAATCTGGAGCAGGCCAGCGTTCCCCTGTCATTTCAGCAAATCGTGCGCCATTGTCTGGAGAAGGAGCCGGAGAATCGCTTTCAATCGGCACGCGATCTGGCCTTTGCGCTGGAGACTCTTGCAAACCCTTCTGGCCCAATCCGGCTCAGGGCTTCCCGGCCACAAGCGCGGATCGTCCCTTGGGCGGTGGCGGGAGTGCTTCTGGTGGCGACGCTGCTGCTCCTGGTTAATCGGTTGCAGCAGAACACGCAGTCTCCATCTTATCGGCGTTTGACCTATGAAACGGGCACAGTTTACTCGGCGCGCTTCGGGCCAGACTCCCGGTCGATTGTGTACGGTGCAGCGTGGAACGGCAAGCCGCTGCAACTCTTCTCCACCGTGGGCGACTCCCTTTTAAGTCAGCCGCTCAACCTCACGGACGCGGATTTGCTGGCGATGTCTCGGACTGGCGAACTCGCCGTTACGCTCCACGGGTCTCGCCGCGCGCACATGGAAACGGTAGGAGGTGTGCTTGCCCGTACACCTCTCGCGGAGGGTTCGCCTCGGGAGGTCCTCGAAGATGTTCCGTGGGCAGACTGGGATGCAACCGGTGAACTGGCTGTGGTCCACCATATTGCGGGCCGCGATCGAATTGAGTATCCGATCGGCCATGCTCTCTATCAAAGCAACGGCTGGATCAGCCACCTTCGTTTTTCTCCGCAGGGCGACAAGATCGCCTTTATGGACCACCCTGCACCGTGGGATGACCGCGGGTCCGTTCTCCTCATCGACCTCAGCGGCCATGTCAATGTACTTACCCCGGAATGGGAATCAGAGGACGGTCTGGCCTGGAGCACCGACGGGAAAGAAGTCTGGTTTACCGCCGTCGAAAAGGGCTACAACCACGACCTGCGCGCGGTCAATATGTCTGGACGGATTCGGAGCATCTTAGACCTGCCTATGGGCATGACCTTAGAGGATGTGGCGCCGGATGGCCGAGCACTGGTGAGCCTGGATGCCGAACGTGTTGCCATGGCCACCACCGCTCGGGACGGCAAAACCGTGGATCTTTCCTGGCACGATTGGGACATTGCCAAAGACATTTCGCGCGATGGACAGTCGGTCTTGTTTGAAGATTCCAGCGCAGCCGCGGGTTCCCACTATTCCGTTGCCATTCGCAAAATCGATGGCGCCCCGCCCGTACAACTGGGCGATGGGAGTTCCGGTAAACTCTCCCCGGACGGCAAATGGGCAATTTCCATTCTTCCCGGGACCCCAGGCCGGGTGACGCTCCTCCCGCTCGGCCCGGGTCAAGCCCGCGTGATCGCCATAACCGGGCTTGAGCACATCGACAACGGCGTTGCTCATTTCCTGGAAGACGGAAAACACATCACCCTCAACGCCAACGAAACGGGCCACGCCGTGCGCACCTATCTGGTGAATTTGGACGGGGGCAAACCAATACCGATCACGCCGGAAGGGATTACCGGTTCGTTAATTTCCCCCGACGGCAAATCCATTTTTCGAGTCAACGAAGCCGCAGGCGTCGCCGTGTATCCTACCGCAGGTGGTGCGCCTCAGCTCATCCCCGGTCTCGAACCGGATTTTGTTCCAGTCCAATGGGCGGACGACGGCTCTTCAGTTTTTGGATATCTTCCCGGCCAGATTCCCACGAAAGTGTACAAGGTCAACTTATTTTCTGGCGAGAAGACTCTTATCAAGGAATTGCAGCCCGGGACAGCTACGGGTGTGGTGAACATAGCTCCCGTGGTGGTGACCCGCGACGGCTCGCGCTTCGCCTATAGTTACTACCAGATCTTCTCTGTCCTTTATGTGATTTCTGGTTTGCGCTAAATTCACGTCACTTGCACGCCTTCCTTTTGTCTGCAAGGTCCGCATCCGCTCCACCTGAATAACTATGCCACGGAATGAATTGACCAAGGTGCCAGAATCCCCACTCGCGAACTGTCTTGAAAACGATGATCAGCGTCCAGCAGTTTTTTGAGGGAACGAAGATGCGATGAATGTGCGTGGCGGGGAAAGTTCTGATCCATGGTGCGCTGTACCTGCGAGTCCGCTCTGGCGTTTGTTCCAGATACCAACCCCACAGTCCGATAGAAATGAGCCGCCTGGGATGATCGTGTAAGTCGGGGTTCCCATCGCTATCCACGAAGTGGTTGAGATACACCGTAACGTGATCGCCCCATTGAAGAACCATCCAGCGGTAAAGCTGGCAACCCTCTAGGCCATCGATCTCCTGCGCCACTCCGAAAAGTCGGTCGAGTAGACGCTTCATTTGATCCTCCTTAACCACTCCCTTGCCTGGCGGACAATCGCCAAGTCATCTTGTGACAATGCGCCTTAGTCGAGCGGCCCGGAAAAATCCGCCGGTACGTAATGGAAGAAAATAGACGTGGACGTATGCCCCTCCGCTAGGACATGGCGGTAATGCGGCACACTCGGTCCGCGATAGACCAAGCCGTCGCCTAGAGCCTGGTAAACCTTGACCGTGCCTTCCAGAGTATCCAGGAGTATGGGCCACGAGGTTGCTAGCTCCGGTTCGGGAGAAAAGTCCAAGCATAAGGTGACGCTGAACTCGCACTGCTGCCGGTCGGTGTGCTTCTTCAGTTCGGCGCCGCTCAAGTAGGATCCCAGATAAACATAGGACGGCTTGATCGGCTCTCCCACGATGGCGCTGACGGCGTTCGCAATCTCGTGGTGGAAGAAGCGGGCAGCATTCTCATTGTGGGCTACGTATCGGCGCGAGCTCTGCTCGTCGCCGAGTCGAATGGCTCCCCGCCGGATGGCATGCCGGATTTCAGCCCACTCCGCGAGACGGCGCTCGGCCTGCCTCTCTGGAGTCAGAATGCCGGCGCCTGCCAACAAAAAGCGCACGTCTGCCGGAATGGAGGCAGGCACGGGTTCTCCTGCACGAAGCCGCGAAACCACCGTTTGCAGCTGGGGACCCAGCCAAAACGGATGCAGAGATCTGGTGGCCGGGTCACGCACCCAGGCCACCGTTCCCTGCAAATTGAAATTCTTTAGCAAATGCCGATGCGGTTCCAGTTCTGCCGGCACCTGCCCGGGGAGCAGCACCGAACATTGCGGGTTGAGGAATAGCTGCTGCTGAGAAAAATTCAACCGCGAGTATTGGGACTTGAGCTGGCGCTGCGGAATCAAGTGCAGCGGCAACTCGTCGAGTAGACAGTGGAATTGACCGGTGGGCAGAGTCGCGGTATGCGTTTGCCGCGACCCCACCCCCATCAGGCCTGCAATCCAGTCAAGCCATGCCGTGTCTTTTACTTGTGGAGCCATCCGTTTAGGGTGAAGCGGCTGTCAGCGAAAGCCCGTGACGGGCACTCCACTGGGGTAATCTCGTGCAGCAGCGAGCACGGGAAAAACACGATTTGGTTTGGCTGTGGCACGATCATCTGGTAGCTGCCCGTGCTGACGTCCTGCGCGCCTTTCCTCCGCGAATCGTGAAGGCGCAACTCGCCGCCTTCAAACTGGCATGGCTCGCGGTGGAAAAAGTAAACGAACGTAATCCGGCGAGAGGCGATCGTCTCCTGCGAGTCGTCACTGTGCGCGCCGAAAAAGTCGCCGTCATTGCTGGCCGTGATCTGAGCTTCCACCTGCGTGATCGGAAACTCTTCGACCCCGAGCTGATCCAGCACCCGGGGCAGCACACCCCGGATTCTCTCCAAGATGACTTGCTCATGCTTCCCCAAATCCATGAGCACCCGAGAGCGACGATGGTCGTAATCGATCACTCCTGGATCTCCGCTGGGCGAAACTACCGCGCTGTTCTGAAACTCCGCCTCATGCTGCAGCGCGTAGCTAATCAGTTCGTCGAGCTCTTGTGGCGCCAGGAACTCGTCCAGGACGACGCATTGTGCCCGCACGATCGCAGGCGCCTCCAAAACGCCGACGCCGCTGCGCGAGTCATGGTGGCTTTGTTGCGCCCCTTGCTGCACGGGTACGCTTAATGGTCGGAGAGCGCGGCCGGGCGGTTGCGGCGCGCCTGGAGACTGGGGATCTCGGACTCCCGGCCCTTGCGGAGGCTGCGGTCCCCGCACGGGTTCCCGCACCCCCGGCCCTTGCGGAGGCTGCGGTCCTTGCGGAGGCTGCGGGTCCCGGGCGGGTTCGCGCACTCCCGGCCCTTGCGGAGGCTGCGGTCCCCGCACGGGTTCCCGCACCCCTGGCCCTTGCGGAGGCTGCGGTCCTTGCGGAGGCTGCGGGTCCCGCACGGGTTCCCGCACCCCTGGCCCTTGCGGAGGCTGGGGTCCGGCCATCGGCTGATGTGTACTGAACTCAACCATGGTGGCAGGCATGGTCTCTTCTGTGCCGGCAGGGATTCCTGAGTTAGCCAGGATCTGCTCCACAATGCCGCCACCTAACAACGAAAAAG
>Ga0302179_10001592_pt1 | contig 13641 bp, 14 predicted proteins | sample I_Palsa_E3_1_FD_198788 | JGI IMG/M metagenome (GOLD analysis project Ga0302179, IMG submission 198788) | Peat permafrost microbial communities from Stordalen Mire near Abisko, Sweden - I_Palsa_E3_1 | ecosystem: Environmental > Terrestrial > Soil > Palsa > Peat permafrost | place: Sweden...
AATACCAAAGGGGGCGGGATTTACACATACATGCAATCGGCTGTGGTTACTAGCTATAGCTTGCAATCCAGACAGTTGCTCATCAGGCACATATAATAGTGACATATCGAGTCAATATTTTAAGTCTCGCAGTGAGCGAACTCATTCCCATTAGGGACAGTGTTGTTGAGGGCTGCGATAGAATGAAGTTGAGCCACCTATGGAAACTAGGACTATTGAGCTGAGCCCTATGGTCCGCTCTCAGTAGATGCTTCAGGGTCAAGCCTGGCAGAGCTACCAGCAGTCTCCTCTCCTTCCTCAACTGAACTGGCATTTTTTCCGGCATCTTCTGTCCCCCACCCTTCCACAAGTTCCTGAGTCGCAAATCCAGTGAGTCGGCCCAAAGTATTTACATCCCTCTTCCTCCTGATTCTGCATTTATAGAGAGTTTTCTTAATGTTACCCATCACGCGGGTGTCAAGTAACTTCGTCAGTGTCTCTGGAGTAGACACCCGTTCGCCGATTTTCCAACGAAACTGGTTGCACAAAGATGACAGATATCCATATTTCCAGTCGAACTTGATTCCGTTCACGGCCACCCTATAATTGGTTTTTTTACCCTACCAATGAGCACATTCAGTGAAGGCGTCAGACAGAGTAATTACTAACACCCCTCCTTAGACGTAAGCTTTTTTCATTCTTCATCCTGAGAGACACCACTTTCCCGTTTCTTCCTCCTTTCCCCTTACCAGCAGTCCTTTCTTCTCACCCTCCGGGTTATTCCAATTGGAGTCAAAAACCGGACTAACCCACTCCTCCAGCACAAGAATTAAAGTCCCCGCTACGAAACTTTTCCATTCGTTGTTGCAGGTACATTTTCTCGGCGCATCTTTGAGCCATTGCTGGAGGACAGAAGGGGGTACGTTCAAAGTTCGTTTTGTGACACCGGGGCCGATGACGAGGGATGCGGCCGGGTCGCATCTGTTGGGTTTGCGAGGAAACGACCAACCACAGCGGACGGGTTCGTGCGGCCCCCAGCCCCAGGCGGACCTGTCCCGGGACGGAAAACCGAGAAAGGGGGAAGCTCTACGAAGTTAGTTCCACTTTCTCTGGAGACTGTGGGCTTACTCTGAATATACTGTCGAAGAAATTGGATCAACATACACTGAACCCGTCGTAAAGGCGACCGTCCTGTTGGGAAACTCCTCCTCCGAGATTGTAACGCCATCCTCCGGCTCTTTCTTTAGGTAGGCTTCAAGCAGATTTTTGAAATGAGGACAATCGTTAGTGTGCTGGCTATCTTAATGCGACTCCAAAACTCAAAAAAGACAAAGGCTCCTAGAACGCTTTGTGGCCCATATGGCTGCGGAATGGCCCAGCCATAGCCTTCGCGACGTGCATCCATTGGAGGTGACGTGGTTGACTGATTATTTGCGACGACCGGTGAAGCTGTTTTATGGACGGCGCTTCCTTTTACCGGTTAGAATAAAGGGTCCTACTAGCATCTTCCTTACGAATCTCGGGCTTAGTTCCATTGTCGATACAGTGATTGACTTGCGCCCCACCATGCAGCCCATCATCGTCCTACTAATCAGGAACAAAAACATCGGTCCTTTGCTCGATTATCTAGTCTTTTGTTGTTGAGCGACTAGCACGAACGCCACGAGGGCGCGGAGGACGACAACAAACGCCGAAAATACTTTGAGAAAAGGAGGCAGCGCGGCCTAACCGGACCTTTTAGACTTGCAGCACTAGAGTGCATGGGCCGGGACATCCCCTTTGGGGGTTTATTGCGTAGCCAGCCAGCCTTAAACGATGACAAACACAAAAATTAGTGTCGAAATGTGGTGAATGGCCTTAGCTCTCCGGAAGCGTATGGGGACGATGCCCGAAGGTTGAATGAATTATGTGGGAAGGTTGTCCTCCGAGGCTCCGATTACTTTCGAAAACGGATCTTCCATCACGTTGCGGGGGTCGTCTTATTTATGTGAGCTTATGATCGGAATAGAGGACGTTAACGTTGCCAACAGAGCCTACTGCTCACATTTTGGTGGGCCCGCGCGGGAGCTGAAATGAAACTGATCTATATTCAAAAATGAAACCGATCTTCAAGAATATGATACTTGGTGGCCCGGATCTTTTGTCCCTTCTCCGTTTGGCCATGGGACTAAAATTGGCTGAAAGGATGGGACAATGACTCGCGCTCGTAACACCACGCCGAAGGAACTTCCGGCAAGGGACACAGATCAAAGCAAGCTTTCCCTTTGATTGCTCAAATACCTGATCCGGCCTTAACGACCCACAGTATGTTAAAAAAAGGATGTGACGATGAACCGGTTCAGAGGCTTGCGGTTTCACGTCGAGTAGATCCTCTTCAGCGGCGTAAATTTCTAATTCTCCTATTCAAAAGTTTCCTCCATTTCCTTTCGATAAGAAATCCAACTGAACTCAGACAACACTTGACTCGGCATACATGCATATACTCCGTCTACAAAACAACACTAGATCACACAAAAAGAAAACAACCTCACATGACAATAAAGAAAACAGCGTGACACTAAGGTCATTACGCGGCAGAAATAGCCGAGGTAGAACTTTGCTCGAGCCAGTTTGGAAACAAAGGACTGCAAGGCGACCTCATGCCGTGAGATAACCTGGGCGATAAGGGGCCTCGTTTGCTAGTAGCTATAGCAGAGTCAGTCACCGGAGAAAGCAAGCGACGTGTTGTGTGTTTGGGCCCATAAAGCGCATCATACGCTGCCTCAAATACACCAAGAGCGAAACTTTCAGCGGCTTCCCCTTCAACATTAGAAATTCGACTTGAAAGAGAAATCACCTTCGTACCCATTGTCAAGTTCCTCAGGCCATTCGCTCCCGTGATATTCGGCGTAGTAGGAATTCCCTGCTTTGATAAAGGTCCATTCAGGCGAAATCGTAAAAGTCTCAAGAACAGGTTTTGCAGCATATGAATTGCCCAAGTTTCCTCCATAAGAGTGTTGGGAATTACTAGTACCCGTCCCACGAGAATCTGGCGCCGCGCTTCCTCCAGGATTTTTCCAGTTGGGGCGCTTTGTCGGTTGGCCTTTCAGACACCACCGGCTAATGTCAGTCCTTATCTACAAAAGGGTTACTGGAATTGATAAACGATCCTCTCTTTCAGGCGTTTGAATGAGATCAAACCAATTTTCGCCGTGCGAATGAAGATAACGAATCGTTCCGTTGAGTTCGGATCGTAGTCGGATTGCAGGAAGTCAAGGTTACCCGCTTGACTAATTCTAAACCCGGAGTCGACAGTTAACTTGATCCTATTAAGAACCTGTGCAGCTAGCCTGAAATTAATTTCTCGGTCGCTTCCTTTGTAATAGCAGTTTGCGTACTGCGGGGTGTCGAGTTTTTCGAGGACCAGAATTAGAGGTCCGAGGCCAGGGGCAATTTGAAGGCCGCAGTAAATGTCGTGCCTATAGTAATCCCACCAATCCCGCATGTCTCCATCTGCAAAACTCGCTACAAGCTTCTCGTGTGACAATGGGTAAGAAGGAAGGCAAACAGCAAGTTCGGTGGTTGTTATTTGCGCCTTGATCTTCACGCCAAATTCTAGAACTTCCGGAACAATGGGTCCACTCAAGTCAAGGCCCTGAGTTCGATAGTTTGTCTTCTTCGAAAGAATCATCTGGCGCCTCATTCGGCCATTCCTTTCAATAGTCCTTGAAGCGGGACAACGAGGGACCCCTGGAAACCGTCTTTCATGCTCCTATCATTATCAGTATGACTTTTTACTTGCCAGATCAAATACCTCATCCGAGATGTCGAAAACATTGCAGCGCCAGTGATAAGTATTTTCCGTAAAATAGGCAACGTCTCCGATGTTCAGCGCATCCGCAGGAACCGGTTGATATATAGCGTCTCCGAAGCCTTGATCCCCAAAAAGTCGTGCGTAAGCTGATTGTCTGGTCATTTCCAAGAGCCGCTGCCAGTGACCGATGCCCTTGCAAAGAGCCATCCTGGGGGATTATATAGACCGAGGTGCTACACCCGCCATTCCCTCTCAAGGCCACTTTCAAACTGATTCAATTCCGACAAGGGGCTACTCACGGTTCGTGACCCTTTGAGTACCCTTTGTCGCTGAATCGATGAATGCCAGCTCCTACGGCAGTGGTCTCAAAAACAGGCCATTTTTCCCGCTTGTAGAATAAAGTTGGAAACCCAAGGGCTGTTGCGCATTGCGGAGTGTCGGGGAACTTTGTTTGGTACCAAGACTTGAAACCCGAGGGTGCTTGAAACCCGAGGAAGTTCGACTCCACCGCAAACCTTGATTGCATATATATGCGAAGTTGGGAGTAAACACAAACGACTCCCGTTTCACAACAGTTGGGTATACCGCCTCCTTTCTCCCTGTCTCCGTTTGGCACTAAAATATCCCAAAGGTAATAGCCCTACCCGAAGAGCCGGAATTATTCTATTTAAGGTTCGCTGATGAAAGCAAGTTTTTTCCCTTTGGACTTTTATTGTTTGATTTGATCATTTACCTAACCCACGTTCCATCCACAGAGTCCTGCACAAGGGCTGTTGTACCCTTTTCGACGCACGGTGTAGCGAACGTAAGATGGACGCAACAAGTGTTGGGTATGGCTATGTTGTACCCATGCCGCGCAACACCGCTAGTCAGCTGGGAAATATCGTTTACATCGACGAAGATGGCGTTATACGAGCCTGGAGAGCATTGGTGGACGATAGTTATTTCAAGGAGATTGCGGCGCAATCAGGGGCCAGGATAGACACCTCTATCAAAGTCGAGACATACCCTACGCGGACAGCCGCGTTCACTAGTGGCTGCTTGGGGGTCAGGGCCTTGACGAAAGACGAAGTTGCAGCGTTGTTGGCCCCTAAGTTGTACTAATTCGTTAGGGACAGAACGATGACTGCTGCTACCCTGATTCCGCAAGCGTCAATCGTGAAAGGCACCTGCGGATGGCAATTTATTCCCACTCGTGGCAAAAGCGGCCTGGGTGACGCTCTTGTTTTGGGACCCCAGCTTCGCAAATCACAAATATCGCTTGACCGAAAGCTCGTGGAACAGTGGGTAAAAGGCGCGCCAGGCAGAAGCTCTACCCTATCTCGCAAACTCGTTCGACAGCTCCCCAAAGTTCTGGTCGTCCTTGAGGAATGGGTCGCACCCGCGTGGACACATGTATCCACGTCCACAGATCCCTCCGAGCCCGATTACCGCCCTTTTGCCGTTGGATTAAACACAGCTCCGTTCCCCGAATGGAAGTTTCTCGCACTCGGGGGAGACACACAAGCAGCGCCCTCACACTTAGGAAGTGCGGTACGTTGATTTCCAAGCACCCATGCTAATAACAGGAGAAGGTAGATTGGATTGTAGCAATCGACGGGCTTTGGGTCGACCCTAAGCCAAAGCGTTTAAGATCAATCTATCGGCGCGTAAAGGCCAAAACTTCTCAAACCCTCTCGACTCTCGCATCTCGCACCGTCTCCAAGATCCCCGTCCCAGATCGTGTATCCCGTGTCTTTGCCAAACTTCATGTCCCGCAAAAGCTGGTTTCTGCCATCCCAAACTTTATGCGAAAAACACCGCGCCGAAGACGCGACAACCTCGGCAAGGTCGTTGGGTTTGCCGTTCAGGAAATCGATGAGCCGTTGCCAGAATCGGAGGAAACGGGTGTGAAGGACGACGAAGGTACTGCGAGTACTCAGGCTGTCGAGATTGGGGAGGGGAGTGATGATCAAGGCGCTCGAGCTGCCGGTAATATTGAGAGTGTTTCTCCAAGTCAGGATACCTCATCTGAGCCGGCTACTGTAGAAGAGACTGCCGTGCAAGAGACAACTGTGGAAGAGCCAGCGGTGCATGAGTCAGCCGTGCAAGAGTCAGCCGTGCAAGAGCCACCCATTGAAGAGCTAGCAGTGGAAGAGAAAGCCACGCAAGAGCCAGCCGTGGAAAAGACAGCCGTGGAGAAGCCAGCAGTGGAAGAGACAACAGGCTAATGTATCACTGAAATCTACAGATAACAAAAATATCACTGAAATCTACAGATAACAAAAATATCTATCAATATAAACAGATTAATTCTAAGCTTGTTTCCCTAAGGATGATTTTATGGACCCTTTCATTCGACATTGCAACGATTAAAATCGTTGTTAGTCTTTCCTGTCGGAAAATACAGTTTTCGTGGTTGCACTGATCTGCGGTGGATAATGGTGCTGTGACTGATTTCACACAGCCTAGGGTGATTGACTGTCAGGGGAAGATCTGGATCGTGATCGCAAACTGATTGATTGATCTGATCAATGGGCAAACAAACACAACTTTGCGAATTCACTTATGAGTTAGATTGAGGATCATTTGGCACCGCTCTCTGACGAAGACGGTCATGTCCATATTCAAGAGCTCTCATTATTTCTGTCAAGGTGGGGTATATTCCCATATCGTTTGACAGAATACTACTTGGTTCGCAGTTGGCGGGCGTTATTGCATTTAAGCTCAGCACGTCAAATCTCATCTATATAAACGTGTCTGCGAAGCTTACTCCTCTGATAATGTTCTTCCTTATCTCCGCAACAGCGATATCAAGAACCCCCCTCTCCGAGTCCGAGATCTCCCCCAACGGCAAAACTCGTTCCGCTCCGTTTAACTACCGTGAGTTCCGCCGAATGGGGTATGTTTTACCCCCAATTCCATCTTCGCCGCAAAATAGTCCAACCCGCCGATTTTCTCTTTCAAGAGATCACCCCCGGGAATTCCAGAAATGTACATATAATTACATTCAACGATACGCTTTTCTCCATTGCAGGCCCGTATTAATGAATCCATGAATCTACATTAACTAAGAAGAAGGGGACCGGTACTTGTAAGCTGCGTATCCCATGCATAAAGTCGCTGTCCCTGCCCCAGCTTTGGCTTCTTGGACTTCATTTCCCCCTCGTTGAACTCTCTGAATCAATTCCGTTTGTTGTTCCAGGGAGAGATGGAGCGCGCGACTCGACTGACTGACTAACGGGACGATCGTGCGCAGTGAATGTCCGCCCACGGCGGGGACACTGATTTCCTCGGGTGCAAGGCCAGTGACTTGGGCGGCAAAAGTCGATGCGCGGACGGCATCAAGGGCAATTATTCCAAATAACTTGTGGGGATTGAATTTGTTCTCTGAGCGCAGAAGTTGGGCTACGAGGGGCGTGAGTGAGTTGACGGGGTTGGTGATGACTAGGACGAATGCCCCCGGACAGATCTTTGCGATTTGTTTCGTCATGTCAGCGAGTAGTCTTGCGTTTGTATCAAATAAATCTACCATAAGATTATAATCCTCTTAAACATGAAAAAGCCGACCGTCCCGCGTCATCCATAACTTCGACCTCAGTATCAGCGATACAAATCAAGAAGGGGGCCTCCAACCTTTTGAGCAACACCACATGTGATCACCACGATATCAGCACCTCGTAACGCGGTTGTCAAGCCATCGTTTGCAGGGTAGTGCCCTGTGACTTTCGTAACGGTGTTGATATGACTCAAGTCTACTGCAAGACCCTGTGCATTGACAATGTCGTAAATCGCCAGTTCTCGGACTAAAGCTTTGCACTTCAATAACAACGAAAGTGCTTGTCCAACTCCGCCTTTGTCTTAGCGTTCCCCCCAACCAAAAGATCTATACCAGATCTACCGTCAGTCCCAGAATCCCGAGACGAAGTGTGTTACCCTCCCAATATGGTGGCTTTCATCGTCGCGGGCCGTACGCGTCTCCAAGTTGTAACGGAGTAAAATCGGATACTCGGCCCCGGTAGTCTGCCGCACCACCTTAGAAACGGCGGCAGCTGGGCCATTCTTATCAGTGCTCTCGGAATTGCCGACGGCAGGACAAAAGGGAGCCCAGCTTATTAGACTTCCAATCATGTCCAAAAGTGGGACTGGTCCCGCCCGCAGCTGTGTGCGGTGACCGGTCACTCATGTCACGCGTGAGGGCGGGGGCTGCGTGACAATCAGTCAACTCTGCCCCGGCCCCCGGCAACGGAAAGGGAAACTTTCCTCTTTCGGAAATGGCTCCGCACCGGACGATATGGGGAAATTGTTCGCGTGCACATCAACATACATACATCGCGCGACCAGAGTCGTCGGAAGGAGATTTAAAACTCGATGATGAGCCATCCGGGCTGAAGTACAAAAGGAAAGCCCCCTAAGCCTACATAAGCCTCTTCGTCATTGTGAGAGGGACGACTCCGAGGACATCACATCGAGCCAGCAATGCAATCATCGAGCTCAAAACAATGCTGTAATCTACCGAAATGTCCATCATCCTCTTCAAATTCCATGCGACCTCGAGTGACAGGAACCCGACGTCGGGACTGCTCCTCACAACAATCCTCGGACTTGCACCGCAATCTCGTTGGTTTCTCTCTCGTACCAGCGTGGTTACAGTTTGTCGATGAGCAATTGACTTCCCCGCCGTCAGAATACCCGTTTCCACCAAGTTACAATGTCCCTCATACAACCACGTACTCATCACGGACGGTTTCTACAAGCACGCCAAGTCCCGGTCTTCTGTCACCGTCGCTGGAGTATACGAGTTCAGGACTGTCGTCACCAACGGAACAGGAGGATCGGATGTATTGGGAAGAAGCTGGGCAGGCGTTGGATATGGAGGAGCAAATGGAAGAAGATATGGAGGCCGTGTATAGAAGTATAACATATTAATGAACCGATAACTCTAATGCCTTGCGATCACAATTCATGACTTAAGGGCGCCATTGTTTGCAATCATCCCGAATGCAAAACAGGTCCCAAGTCCCAACCTTATAGTACTAGTACAATCTACCGAGACGCCGGCCGTAGAACACAAATATATACTATGTAGTATCTTCAAATACGTGCTCGCATCAAGTCTTGGAAGAATTGTAATGTCTGGCCGCTCAGTGAAGCTCCTCTGAGATGTTGGAGGGTCTTCAGCAAAGTCCGGCGTTCCTAACCGGTTTCTTAATTCGCAGAGTAGTTGGCAAAGGCGAGGAAGAGATGACAGTGACAACGGGAAACACACCGAGGACGACATTTAAGGAAAAGGATGCATTGAAAGCAGTGGTAACAAGGAGGTGAACTAATTTGAGTGGTAAAAGAAAGGCAATTGGGGATAATTCTCTCATTACAACAGTGGAAAAGTTGCGGGAGGTACTGGATGCAGAGCAAAATACCAAAGAAAGACACGGTAAAAAGTTGAAAGTTGGTGGAAAAAAGAGACAGCAAGTTAAAGATCCCTTCAGTGAGTAGTCTTCGACAGATGAAGATGGGGTAAAAGATCTGGAAGTAGTGATGTTAGATTCTATTGAGGTTTTAGTTTAGTCACTCGACATCAATTTGTGTCACTGTGTCGGATCGCCCCCTTTGCAGTTCAAATCAAGGGATGTACGGGCGTCAGTCGGGTCAGTGTAGCGGGTCATCAGAGTCCAGAGCATCGGGGCAGTAGTATTACCCGCCCAGTCCCAATGGATTTGGTTCCCGGAGAGGCAGCAGCAGACAGCGTTATGGTAACGAGGGTTGGGGAAATAGTGGAAACCAGGGGGACTTAGAGTGGCTGTGCTCGGGGACGTATGATTTTCGGAAGTCAGTTGCAATGGGTTCTGGGATCTCACGGGTGTAATGTCGATAAGGGATGGGGATAGTATATATTTATCGACTGCATACTGTTCACTGTCCGTGGCGACCAATTGATGACCAAATATTTCAGAGTTGAATTACGGTGTTAAATAACAACAATTGGTGTATCCGCTCCCCGTCAAGTGTCGCTGGCCCAATAGGAAGTAATTATGCTCTTGTGTAATCCACTGATCGGATCTGCTTACGATGAGCCCGCGGGAGAAAATAAGTCGCAATCAAGGTGGTTGTCATTGTTGGTAACGCTTATTTGATCCTATTCCTCGCAGTAAAACTCGTTATTCTCATCTCTGAACTATCTGAACGTAACTTATTCCAACACAATCAAGAGATCTTCTTCGCAGAAGGTCTCGCCTTCCTCATCCTCGAGATGGGCAAGAGTCGCACTTGCTGCCAGCTCCGCCTCCACCTCCTCGTCATACAAGTCATCATCTCTACCGACGAGACCAGTAACCGTCCATCGCGGCAAGTTATTCTGTTCCAGGTAAGAGCCTTCCAATTTTCGTAAATTCCAAAACCAGTTGAATTTTACCCTTTGATATTGAATAGCGAAGACTTGCTCCTCCGTAGATCCACTCATGGTTGCGGTGCTAGATTGCCATAGAGTGTGTATGGCCACAATCATGTAAGTATTGATTCTATGCTGCAAGATCGGTTTGAACCACTTCTGAACATTTCGATCCAGACACGTCCCGGAATTGTTGAGGAAATAAGTTTTCTCGGGAACAGTATGTAAATTTTCCAGGGGTTGTCCCGTTAACGAAATGAAACGTCTGCTGAGCTTTGAATATACTTTTGACTGTTTGCAGCGTTCGAGAATTTCATGCATACGAGAGAGGTGTGTAACGACGATGTCCTCTGATGCAATTCGTGGTGGATGAGGACAATAATCTTCCCAAGGACGGGTAATAGAGGCGACCAATCGACCAAGAGCGACACTGTTCAATGGAAACAAGTGATTGGCGAACACTGTACATGAGGACGGCGTAGGTGGTATCGTTGGTGCCGAAACAACTTGTGCCGGTTGAATGATCGAGAGAAGTTCCTTCGCATAGACGGCTGCCGTAGCCGAAGCATATCTTTTCCACAATTTGTTTTTGTGAGAATCTGCATAATCGCTGATACCCCGGATAACGACGCGCGGGAAATTATTCAAACCGGCGGCCTCCATTTTAAAACACAGTAAATCGTGTTCCCGTCCGAGTTGATCGCGGGTCTCTGGGTCTTGAATAACCTGATTTCCGGAACCGATATTGCCGTAGTGCACATGAGGACCCGGCGGCACACGCGCATTCCGATCCACTAACATATTTTTATTGCAATTTTCACAGAGTCCTTGTCCATCGGGAACATGAGGCGAGTTTGGTTTGAACAAGTAATCGAGATCACTCCGGGGAGGTGCAAATTCCGAATATCTCTGTTGAAGATGGTGCAAGACGCGATCGTTGAAGATTTGGTGGCTGTCTTCGTGGCTTGCTCGTAATGCATTGATTGCGGTTAACAGAATAGGAGGTGGCGCATTAAGGGACCCGCTATGCTCGATTTGCCGTTCCGTTACGAGCCTTCCGAAATCATGTTGAACCAGTCCACCCTTATCCCCGGTTGGCTTGGTGACAACAACATCTCCGAGCCTGATATCGCTATTCGCATTCGGTATCCCGCCTCCGATTCCGGCGAGGATTCCAAATCGCAGGCCAGGGAAGGTACGACTCATATGAGTGGCGACTGTTGCTGCGGGAGTAGTGCCCATCTGACCCGCTGGTAAACAGGCAAGGACAACATTATGCCCACTGATACTTCCCAAAATGTAAGTGTTTGGATCGGTAGAAGGTTTCGGAAGAGATGCGTGACGGGTATCCAACATGGCCATGGATACGGCTAATTCCTTCCACAGAGCGCATATCCACCCCACCGTATAATCCTGATGCGTCAAGGTAGTCATCCCAATAATGACCGAGTTATAACAAGGTTTTACCGAACTTGAAGGACGAAGAAAATTGTTGGAGTCGGTTTGAGTTGCGGCTCACTACTTGCCTTGATATATAGACGCCTGCCAATTAAATAAGTGGAGTGGGGTGCCACACCACGTAAGCAAGCGCAAATTGACGATGCACCCTTATTTCGCATTCCGCATCTCGCCGGGGGTTTCCGTGATTTGACCACGAAACTCTCCTGGCCAATGTCAGTGTGAATAGTGAACATTCTGATTGACATTCTAGGACATCGCGGCGTCAGGATTGTTGCAAGGGCGAAATTTAACTACCCCTTTTCGCCTAACTACTGACTTCCCTCCGGGGAGGTCCCCGCGCGGGGGTTCCTAGTATTAATTTGCGTGTAAAAAAGCGCAACCCCAAACACCCATAGCGGGGAGGTCCTCCCATAGCGGGGAGGTCAAAATCAGGGGGTTCCACCACGGATGGTCATGCCACAGCAATGCCAGCTCCATGCAACGTAATACGGGGACGTTGACGTCGCATGGAGCTGGCATTGGCGTGGCATGGAGGACGAGAATGAGGGGACGTCGAGGTGGCCTTGGCCTGGCCTTGGCCTGGCATGGAGGACAAGAATGAGGGGACGTTGACGGCGCGTTGCTGTGGCTAGGAGGACGAGAATGAGGGGACGTTGACGGCGCGTTGCTGAGGCTAGGAGGACGAGAATGAGGGGACGTCGATGTGGCCTTGGTCTGGCTCTGGCCTGGAGAATGAGGGGACGTCGATGTGGCCTTGGCGTGGCTCTGGCCTGGAGAATGAGGGGACGTCGATGTGGCCTTGCTGTGGCCTGGAGGACGCTAGGAGGACAAGAATGAGGTGACATCGACGTTGCATGGAGGATCTTAAGAGTGGCTTGGAGCTGAAGAGTGGCTTGGAGCTGAAGAGTGGCCAAATTCAAGCATTTCAGACTTTATTTGTGCGTGAAAAGTGCGTGAAAAGTGCGTTTTGTGCGATTAACTATGGTTCAAATTCACGGATTTTGCCAATGCGCCGTAAACTGGGGAATTCGGACATAAAGAGTACCCGGATATATATATGGAGGAGGTGATTCTCATCCAGAGCCCAATATGGCACATTTCTCGAAATGGGCGACCTTGTTCGCCAGCCTATAGGGAGGGCTTCTAGCCCATTCTAAACTATATCTATGTCCCGTTTATTGGTGGATGCGGCCAGGATGGCTTGTATCCAAGGTAAACTCATCTGTTTCCTTAAGTATTCACTCTTGTACGCTTTTAAAGTAGATGGTTAGTCTGTCGGCCATTTGAATGGGCTTCTAGCCTGCCCTATACCTTATCCAAGTTGGTTTAACTGATGGTGAAAGCCCCTATGGCTTAGTTCCCAAGGTTAGCCTGCAATTTGTGTGCGAAATACTTAAAATGGGGCAGATGTAATGTACTGGCATTTGTAAGTGTACAAAGTATGGAAAACGGAAAAAGATACTGGAAGATACTTGAAGATTCTGGAAGACTACCATGGAAAGTGACGGAAAGTTATGGAAGTTAATGGAAGTTTCCATTGAAGCATGGAAACTTCCGGCGGATTCTTAGAAGGATTGTATTTCTAATCATTGTTACACGAATGTAGGCTAGAACAAGTATAAATAGAGGGGCTACTCCCCTCGAACGTAGAGAGATTTCACCCAGATTTCAACCAGACATCAACTCAGATCTCAAACTCCGAGCTTGACCCTGAAGTCTCACACCTCTAACCTGTTCACCCTGAACCTTGAACCTAACCAGTATTCAAGCAAGGAATCCTGTAGGATTCCTGAAATTATAAGGTGGGAATCCCGTCGGATTCCTAAGAGATTTTGTGTGACGGACAGGCACCAATCTCCACCATGAAAAAAAAATTTAAACCGGGCTGACCCTAACCTGTATGCCAAGCGTGATTCCCCGGGGAATCACGAGTTATAACGTGCGAACGGTTAACCATCTTCACCACGAAAAATCAAAATCCCCTCGGAATCACGAAATTATAACGTGGCGATCCCCTCGGAATCATGGAAATTATAACGTG
>Ga0302179_10001599_pt1 | contig 13625 bp, 14 predicted proteins | sample I_Palsa_E3_1_FD_198788 | JGI IMG/M metagenome (GOLD analysis project Ga0302179, IMG submission 198788) | Peat permafrost microbial communities from Stordalen Mire near Abisko, Sweden - I_Palsa_E3_1 | ecosystem: Environmental > Terrestrial > Soil > Palsa > Peat permafrost | place: Sweden...
GTCAAAATTAAAAAAGCAGCCGAAAATATTAATGCTCGCGCCCCACTCGCTCGCAGACGCTTGGGGCGACATTCGGCGCGTTGGCGCGGTGACAGGCACCGAAGCCGCGGCGAATTCACTTGCGGCAAAACTGAGTGCCGAAGTGGAAGCGATTCGCACCGCCACAAATTCTTCGCGCGCGCGCCCGCGCGTGGCTTGCATCGAGTGGTTCGATCCGTTATTCAATGCCGGACACTGGATTCCAGAGATGGTGGAATGTGCAGGCGGTATTGACGTGCTCGCTCAGGCGGGCCAGCCATCCGTGCGAATCGCAAGCGCGGATGTAATCGCCGCACGGCCCGACATCATCGTCGTCATGCCCTGCGGCTACGACGCGCCACGAGCGGCCCAAGAATTTCGCGCGACTTCATTCCCGCACGATTGGCGCGATCTCCCCGCGGTTCGGAGTAATTCCGTGTTCGCCGTGGATGCAAACAGCTATTTTTCCCGCTCAGGCCCTCGCCTCGCGCAGGGCATCGCCATCCTCGCCCAAATATTTCATTCCGACTTCGTAACTTCCGAGGCGCCGACGATTGCCTACGAGCACATCAGCACCGCAGCGTAGCGGGCCACGGCGCTATTGTTTTGCAGCTTTCCAGTGCCGGTAGAAGAGAAGTCCCGAAAGCATGATCGCGAGACCTATCGAAGAACGTAGCGGGCGATCAATCCAGATATTTAGAGTCAGCGCGGCTGCTCCCACCAAAAAAAGTCCGGGCACGACCGGATAACCCCACGTCCGATAGGGCCGCGGCATGTCCGGCGCAATTCGCCGCAGGCGAAACAGCGCCACAACCGAAAGCGCATAGAAAATCCACGCCGCAAAAACGAAAAGGGACGTCAGCTCCTCGAACGTTCCCGTCAGCGCCATTACGCTCGCCAGCGTGCCCTGAAAAATCAGCGCGCCGCCCGGCGTTCTGAATTTCGGATGCACGCTGGCCGTCACGCGAAAAAATAATCCGTCGCGTCCCATAGCGTAGGGAACGCGCGCGCCGCTCAAGATTGACGAATTGAGTGTCCCCAACGCCGACACGATCATCGCGAGCGTGACCCAGAACGCCGCGCTGTGCCCGGCGATACTCACGACGACGTCCGATGCAACATGCTGCGACGCCGCCACTGCGGGAAACGGCAGCGCGTAAAAACAAACGGCGCTGAACAGCAGATAAATAACCGTCACAAGAATTGTTCCGCCGGCAAGGGCCAGAGGAAAATTGCGCTGAGGATTCTGAATTTCCGAGCCTACGCGATTTAGATTTTCCCAGCCGTCGTAGGCCCAGAGCGCCGCCGCAAGCGCAGCGAGAAATGCTCCCAACGTACTCGCGGATTCGCTCACAGGCCAAAACGGATGAAAATGAGCGGTGCTTCCGTGCGCAAACAGAAATCCCGCACCCACGATCGCCACAACCGCCGCAACTTTGAGAACCGTGAGCGCCACTTGCACCTCGCCGCCAAGCCGCACGCCGAGATAATTAATGAACGTGAAGATGACGATCGCGGCCACAGCTGTTGGCTGCGCCCACGTGAAGACGAAGTCGTACGGCTTGCCGGTGAAGGGAAGCGCCGTATGCCAAGTAAAAATCGGCGCACCGATAGCAGGAATCAAAAAGCTGAGGAATCGCGCCAGACCCGCCGCTATTGATGACGAAGATGAGGTTTCCCCGACCGTCGAATGCATCCATCCAAAAAGAAATCCCCAAACCGGACTCAAACCTTTACTGAGATAAGCATATTGCCCGCCCGCTTCTGGAATCGCGGCGCCGAGTTCCGCGAACGAAAGCGCGCCGAAGAGCGAAAGTATTCCGCCGACGATCCATGCGGCATAAACAACGCTGACGGACCGGCCGACCGACGCCATTTCTCCCGGCTTCAGGAAAATTCCGGTGCCGATCATCGTGCCGACGACGATTGCAACAGCGGCCCATGGCCCGAGACCTTGCACCAGCCCGAGTGGTTTTGTTCGCGGCGGTTTCTTTTCACTCATTCGCTGAATCTTTCGGACGCGCGCCCGCCGTCGGTTCCGGCAATCGCACTCACAATGCGTCCCGCGGCAAACGTAATCAGAGTGCCCGCGAGAACGTACCAAGTCCACGCCAACGGCGTGAAAAGTTTCACGGCAAGCATTGCGGCGAGCCCAACAAACATTCCAACGAGTGCGCCCGTTGCGTTGGCGCGCCGGTTCCAGATACCGAGCAAAAATAATCCAAGCGTCGCTCCGTAAGTCAGCGAAGCGATCGTCAATCCTGCGACGAGCACAGGACCCCAATGCACAAGACCCAGAGCACCGAGTACAACGCCCCACATCAGCGTCATGCGCCGCGATTTTTTCAGCAGCGCAGATTGCGAGGCCGCATCGCCGTAACTCGCATTCTTGGCGAAGTCCATCATCGTCGATGACGCCAGCGAATTCAGCGAGCCGCTCGCATTCGACATCGCGACCGCGAGAATCGCCGCGAGCACTAATCCTGTAAGTCCGACCGGCATCTGGCTCACAATAAATTCCGGAAAAATCCGATCGGGATCGGCCGCAACCATTCCAGGAGCAGCGTGCTGATAAAACACAAAGAGCATCACGCCGATAACCAGAAAAAGCGCAAACTGAAAAAATACGATAACGCCGCTGCCGAGGAGCGCGGTTTTTGCGTCGCGCTCCGACCGCGCCGCGAGCAAACGCTGCACCATCGTCTGATCCGTTCCGTGGCTAGCCATCGTGAGAAATGTTCCGCCGATGAGGCCCGACCAAAACGTATAGCTGCGCGTCAGACTGAACGTAAAATCAAAAATTCGCAACTTTCCGCCAGCCGCTGCGGCCGCTTGCGTCACGCCAATCCATCCATGCGGGATTCGATGCAGCAGCAAAAAGAACGCTGCAATCGAACCCGTGATGTAAATGAAAAGTTGCAGCACGTCGGTCCAAATCACAGCCTTCAAACCTCCTTCGAACGTATAGAAAAGCGTGAGAACAGTAACGATTGCGATGGCTGCGCGGTCGCCTGTGCCAAACGCGACGCTCACCACCTTGCCCACAGCCGCTATTCGCACACCTTCGGCGAGCGCCCGAGTGACCAGAAAAACCACTGCAGCCGCGGACTTGACCCGCGGCCCAAACCTCTTCTCCAATAGCTGGTAGGCAGTATAGAATTGGCCCTGGAAATACCGGGGTATCAGCACGACACACAGAATTACCCGAGCCACCAAATAGCCCAGCACAAGTTGGAGGAATCCAAGGTTGCCGCCAAAGGCAATTCCCGGTGTGCCGATGATCGTGAGCGTCGAAGTTTCGGTGGCGACGATCGAGCACGCCAGGGCCCAGGCAGGCGCCGACCGGCCGCCAAGGAAATAGTCGCGCACATCTTTCTGGCCGCGACGGAACCAAACGCCGAGCAGCGTTACGCCGGCGAGATATATCAGGAGAATCCCGAGGTCGATTTGGCTGATCCGCATTCGGTTAAGGTGAGAGGCGCGATGCTAACTTCGCGCTCTCGATAGTGTCAAGCAAACGCACAGTGCGTTCGGCAGGAAAATCGCACGAGAAGGAGCAGCCGGCAATGAATTATTTTCTCGGATTCGATGGCGGCGGAACGAAAACGGATTGCGTTCTCCTCGATGCAGAAGGGCGCGTGCTCCGCAAGGCGCAAGGTGGTCCGTCGAACCCGTTGCGATCAGGCTATCCGAAGGCGTGGTTCGCGGTAAGCGGCGCAGCCGACGCGGTGCTCGCGCGGCAATCGATTCGCGCGATTGACATCAACGGAATCTGCGCGGGATTTGGCGGCGCGGGACGCGCTTCCGTTGCGAAGCGCATGAGCACTTTTCTCGAGCGCTCGTTTCCGAAAGCCGAAGTCAAAGTCACAACCGACATCGAAATTGCGCTGGCTGCGGCCGCGCCTACCGGTCCAGCTGTGGTGCTGATGGCTGGGACGGGTTCGGTTGCCTACGGCCGGAACGCCGAGGGCAAGACCGTGCGCGCCGGCGGCTGGGGACCGTGGCTCGGCGACGAAGGCAGCGCGTTCGATATCGGGCGACGCGCGCTCACGGCGGTGCGACGCTACGACGACGGCCTGAGCCCGGCGACGGTTCTCTCGGCGCGGGTGCTGAAGGCGCTGGATTACCGCGACTGGAGCGGCGTCATCGAGCACATTGCGAAAGATCCCGATGAAGTTTTCCCGCGCGTTTATCCGCTGGTGGCGCGCGCGGCGCAAGAAGGCGACGCAGTCTCGCGCACGATTCTCAGCGGCGCTGCGGCGGCACTCGTCGAGTTGGCCGAGCACGTGATCACGAAACTCGGCCTAGCGGGCGAAGCGTTTCCGCTGATTCGTTCCGGCGGCGTTTTCGGCCATTGCAAATTTCTCGATTCGCTTGTCGATGCGCGGCTCGGCGAGATCGCATCGCGCGCGACAATTGGTCCGTTGCAGACGTCACCGGCGGAAGCTGCGGCGAATCTGGCTCGTTCGGCCGCTCACCGCGCTGCCGATGTCCACTGATTCCACTGCCGATGCGGCGCGAGCGCGCCACGCGCCCGCCGAAGAAATTCTCGCTCTCGTTCACGACAAGAACGAAGTCGTGCTCATCGCGCTGCTTGAAAATCCCGCGCTCGACGAATCGCATATCCACATTTTGCTTCAGCGGCTCGACATCAGCGCGACGGTGGTGGCCGCAGTCGCTCAGCAAACGAAATGGCTCAAGAACGAATCGCTGCGGCTTGCGCTGGCCGTGCATCCGCACACGCCGCCGCGCGTTGCGAATCCCATCGTGCGCCAGCTTTTCGTGTTCGATCTCGTTCATGTGAGCCTGGCTCCCTCGGCGCAGGCGGAAACGCGGCGGATCGCGGAAGAAATGCTCATCGGCAAAATCCCACAAATTCCGATTGGGCAGAAGCTGACGCTCGCGCGCCGCGGGCCTTCTCGTGTTGCCGGCGCGATTATTCAGGAAGGGCACGTTGAAGCGACGACGGCCGCGCTCGGCAATCCATTTCTTTCCGAGAGCCAGATTTTGAAAGTTCTGGCGATGAGTGGAACGCCGGCGCGCGTCGTGACGGCGATCGCTGAGCACCCGAAATGGTCGAATCACTACAACGTGCGGCTCGCGCTCGTGAGGAACCGGCATACTCCGCTCCGCGCGATTATGGCGTTCCTCCCCAACCTGACTGCGCAAGACCTGAAAGAAATCTCGACGCTGCCGGGCATTCCGCCGAACATTAAAGTGTATATTCAGCGCGAAGTGACGCGGCGCCTGAGCACAAGGGGCAAAATGCCCGGCCGCTGATAGCGCGCGAGGAATCGGATGGCGAATAAATCGAAGCAAGTTCGATGGATTACGATCAGCGGCGGGCTGCTGTTCGTCGGCATTCTGATCTGGTCGTCGTTCCGGCAAACGCAGGTGACGTACGAGGTCTGCACCACGTTTAACAACGCGTCGCACTGCGCCACGGCTTCCGGTTCGAATTCCGAAGAAGCCATTCATAGCGCGCATGACATCGACTGCTCGCTCCTCACGAACGGCCGCGATGAGTTGATGCGCTGCTCCGACTCTCAGCCAGCCTCCGTCCGTCAAATTCAGTAGGTAAATCCCCCTATCAAGTCTGCGATTGACACTGTAATTTTGTACCGATTAGAACTGACCCGTGATGATTGTTTTCTTAGGGTTACGGCGATTTCTAATCGGGCGATAATATAGTTGACTCATCAAGACAATTTTGCTAATCTTCGAGCATGGTACACGAACCTAAGACACTCCAACAAGCAATTCAGTATTTCACCGACCCGCAGAACTGTCTCGACTATCTGGTCGCGCGACGCTGGCCTGACGGCGTCGTATGTCCTACCTGTGGCTCAGAGAACGTAGCTTTCGTGCCCTCGCGCCGCGTGTGGCAGTGCAAGACCCGTCACGCAAAGTGTCAGTTCTCCGTCAAGGTGGGAACCATCTTCGAGGATTCGGCTATCCCACTCGACAAGTGGCTAGCCGCGATGTGGATGATTGCGAACTGCAAGAACGGCGTTAGCTCGTGGGAGATTCACCGCGCTCTCGGCGTCACCCAGAAATCGGCTTGGTTTATGCTGCAACGCATTCGCCTCGCGCTCCAAGCGGCTATTAGTGGCGGCGGCAAACTCGGAGGCAACGGGCGCGAAGTTGAGGTGGACGAAACCTTCATCGGCGGCGCGGCGCGATTCATGAGCCGCGAGCGATACAACCGAACCGTCAAGAATCGCCGCATGTATGGCAAGACCATCGTCGCTGGATTGCTCGAACGGGGCGGCATCGTTCGCGCTACAGTGACCGGCAGCCGACGCAAGAAGCCGTTGCACGAAATCATCGCGGACAACGTCGAGCCGGGAACCGATGTTTACACCGATAAATTCCGCTCCTATGACGATCTGAGTCAGGCTGGCTACAAACATCAGGTAATCGACCACGCCGAGCGATACGTGGACGGTAAAGTTCATACTAACGGGATGGAGAATTTTTGGAGCTGCCTGAAGCGCGGACTCAAAGGAACCTACATCAGCGTCGAGCCGTTCCACCTGTTTCGCTACCTGGACGAGCAAGTGTTTCGCTACAACAATCGGGCTACCACCAATAACCCGATGAACGACGGTGACCGCTTCGATCTCGCGGTTTCGCACATCGTGGGCAAGCGACTGACTTATGCCGAAGTCACCGGCAAGGTGGGAGAAACGACCGCCTAGTGACCGTTTGAAGCGCGGGCGCGTTTCCGCTTCGACTTTGGCCCGCGCCGGTTTGGATTCTTCGCAGCGGCTTTCCGGTGGGCGTCCACGCGCCGCTTTATCTCGGAGTGCGGGACAGAAAGCACACGATCTACGAGGCTCGTAAAGACGTCGTATTCGGAAGCGTTCACGCTGCCCATGTTACCACAACTATTTTAGATGCGAAGCAAACGCGGAAAATACCGGCTCAAGAATGGCTCTAACTGCCTCATCCACGCTCTTGAAGAACGCACTCTCCGAGCACAACAGCACCTCACCGTTGTCATTAACGCCAAAATAAAATTTGCCTTTGTATCGGTCGTCGCTTGAATGAAACGTTATCGTATTTCTATCTTTGAAGAATTGGACATCCATCGTCATATTGGATGATGGATCACCATTGATGCCAATCACGATCCTATTGAGATTTTCTTTGGGCAGTGAAGTGGCAACAGAATGCACACCATCTAAATCGAAGTCCCCGACCGCTTCCATAAGGTTTAACGCAAATTCTCCCCAAATCTCTGGCGCAGTATCCGCGATCAATCGATCCCTAAGAGTGCGCGCCTCCGAAACCGTTCGTTCATGAGAGATACGAACCTTTTGCGCTTCTGCTAGGTCTTTAACCCATTGCGGCATACAAAATGTTCCGTCCAAAGCTCCGCCATTGTCAAGAATCATGGTACAAAAGTGAATCCGTTGCGCCAATATCTGCGCTTCCCAAAAACGCCCATTAAGGCTAGGAGCATTGCGAATGACCTCCCTCCAGCGGCCTTCCGATTTCAGACAAACATACTCCCAAATGAGCACAGAAGAACTGCTTAGACTGGCGGCGCAAAAAGACACGCTAGTGGACGCAGCCCAGAAAGAACTGAACGCGGAACTCAGTCGGCGCGGCGGGAATACTGCGGTCGTGGAAGCGTATGCAAAGCAAGAAGAACGAGAAGATAATCTTGAGAAGCAAGCAAAACAAGACGAAAAGCTACGCCGAAGGCGCGTGAGGCTCGCGCATTTCTATCGTCTCGCGTTGTTCATGGGAACAGCCATCTTGACCACTTTAGCAGCCATCTTCTTGTTTAAGATGTCCCCGGATGCCGCTCAGTTGATGACCACAATATCCCTTAACCTGGCATTGGCGTTGTTCTTTCTGACATTCGCCATCAGTGGAAAATGGCTCACATTTAGGAGATCGGTCTACATCGCCGCCTTGTTCTCTCTCGGTCTGTTTGCGATGGTCATATGGATTGTTATACGCTAGATCTTTTCACGAATTGCAAATTCAATTTTCGCACCAGAATTAGTTGCTTCCCGATAGAAGCGGACAAACGCGGCGAGAGCGTTTTTTAACGCTTGATCGAATTGCTTGCTGCACGCCGAACAACTCTCTGGGATCGGCGCGGTTACAGATACTATTATCTTTGCCTTACAACCAATATTTCCACAAGTTAGCGTGATCTCTGCCAAGTCTTGCAATTCTGCAATTGTGACTTTGTATGCGTTCATGAAAAATTCCCTTCAGCGATCCGCGGCCTTCTATATCATCATGTCAGAAAGCAAGAATTGACCGGACGAGATGCGGCAGGCAATCGAGAAGCTAGCGAATCGTCCTCGTTCTCTTTTTCTTAGGAGACGAATTGAAGGCAACATGTGCGTCGGGAGTAAGCTCCGACCGCAACAGAATCTTTGCCCCAGTTTCCCCTAGGCACATTTTCTCTAGGTCGCCTTTCTCAAATATCCCATGGTCGGGATCATCAAGAGATAAAGAATTTACGAGCTTGGCCAACGACGGCCTAATTCCACCCTTCTTAAATGCATTGAAAATCTCCCACGCGAGCCAGTCAGCAGCCTGCAATGGCGTGGCATCAGATTTCTTGATAAAGGCTGGGCATGGTAGTTTGTCCCTCTCCATTGCATCTATGAAATCGCCTTTGTGCTTCGTGCCATCCTCAAAGAACACCAATAGTTTGTCTTCTGGCCCTAGGTGTTCTGCTTTCCAATTATTTATGCTTTTTGCCGTTGTTCTGCCTGTCAACGCGTAGGGAGCTCCTACGGTTTCCTCAAACGCATATTTTTCGTTGATCTCCTTGTAGTCCTTCATCATCACACCGTGAGATATAGATTTTATCGTGCGGAGTCTGATCGTATTTATGAGCCGCCCCAGTACTGCCTCTTTCTTATATGAAGGCCACACCCTACTGCTCTCAAAATCGGTCATATGGAAACGCTCCATGCCTTCGTGGTCTAAGGTTTCTTGCCATTCGCGCTCAAAAAAGAGCCACTCCCTCTCGCTGGCAATGAATCCGGCCACGACTACCGCCTCTTGATCGTCAGGATGCCCGCTGTCATCAAAGTAGGCGGCATATTCAGTCATAATGGCAATCCACGTTGAGGCTGGATCGTGATTTAGCAGCATTCCCCAACACAAATGTCGAATAACGGAATACGATGAGGTTTCCACCGGTCACCTTTCTAACCGGCGACAACACAGTGTGACCCTAAATCATTGATGAGTCAACTATATTATCACCTCTAATCGTTTTGGTGTACCGATTAGAATTGAATGAAAAGGGAAGCGCCAGGAAAAGTGAAAAGGGAAAATGGAAAAGGGGAGCGACTCGGTTTTGCTGCTCCCGCGACGTGCCGTGGAGACACCATGCTGCATCAGCACAGGGCCGTCCTGTGTGAGGGCAGCCCCGTGGCCGTTGCGATGGTACGCGAGCGGTCCTCTGCTTGATAACTCTATAATTATCATAATTTTGGAGTAATTAAATCGGCTGATTATATCATGCGCGTTGGGGTGCGAGCAAATCCACGGCGTGTAAGGGTTGGCGGAAGTGCCGGGGAATCAGCGGGATTCGAGTGATAAAACCTTACGAAAATTGTGCCTTCGATTCCGGTGAAAAATACTCGGCTCCGCCGATACGATTTCTATGCCGCGAAGGCCAAGGCACTCCAGCCTGCCCGAAACGACTGGAGTGCCCAGCAGTCATCGCAATTGGCGATTGAGAAAGGAGTACGTCCGTTCGTGGGCGAGCGCCGCAGCCTCGGCGTTGTAATGCGCCCCACTATGTCGGGAGAAGGCATGATTCTGACCCGGATAGCTGTAGACGGTCGCGTTCGGTTTGCCGGCAAGCGCCGCTTTGATCTTGGCTTGCGCGGGCTTGGAAATGAACTCATCCTCCTCGGCAAGATGCATCAGCAACGGTGCTTTAAGACTGCCGACCTCACCCAGATATTTATCAGTGTCACCGCCGTGATAGGCGACCGCGGCGTCGATGCCGTCAAAGCGCACGGCTGTAAGGAAGACCATTAACGCACCAAGACAATAGCCGAGGATGGCAACCTTGCCGCTACACTCCGGGAGGCTGCGTACTGCGTTGATGGTGTCCTCGACATCCTTGACGCCGGCGTCTCTGTTATAAGCCTGATAGAGGCGAAGGCCGTGTTGCCAGTCGGCCTCGGAGGTGACGCTAAGGTCGACGCCCGGCTCCTGACGCCAGAATAGGTCGGGCGCGACCGCAAGGAAGCCTTTTTCCGCCAGTTCGTCGCAAGTCTTGCGAATGTCGGCGTTGACACCGAATAGTTCCTGTAGAACGACAACAGCCGGAGCCGGCGAGGTCTTCGGTCTTGCGATATAGGCGGCGAACGTGCCGCCCTGTCCCTTTAACGTGATGTGATCATTCATTGTGTTCTACTCATGCGACGACATTCATCTGGGCCCCCGCCAGTGTCGTCAGGATTGGCGGAGGCCCATTATCGAGCCAGCCGGATTCAGCCGGCGGGCTTGCACTGGGCTAGTGAATCCCTCAATCAACTTGCCGCCGACTGATGGGCAAGCACGGAGGTGGCAGCCTCTTCGATGAGCTTGGCTGTTTCCTTCGGGTAAGACATGTAGGCCACATGGCTCGCCTTCACTTCGACCGTCTTGGCTTTGGCGCGCTTCGCCATCATCCGCTCCTGATCCGGATTGATAGAACGGTCTTCGGTGGCGACCATGTACCAGGTGGGCTTGTTCTTCCAGGCGGGATTGGTCACCTTATGGGTGAACGAGTCGGTGGAGATCGGCACCTGCGATATAGACATGAACGCCGCCTTCTCCGGTGGAATGTCTGCTGCGAAGTCGGCGGCGAAATGCGCCTCGTCTATCCACCAGTTGTTATTGCTGTCCGGCTTGAACGCCTTGGACGCTTGCGGCAAGCCCTGTTCGATCGACGCACAGCTCTCACCTTCATCGAGAGCGAACGCGGCAATGTAGACAAGCGCCGCGACCTTTGGATGATTGCCGGCCTCGGTGATGATGGACCCGCCGTAGCTGTGGCCCACCAGAACCACGGGACCGTCCATGGCGTCGATTGCGGCCTTCGTGCACTTTTGGTCCTCGGCGTAGGAGGTCTCGGGGGGCTGTGGTACCGATACCTTGTACCCATCATTCTTGAGGATCTTAGCGACGGCTTCCCAGCCGGAGCCGTCGGCGAATGCGCCGTGCACCAGAACCACGTTCTTGACGTCCGTCATAGTTATTCTCCTCTCCCGTTCGAGCTTCAAAGAATCATGCAAGTTCGATGAAATCGAACCGCGCATCAAGGTAGGCGCATCCAACCTCTCCGCTCTTGCAGGATTTTGCCGATTTTGTCGTTTTCTGTCGGAATATGTGCATGTGGGCTTGGCCAGGTTTCGGATCGGCAAACGAGGATCCAGCGAGTAAGCCGTGTCAGACACCTGGAGGTTTAGCGCAATCTTCCACCGATTCGTAAGGGGTTAGGCAGGGTTCTTAGGTTCGATAGCTCTAGCAGCGAAGTAGCGGCGCCATTGTCCTGGGCTGATTCCCATTGCTTGGCGGAAGGTGCGAGTGAAGGCGGCCTGATCAGCGAAGCCAGACCGAATCGCTATGTCCGCGATCGGCGTGGTCGTCTGCCGAAGTAATTCTTTGGCGCACTCGATGCGATGCCCAATCAACCACTTATGAGGTGCCATACCGAAGGTCGCTTTGAATGAACGGGCAAAGTGACTCACGGAGAGCGAGCATTCACGCGCAACGTCCATTAGCCGTATCCGACCATCCAAATTTTCCCGGAGTAGTTCCGCCGCGCGGCGCTTTTGCCAAGGAGCAAGGCCACCTTTCGAAACCTTGCCCATTTTTTGCAGTACACCGTACCGTTGAAGCAGATGCGCTCCCAAAATCAGGCTGAACTGATCGAGCGCAAGCAGAGAGGGACCATCGCGGCGCCCAATAAAGGGGAGAATGCTCCTCGTGATTTGGGCTAAAACCAAATCGTCTTCAACAACTGATAACCTGTAAGTGCGTACGCGGCCAAAGCCAATATCAGCCGCGATGTCATCAAGCTCGACACGCGGCACCGTATAGTGAACGTAATCGAACGCCTTACCGGCCCAGCAGCTTGGTTCGGAATCGAAATCGATGACATTGCTCCGAAACGGTGGAATGATCGGTGTGGGTATGACTTTATCTGCTGCCCAGACTTGGTAGCTATGTAGTGGCAAAGATTTGAGGGAGATCGACACGAGGAGAGCTGGCACACTTGATAGCTTCGTGATGCGGTCAGGTAGTCCATCTGATGACTCAAGGCGCGTGACCGTAAAAGTGCCTGGAGTGCGAAACGGCGAGGGGACCGAGGAGTTCCGGTCCAATTTAATGTGAGTCGTAAACGGATCCTCGGACCAAGCTCCAGGTGAGTGAGCGGAATCCCGATTCTGTTCGCCGGCGTGAGTTTCATTCACAGTAACCTCCAAACATAAGAAGACGACCGGTCACCTTATTATCGAAGATACCAGCTTTTTCTACTCATTTTTCGAAGAACCTAAAGAAGAGATCGAGACTTTCGGCAGGAATCGACAAATTCAGTCCTTTTCGACAAGCCGCGGAAGGGTAATTGCCTGCCAAGATTCGAAGAATGTCTCCGACTCATGGGGAGATCGCACATCGAGAGCACGACCCGCGCGAAATGCTTCTCCGCTCCGCTGGCAAGCTGTTTCAGGACGTCGGCTATGTCCAAGCGAGTATTTACCGCATCGCTTCTGCAGTAAACGCGCCTAAGGGCACTTTCTATAATTACTTCAGGAGCAAAGAAGACCTCGCATCGAGACTTGTAGATCGCCAATTCGAGGCTCTTCGTGAATCGCTTTCTCGACCAACGGGTCATAGCGCGAGCCATCAACTGAAAGAGCACTGCAGCTTCCTGGCCATAGAACCACCGATGGTTGAAGTGGCCCCGCTTCAACTTCTGGCGACCCTCGCTGCGGAGGCACCAGCAATTCCCGTTGCTCTTTCGCAACGTATCGCTCGTGGCACAGACATCTGGATCACTCATGTGAGCGACGTGATCTCACTCGCACAGAAAGAAGGCGGAACACCAACTGCGCAAGATCCCAAAAAGCTGGCGTCACTGCTGGTCACTTGCTGGTACGGAGCGATCGTTCGTAGGAAATCGGACCCATCTGTGAAACTTCTTGATGACTTTCTTCCGTTCTTCATCGGCAGCGGAGTCCTCTGAAAGGAACCCCGAACAAAATATTCTTCGTTCGAACGACATCGCCGCCGTTCGAAGCGAACGAGGAACCGACGAAAGATCCAATCATAGCGGCGCATGGGCGGGCGGCGCACCCTCTCGCGAACTTGAACTGGATTCGATGTTGTGCCGCAACCCTTTGACGTCCGAGGGTGCGGTTCTTGACTTATCTTTCGTTTGATCTGAATCTGCGGAGTCTTGAACTGCAGATGCTCTTGGCTGTAAATCCGAACCAGCGCGCTGCGGAGGCTGAAGCCGGAGAGATTGGAGCGCGGAGCTTTTCGGAGCGCTGAAGCGCTCCTCCCCCGCATGAATGCGGGGGCTCCCACCGAAATGCGAACAGGCTCCCACCGAGAGGCAA
>Ga0302179_10001602_pt1 | contig 13612 bp, 13 predicted proteins | sample I_Palsa_E3_1_FD_198788 | JGI IMG/M metagenome (GOLD analysis project Ga0302179, IMG submission 198788) | Peat permafrost microbial communities from Stordalen Mire near Abisko, Sweden - I_Palsa_E3_1 | ecosystem: Environmental > Terrestrial > Soil > Palsa > Peat permafrost | place: Sweden...
ATTACGCCCTGTCGGCCCTGATCTGCCGGGCCGCCACCGAAGCCGGCGCCGGCCCGGACCGGGTCAAATTCAAGCGCACCGTCCGCATCGTCCGCCGCCGGGCCGCCGACCCGGCGGCCTTTCCCCCCTGAGCAGCAAGAACGCATCCTCGCCAGGGTCATGGCTGACATCACCCGCAAGAAGCACCTCAATCCCAGGCGCCGGCACCGGACCTACCCCAGGGTGGTCAAGCGAGCCCGCCATAACTCCTACCGCGTCAAACGACCCGGTGACCACGGCATCCGCCATCCCGGCCCAGCCACAATCAGCCTGGTCAACCACCGCAACCTCACACCCGCAGCATGATCAACTTAGGCTGAGTGGCATTGCCCCTTGACCCCAGGCATCTTTGCCGACGAAAGTACCAGCGGAAATATTGTCCTGACCATTGTTAGCAGATGCGGGGTGATACGTGGATATCCGCGGGCGTTCGCGGGATCGTGACTCAGTAGTCACTCAGCAACTGCACCATGCTCCTCGGGGCTCTAGGCTTCTGTGGCTTACTGTAAGCGCGTGCAATCACAACTGCGATTGGCCAGGCGGTCCCGGCGACTCGGGCTTCTGATCCGTAGATCAATGGAGCATGTCCGGGCAGTGCGCCGGAATCCGTATCCGCAGGTCAGCGTCCTACCAGATATCCGGCACAGACGCCATAGTCCCGAACCGTCCGACCAGTCCGTGAGAAAGCTGTGAGAGAGAGACGGCATGGAGCGGGCACGGCCAAGCGCATATCCGGACCCTCGGCGTGGCGAGCGATGTCAATGTACGATCGGCACCAGTGGCCTCAAAGCCTGCTACGGCCTGAATCGGTTAGCCACTGAAATTAGGGGAGGACCAAGATGGATGGTTGGCTTCGATTTCGATTGCTGGGCCGGGCCGGTGCAGGAACCCTGGTGCCAACTGGTCCGCGGGGGGCGCCAGCGACGCCCGCGGCGGCTTCCTCAATTCGGTTCCGAACGGTGGATGTACCCGGCGTGGCCGGGACCCAAGTCAATGGCGTCAACCAGCATGGCGTCGTGGCGGGGACGTACGTCGACCAGAACCACGATTCCTTCGGATTCATCCAGGATGGTGCGAATCTGGTCACGTTGAATTACCCGGGTACGTCGGGAGTCACGACTGTGACGTCGCTCAACGATCGCGGCACGGTTATCGGGTACTATACGGATTCCAATGGTGCCGCTCACGGCTGGATCCGGTCTTCCGACGGAAGCTTCAGCCCGATCAACGATCCTCTGGCCGGTAGCGGCAGCGGCAGCGGCCAATTCCAAGGGACCTTGCCTTTCGGCATCAACGACAGCGGGACCGTGGTTGGCGGCTACATCGACGCCAACGGCATATTCCACGGCTTCATCGACGAGAACGGAACCTTCACGACGGTCGACGCCCCACAGGCAGGGACTGGGCCGGGGCAGGGCACGTTTCTCAATGCTGTGAATGATCCGGGCGTGATCACGGGCGCGTACCTGGACGCGAACAACATATCCCACGGCATCGTCGACACTAGGGGCGTCATCCGCTCCTTCCAGGCGCCCGGATCCACCGGCCCGGGCGAAGGGGGCACACAGTCAAACGGCATCAGCAACAACGGAGCCCTCGACGGCTATTACGGCAAGACGGCCAGCATCGCCTACCAGGGGTGGCTGGAAGTCGGCGGGCAGTTCACCTCTCTCAATGACCCCGACGCCGGGGCCGGAGGCACCTTGCCCTTGGGCATCAGCCAGGACGGCAAGACCGCATGCGGGTTCTACTTCGACGCCAACGGCGTGATGAACGGCTTCATCGCTACCATCCCGTGATGAGGCATCTGGGCGAACTCGACGGACGCGAGACTATGCCGGGGTTGTCAACGCGCCTTTCCACCTCGACTTGAACGGTAACTGTTCGGGAGTCCTGTGGTCCGGTTCGCGTTTAGCCTGGTAGACGCGGTCCAGCTTGCTTCCAGCCACACGATTTCCGAATACGTACCTTGAACAAGTCGGACTGATGCTGGAAACCAAACTCGCATTATCAGCTTGGCGGTCTGCGGAAAAGGGGTCCGGCCGCGACCAGGGACGCCAAGTGAAGTCGTTGTTCATGAGTTCTGACCGCATGGCGTGGCTTATGCGCCTTCCCCGGTGGCTGACCCCCGTGCCACGGGCGCGGGTCCGGCTACCCGGCCCACCGGACGGCCGGGCGGTGCCAGCGGCGTCGGTGCGAGGTGCTGGCGGAGGAAGAGCGCCGCGCGGTCGAGTGCCTGGTCGGCTTCGTCGAGGACTCCGGCGAACGTCTGGAAGACGTGGGATACGCCGGCGGTGATGTCGAGGATCACGTCGGCGCCGGCGTTGCGCGTGCGTTCGGCCATGCGGGTTGAGTCGTCGAGGAGGACCTCGTTCGTGCCGGCCTGCAGCAGCATCGGGGGGAAGCCCGCAGGATCGGCGAGGGTAGCAGGGGTGAGGAGTTCCTGGTTGGGGTCGGCGCCGGCCAGGTACAGCTCGTCGCTGGCCTGCAGGCCCTCGCGGGTGAGGATGGGGTCGATGCCGGCCTTGGCGTCCATGCTGGCCCCGGTCCGGGTTTTATCGAGGCCGGGGGAGAACGCGACGACCGCCGCCGGCATGGGCAGGCCGGCCTTCCTCGCCATGAGCAGTGTCGTCACCGTCAGGCCGCCGCCGGCCGAGTCGCCCGCGAGCGCGATCGCGGACGGGTCCTCCCCGGCGTCCAGCAGTGCCCGGTAGGCGGCGAGCGCGTCGTCGACCGCGGCGGGGAACGGGTGCTCGGGGGCGAGCCGGTAGTCCGGCGAGTACGCACGGAAGCCGGTCCGCACCACGAGGCCGGCGGTCAGGCACAGCTCCGTCTCCGGGGAGCCGACCACCCACGCGCCGCCGTGGAAGAACAAGATGGTGCCCGGCCGGGACTCCCCTTCAGGCTCGACGAGCAGGGTGCGCAGGGCGGCCAGGTCCGCCCCGGTGGTGCGGACTCCGTCCGGGACGAGCATGTGGCTCATCAGCGCCGCGTACCCGGCCCGCTGCTCCTCGATGGTCCCCGTCGGCACGGGCGACTGGCTGCGCAGCATCGAGTCGATCTTCGCGCGCTGTTCCCAGGTCATGCTTCCTCCTCGTAAGGTCGTTGCCCGTACAGTATATGCCGTGGCAACTAAGGTTATTGCCTGTACAATATATGCCGTGGCAACAGAAATCAACCCGGCGGGCCCGGTCAACGCGCGGTTCTTCGCGGACCTCGTCCGCTGCGAGACGCGCCTGTACAACGCCTTCAACGACGAGCTCCGCGCGGCACACGGGATCGTCACGTCGCAGTTCGAGTTCCTGCGCTACCTCCGCGACCACAGCGGATCGCGGGTGGCCGACCTCGCCGCCGAGTTCGCCGTCGGCGTCGGAGCCGTCAGCAAGAGCATCGACCGCATGGAGCAGCGCGGCTGGGTCACCCGGCAGCCCAACCCGGACGACCGTCGCTCCGCGATACTCGCGCTGACCCGCGAAGGCCGTGCCATCATCGACGCTGCCGACGCCACCTTCGAAACGCGGCTCGGCCAGATCATCGCCGCCGCCGCGACCCCCGAGCAGGTGACCGCCACCGCGCACGTGCTCGCCGCGCTCCGCGCCGCACTCGAACGCGAGAACCTCGGAACACCAGCCGGTTGAGCGCCGCCGGCCGTGCGCACCATCCGGCTGGTCCTTTGATCCGCGCCTGGTGCAGCAAACATCCATCACCTGAAACGTAGTCGTTCATTTCAGGCCACCTTTCGCAGGTGATTCACGCGCTTCATCGCGACGTGCCGGGCAAGCCCGGTCTTACCGTCGCTCTGCGCCTCGGCCTGACTGGCCGGGAGACGCGCCAGGTTGACCCCGGCGTTCTCGTCCCGATCATGAACCGTCCCGCACGAGGGGCACGCCCAGCGCCTATCCGCGAGGGCTAGGTCCGCGTTGATGTGCCCGCACGCCGAACACGCCTTCGACGACGGGTACCATCGGCCGGCGGTCCGCAGGTCGCAGCCGTACCAGCCGGCCTTGCAGGTGAGCTGGCGGCGCATCTCACCGGCAGCGGCGTCCGCCCAGGACTTGCGATGCGACCGCAGTCCGCGGATGAGCTGCCGTACCGCGAGATCCTCGATGACTACCCGGCCGTGGGTTTTAGCCAGGTGAGTTGTCGCGTTGTGAATCGCGTCGGAACGGATGTTCGCAGCCCGCGCCTGAGTCCGGGCGAGCTTACGCTTCGCCCGCCACCAGCGCGGCGAGCCTTCCGTTTTCCGCGCCAGTGCCTTGTTTGCTTTCCGGATGTCCGCGAGCGACTCCCGCAGCGCTCTCGGGTTAGGGACCTTCTCCGCGACGGTCCCGTCCGGGTACATGACGATGAGGAGGTTGTTCCCGATCCCCACGTCGACGCCGACGGTGCTGGTGCGGGGGGCGGGCTGCCGGGGTGCGGTGATCTCCAGCCGCAGGGACACCGGCCACCGTCCGGCTTTCTCCCGGATCGTCGCTGACAGCAGCCGGGCGGTTCCCCGCCGCACGTGCCGCCAGATCGGGCGTATGTTCTCCGCCGTACGAACCTGTCCTGCGCCAGGCAGCACGACCGTACGGGAGCCGTCGACGCGGAGCGCACCCGTGGTGCAGGTGCAGCGGAGCCGGTCCCTGGTCTTCTTCTTCCGTCGCGGGAACCTGACCTTCGGGCCGTGGCGTTTCCCCGTCTTGGAGTCGTGCCAGTTCTTCAGCCCGGTGACTGCATCCGCGATCCCACCCGCGTAGGACTCCTTGGAATTCTCCGCCCACCACGGCGCAGTCTCGCCACAGTCAAGGCCAGGGCGGCGCTGCCCAGAATGCGCGCAGGGGAACCCAGGGCCAGCATGAGAGCTTGCTCCTATCACGCCAGCCCTGGGCCTGGTCAGGCTAACGTCCTGTGGATAGAGCTGTGGACGATTTACGTAAACACGCTGGTCAACCGCTCCACAGCTGTGGACGAAGGTTGCTGTGGAAAAGTGGATAACCGGTGCGAAACAGGATCATGCCAGGTCGCAGGCCTTCCGCCATCCATAGGGCGATCCAAAGTATCCACAGGCGAGCCGCGAGGCCCCCTTATCCCTTGCTGTGGGAGGGCGCGAAGCAGTCACGGCGGTATCTTTGGCCATAAGAGAGTCCCGATGTCCCTTGATGACATCAGCTACCGCTGGTGGGATCAAGCCGCCCGGTGGGGATTGGGATGGAGTCGGCGATGTGCATGGCCGGGCCGGTGCCCGGGGGTATCACCCGTCCGGCCGCCAGCTACCGGAAACCATTGCCTGAAGGGTCTGCCAGTACACAGGGGTGTCCTCTTCGCTGGATGTCTCGGGCAAGGCGGCAGGCATATCGCTAGCCGGGAGTTCCCTGGGCGCATTTTTCACGCGCCGGCGCTGGAGTGACCGGCTTTCACGCTGGCGCAGCAAACCGGCCGGCGCGGCCGTCCGCTCATACGGTGGCGGGCCTTGATTAACGGGCACACCTGGACACTATGGGCCAAGGTCGGTTTTTACCGCATTCCGCCTATCGGCGTGTCGCCTCAATTCCGCGCATCGGCAGCGTGGCCAACTGCGGCCAAATGACCTGACCAGTTTCAAGCGGGCCGTTCCAACCGGGCAAGGCCGTTTGAGTCCGGCCGTGGGCAGGGGCGTGCTGGGCGGGGCAGGGCTTGCCGTTGCGCCCCTTGATCACCTCGATGACCCGCGCGTCGTCCAGGTGCCTGATCTGCGACACGCCCGGCTCGGCCGCGACCGGGCTGCGGACGCCAAACGCTGCCAACGGCCTGGCCGGGCAGTCTGCGTTCGGCGTCAGCCAGTCGCAGCCGGTGCCGCCCGCCAGGTGTGATGGGTGTACTGCCATCGCCGTCCGGTAGGCACGCGAGCAAGCGAGGTCAGCCAGAGCCCAGTACCATCCAGCCAGACCCGGCTGGAGCCAGATAACTAACCCTCCGACAGACCCGGGGAACCTCAGGGGAAGCAGGCGCGTGCACCTGCGTGCTGCCCTTCGCCGGGGACGGCTTCCCCGCCGTGTTCCTGGATCATCAGACCCTCACCTGTGCTCACCGGTCTGCCGGGCGCCGTCCGGCCGTACCGTGGGTTCGCCGGACTCGGTCCGCGATCGGCACCACGCTGCGGGAATGGTGGTGCTGGCTGGCGTTCGGCGCGTCTGCCGGCCGGCGGCCACGGTGCTGGCGGCCGGGTGTACGCGGTGCTGTCCTGGCCCCGGCGGGCTGGCGGGGGGATGGCCGCTGGCCGGGCGGCGGGGACGCGGCTGTTTCCCCAGGCGGCGCTGCCGGCGGTGCCGTCGCCGCGCACGGCGGCGGTCCGGGCGGCCATGGTGATGGCCGTGTACCGGTCCCACAGCACGAGCGGGCGGGAGGCCCGGAAGTCGGCGGCGGTTTGCAGGCATCGGGGGCATGTCATCCGGCCGAGGGCGTCGATACGCCAGCCGGCGCGGATCGCCCGGGCGCGGTTGTCCGCCTCGCCGAGTGCTGCGGGATCGGCATGCCAGGAGATGCAGGACCCCATTTCGCACCACGTGATCGGTATCCGCAGCTGGTCGCCGATCACCGCCCGCACGGTAGCCCCCGCGCGGGCCCTGGCCTCCGCGCGGGCCCTGGCCTCCGCGCGGGCCCTGGCCTCCGCGCGGGCCCTGGCCTCCGCGCGGGCCCTGGCCTCCGCGCGGGCCCTGGCCTCCGCGCGGGCCCTGGCCTCCGCGCGGGCAGTGCGCCCGTCCGGCGGCGCGGCAGCGGGAGCTTGCGGCCGAAGATCGCTGCCGCCAGCCGGCTCGGCGTGGCCGTCGTAGGCCGGCCCGGCGGGCCAGTCGCTCATCGGGGGCCATTGGTCTGTTGCAAGCACGCCGGCGTCGTCTGGCCGGATCTTGATTCTCATATCAGCCCTTCCCCATTCAGCCAACGGTGAGGGCCGTACAGCTCGGTGGACCTGCCCCGGGATGCACGGCCGAGATGACGCAGCAGGCGGCCGCTGCGCGTCCCGGCGTGGCGGGCTCCGGCGGGCCCCAGTGTGACGGCCCACGGTCCTGCCGGGCCGCTGTCATCAGCCGGCCCCGGAAACGCGGCCTGCCGTCAGCGAGCGCCTGGTCTTCCCCTGGTGCGCATGTGCGCCGTTGCGCCTGTCCTCCCCTTTCAAAGCGTTCGGGCTCACCGTCTAGGTTTGAATTTCTTACGGTCCTGAACCTGGATCACAGCCCGATAAACTTACGGTAGAGGTTCAGCCCATTTATGAGCTATTGCGGCGTGGCCTGTGGACAATCTCAGTTTTCTTTCAGTGCACAGGGTGTGGATAGTGTTCTTGCAGTTAAACGCCCTGTTATGGGCGGGACCTGCCGCCGGAATCCCCAGCATTTCGGCGTGCGCACTCAGGTCCGGGGCTTTTCTGCACAAGTCATCCACAGGTTTGTGCACAGAAAAGCCAGTAAGCAAGTCTCCTGCCGGGCTCGCAGGCAGCAGCGGTTCGGCGTGCTGGTGCTGGCGGGACAAGCGGCATGCCGGGAACTCAGCCCACGACACGCGAGCAACTGCGGCGTCCGGTCGGTGAGCTGCCCGACACGGGGCGGATGTCTTCCTTCTGCCATCGTCTTGGCGGGAGCGCGCAGGCGGCCAGCACGAGCAGGGCAACAACAGCGCATGGGCTCATTAGCCCCGAAGGAGACGCTGGTACGTCAGCTCCCATCGTCACATCCGTCTCCTCCACTTACACCGTTAACGCCCCCGCGGACTTCTCGCAGGAGTTGTGCATGGCCCCGATGCTTCGCGGCGCGACCCCGGTGGCGACGTGGCGTATGCGGGGGTCATCGGGCAAACGCCCCGCCAGCGAGGGACTGCCGTCCTCCAGCACCACCAGCTCTTTGTTCGGATAGTCCTGGGCGCAGAAGTAGCGAACCGCCTGCAGTCCGAACTTCGGCCGTTCCCGGTTAGGCATGATGGCCGTGACCAGCGGGAGCGTGGGCTTGGCGAAGGCGGGCGGCCGGGGGAGCGGCCTCGGCTGCGCGGTGGCCTCGGCCGGCGGAGCCACCGAGGCCGTCGCGGATGCACCGAGCGGCCGGTGCAGGGTGAGCAGGGGAGCGGGCGCGAAGTGCTCGCAGGCATCGCAGCGGCAGTGGTCCTCGTAGTCTGCCCGCAAGCGGTTCAGCCGCAGACCGCAGAAACGGTCTTGGTAGAGACGGCGGTCACTCTCATCTGGTCGGTTTCCGTGGCGCGGCGCCGTTCGGTGTGCGCGTAGCGGTAAGCGTAGGCGGCGCCCACCCATACTCCTAGTAGGAAGCCGGCTCGGGCGGCCCGGATGTTGTAGTCCATCTCCCAGCAGAGCCCCATGCCGTACCTCTCGTCGGCTCCGGCCGATGGCCTCGATGCCTTTTCTTGACGAGCACGACGGGCTCGGGCACGGCCTGTTCTGCTTAAAATTTAGCGCTGGATCACGACCGTCTTGATGGGCTCGATTTTGCCTTTCGGGATGAGACCCCTTTGGCTGCCGGTCACCATGCCGCCCTCCAGTTCCAGCGCGATATCGCCCTCGATTTGTTCCAATTTCCGGCTGGCACCGCCCGTCTTCACCTCGAGGGCTCGGAGCTCGCCCGTTGGTAGCTTGACAATAAGATCGACAATGCGCAGCCCGGCGGAGGTTTCGATCCTCACCTGGCTATCCACGAGGGTGGCAGGACTGCCGAGTTCGGGGATCGTCTGTCCGGACACGATCTGATCTTCGACGGCTAGCTCGCCCTCGGTGCCCTGCACCTTCCCAGCGCGCGATGGCGGCCAGGCTCTGCGGCGGCGCGACAGCCAGGCTCCCCCGCCGAAGCCCCCGCTACCGAGGCGCCAACTTAAAATCGGGGTGCGGGGTATTGCCTAGCGGGTTTCGTTCGAAGCGATGGCGCGGCCGCCGGGTAGGTGGGGGGTCGAGCCTGGCAGAGCTGAATACAACGAAGTGCTGCCGAAGTATTAACGACCTTTGGTCATCAGCTGGCTGCTGTGATCGGGGGCACGCGGGCAAGCTGGAGGCCGCCTACGGCACGTACCGGGACGCCGAGGACGCCAACGTCACAATGAGCGAGGCCATCACGACAGTCCCCGGGCCGGGCTGACCGGGGAGGGCCGATGGGCAGCACCACGAACCCGCCGGTGTCGCTAGCCCCGTTCGCGTTCGACTGGGTGGCAGGGGACATCCCCCGGAGGTGCTGGCTGAGGCGGTCGGGGAAGACCCAGGCGTCCTAGCCAAGCTGGTCGATGCCGGGGAGAGAATTCCAGCGGTCGACGTGGTCGCGGGGGTGGCGGGGACGGCCACGGGGAGCCAGGAACGGGAGCCAACGCAGGTCGACTCGTCCAGACTGCCCGCGACGCCTTCAGGGCGTCTCCCAGGTGAGCAGCCCGCCGACTGGATACCCGCGGTACAAGCCGACTGGATACCCGCGGACCTGGTCACGGTTCCACACGTAGCCGCGCTGGAACTCCGGCAGCAGCACGCTCCCCGAGCCAATTTGATCCGGAATGGCAGCCAGCTTGGTCATGATCTTCCTCTGGTCCGGGTCCGGGTCCGGTAAGCAGCGCAGCACCAGCAGAGGAGCCCGCGTAATTTAGTCCGGGCCCACCATGTACGTGACGCGGACGAGACAGTTGCAGTGTGCAAAGTACGACGGATTTCTCAATGCGTTGTTTGGTTCACTACACCCGGGTGGCCACCGCGGTCTAGCATGCCGATTTAGCTAATCCGCCAGCTTCGGGGGACAGCCGGCAAGGGGAGGACGCAGCCAGTGGCTCGCCTGGCGATCACGAAGGACGTCCTGTCGGCATTCGCCAAGCTGGACAAGAGGGTCCAAGGTGCCGTCCAGTCGGCGATCGCTGACTTCGCCAGCGGCCGTCACGGTGAGGCGTACCTGGAGAAGGTGCCCGGCAGCTTGGACGACCGGATCCGCCTGCTGCGGGTGGACGGCGCGTGGTACGGCGCCGTGCTGGTCCCGGATAGCGGTGACACCTACTGCCTGCTCACGATCCTGCCCCTGGACGAGGCCGCCGGCTACGCCGCCAGCCATCGCGTCGGCGTCAACCAGGCCACGGGCCTGCTGGAGGTGTCGAACCCGGCCGCCCTCCGGCAGGTGCAGCCTTCCTTGCAGGCGGCGGCCAGCCCGGACGGCACGCGGCTGTTCGCTGACGTCAGTGATGCCGACCTGACCCGGCTGGGTATCGACACGCACGTCCGGCGGCTGGCGCGGCTCCTGGTTAACGACGCTGACCTGGATGTGCTCCAGCCAGCGCTGCCAGCCGCGCAGTACACTGCGCTGCACGCGCTGGCCAGCGGGATGACGGTCGACGAAGCCCACGCCGAGGCGGCGCAGGTTCTCCCGGGCGACACACCGGACGAACGGATCAAATGCGACGATCTGGTCGCTGCCATGGAACGGACCCCAGACCGGGTCGCGTTCGTGTCGGGCCAGGAGGAACTGCGGCTCATCTTGGCCCACCCGTTCACTGCCTGGCGGACGTTCCTGCACCCCAGCCAGCGCGAGATCGCCTACCGGCCGAGCTACAGCGGTCCCGCCCAGGTGACCGGCGGTCCCGGGACCGGCAAGACGGTCACCGTGCTGCACCGTGCGGCGTTCCTGGCCGCGCGCGCCGCCTCCGGAACAGCCGGGCCGGGCGCCGCCGAGGCGTCGGCCCGCGGACCTGATGCGGCGCCGATCCTGCTGACCACCTTTAACGGCAACCTGGCCGACGCCCTGCAGGCCCAGCTTGACCTGCTGATCCGCGACCCCGCGGTGCGCCGCCAGATCCAGGTCCGCAACGTAGACCGGCTGGCGTACAGCATCGTCACGGAGGCCCGCGGCACTCCGGTCATCGCGGACGAGCGGGTGCTGCGCGCCCGCTGGGCCGAGGCAGCGGCGGCCCTCGGCCTGGAACTCACCCCGGCCTTCCTGAAGAACGAGTGGGAGCAGGTCATCCTGGCCCAGGACCTGCGCAGCGAGCACGCCTACCTACCTTGCCTGCGCACTGGCCGTGGACGTCCGCTCACCAAGGCCCAGCGCAGCCGGGTATGGCAGGCCGCCCAGCAGGTCATGGCCGAGCTGGCCACCGCCCGCCGGACCACCCACCTGCAGCTGGCCAACGAGGCCACGCACCTGCTCCGGGAGGCCGGAGCGCCGCGCTACCGGCACATCCTGGTGGACGAGGCCCAAGACCTGCACCCCGCGCAGTGGCGGCTGCTCCGCGCGGCCGTAGCCGAAGGCCCCGATGACCTGTTCATTGCGGCTGACCCGCACCAGCGCATCTACAGCAGCCGGGCTTCCCTGGCCAGCCTGCGGATCAGCGTGCGGGGGCGCAGCCGGAAGCTATCCCTGAACTACCGCACCACCCAGGAGATCCTGGCCTGGGCGATGCCCCTGCTCGGCTCCGATCCGGTCACCGGCCTGGACGGCGAGGCCGACTCCCTGCTCGGCTACCGCTCCCCGATGCACGGCCAGCGACCGCAGGTCCGCCTCGCCGCCACCCGCGGCGAGGAATTCGGTTTCCTTTCCGAACGGATCCGTTCGTGGCTGGCGGCCGGCTTCGAGCCGGGCGCCATCGGGGTTACGGCCAGATCCGCCGGCCTGGTGCGGGAGGCCCGCGGGGCACTCAAAGCGGATGGCCTCGAAACCACCTCGATCAGCACCCGGGGCGGTGCGGCGGGCGTCCGGGCCGGCACCATGCACGCCATGAAGGGCCTGGAGTTCCAGGCCGTCGCGGTGATCGGCGTCGAGGAAAGCGCGGTCCCGGACCCGGCGGCCATCACCGCGGATGATGAGGACCCCCTGGCGCACGCCCAGGACCTGCAGCGGGAACGCTGCGTGCTGTTCGTGGCCTGCACCCGGGCCCGGGACCACCTCTACGTCTCCGCCACCGGCAAGCCGAGCACGTTCCTGCCGCCTCGCCCGGCGGATCTGCCTCTGCCTTCTCATGCTCACCCGCATCCTGAAGGCGAACGCCGCCGAGCTGGCCTGCCCCTGCTCCGGGAAACCATTGGCTCCCCAATTGGCTTCCGAAAATAAAATCCAAAAAACTGTTTTACCAGTCGGGACGGCGGGATTTGAACCCGCGACCCCTTGACCCCAGCCACGAACGGACCGTCTGGCCCGGTCGGACTGAGTCGGCCGGGGAGCCTCTCACCTGCAACAACGCCCTAACGGCGGCGCGGGCAGTCTGGACGAGCCGGACTGCGTTGGCTCCCGTTCCTGGCTCCCCGTGGCTGCATCGGCGGGAGAGGAGCTCCCCTCTGTCAACGAAGGTCAGCGATGACTTCGTGTCCCTGGAGATCGACATCCTGACGCCGCGCGAAACTGCCTTGTACGGCCCGCAGGCGGCAAAGGTCGCGGCGCGGTCCTGGCGTCACGGCGAGATTCGCGGACGGGCGGGGCGGCCGTAACGGCTTCGAATCCGACGGAAATGGCCGTAGGCCGGGATTGTGTCCAGGCCTACGGCCATCGGGTGGTGCGGGGTGGGGAGGGGCTGTCAACCGGCCATCTGGTTGTTGCCGTGGACCAGATAGTTGTCCAGGGCGGCCTGGGTGGCGGCGTTCATGGTGCCGGTCTGGGGGAGACCTGCCTGGCGCTGCAGGTCCTTGATGGCGGCGGCAGTCTGCGTGCCCATGATCCCGTCAACGGGGCCCTCGTAGTAGTTCAGCTGGCCCAGTTCCTGCTGCAGCTTCTTCACCGACGCCGACGGGGTGACGGCCGGGGAGGCCGGAGTGGTCGGCTGCGCCGGGCTGGCCGGGGCCGAGCTCGTGGCGGAGGCGGCCGGGGCCGAGGTCGAGGCGGCCGGCGCCGAGGTCGAGGCGGAAGCGGCCGGGGTGCTGGTGGTGGCGTGGTTGTGGGTCAGGCCGACGGCGGCCAGGATTATCAGGGCCGCGGCGATGATCGTGCCGATGACGATGGCCCAGATGCGGTACCAGGACGGGCCCTGGCTGCTCGGGCGCGGGGCGCGGTGGCTGGTGTCAGGCTGGCTTGTGGCCGGGCGGTCGTCGGTGTAGTACTGGGTGCTCATGGCGGGGTCTCCGTGTTCCTTGGCTGGCTCGCCGGTAAGTCCAGTTTCGATCTAGCCGAGAGCAAACTCCCTAGGGAAACTCCCTAGTTGTCGGTTCCCTACTGTTCGACTGACGGCATCAGCTCGGCCGGTGGTGACGGCCAGGAGATCACCAGCATCAGTAGCGGTGGCCAGCAGCGGGCTCGGCCGCGCAGCCGCGCCACCCGGGCTACGGCCAGTACCCGTCAGCGCGTGAAGCGGTATTGACCGCTAATCGCGACCTGACCAATGCCGAAGTGGTCCGGCGGACCGGCGCCTCGGGGCGGACGATCTCGCGAGCACGTCAAGACCTCGCCAAAGACACAGACGACGCCAGTTCGCCACGAAGATCAGGAGGGCAGTCATACGTCCTGGCCTCCGCCACGGAGCCGGCCGGAGGGCTCAGCCGGATGTGCTGGCGGTGGGGCCGGTGGCGCCGAACGCGTCCCCCAGGCCGGTGAGGTCAACGGAGCGCCGTGCCTGCCCGGGCACCTGGTCCAGGAACGGGCGCATCGCTTCGAGGGCGGCCAGGATCTCGCGGCCG
>Ga0302179_10001606_pt1 | contig 13585 bp, 7 predicted proteins | sample I_Palsa_E3_1_FD_198788 | JGI IMG/M metagenome (GOLD analysis project Ga0302179, IMG submission 198788) | Peat permafrost microbial communities from Stordalen Mire near Abisko, Sweden - I_Palsa_E3_1 | ecosystem: Environmental > Terrestrial > Soil > Palsa > Peat permafrost | place: Sweden: Abisko...
ATCTTGGTCGAGACCTCTTCTACCGGGGGCTCCGCGTTTCCCCGGGGATCTGCATGCATGTCCGCGTGTCCGCCCAGATGGGCGTTATGACTGAAACGCCGGATTCACCCTTGCTGAGAAAACCTCAGTGAACAAGAACCTCAGAGGTTAAGTAACAAGCTAAGAGCCTGCTTGAGAACTGGGCTGCCGTCGGCCGGGATTTCGTTACCGCATTGCGGGCAATTCATGATTTGTCTTCCGTTTAGGCTGAAGCTGTGTCTTCTCTGACACACAAATCCGCGGTGATGCTGGTTGCCGTGTTTCGCGGATGTCAAGCTCTGGCAGCGATTCGCTGGTTTTCTGTGAACTGCTGGTTGGAGGTACGATATAGTGTCTGCTTGGTAAGTAGCGCTGTGAAAGCGAGCGTGCTGATACTTTTAGCTGCCCCGCCTGATGCGGGGTGCATGGGGTGCATGGGGTGGGAGGTCTTGTGTCCTGGATCCGCAAGCGGCGCGAGCCTGCTCCGCCGCCGCAGCCGGTCAGCATCAGCGGCATCCGCAACAGCGCGGTCGCCGTCGGCACTGCTAATTACGTGGTACAGGGGTCCTTGGTAGAAGTGGGGCCGCTGGCGGCGCAGTTGGATGCGGCGCTCAGCACCCTTCATGCGCTGGTTCAGGCCCAGGCGGGCAGCCGGACGCGAGACGCCCTTGATCAGGTTGATCAGCTCGAGGGTGCTGTTACGGCTGACCCGCCGGACCTGACCGCGATCGCCCGGGTCCGCGGCTGGTTCGAGCGTAACCTGCCGGTCATCGCGCCAGCTGTGCTTGAGGTGGTGAAGGCGGCGGCTCAGATCGCCCAGGGCGCAGGCCGGTTACCGGCCGGAGGGCGAATCCGCGGGCGGTTAGGTTCTCGTCTTCGCCCTGGTCCAGGTCTGCGCACCGCAGTTCGTGCAGCCGGTGTTCTTGGCTATGAGGACCCGCGCGGTGGAGTTGCCGGGGTTGATGTCGATGGTCGTGGCGGCGACGCCGACCCGGGTGGCGCAATTTGCGTTCACGTTCTGGTTGTAGAGGTTGATGGATCCTTTGAAATGCCCGTTGCTCCCGGTCACTTCGCCATCGGCGGCGACCGGGCAGCCGTTGGACTGCAGGCTGATGGCGTAGCGGTCCTGGCCTGCGGGGGTGAAGGTGAAAGTCCCTCCCCCCGAGCCGATCCACGCTCCCGTCAGCGACAGGACCGGGTGCGGCGCGGGAATGACCGACACGGCTACTGTGGCGCCTACGGCGATCACCCCGGTTGTCGCGATGGTCGCGATGGCGTGGTGTCCGCTCAGCAGGCTTCGCCGGCCGTGCCGGATCGTGCGCGTGGCGCGGATGGCGAGGTGCGTCCCGGGAGCTGCGGGTCCTTGCTGTTGTGCCAGCAGTTCTCCGAGCGTGGCGAGAGCCGCGGCAGCCGCGACGGCATCGCCCCTGAGCAGGGAACTCGTGTGCTGTTCGTTGAGGAAGAACTCGAGGTCGGCTTTGCGCCGGGAAGTCGTGGCGGCCTGGAATCCCAGGGCCACCAAGCTGGCCCAGACACCGATCTCGCCTGCAGCCAGCGCGCGCGGCGCGCCTGCACGGGTCAGTCGCGAGGTGCTCGCGTCGTCTCCCGCCTCATGCACGGCCCGGGCGACTGCCAGTACCAGTTGCGGATCGACCGGTTCAGGCTTGCCGAGCAGGCTGCTGATACCACTGGCCGCGATTTCCGGGTCGGCTCGCTCGCCGGCCTCGCCGAGTACCTCCGCGGCATCCTGGGCGATCCGGAAGGCCGGTCCGTCGGCGGCAATGAGGCCGGCCGTTATCAGCTCATCGGCGGTGCCGGGGGCCTGGGGCAGCCCGGTGACCGCGCCGAACGCCGTGGCGGCAAGGGCGAGGGGATAGGTGGCCATGGCGACAAGGACCCGCCGGGCCGGCTCGGTCAGCCCCGCGATCAAGATCGCGACCTGGTCCTTGACCGGCACGTTGAGCAGACCGGTCTGTCCTGGCCGGGTCGCTGCTCGCTTGATGAATGCAACATGCTCGATGAGCCGCTGGACCTGGCCCCCGGCAAGCCGGTGTGCTTGTTCCCACTGCAGGTTCTGCAGTCCTGAGGGGTCCTCGCCTAGTGCGCGGGTCATTAGTTCCCTGGCCTGGCTGGAGGTGAGCGGATCCACCTCGTACACCGCGCCGGCGTCTGCGGGCAGCGTTTGCTGGCGTGATGTCAGCAGGAACGTGCAGCCAGAAAATGTCCCGAGCAGCCGGCCCAGGTCCCCGGGCGGCAGGTCGCAGTCGGTGATCAGGACCAGGGCGCGCAAGTCAGCCTTGGCTACCTCCAGTCTCAGCACCGCTTCTTCCGGCTCGAACCACGGCATCCCGAAGAACACCAGCACCAGGCGGCGGTAAACCGACTCCAGGGTGTGCGCCTGGTTGCCGCGGAAGAGTTCCACTCCGCGCACCTGTGCTGCTGCCTGCCGCCGGATGACCGCCGCAGCGACTGCGCTGCGGCCCACGCCAGGGACGCCGAACAGCTGGACGGAGATCCCGCGTGACAGGTCGGCGGCTGCCTGCCCGATGAGCGCGTCGCGGCCGATCAGGTCGGTCCTGCCCGCGGCGGTGAGGACCGGGATCTCGCGTGCCCGCAGCTCGATGCCGCCTTCATGATGCCCGAACTGCGACGTCCCGTCCACGGACATGCGGATCTGGACATTCCCGTCGCCGACGGCGATCTGGGACCCGACGACATCCCGTATCGAGACGCCCGCCGGCCCGGCTGCCAGGCCAGCCCGGGTCCCCGTGCCCGCGGCATTATCTCTGCGAGTGCCGCATTCGCCGCAGAATATATCGTCCGGTTCCATCGGCTGACGGCAATTACCGCACCGCACCGCACGGCCGGTGACCGGCTTCCGGCCGCGGCGGACACGGATGTGCTCCGGGGAAACCACATTAAACCCCGGCCGTCAGGGTCGCCGCACCAGGCATGCCGCCCCTTTGTCGCTTTTACCCGATAATAATGGTGTCGGAGGCTGCTGGTCATCCCCGGAACCACGGATGCCGTTGCCGGGGATCATCGCCTGCGGTCATTATGGGCCCGATTCGTTTCGGTCGTGCGGAAATCTTGACGGCATTCCCGGGTTTTCTTCCGCCGGTTGAGCGCATACTCGATGTTTAGTCGAGGGAGGGGGCCCCGGGTGAAATACTGCACCAGGTGCGGTCGCCCGCTTCAGGTCGGCAGCGAGTCCTGCACAAGCTGCGGCGCCCCCGTCCAGCGCCCCGCCGCCACGCGCGGGGCAGGCTTGCCCCGGTCGGTGATGCTGACGGGCGCGGGGGTAGTGCTGGGCATCTTCGGGCTGGCCGCGGCGATCGGCGTTGCCCGCTTCACCCCCGCCAGTCATACCACAAGCCTCGGCAGCACCACGCCGGCTGGTAACGGCTCGGCGGATGGCAGCGCGAATCCGCCGTCCCCGTCGCCGCAGCCCGCGACAACCCAGCCGCCGTCCCCGTCGCTGAGCGCCGAGCAGGTAGCGGCACAAAACGTCGCCCAGTTGCTCGCGCGGAGCGTGGCTGACCGGACCGCGGTCACCAGCGCGTTCAGCGATGTCCTCGCCTGCGGTTCCGGCCTCGCGCAAGACGTGCAGACATTTCAGCAGGCAGCCACCTCACGCCAGGGGCTCCTGTCCCAGCTCGGTACACTGACGGACAGTGCTGCGCTGCCGGCTCAGCTGCTGCAGGACCTGAGCGGTGCCTGGCGGGCGTCCTACCAGGCGGATCAGGATTACGCCAGCTGGTCGGCCGCCGAGAACGCCAGCAGGTGCGTCGCAGACGACACGGCGAATTCCTCGTACCAGGCCGCGACCGGACCCGACAACCAGGCCACGACCGACAAGCAGGACTTCGTCGGTCTCTGGAACCCCATCGCCAGTCAGTACGGGCTCAGCACCTACCAGTGGAGTGACCTCTAACCCGAAGTTTCCGTAGCTCTCCGTAGGCATTGCGTCCTGAGCTGCCGTTTCCGGGCGATCCGGACACAGAGTGTAGTCAGAATATCTGCGTGTCGCTACCGGGATCTGCACCGGCAGACCTCTGCCGCCCGAATACTCGATTGAGTGGCTGACCTGCGCTATCGCCAGCAGGCATGACGCGGAGGTGGTTGGCTTGCCAAGTGCTCAAGATCGTCTACCTGCTGACGTGCCGGGTACTCGGCGTGGCTGTCCTGGTGTTCCGCGGCGACCGGGCGAAGGCTGCTGAGTTGCTGGCGCTCCGGCACGAGAACGCGGTGCTGCGCCGCCACGTTGGGCGTGTGCGGTACGAGCCGGCCGACAGGGTGTGGCTTGCCGCGCTGGCGCGACTCCTTCCCCGCAGGCGCTGGACGGAGATCTTTCCCGTGACACCCGCGACGCTGCTGGCCTGGCACCGCAAGCTGGCCGCGGCTAAGTACGACACGAGCAAGCAGCGCAAGCCCGGCCGCCCGCCTACGGTCCCGAGCATCGCACGCCTTGTCGTCCGGCTGGCGAAGGAGAATCCGCTGTGGGGATACCGCCGGATCCACGGCGAGCTCACGAAGCTCGGCCTCGCCGTTGCGCCGTCCACGGTGTGGGAGATCCTGCATGCCGCGGGCATCGATCCGGCTCCTCGCCGGTCAGGCCCGACCTGGCGGGAGTTCCTGCACGCCCAGGCCGCCGGGATCCTCGCGGTGGATTTCCTGCACGTGGACACCGTGCTGCTGAGAAGACTTTACGTCCTGGTGTTCATCGAGCACGGCACCCGCCGGATGCACCTCGGCGGCGTCACCGCCCATCCCACCGCGGAGTGGACCGTGCAGCAGGCCCGCAACCTGGCCCTCACCCTCGATAAGCGGTTCGGGGGCATCAAGTTCCTGATACGTGACCGCGGCTCGAATTTCACCGTCTCGTTCGACGCCGTCTTCCAGGCCACCGGCACCACCATCTTGCGCACCGCGGTCCAGGCGCCGCGGATGAACGCGATCTGCGAACGCCTGGTCGGCACACTGCGCCGCGAGCTCCTGGACCGCGTGCTGATTCTCGGCGAGACACACCTGCGTGCCGTCCTGACCGACTACCAGGCGCATTACAACATGGCCCGGCCCCACCAAGGCATCGACCAGCGCGTCCCCTACGCTGCGCACCGTCCTCCCTGCATCACGGCAGGGGATTTCCACGCTCATCAGATCCGCCGAAAACCCGTCCTGAGCGGCCTGATCAACGAGTATGTGCGAGCCGCCTGAGATCCAAGAAGACCCAGCTCACAAACCAGAATCCTATTTCTGGGCGGCACACGGACGAAAATGCCTGGTAGCGGCGGTGTGGTGGGTGGAGCCGCCTATCGGAATCGAACCGATGACCTACGCATTACGAGGGTGTTCTCGTGCGTTGCTCGCGGGGTTCAAAGCCTGCGCTAGCTTCATGTCCAGAAGTTGCTGCTGGTGGCGATCGTTGGCTGTTGATGGCGGTTCGGGGGCATCTCGGGGGCACGCCCGTCATGCGTACGCCAGGTGCTCGGTGGGGCGTGCCACTCCAAATGCCAACAGCCAACCCAAGCCGACGCCTGGTGATCGAGTGGACCACCGAACTGTAACCCGAGCCCGCAACGAAGGGGGAACAGCAGTGGCACCGAGTTATCCGGGTTCGCTCCCCATAGGGAGACAGCAAAATCCCTACGCTACTCAGCCCGCCCGTCGGCTCGTCATCGAATGGACGGCCCAACTGTAACGAGACTACGAGGCTACGGCGGCCAACATGACCCACCGCACCGGCTCACGAAAGCAAGCACCCAGCAGGCACACCAGCGCAGATGGGGGACGAGCGCCGCCACACTCGTCCCCGGCCGCGCCCCGCCCACCGAAGCAGCAGAACAACGGTGGCGGCCCGCCCACCCACCCCCGGGGCTGCCGCCCCCACACGGACGGCCATCGCCGTCAACTGTGGGCCGTCGATTCTGCCCGGCGAGGTGCCGCTCTCGCCGGCCGTGCACGGTGAGACCGGAGAATTGCCCGATGATCAGCGAGCAAATCAGCGTGGTTGCTGTTGATTTCGGTGGTTCTGATAGCGCGGATCTTGGGTTCGTAGCGCGCTCCACCCGAGTAGTCCGGTGACTCCTTCGAGCCTGTCGCAGACTATGAGCCCGGCGTCGGTGATGGTGACCTGGTTCACGGTCATCCCGTGCGCGCGGTTCCGCATCTTGACGACGTTGAGCGCGCGGCCGGGATCGTTCCTCGAAATGCCGCAGGCCGATGACGTTGTCGAACAAGAACATCAGCCCTTCCAGCGACTGGGAGGTGATTGCGCCGCCGACCGTCTCGCTGGTGGCCAGGAACGAGACACCGGCCGCGCGGACGAATCCCACGAGGCTGCGCATGTAAGCGGGGAAGCGGTCCCATTCACGGTCGGCGAGGACGGGCGATCTCCGGGACCAGGGGCTCCAGCAGGTCATGGCGCCGGGTAGCCGATCGGCGCGCCGAGGCTGGCCAGCGCCCGGGCACGGGCCCGGTAGCAGACCCGCGCGCCGCGCTTCTCCCGGATCCTCCGCATACCGCGCATGGGCCGCCACAACGACAGGCTCACACCAGGCTGTTGTAACGTATAGTGATGAGGATGATACTTTAGGTAATCATCGGGGGTATCGGATGAGATCACGCGAAGCGAGTTCAGCCCCGCCTGTGGGGGGCCAGGCGCACTGGTTCCGGCAGTGGTGGCTGAACCAGCCCCTGCGGGGGAAGGGCCTGATCGTGATCGCGATCCCGCTGGTCGCCCTGTTTGCCGCGACCTCGGCAAGCCTGGTGCTCCAGCACACCGAAAGCCGTGAACGCAGCGTCGGCCTGGCCGCCAGTAATCTGACTAACGCCGCAAACCTGGTCTTGGCCGACATGGTGAACGGGGAAACAGGCGTCCGCGGTTACGCCGCGGTGCGCGACCCGATCTTCCTTGCCCCCTACAACCTCATGCTGACGCACATCGGCGCTGACCGAAATTCGTTGCGGGACGCGGCTGTCGTCGCAGGTGACCGCCGCCAGCAGCAGGCGGTGGACGCTACCACGGGCAAGATGCTGGTCAATTTTGCGCAGCTACGTTCTGTCACCAGCCGCGGCGTCTCCGTCCGGAACCTCCGGCTGTCGATGGAGCAGCAGAAAACGACCATGGACCTGCTACGCCGCCAGATCGCCGACCTCACCGCCGGGCCGGCGGCCCTGTCAGCGGCTGCACATAACAAGGTCACCAGGCTGACCACGACCATTGACCTGCTCGACGGCGCCGCCCTTGCGCTGGGGCTGCTCGCCGGGCTGGCCGGGATCGCCCTGTTCACCTCGGGCATCGCCCGCCGGGTCCGCGCGAACGCGGCGAACGCGCGCCGGCTGGGCGAGGGCCAGCGGCTCGAACCGGAAGCCGAAGCGGATGACGAGATCGGCCAGCTGAGCGACTCGCTCATCCGGGCCGATGAGCTGCTCGCCACCCGGGGCGCAGAGCTGACAACGGCCATGGATGAGGTAATGACAGCCACCCGGGCCAAGAACTCGTTCCTGTCCAGCACGAGCCACGAGCTGCGCACCCCGCTGAACTCCGTCCTCGGCTTCGCGCAGCTCCTCCAGATGTCCGAACTCAGCGCCGAAGACAGCGACGCCGTCGAGCGAATCCTCGGCGCCGGGCGTCATCTGCTCACGCTCATCAACGAGCTCATCGACATCGCCCGGATCGAATCGGGTGACCTGAGCCTGTCTGTTGAGCCGGTCCTGGTCCGTCCGCTCATCGAGGAGTGCGGCCAGCTGATGACTCCGATCGCCGCCGAACGCGCGATCCGGATCATCCAGGACTGCCCCCACACGGCCCTGGCGATGAACGCCGACAAACAGCGGCTCACCCAGGTCCTGATCAACCTGATCTCCAACGCCATCAAGTACAACCACCGGGACGGCACCATCACGATTGCCTGCCGGGAAGAGGGCACCGGCCACGCCAGCATCGTGGTCTCCGACACCGGGCCGGGCATCTCAACCGAAAACATCGAGCGTATTTTCGTTCCCTTCGAGCGTCTCGGCGCCGAGCAGACCATGGTCGAGGGCACCGGGATCGGGCTGCCGCTGGCCAGGGCCCTCACCGAGGCCATGCGCGGCCAGCTGACCGCATCGAGCGTCCCCGGCCAGGGATCGGCCTTCACCATCAGCCTCCCGCGTGCCCCGGACCTGGTCCACGTCCCCGCCCCGGGCCTCGCGCCAGCGTCACGGGCGGCCGGGCCGCACGCTCCGGCCGGACCCAGCATCAGCGTCCTCTACATCGAGGACAACCCGGCGAACGTCGAAGTGGTGACCCGGTTCCTGAGGAGCAAGCCGAACATCAGGCTGAGATCCGAGACATCGGGCCGGGCCGGCATCGACCGCGCCACCCGGGACATGCCCGACATCATCCTGCTCGACCTGCACCTGCCCGACATAAACGGAGACCAGGTCCTCAGCGAACTCAAGGCCGAACCAGCCACCGCCGCCATCCCCGTGGTTGTCCTTTCCGCCGACGCCTCCCGCGGCGTCGTCCACCGCCTGCTCGCCAGCGGCGCGCTCGCCTACCTCACCAAGCCCATCGAACTCGCCGAACTCGGCACGCTGCTCGACACCTTCGCCGCCACCCGTGCTCAGGACCAGCAGCCACAGCCGGCTGTCCGGATCGTGCCAGCATGAGCGGCCCGGTGCCGGGCGCTTCCGAGGGGCCTGCCCAGCAGCCCGCGAAGGAGACCTGATGAATCACGCCCTGCTGTACATCGAGGACGACGACAACAACATCAGCCTGGTTCAAATGCTGCTCAAGCGCCGCCCCAACATCGAGTTGCACGTGGCCACGAACGGCCGGGACGGCGTCCAGGCCGCCCTCGACAAACACCCGGGCCTCATCCTGCTCGACAACCGGCTCCCCGACGCGACCGGCAGCGAAATCCTGCGCAAGCTCGCCTCCGCCACAGCCACCGCCACGATCCCCGTGGTCGCCTTCAGCAGCGACTCCGACGACATCATCAACGAACTGCTCGCCAACGGAGCCGCCGAGTCTGTCGCCAAGCCGTTCGATATTCACCAGTTCATGGCCATAATCGACCGCTACCTTCCCTGACATTGCCACTACCGCTGAGACGGTCGAGTCCGGCTACACAGGGCCGCAGTACTATTGGAATGCCAGCTGGTCCCAGGCACCCCGGATCGCTTGGCAACACATTCCGGAAAAATCGGCGCGCTACCGCCCGGGACGATGCCTTCCAGCTTCTCGAAGGGCTGCCCGACGCCGACAGCACCCTGATCCGCCAGTCGCTCATCGGCTTCACGATGGGTCACCGGCCATAATCGTGGGTCACGTCAGCTTTGATGTTGGCGAATGCCAAACGCACGATACGCGGGTTTTCTCATGCGTAAACAGAGACTCTCGCCTCATCTTGCGCACCTATCCCTTGGAATCAACCGTCGAGTCGAGCGGTGCTGTGTTCGTGACCTGGCGGGAGTCGGCGCATTGCGCACGCCTGCGCCGATGATCAGCCACCACTTCGGCCATCGGCCAGGAACGCGCACGTTCCCATCATCCCGGGGCCGGGGTCCCCCCGCCGGAGGCCTGGCATGACCATCCTGCAACGGTCGAATACTCTTAGTAGTTTATTAGGTACTTAGAGTAGCGTCACGGCAGGAGGCCGGGCTGGTTGGCCAGGATCCTCGTGGTAGATGACGAGCCGCACCAGCGGTTCCTGGTCGGCCGCGTGAATAACTTGCTGGAGAAAGGGCGTGAGGTGCGTTGACGCGCATGTCTACTGGCAATTCCGGGCTGGACCTGGTCCTCAACGGCGGCCTGGAGCCCGGGTCGGTCGTGGTCCTGGCGGGCGCGCCGGGCACCGGAAAGACGATCTTGGCTCAGCAGATGTGCTTCGCCCGCGCCACCGCGGAGCATAAGTGCGTCTACTACACGACGATGTCCGAGCCGCATAGCAAGCTCGTCCAGCACCTGGAGGAGTTCGCCTTCTTTGATCCGCAGGCCCTGGGGCCCGCGGTCGAGTACATCCACGTAGGCGACTTTCTGGGGCCCTCGAACCAGGACGGGCTGGAGGGGCTGGTATCGGAGATCGTCCGCAAGACGCTGGATGAGGAGCCCTCGGTCGTGGTAGTGGACAGCGCCAAGATGCTGGGCGACTTCGCCGACCGGCGGGAGCTGCGCCGCGCGCTGTATGACCTGACCGGCCGGTTCGCCGGGACCGGCACGGTGCTGCTGCTGGTAGGCGAGTACGCTCGCAAGGAGCTGCGCAAGGACGTCGTGTTCTCGCTGGCCGATGGCATCATCCAGCTGAAGTACGAACCGCGCGAGCCGGTCGACCGGCGATGGCTGCGGGTCCTCAAGATGCGCGGCGGCAGCCAGCGGGCAGGCAAGCACACCTTCCAGATCGGGCCCGGCGGGGTGGAGGTGTTCCCGCGCGTCGAGACCTTGGTCCCGGATCCGGAAGCCCCGCTGTCCGGCCAGGTCCCTAGCGGTATCCACGGCCTGGATGAGCTGATGGGCGGCGGCGCGCGGCACGGCGACGCCAGCCTCGTCACCGGCCCCTCCGGCGTCGGCAAAACGATCTTCGGCCTCCGCTGGCTGGTCGAGGGCATAGAACGGGGAGAAAACTGCCTGTTCGTCACCTTCCAGGACACCGGCGCCCAGCTGACCAGCGTGGCCGCCGGCTTCGGCTGGGACCTGGCGGCCTACCGCGATTCCGGGCAGCTCACGATCTCCTATGTCCCGATGGGCGATCTGGACCTCGATGTCCTGGCCACCGCCGTACGCACGGAGATGGACAGGCACCAGGTCAGCCGCGTCGTTATCGACAGCCTGTCCGAGCTGGCGTTCGCCGCCCGCGAGGAGGACCGCTTCCCCGCCTACATGCGCAGCCTCGTCGGCCTGGTCCGGGCCGGGGGCAGCTCGCTGCTACTCACCAGCGAGACCAGCGTCCACGGGCTGCCCGGCAACTCCCTGGACGGGCTGCTGTTCCTGTTCGACAACACCATCGACCTGCGCTACATCGAAGAAGGCGGTCAGATCGGCCGGGCCGTGCATGTCGCCAAGATGCGCAGCCGGGGGCACTCCATGTCCCTGAACACCCTCACCATCACCGACAACGGCCTGGAAGTAGGGCAGGAGCTCGACAGCGTAACCGGGCGCCTCGGCTGGACCGCCCTCCGAACGTAGGGACTCGTGGCACTGGCCACGCCAGCCAGGCAGTTCGGCCGCCGCCCACGTTTAGCCCACGGGACCGATACCAGACATAGCCGCAGCTGGTAGCACGCAGGCGCTCCCGCGCCGGGCGGTCGCGAAGCGGCAGAGCCCGGTGGCGGGAAGCGCCGCGGCGGCGCTCGCGCCGCCGCCTTGATCAAATACGGCTTAATTCGGCAACGGATCAGCTCACCCTCAGCTCACCCGAGGCAACGCATTACGAGAGGCATGCGCGCTCGCCACACAGGCGTTACCTGCACAAATAACACGACGGGTAGCGCGGGAAGCACAGATTCCACTGGAATTTCGCGGCCTCTCGGTCCACGACCCGGTCCACGCCGGAGGCTTTGACATGCCGCTATGTCCGGCTGGAGCTTCACCGCGCCACCCACGTCCCCGAGGTTGCCAACGCTTGCGGAACTGGTCGGCTTCCGGGAACTCCGTATGTGGGGACTGACTCCAATGCCACGTAATTAAAGGGCACTCCACTTATGAACGCCATGAGAGCATAAGGGCGGATTAGTCCGCTTGGCAGGCATTGCGGTTCGCCAGGATGGGAGTGTTCTGCCCGGGTAGCGGCAGGAATGGCCGATCCGGATAGTTTGGTAAGCCCGTTGGACTAGCAGACCTCGTCGTAGCATGCTCTCGTAGGCTGGAGTGGAAGCCTGGCATTGGGTACTCGCGAGGGCTGGGGCGTGGTGAGTCGGGAGTCTCGAGGGCAGGCCGATAGCTTGCCAATCAGCGTCGCCGCGGGCTCACGGATCGCGGGATACCGGCTAGAGGAGCAGATCGGCGCAGGCGGGACGGCGGTGGTGTTCCGGGCGTGCGATGAGCGTCTTCAGCGACTGGTGGCGCTGAAGGTTCTGTCCCCGGCACTGGCGGCGGATGAGGGGTTCCGGCAGCGGTTCATCCGGGAGTCGCGGGCAGCCGCAGCCGTCGATGACCCGCACATCATCCCGGTGCATGAGGCCGGCGAGGCGAATGGCATGCTGTTCATCGCGATGCGCTACGTCCGCGGCGGGGACGCGCGGACCGTGATACGCCGTGAAGGGCCGCTTTCTCCGAGCCGCGCGGCGGCGATCATCTCCGCGGTGGCGTCAGCGCTGGACGCCGCACACGCGGCCGGCCTGGTGCACCGCGATGTCAAACCGGCGAACATGCTGGTGGACAGACGGCCGGGTCGACCCGATCACGTGTATCTATCGGATTTCGGGCTGAGCAAGGGCGCGCAATCCTCACTCGGACTGACGGGGTCAGGGCAGTTCCTGGGAACCCTGAACTATTCGGCCCCAGAGCAGATCCAGGGCAGGCCAGTGGACGGGCGAGCCGATGAGTACTCGCTGGCGTGCGCGGCGTTCGAATTGCTCAGCGGCACGCCGCCGTTCCCGCGCGGGCATGCCGCGGCGGTGATGTGGGCGCACATATCGGAGCCGCCGCCGCTCCTGACGTCCCAGCGGCCTGGCCTTCCGCCTGCGGTCGACGGCGTCTTGGCGCGAGCGCTAGCCAAGACCGCCGGGGACCGTTACGCCAGCTGCCAGGAGTTCGCTGATGTATTGCGCAGTACCTTCGGCCTCGCGCCATATGACTCCGGTCCAGGTGTCATCGCGCAGGCGCATCACCCTCCTGCCGAAACTGCCTGGCCTACCGACCCCGCCACATCGGAAGACGGCCTACCGGCCGCTGCCGCCCTCGCTGAGGTCACAGCTCGCCGCCATCAGCAAGTAATAACGCCTGACACCCGCCATGCAAACAGATACCGGCCTGGGGGTGAGAGCCCTTCGACTGCCGCCTCCGGTACCGACAAAGTGGCCAGCCCGGACTTCCCCGCTGCCGCCGACACGGGAAGCCTGTCCCCTCGGCGTGCAAAACCGGCCGGAGGGCCTGTCGGGTCGCAGGGCGCTCAGGTGGGGTGGCCGCTATTGTCGGGCGCCGTGCCCCCGCTTGCTGACGGCTTCATCGCGAGACCGGCGAGTGCGCCAGACCTTGGGGCGGCGCTCAATCCGGGTGCTGCTGTGGCGCTGGTGCCTGCGCGGGGAGCTGCGGAGGGTCCGCAGGATTGGCTGGGGTCGTGCGGTAAGACCCAGCTTGCGGTGGCTTTCGCGGAGTCGTTGTGGCAATCGCGTGGGGTGGACTTGCTGGTCTGGATTGCCGCCACGAACCGTGCCTCCGTGCTGTCCGGTTATGTGGAGGCGGCGGTAGTAACGATGGGCATCGATCCCGGGGGTGATGCCGAGTCGATCGCCGCGCGCTTCGTCAGTTGGCTCGGCGAGACCAGTCGGCCATGGCTCGTGGTGCTCGAGGATCAGTCAGACGCGGCGGATTTGGCGAGGCTGTGGCCAGAGGGGCCGGCAGGCAGGGTTCTGATCACGACCG